>WBZR01000185.1_pt1 | contig 108382 bp, 99 predicted proteins | sample 5204231 | NCBI WGS metagenome assembly WBZR01 (sample SAMN12412403, study PRJNA552823) | activated sludge metagenome | isolation source: activated sludge from anammox sidestream of wastewater treatment plant... | place: USA: Virginia | collected 2017-08
TGCATGGGGTTGCTCCCATATAGCCCTCCTTCTCTTTATGGTTTAGTTTCTTGTATCAAAACTATTTTTTACCATATTTGGAGGGCTTTTTCTTTAACCAAGTCTCTCTTTTTCTACTCTACCAAAAGTTTGCAAAGATTTATGAAGATTCCAATATCGAATAACGAACAAGGAATAATGAATGTCGAAGGATAAGAGAATATTTGATCTTGAAGAACGCTTATTTCAATTTTTGTAACAAGCGTAAAAACCGCGAAACAAAAGGAGGATAAGGAGACCTCATCATTCGAAATTCTTTGTTCGATATTCGTTAGTCAACGCACGGGTAAATTGATCCGTCATTTTACGTTAGCGCTTATGATGAGTTGCCCCTGTCGCGTATACGTCGGTCTTAAAAGAATAAAATGATTACTATTAATTTAATTGTATAGTGTCTAATAAAAAATATTTTGACCTTTTCGGCAAAAATGTTTTTTTCACACTGTGTAGGGGCAGGTTTGAAATCTGCCCCTATCCGTATTTCTTTTCCGACTCGTTCGGGTTGGGAAATTCCATTTTATTTATGTGGATTTGCGGTAGGGTGGATTAAGCGAGAGCGAATCCACCTTTCCTGTAAATAGCGTTGGTGGATTCGGCGTAAAAACCAACGCCTTAATCCACCCTACTCTTAAAAGTTTTTGGGAAGGAGAAAATGATGAGGAGAAAAGTCTATGTAGGGAGTATCGTATTAGGGATATTAGGTGCAACGGTCCCGGTTCTGGCTCAGAATCTGATTATCTACCCGGCCAAAGGACAGAGCCAGGAGCAGATGGAAAAGGATAAGTTCGAGTGTTACTCATGGGCAAAACAACAGACGGGATTTGACCCTATGGTTGCATCCACTACTTCCCCGGCTGCTAGTCAGGGTAGCACTGAAGGTGGGGTAGTAAAAGGAGCGGCGAAAGGCGCCCTGCTTGGCGCCGGGATTGGCGCTATTGCAGGAGATGCAGGCAAGGGCGCTGCGATTGGAGCCGTTTCCGGTGGTGCATTTGGCGGCTTAAAGAGCCGAAATCAGAGAAAACAGGCAGCGCAGGTAGAGCAGCAGCAAACAGCCCAAACGAATGAGAGGATCAACGAATATAACCGCGCATACGGCGCATGTCTTGAGGCAAAAGGATATACGGTAAAATAAATTATGGAGAAAACAATGAAAACGCTAAAATTCTTTATTGTGACCTTTGTATGTGCATGTCTTGTTTCAACGGTTTCCTATGCGGGTGATTATGACGGATCAAAACCATTGATTTTTTCCGTGAAAACCATTCTTGAGTGCGAACCAAACGGTGATTCCCATATCGTAACGGCAGAAGAAATGAAAGTGCCGAACTTTCTCATCGTTGATTGTAAGAAGATGACGATTAGCCCCTTCCCGCCGGTTCCCGGCAGACGCGATTCCGTAATCAAACGGATGGAGCGCATCGATGGGAAATTAATCCTGCAGGGGGCTGATGATGGTATCGAAAATGTCCGCGATGGCATTGGCTGGACGGCTTCAATTTCAGAGGACACGGGCAAGGCTGTAGTAACGGCATCAGGCGATGATGTGGGCTTTGTCATCTTTGGCGCCTGTATACCGCGCTAGAGTCTTCCAAAGATAATTTTGACATATTTACAGTAAACGTAATAAATAAGTATCCATGCACGTGTCATTGCGAGGGTCCTTCGTTATTACTCAGGATAAACTTTAGCCCGAAGCAATCTCTATGATTTGGATTGCTTCACTTCGTTTGCAATGACAACTTTCTTTTTGCGTTTACTATAGTAGGGGCGAAGCATTTGCTGTCCAAGGGATAAGACGGCATTCAAATTTAATCTCAGCAAATGCTTCGCCCCTACGTATGACCTCAAATAAAGTAACCGAAGGCCTATTTTAATAATGCTATACTCAAGAGGCTCACAATTTGTGATTTATAAACTTGATACAGAGTTATCAATATCTCATGGGGTGGCACGGACAAGCTGTGCTTGTCCGTGTTTTTATAATCCCGTTTATGCTTGACGATTACAATGGTCAGTCTTGGTTGGTTTATTCAAATCTCAAAATGGATGCTTAATAAACGACATCGCCCAATTTCAACACGGACAAACGGAGTTTGTCCATGCCACCCTGTATATCGAGTCGAATATTCACGGATTGAGAACTCTTTGGGTATAACCGGAATGAAAGGAGGATAACGTAAAAGCAGTCAAAAGAGTTTTTTCCCGTATGTCGTATCATCAAAAAACGGTATGTCATAGAAAATTATGGGTATACAATGCTCACCAGGATGAATTCTTACAGAAGACTACAACCAAAACGAAAGGAAAACAGTCATGAATAATCAAAACAAAGATGACGCACAGGACCACCAGCCACTCAACTTCTTCATGAAATCATCGGCAGGCGTTCCGTCACTTCAGAAAAAAACGTCGGCCATCGTAGCGGGTCTGTTCGTCCTGGCATTTCTTGCAGGTTGCGCCTCAACCAAGGTCACCGACCAACAACAACTCGTGACCGGAAAGATTCCCCGTCCCGATCACATCCTGGTGTATGACTTCGTTGCCACGTATGGTGATGTCCCATCGGATTCCTCGATTGCCGGTGAGTACGCCGAGCACGAAACGCCCCAAACCGAAGAGGAGATCGAGACCGGCCGTCAGATAGGCGCTGAAATTGCGACAGAGTTGGTAGAGGCGATTCGCGGTATGGGCATGCCAGCGGAACGGTATAATAAGGAAATGATGCCTGAGACCAACGACATCCTGATTCGGGGCTATCTCCTCACGTTTAGCGAGGGCAGCGCCGTAAAACGCATGACCATCGGATTTGGCTCCGGTTCGTCAAAGTTGCAGGTGGTGGCCGAGGGCTACCAGGTGACGGCCCAGGGGCTGAGAAAACTCGGGGGCGGCACCGTAGAGGCGGGCGGCAGCAAAGGCCCGGGGACGGCCTTGGGGGCAGCCGGCTGGATTGCCACCGCCAATCCGGCGGGGCTCATCGTCAGCGGCGGGATGAAGGTGTACGGAGAGGCAAGCGGCAAAGCCAAGATTGGCGGCCGGGCCAAGCAGGTCGCCAAGGAAATCGCCGACCATCTTAAGACGCGATTCAAGGAGCAGGGCTGGATTGATTAGCAAAAATTATGAATAAAACTAACCTTGACAGGGTTAACTCACCCATAAACAACATTGTTGAGCGAAGGAATATTATGAATCATTGGAGAACTACAATGGGTAAAATGTCTCGGCCTATCCGCATTTCCGCAAGTATTCTTATAGCCATTTTTTTAATTTCAGGTTGCATGCATTATCCCGTCAACAAACCCCTCGCAACGGTTGATCCGAACAGTGGTTACCGTGGAAAGTTTATGGGTCAGCCTGAAAATTCAGACGAAATGATGGTATTCCTCGCCTTCTCTGGTGGTGGTACACGGGCTGCTGCCTTTTCCTATGGTGTCCTTGAAGAGTTGAGAAACACAGCGGTGACCATAAACGGCAAAAAACGCATGCTGCTCCATGAGGTTGATGGTATTTCTGGCGTCTCGGGAGGCAGTTTCACCGCTGCGTATTATGGTCTCTTTGGTGATCGCATCTTTGAGGATTTCGAGCAGAAATTCCTGAAAAGGAATGTGCAGGGCGGCCTTACCCGAAGGTTTTTGATACGGCCAGACAACTGGGCGCGCCTCTTCTCTCCGTTCTTTGCCCGGAGCGATATTGCTGCGGAGTATTACGACAAGATCCTTTTTGAGAAGAAAACCTTTCAGGATATGGCAGCGCGGAAAGGCCAATCCCCTATGGTCTTTATTAACGCAACGGATATGGTAACAGGTATACGAGTCGCATTTCATCAGGATGCATTTGATATCATCTGTTCTGACTTGTCCAGTTATCCTGTTGCGCGTGCCGTAACGGCATCATCCGCCGTGCCGGTTGTCCTCACACCCATCACCCTTCGTAATTACTCCAACGATTGTGGCTTTAAACTCCCTGAAGAAGCAGAGAGGGTGCGGAAAGAGCACGATATTACGTCACGGTCATTTCATCAGGTGAGCAACGTAGATGTCTATCAGGATGTTGCAAAGCATAAATATATCCATCTTGTTGATGGTGGAGTTTCTGATAATCTTGGATTGAGGGCCGCGCTTGACAGGATACTTGTCATGGGGAGTTTCTGGAATACGCTGAAATATTTGAAACTCGAAAATACCCACAAGGTGGTTATCATCGTTGTGAATGCAGAGACGGAAGTAAGCAGCCAGTGGAGTCTCTTTGGACGGGCGCCAACGATATCCGCAATGTTTGGCGCATATTCGTCCGTATCGGTCACGAGGTATAATTACGAGACCGTTATGTTGGCGCGGGAGAGTTTCCGCCGGTGGGCTGAGGAGGTCCAGAAAAGCCGGTGCGGAGACGGTCCGATATCGACGGAGCCTGGCGGATGCGGTGACATCAAATTTTATCTCGTTGAGGTCAAGTTTGATGCATTACGGGATGAGGCGGAACGTCACTATTTCAAGGGCATGCCCACATCGTTCAAATTGTCTGACAAGCAGGTCGACGACCTGCGTGACGCCGCCCATCGGATACTCACAGAATCAGAGGAATTCCAGCAGCTTTTGGCGGAGTTACAATAAAGGTGTACGGCTCGCGCGCACGAAAGCATCGGCACAAACGCCTTGAGTTTTTACGTGGACGGTAACAATTTGTTATTTGAAAAATCGCAGATACTCCAGCATATTTGGCAAAATTCTTATACCTTGAGCATCTGAACATCGCAGAGATTCTTCGTCCTATCGTCCTCAGAATGACATGCATGTCGTGTCATTCTGCATGAAGCGGAGCGGAATGAAGAATCTATACTCAAGATGCTCATAAAATGTGAATTTTAAATTGATAATAAGGTGGCATGGACAAATTCTGTTTGTCCGTGTTGAATTACTATAAATCACAAATTGTAAGCCTATGGAGTATATAAGGATTTTACCACAGAGGGATTTCAAAAAACCAAAGTGTTACAGCGGCTGATTTATTTGCCGATTTCGTGCAATGTCTTACAAATAAGTAAACACAAAACTGTCATTGCGAGGGTTTTTTCCGAAGCAATCTCCTTTTAAAGCCGCAAGACTTAGTCAAGGTAATTGTAATGGATAAAATATACTCCGTTTACATAATGACGAATAAAAACAACACGGTGCTTTATACGGGGGTAACGAATGATCTCAAAAGGAGAGTATATGTGCACAAAGAGAAGCGGGTCGAAGGATTTACAAAAAAGTATAATGTCACCAAGTTGGTATATTACGAACTATTTCGTGACGTGAAAAATGCCATATTCCGAGAGAAGCAAATTAAAGGTGGCTCCAGGGCCAAGAAACTAGAATTAATTAATGGAATGAATGCGGGATGGAAGGATTTGTATGATTGTTTGTGAGATTGCTTCGGACAAAACCCTCGCAATGACAAAAGAATAGGTTCTTTCAAAATACTAAAATATTAGGGCGGTTCTCAACTTATAGTGAGAGACAAAAATAAGTATACCTGGCGCAGCGAAGTCGCAACCAATTCTCCATTGTGAAATGTGAAAGTGGGAGATTGCTTCGGAAAAAACCCTCGCAATGACACTGGCTATACCTTTGACGACATACGGTACGTTGTCATTGCGAGGAGGAACGGTTGCGAGGCAAAGCCGAAGCAAACTATCGGCAAGATTCCTCGCTGAGATTCGTTCGGAGCAGGCTCAGCAACCCCACCCTTAAGACTTCGGCGTGAGCTCAGTCGAACGATTGCTTCGGGCTATCGCCCTCGCAATGACCGTGCAGGTATATTTATTACACTCACTTTATATATACAGATTTCATACAAGCATGACCTATAAATAATAATATCACCTAAATTTTGCAAATGAATTTATCCTTACATCGCTTGAACCTTGTGTTCATTGAAGCAGAAGCTTTTTTTGAAAAATTTTTCATCACGTAAAAAGTGAAGGAAAAACTCTACTGCAATTACATCAAGTCCAATAGCTATGGACTGTTGCATATTACCGTCCTGTTTTATTTGCAGAATTTAGGTATCAATAAATGACGTAATCATAAAAATGTCATTGCGAGGAGGAACGACGAAGCAATCTTCAGTTTTCTGCGAGCGAGGGATTAATGGCCTGTTCTGAGTGTATCAGCGAGGAACCCTCCGGGTTTGCTTCACTTCTGCTTCACAACCGCTTTACTCCTTACAAAGACATTTTTTTCCATATACATTTTATTGAAACGCTATACGAGATTTTTTTACGGATTGTGTTAATAATTTTTGAAGTCTAATTTTAAGAAAGGAGATAAGTGATATGAGGAGAAGAAAAAGTCTTGTTACACACATTACCGTGAGCTGCGGATGCATTTTATTGGGGGCAACACTTCTGGGTATCCCCCTGGGCTGCAAAACGGCCCCGGCGCCTGATGCAGGGTTTTTACAGGAACCGGAAAAAATGGCCCCAAAGAAAGAGCGATTTCCTTTTGACAGGGTCTGGGTGAAGCCGGATGCTCAAAGGGAAGATTACGACTACCTTGTAATCGCTCCGGTCAACACCGAGTATCTCATGGAAAATACCGGATGGAGGGCTGCCAATCCCGGCAATGACGACCTTGAAGAAAGCGCCCATAAACTAGCTCAATATACGGAAGAAAAATTTTGCGAGGCATTTCAAAAAGACGAGAGACCAGGATGGAAGTTAGTTAGCTCGTCAGGACCACGAACGGTAGTGCTTGAGCTGGCTATCGTGGAACTGGTGCCAAGCAAGGCCGCATTTGGAGCGCTCAGGCTGGCTGCCCCTGCTATGGGACCTGCGGGGATAGTGGTTGGAGCCGGATCGGCAGCGGCAGGAGGACGGCCAAGCGTGGCAATCGAAGGACGGCTGAAAGACGGAGTAACCGGCGAGACGCTCTTTATGTTTGCCGACCGCAAGGAGGCCCAAATGCGCATCATTGACCTGAAGGCAGTCACCTGGTGGGGGCATGCAAAAGACATTATCACAGACTGGGCAAACGAGTGCGTGGAACTCGTCAAGACGCCAAAGGACTATCAGGTAAAGGAACGCGGGATGTTTACCTTAAAACCATGGTAATAATTTGGAGGGTAGGGGCGAACGGACGTTCGCCCCTACCTGTTCAAAAAACTAAAGTGTTACAGTGTTACGGATTTTCAAAGTTGCAGTTGCAGAGCGACGAGGCTCGTCGCTCTGCATTGAGAAGGTCGCCGAAGACCTGATTAAAAGGGACAAACAATGATCAGAAAAATTCTTATCGTAATATTCTTTGCTTTGACCATCATAACGACGGCACAGGCAAAAGAAATCGGAGGCGTAAACCTGCCTGACACGATCATGTCAGGAAAGGAGCATCTCGTGTTGAATGGGGCCGGACTACGCAAAAAATTTTTCGTCAAGGCTTATGCGGGGGGGCTTTATCTCAAGACAAAAGAGGATAGTGCAAAAAAGATTGTGAATGCTGATGAACCGATGGCAATCCGATTACAGTTTATCTATGACGGAGTTTCCTGCAAACAACTGGTTGAAGGGTGGAACGAAGGATTTGCCAATGCCACCATGGGAAATCCCGGACCTATTAAGGAGAGAGCCGATACGTTCAATTCCTTCTTCACAGAAGATGCCAGAAAAGGGGACATCTATGATATTGTCTACGCGCCGGGAGAAGGGGTGTACGTATCGATTAAAGGAAAACTGATGGGCACAATCAAGGGGCTTGATTTCAAAAAGGCCCTGTTTGCCATCTGGCTGGGGGAGAAGCCCGTGGATACTTCCCTGAAACAGGGGATGCTGGGCAAATAGAACCTGCCGAAAAGGGAGGCGCTTTAAGAACAATTATTTTGCCCCGACTGGCGAGACCAAATGGTATTGATTTAAAACAGGAAAGGGAACACGACACCACCCATGAAACCACACGCCCACGAAACCTGAGAGAGGCAGGCCGGAAGTATTTTTGTATAGACATAGAGCAATATTGCCGTCAAAATGATCACCATGTATACACGGTTATTACCTTTACCACAACACTCCTTTTTTCTCTTTGGTCCGAGAGGAACCGGGAAAACGACCTGGCTCCGGATGGTTTTGGGAAAGGCCAGGTGGTTTGATTTGCTTCGTTCCACAGAGCTCTTGAAATTGATGAGAAGTACGGATCAGTTTCGTTTTGAAGTAGAAGCGCTGGAGAAAGGGTCTTGGATCGTTGTGGATGAATATTTCCGGTTGTGGTGGCGAATTGTATTATTGGAGGACTCCCAATCAGACAGAGATTGATTTTGTTTGGATGCGCGGGAAGAAAGCAATCGGCTTTGAGGTGAAGGCTGCGACTGTTTGGAAGAAAGAATACTCAGGTGTGCTTAATCAACGATTCCGGGAAAAACTACTTCAGAAATGCTTTGGGATTTATCTGGGGGATACCCGTTTAAAGGATCATGAAGTCCATGTTTTGCCGCTTAAAGAATTTATGAGGGATATTGCTCTTGGCAAAATATTAAATATAGCCTGATGAGACCCTGTATATGAGACCTGCCAAAAGCATCATACGCACAACCCTTTTTGTGCTGATGTTTACCCCGATCTGTGAGTCGACAAGACCTGGAAGCCTGGAGAGATGGGGAAGGTGGAATGAACAAACCAATCAAACACGAGGGGACACGGAAAGGAGAAGAAAATGAAAACGACAGTAAGGAAATGGACGAGATTTATGGTTCTTACCGCTATAGGGCTGATAGTGCCTGCGGTTTTTGGTCCGACAGGCACCCAGGAGGCTGCCGACAAACTCGACCGCACGATCCTGCCCATCCCGGAGCCGAAGCGTCCGGTTTACAAGGAGCTCGACGCACGCAAGGTAAAGGCGCCACCCCACGATGAGGTCAAGGCCCCGTCCGGCGCCCCGAATGTGGTGATCGTATTGATCGACGATCTGGGCTTTGGCGCAACGAGCACGTTCGGCGGTCCGATCGTCACTCCGACACTCGACGGCCTGGCGCAGAACGGATTACGCTACAACAACTTTCATACCACTGCCCTGTGCTCGCCGACCAGGGCTGCGCTCAAGTCTGGCCGCAATCACCACACCGTCAACATGGGCTTCATCACAGAAATGGCGACATCTATTCCGGGGGCAACGGGCCAGATACCCAATGCGACGGCTCCGCTGGCGGAAATGCTGCGACTGAATGGTTACAGCACGGCGGCTTTTGGCAAATGGCATGAAACCGCTGCGTGGGAAACCAGTGTCTCTGGCCCTTTCGACCGCTGGCCGACCCACCAGGGCTTTGACAAATTCTATGGCTTCATCGGAGGCGAAACAAACCAGTGGGCGCCGTTCCTGTTCGACGGCGTGACCCAGGTCGAACTGCCGGACGATCCAAACTACCACTTCATGACCGACATGACGGACAAGGCGGTTGCCTGGATCAAGTACCAGAAGGCTCTGACGCCGGACAAACCCTTTTTCGTCTATTTCGCGCCCGGGGCCGTGCATGCGCCACACCATGTGCCCAGGGAATGGATTGCCCGCTGGAAAGGCAAGTTTGACCAGGGATGGGATAAACTGCGCGAAGAAACGCTTGCCCGTCAGATCAAGCTCGGCATTGTTCCGGCAGGAACGAAGCTTGCGCAGAAGCCTCAGGCGATCAGGGATTGGGACATGCTGTCCGCCGATGAGAAACGTCTGTTCACGCATCAGGCCGAAGTATTCGCTGCCTATCTCGATTACACCGATCACGAAATCGGCCGGATGCTCAAGGCAGTCGAGGCAACCGGACAGCTTGAAAATACCCTTATTTTCTATATCGCCGGCGACAATGGCACCAGTGCAGAAGGCGGCGAGAATGGTATGTTCAACGAATATACCTACTTCAACGGTGTGCGTGAGGAGGTGCCCGACCTGCTCAAGGCGCTCGATGCATGGGGATCGCCCGAGACTTACCCCCACATGGCTGCAGGCTGGGCGCTGGCGTTTGATGCGCCGTTCGGCTGGATGAAGCAGGTGGCATCGGACTTCGGCGGCACCCGCAACGGCATGGTGGTCCACTGGCCCAGGGGCATCAAGGCGAAGAACGAGACCCGTACCCAATTCAGCCATGTGATTGACGTGGCGCCGACTGTTCTCGAAGCAGCAGACTTGCCGGAACCGAAAGTGGTCGACGGCACGCCGCAGATTCCAATGGAAGGCGTGAGCATGGTCTACACGTTCGACAATGCCAAAGCCAATGACCGTCACGTTATCCAATACTTCGAGATTGCCGGCAACCGCGCCATTTACCACGACGGCTGGTTCGCGCGGACTATCCACCGGGCGCCATGGGAGCGGGAGTCGCGCAATCCCCTGCAAAATGATGTCTGGGAGCTGTATGACGCCCGCGCCGACTTCAGCCTGACCTACGATCTCGCCGTGAAGAACCCGAAGAAGCTCGCGGAGATGCAGGCGCTTTTCATGAAAGAAGCCGAGAAACGCCATGTGCTGCCCCTTGATGACCGGCTGTTTGAACGAGCCCTGGCGTCAGCGGTCGGCCGCCCTGACTTGATGGCAGGGCGAACTTCACTAACCCTGGCCGAGGGCATGACCGGCATGCTGGAAAACGTCTTCCTTAGCGTGAAGAACAAGTCCAAGACCATCACCGCCGAGGTCGAGGTGCCGGAGGGCGGTGCGAATGGTGCCATTCTGGTACAAGGCGGACGCTTCGGCGGCTGGGCGCTCTACGTCAGGGACGGCAAGCCTGCGTATGACTACAACTGGCTTGGCATGCAGCGAAGCAGCATTGTTGCAACGCAGCCACTCGCTCCCGGCAAGGCGACCATCAAGTTCGACTTCGCCTATGACGGCGGCGGGTTGGGCAAAGGAGGCATGGGCACAATCTTCGTGAATGGCCAGAAGGTGGCGGAGGGACGGATCGAGAGAACGCAGCCTATGATGTTTTCGGCAGACGAAACCGCCGACGTGGGTATCGACCTCGGAACACCGGTCGTCGAGGCCATTGGTGTCGAACGCAAGTCACGCTTTACCGGTCATATCCCGAAGGTGACTATCGAAACTCATGACGCACGTGTCGCGGCAGATGGTGCGGCGCAGGGTACTCAAAAATAAAGGAGATAAAACATGAAAGTCTTTCAATTGAGCACTATAGTGGTGAATCTACTTTTTTCCGCTTTACTTTTTGACACAAGCCATGCGGTTGCCGCTGACAAGGGCAAAAAGCCCAACATTCTCGTCATCTGGGGTGATGACATCGGCACCTGGAACATCAGCCACAACAATCGCGGTATGATGGGTTACCAGACGCCCAACATTGACCGCCTTGCAAGGGAAGGCTTGTCGTTCACCGATTACTATGGCCAGCAGAGCTGCACCGCCGGGCGCGCCGCATTCATCGGCGGTAACGTGCCGGTACGCACCGGCATGACCAAGGTCGGCATGCCTGGCGCTAAGGAAGGCTGGCAGATGACCGACGTCACTATCGCCACCGTGATGAAGAGTCTCGGCTACGCTACGGCGCAATTCGGCAAGAACCATCAGGGCGACCGGGACGAACACCTGCCCACCATGCACGGCTTTGACGAGTTCTTCGGCAACCTTTATCACCTCAACGCAGAAGAGGAACCTGAGCATCCAGACTATCCGAAAAATCCGGAGTTCCGCAAGAAGTTCGGCCCGCGCGGAGTAATCAGGGCCAGGGCAGACGGCAAGGGCGGGCAGACCGTTGAAGATACCGGCCCGCTGACGAAGAAACGCATGGAGACGGTGGACGAGGAAACCCTCGCCGCTGCCAAGGACTTCATCCAGCGCCAGGTGAAGGCCGGTAAGCCGTTTTTCACATGGTGGAACGCCACCCGCATGCACTTTCGAACGCATGTGAAGGCTGAGCACCGCGGCATCTCCGGACAGGATGAATACAGCGACGGCATGGTCGAACACGACCGGCACGTGGGCGAACTGCTCAAGCTGCTTGATGACCTCAAGATCGCCGACAACACCGTCGTATTTTACTCGACCGACAATGGTCCGCACTACAACACCTGGCCGGATGCCGGTACCACCCCGTTCCGCAGTGAGAAAAATACGAACTGGGAGGGCGCCTTTCGCGTACCGGCCTTCGTCCGCTGGCCAGGCCATTTCCCCGCCGGGGTAACGTTAAACGGCATCGTAGGGCACGAGGACTGGCTGCCGACACTCGCCGCCATTGCTGGTGATTCCGACATCAAAGACAAGCTCGCCAAAGGCACAGAGCTGAACGGCCGGAGATACCGCAACTACATCGACGGAACGAACATGCTGGACTATTTCTCCGGCAAGGTGAAGGAATCGCCCCGTCACGAGGTTGTTTACACCGGCGATGAAGGCCAGATCCTGGCGATGCGCTTTGACGACTGGAAGGCCGTATTCCAGGAGCAGAAGGAAGAGAAAACGGTGCGTATCTGGCTGGAACCTTTTACTGAACTGCGTGCGCCAATGTTGTTTAATCTGCGCCGCGACCCGTTCGAAAAGGCCCAGCACGCCTCCAACACCTATTGGGACTGGTATATTGACCACATCTTCGTTATCGTGCCGCTGCAAGCAATGGCCGGGAAGTTCCTGACGACCATGAAGGAGTATCCGCCGAGCCAGACGCCGGGATCGTTTAACCTGGAGAAGATTAAGAAACAGATCGAATCCGCGGCGGGAGGCAGGTGACCGACCCGTAACAGGCCGCACCCACCGTGACTGCGGGTGCGGCCTGGCAATTGACGCTTAAGGAGGACTACCGTGAAACTCATAAGGATACCTGTGTTAGCAACTTTGTTCGTAGTCAGCTTTACCATGACGGCCTTCGCCGCCGATCCTCTCCCCTCTTGGAACGCTGGAACTACGAAGCAATCCATCGAGCAGTTTGTCGCCAAAGCAACCCGGCAAGCTTCGCCGGATTTCGTGCCGGTCGCCGAGCGCATCGCCGTCTTCGACAACGATGGCACGCTTTGGGCCGAGCAGCCGATCTATTTCCAGTTCCTGTTTGCACTTGACCGTATCAAGGCGCTTGCCCCGCAGCATCCGGAATGGAAGGATAATGAACCGTTCGCATCGTTACTCAAAGGCGATGTGAAGGGTGCGCTTGCGGGCGGCGAGCGCTCGATGCTGGAAATTGTCATGGCCACGCATGCGGGGATGACTGCTGAGGAGTTCGAGCAGATCGTGAAGGATTGGGTTGCAACCGCAAAGCATCCCGTGACCAGGCGGCCATACACGGAAATGGTCTATCAGCCGATGCTCGAACTGCTCGTCTACCTGCGCGCCAACGGCTTCAAGACGTACATCGTATCGGGTGGCGGTATAGAGTTCATGCGCCCATGGACGGAAAAGGTTTACGGTATACCGCCGGAACAGGTCATTGGCAGCAGCATCAGGACGAAGTTCGAGTTGCGTGAAGGTAAGCCCGCGATCGTGCGGTTGCCTGAAATTGATTTTATTAATGACAAGGCGGGAAAACCGTCGGGCATCTACAAGTTCATCGGCCGCCGCCCTATCGCAGCCTTTGGCAATTCCGATGGCGACCTGCAAATGCTTCAGTGGACCACTGCTGGCGATGGTTTGCGTTTCGGGCTCATTGTTCATCATACCGATGCAAAGCGGGAATGGGCATATGACCGGAAATCGGCCATTGGCAAGCTTGATAAAGCCCTCGAAGTGGCGAAAAAGTATGATTGGACAGTAGTGGACATGAAAAAGGACTGGAAGGTTATTTATCCTTTTGAGAAGGAGTAACTGGAGTAAGCGCAAAAGGAAAGGTGTCATTGCAAGGACGTTAGCCCAAGGTAATCGTTCGACTAAGCGTTCGCTTGAACTCACGCAGAAGACTCACGACGAAGTCTCAAGGGTGGGATTGCTTCACGGAGTTTCACTGAGTAAAGCGAATGTACTCTCAATAACTATCACCTGTCAACTTATTTAAGGCGTTTACTCTATCACAGAGCGACAATCAGAAATGTATACCCAAGATGCTCATAAAATGTGAATTTTAAATTGATAATAAGGTGGCATGGACAAACTCTGTTTGTCCGTGTTGAACTACTATAAATCACAAATTGTGAGCCTGTGGAGTATAGAAAGGTTTAGTAACGCGTTAGTTTTTTGAAAAATCCCGAAGGGATGACATGATTATAGAAAAAACGCGCCGCCATATTCAACCCCGTAAGGGGTGAAATATCGGGAAAATAGCTATACTATGCCACCCCTACAGGGTTAACCATAATTGCATAGCGCAGCAAGGCCGCAACCAAATCTCCTTATGAAAGCGGGAGATTGCTTCGGAAAAGGCCCTCGCAATGACAGCGACCATGCACTTTGATGGCACACTGCACGTTGTCATTGCGAGTGAAGCGAAGCAATCTTTCACTCATAAAAACCGGTACCTCCTGAAAGGGATTTGTGAAAAAACTTACAAAAAAAGAAGTTTTTATACGGTAATACTATAACAACATACTATAATCATGACATCCCTTCGGGATTAAAGCATCGGTAACGCGTTAGTTTTTTGAAAAGGAGGGGCGAAGCATTTGCCAGCTTGGGGCGTGAACACAGGTATGCCAATGTATGGCAAATGCTTCGCCCCTACACGGTGCGGTAACATCGTTATTATAGTAATTTTTCAAAAAACTAAAGTGTTGCAAGGTTTATAAGGCACAGACACTATGCGTTTATTCGTGTTTTTTCCAACGGTTGGACGTATCGTATTGTTATATAAAAACTTATTTTCTCGGCAAATTTATCACAACCCACTTTCCTCCCCCTGTCCCCCTTCAGAGGGGGATAAAGGGGGAGGACGTGGGACTTGTTTGTGGTTACGCCTTTCGATGATTGTTTGCGTGTCTTTTCTGATATGCATTGGCTGTCATAAAGCACAGCAGAATATTTCCACGCAAGAGGCAATAAAAGCACAGTATGTTGGCAGAGAGACATGCAAACCGTGCCATGAAAATATCTATGCACAATATACAGGTTCCGATCATGATCTCGCAATGGACTTTGCTACTGATGCAACGGCGCTTGGCGATTTCAACAACGCCTCGTTCAATCACTTGGGTATAACATCGAAGTTTTACAAAAGGGATGGCAGGTATTTTGTTTTTACTGAAGGTGAAGGAGGCGCATTTCAGGAATTCGCCATTGCATACACCTTCGGTGTGCGGCCTTTGCAGCAGTATCTTGTTGAGTTTCCCAAAGGTCGCCTGCAAACCCTGCCTCTGTGCTGGGATACAAGGCCGAAAGAACAAGGCGGCCAGCGCTGGTTTCATATTTACGGCAACGAACGTATTCCGCCGGATGATATGCTCTACTGGACAAAGATTTCACAGAACTGGAATTATATGTGCGCTGAATGTCATTCCACCAATCTGAAAAAAAATTACGATGTTGCCAGCGGTCGTTACAATACCACATGGTCTGAAATTGATGTGTCGTGTGAGGCGTGTCACGGACCGGGCTCACGGCACGTTGAATGGGCAGAAGCAGAGGCAAACGGCAAAGATACACAAGGCTACACGGATATGGGCTTGTCAATTCGATTAAAGAATGACGAAGACGAAGAAGTGACGTGGATATTCGATAAGAAGCTGGCTACCTACAAGCCAAGCGCCCCACGGCGCAGACATAAAGAGGTCGAGATGTGCGCGCGTTGTCACAGCCGCCGGGGAGTCATCAGCGAGGACTATGTGCACGGAAAACCATTGCTGGATACCCACTACCCGCACGTACTGGAGGAGAACCTCTACTATCCGGACGGACAGATTCGTGACGAAGTTTATGAGTACGGTTCATTCTTGCAGAGCAAGATGTATCAGTCTGGGATTGTCTGCACGGATTGCCATGATCCGCACACTACCCGTCGCCGGAAGGAAGGTAATGAATTATGCTACTCGTGTCACCAGCCGGAGAAATACGGCTCGCACGAGCACCATTTTCACAAGCTGGATTCTGCTGGATCGCAATGTGTCGAGTGTCATATGCCAGCTCGTACTTACATGGTAGTCGATCCGCGCCGTGATCACAGCTTCCGTGTTCCGCGCCCCGACTTATCAAAGAAACTCGGTGTGCCGAATGCCTGCAACGATTGCCATGCAGACAAGTCGACGGCATGGGCAGCAGAACATTTCGCGAAGTGGTACGGTCAGCCAAAGTCAGGAATGCATTATGGCGAGATATTCCGGGACGCCAGCCGCTGTACCCCCGGCACTGATGCCGATCTCGTTCATTTAGTAGAAGACAACCAGCAATCGTCGATGGTGCGTGCCACAGCGATCTTACAATTGCGTAATTACCCCAACGAATCCTCGTTAAAAACTCTTGGAAAAATGCTGCAAGACTCCAATCCTCTTATTCGGTCTGCGGCAGTCGCCTCTCTGGATGTCTTACCGCCAAAAGACCGCGTGCATTTTCTGTTGCCGGTGCTACAGGATTCAGTACGTCTGGTGCGTACCCTTGCCGCCCGCTCCATAGCGGCGGTACCGTCCGACGTGCTATCAAATGAAGCATGGCAGCAGAGCGAGGTTGCTATAAAAGAATACGAGGAGACGCAGTTGCTCAATGCCGATTACCCGGCAACACTTATAAACCTGGGAAACCTCTACCTCGAACGAGGTGAATTTGACCGTGCAGCAGCCACATATAAAAAAGCGATTGAGATTGAGCCGGCCTTCGTCCCGGGGTATATCAACCTTGCAGATGTTTGCCGCCTGCAGAATCGCGATGAAGAAGGAAGGGTCATCTTACAAAATGCCTTAGAAATTGCGCCAGAATCAGCGCCGGCACATCACGCAATGGGACTGTTGATGATTCGAGCCGGGAATCACAAGAGCGCCCTGCACCATTTGCGCAAGGCTGCGCTGCTTGCCCCGGAGAATGCGCAATACCATTACGTTTATGGAATTGCCCTGAACTCGCTTGAAATGTCAGGACAGGCAATATCGGTTCTCAAAAGGGCATTAACTCGTAATCCTTACGACCGTGATTTGCTGGTTTCTCTGGCCACAATTCACCGGGACAGAGGCGAGTTTGAAAAAGCGTTGCGGTATGCAGTCGGATTGTGCAAGAACTACCCGGATAATAAAAATTATCAGCAATTAGAGCAGCAATTGAGGGCATTAGCTGCCCGTCAAGGAGATAAACCAGGGGGGAAGAACTAAGATTGTCATCAGAACTGTGCTATCGATTGTACCTCAAACTACGGACATTCGTGCCAAAAACTAAATGAATACAAAAATTGTAACAATTGTAACAATTTAGCTTTTTGAAAAATTCTCGTATCCATTCAGTAATCCCGAAGGGATGTCATGATTATAGCATATGGTTATGCAATTATGGCTAACCCCGCAGGGGTGACATAGTATCGCTATTTTCCCGATATTTCACCCCTACGGGGTTGAATAGGGTGGCGCGTTTTTTCTATAATCATGACATCCCTTCGGGATTTTTTCAAAAAGCTAAATTATTACAAAATTTTTAAATTTTTACAACTGCACTCCACCCCCTTCGCCCCCGCCAGCGGGGGACAGCTGGCTGTCCCCCTCACCGAGGGGGATTAAGGGGGAGGAATTTTTTATTTGAAATTCCTTAGCATTAAATTCGGTGGAAAAATATAATATAAAAAGAAACGGCAGTATGGGAGGATAAATGGTTATGAACATATTTTGGAAGTCATGGGGAACATTGGCGCTATTACTCACGATGATGGGATTGTCCGGCGCACGTGCAGAGGAAATCCAGTCTGTTGCGGACACTCCCAAAGAAAATGTGCATGGATCTGTTAAAGCGACAAGTCAACCCGGCGGAGAAATGCCCCGGCTGGTTCCCTGGTTAGATTACACCGGCGGTCTGTGGCATAGCGCTGGACTGACAGGAGACTGGGGAGGCGCCCGGCAGCAGTTGATGGATAAGGGCATTCGATTTGACGTAAGCCTCATCCAGACGCTCCAGGGAAACTGGGCGGGCGGAACCGATTATGATTATCCTTACCAGGGGAACATGCGATACGGCATTCAACTTGACACAGGCAAGGCAGGTTTGTGGCCAGGCGGCTTGCTTGTTGCCCGCGGAGAAACCCGGTACGGAAACAGCAACAACCTGAATACCGGCGCGCTGCTTCCCGTCAATACGGCATCACTCTACCCTGTGCCGGAGGATGATGTCACTGCGTTGACGGATCTCTATTACCTGCAATTCCTGGCCCCCTGGGTTGGCGTTATGGCCGGAAAGATGTCCCTGCGAGAGTCAAACGTCTTTGCCAGCAATGAAACCGAGCAGTTTATGAATACTGCATTCAACTTCAATGCCGCCCTGGCAACCACGTTTCCGCTGGTTGCACTGGGTGGTGGCGTCATTCTCCACCCCGTCGACTGGCTTACGGTCTCCACTCTGGCGATAGATTCTGAAGGAACGGCTGACCGCAGCGGATTCGATACGGTTTTTGAAAGAGGCACTACGCTCTATCAGATGGCTGAATTTACGATCAAACCCTTTGGCCTTACCGGACACCAGCGTATTGGCTGGACCTGGAGCGACAGGAGTCGCATCCAGTTTGAGCAGAACCCCCGCAATGTTATTGGGGCCATCATTACCGAATCAACCGCAGGGTTGGAACGGAAGGGGCATGACGGATCGTTCTTATACGACTTTGATCAATACTTGTACGCGGTGCCCGGCAAGAAAGACCGGGGACTTGGTCTGTTTGGCCGGTTCGGGTTAACCGATGGCGAGGTAAATCCGGTTCAGGAGTTTTACAGCATCGGCCTTGGGGGCAAGGGGATGATTCCAGGTCGTGATAACGACAGCTTTGGGGTAGGATATTACTATCTGACCGTCAGCGATAAACTCCCCCGGGTCATCGAAAGACGAACCCGGGAGGAACAGGGCGTGGAACTCTACTACAACATTGCCGTAACACCTTGGTTACATATTACCCCTGACTTCCAGATTATCGAACCAACGAGGGAAGATGTGGATACAACCCTTGTGGCGGGGGTGCGGATGAAGATAGAGTTCTGAAACTGGGAAAAAGTAACCGCTCGCAGGCAAAAGATGCCTTTCCAATATCACCCGATCAAACAGGGAATGCATGCTGATGATTTTGCTATAAGGTTGCATCGGAAATTTCTCTATAACTATTTCTTTTCTCATTTGCCATTGGTATGAGCCGGTTGCCGTATTTTCTGGCTAATATTGGGCGATGAACGTCAATTTTTGTTTCAGTGAGAGGGTTCTCAAAACATTTTATAAAAGGAGTATTATGCATGAAAAGACATTTGGTGATGTGTTGTATGATAGCTTATTGTGTATGCTGCGCCCATCTTATTGGCTGTGGAGGTGGTGGTGCAGAAATTAAGCAGACCACAACGAATACGAGTCTGGGACAAGAATTGCAGGATCTCGATACCGCGTATCAAAAAAAGATCATAACGGAAAAAGAATACAAAAATGCAAAGGAAAAATTGCTGAAAAAGTATGCAAAATAGAAAAGGAGAATAATGATGAATTTTGTTATCTGGATTATCAGTGGTATTATCGCAGGTTGGTTGACGGGATTGGTGGTCCGGGGAAAAGGTTTTGGAATTAAAGGAGATTTAATTGTTGGATTATTGGGGGGGCTTGTTGCTGGTGCATTACTCAGCTTTATCGGGCGTTTTACCTTTCAGCTCCTGGGGAATGTTGCAGTAGCAGTAGTTGGCGGTGTAATACTCGTTGCAATTATTCGCTTTTTTCGCAGGAAGTAAAGCGGGGCGACGATGATGTTTTATCTAATTTTACAGGTTCCCCCGTTTCCTCTTTTTTAAGGGGGGGGGAATTATACCCCACGATATCCAGCGGAAATGGGTTAAAGAGTTGTAGGTGAGAAGCATTTGCTGACAGGTGTCTCATAAAAAATAGTTTGACATTTTTGAAAGGTGAATATGAGCGTAATTACGCTTGGTAAACGCATCTTTACCTGGATCATAACGCTTATAGGATGTTTGGTGGCGGTTATCTTCACGATCATCCTGGTTCGCGGTTTTGACGCCAGGCGTATGCCGGATTTAAAGATATGGCACACGACGCGCCTGACTCCTGAGTTCAAGGCCAGTGACATGAAACCGGGCTTCACCTTTGAGGACTACCTCAAACTGGAAGACCAGCTTTTCGAGAATGTAAAGGTATCGGTTGACCAGCGGATTGCTAAAGAGGATCAGCATATTCTTAACCGGTACTTCGCAGGGTCAATTTGCCATCCCGACCGGCAGGAAAAGAATTGGAACAGGACTTTTGAGCTCTCTCCCGAGCATCCCAAAGGTGGCATTCTCCTTTTGCATGGATTATCGGACGGCCCCTATTCCATGAGAGCGCTGGCGCATATTTTTTACCGGCAGGGGTATTATGCCCTGGTTCCCCGGTTGCCTGGTCATGGAACAATTCCGTCATCGCTGAAGGGTCCCACGTGGAAGGACTGGGTGGCGGCGGCGGATGTGGCAGCGCACCATGTCCGTGCGGTGATAGGTCCCGATGCGCCGCTTTTCCTCGGAGGGTATTCCAACGGCGGATTGATCGCCGTGTATTACGCGCTGAACAGCGTTAATGACGAATCAATAATAAGGCCTCAAAAACTCTTTCTTTTCTCACCGGCCATTGGCATTACCCGGTTTGCGGCATTCTCTGGCTGGCACCGGGCGCTGAGCTTTATTCCCTACTTTCAAAAAATCGCGTGGGAGTCCATTATGCCGGAGTATGACCCGTTCAAGTACAATTCGTTTCCAAAAATCGCCGGACATCAGCTTTTTCAGTTGGCGCGGGTAACACAAAAGAAAATCGAACAGCTGAAGAATGATGGAAAACTGGAGCGGCTTCCGCCCATTCAAACGTTTTCTTCCGTGGTAGATTCCACGGTGCTCGCTCCTTCGCTGGTGACACATCTTTATAATCAGCTCAAGCCAAACGGACACGAACTTATCCTTTTCGATGTGAATCGGTTTTCTGCGTTAGAGCCCTTTATCAAAGACCGTCACGAGGCTTTTTTAAACAACCTTAAGGGGGCATCCGCACTTCCTTACGCATGGACGCTCATTACAAACCAAACACCGGACACCTTGCGGGTCGTTGCCGAGACGCACGATGCCGGTTCGGATGCCGCTACCGCAGAACCCCTGAATATCGAGTGGCCAAAGGGGATTTATTCCCTGTCGCATGTAGCCGTCCCGTTTTCCCCTGAAGACCCTCTCTATGGCGATCGTGAGGATTTGAAAAAGAAAGGATATTTTGTCCTGGGGTTGGTTGAACCACGGGGGGAAAAAGGCGTTTTGCAGGTCCCGGTTGATCAATTGATGCGTCTTCGGTATAACCCCTTCTTTTCTTATATGGAACGCCGCATCGTGGAGTCACTGTAACGACAAAGCGTGGACTCGTTGGGCTATAGTATGGGAGCATTCCCGGCTTTTTGTGAACCCGGACGGCAAAAAACGGCTGAAGGATACTGTAGTGCAGGCATCGTTGGATGCAGGCAAGATGTCTGCGCTACCCCTTCAAATTGTGGGTTTACAAGAAATCGGGAATGCTTCCTATCGTATTGGTATGAAAATTATTGTCTTGAAGCGGATATGATCCGCTGAGATATCAGACGGTACACCACCAGGGAGATAACTAACCCAACAAAAAAAACCACGATCAAAAGAACGCCGCTCCGAAACAGTCTGGTAACGATAGCGTCTCCCTCCTTCCGCACGTGGGTTGCCGTCTGCTCTAATTGACCCAGGAGGCCGTTGATTTTTGATATCTCACCGTCAAGGTCATGGAAAATGCCCTTTCTTTCCTCAGCAATACGGTCAGGCAGCGTGGCTACCACCTGAGAAAACCGTTCGGTTGATTTACTAAAGCGGGAAATATCCTCAAAGAAGCTTTGACTCTCAGGTTCCTGGAGCATGCGGTTGTAAAGCATTTCCATCTGCCACCGCAGGATAACGGGAAACCGTTCCATCTGGAACATGCTCCGGTCGGCAAAATCACGAAGCGCTTCTACCTCACGGACTGCGGGATCAAGGCCGCTGAAGGGATCAAAGACCAGGATGCCTATCAACTCGGAACCAATGTTCTTTTTTGTGCCAGATTTTGCGCGAATATTTGCATATTCCGCCAGGCGCACATTCCCCACAAGGACGCTTTTCGGATACTTCTCATGACGTGCATGGATGTAATTCCTGAGTTCGCTCAACTGTTCCGGGGTAAGATAGCGGCGCGCAATCTCCCACCCCTGCTGCTCCAAACGGCGAAAGGTATTTTGGATGATTCGGGTGTGGGTGCCAAGCACACGCTCAATGGCAGCGCCTTCCATTGCCATGCGACCAAGGGACACCAGGGTCATCATGTCGATTAAATTGGCTTTGGGATTTGGCCCCGTTGCGATCTGAATTGCATTGGTGCAGTAATGTATGCGCCACAAGGCGGTATCTACGCGGGCCTGCGGTGTGCCGGCAAGGTCTGCCACCGTGTATGTCACATCAGCAATCTTATCAAAAAACATATCGGCAAAGCTTATAACTTCCGTGCGAATCATAGCCAACCGGGGATCCGGCCGGGGCGATATTAATCGTTGCAAAGTACTGCAGCCCTGAAGAATGAACAAAACGACTGAAGCTATTGCCATAACGCACCGCATACCTTGTATCTTTCGTGCCATGATAATATCCCGGCTTTTACCGGCCATGATCTTTTGCCCTCCCGACAACCTCAACTGTCTGTTGCGCGATTTCGCGCTCCTCATCAGTCGGTATGACAAGGATCTTAACCCTGTCATCCTCAGCCTGTATTTCTCTGATGCCGCTGCCAGAAGCGATGTTTCTGCGTCCATCAAGGGATATTCCGATGCCTGCCAGTCCCTCACAGGATTTACCCCGCACAACTGCCGAATTTTCTCCGATACCACCGGTAAAGACGATGGCGTCCACGGAGCCGAGGGCGGCATAATACGCGCCGATATATTTTTTGATGCGGTAGCAGAACATTTCAAGGGCGAGCGATGCCCGGACATCTCCTCCGCTGACGCGGCTCTGGATTTCCCGCATGTCGTTCGTTCCGCAAATGCCCGTAAGCCCGCTCTCCCGGTTCAGGATGCCTTCGATCTCTTCAAACGACCTGCCTGTTTTTCTCGCCAGATAAAAATGAACGGCAGGATCCAGGTCTCCGCAGCGCGTTCCCATGATGAGCCCTTCCAGCGGCGTCAGTCCCATGGAGGTGTCTATGCTCTTTCCCCTTTCAATCGCCGTTGCGCTGGCTCCATTGCCAAGGTGGAGCGTGATGAGATTCAGCTTATCGGAGGGAATGCCGAGATAGCGCGATGCCTCCTTTGCCACATAATAATGCGAGCTTCCATGAAACCCATAGCGCCGGACACCGGCTGACTGATACAGATCATACGGGAGTGCATAGTGAAATGCCCGCGGAGGCATCGTCTGATGGAATGCCGTATCGAATACGGCCACCTGCGGAACACGGGGCAGGAGTTCCCGCATCACGTTAATTCCCCGCACATTGGCTGGATTGTGAAGCGGCGCAAGGGGAATAAGCGCCTCTATTTCCCTGAGAGTCGCGTCATCGATAATTGCAGGCTCCCTGAACTTCTCACCGCCGTGCACCACGCGATGTCCAACGGCGAAGACCTCCGTCTCCGCGCTGTCTGCCCGAGCCCTGCCGCTCACCTCAAGGATAAAGGAAAAACCTTCGCGATGGTCGGCAACCGGCCGTGTCTCGGCAATCTCCTCCCATGCGCCAGCCGGAGTGAGCCACCGGTGCTTTAACCTGCTTTTCGCTGCGCCTATGCACTCCAAAAGACCTTTTGCGGCAGACGAGAGGCCGTTCAGGTTGAATGACTCGTATTTGATCGAGGAGCTCCCCGAATTGATCACGACAACCCTCATGCGGTAGTTCCTCCGCGCTGCGACTGAATGGCGGTGATCGCCACCGTGTTCACAATGTCGGTTACGGTGCATCCACGGCTGAGATCGTTTACCGGCTTATTGAGCCCCTGCAGGACCGGCCCCACGGCCACGGCATGGGCAGACCGCTGGACGGCCTTATAGGTGTTGTTGCCGGTATTCAGGTCGGGAAAGATGAATACGGTTGCATGACCGGCAACCGCGCTTCCGGGAAGTTTCGTCTTCGCCACACCGGCATCGACGGCTGCATCGTACTGCATGGGGCCTTCGATCTTCAGGTCCGGACGACGCTCCTTCGCAATCCTGGTCGCCTCCCGCACCTTGTCCACCTCGGTTCCTTTGCCTGATTCACCGGTGGAATAGCTGAGCATGGCAATGAACGGTTGCACGCCGAACATGAGCGCCGTTTCGGCGGAGCTGATTGCAATGTCGGCCAGCTGTCCCGGATTCGGATCAGGGTTAACGGCACAGTCTCCAAAAACAAGCACGCGGTCGGCAAGACACATAAAGAATACGCTCGAAACGATCGAGCATCCCGGCCTGGTCTTGATGACCTCGAAGGCAGGCCGGATCGTGTGCTGGGTTGTATGCACGGAGCCAGATACCATGCCGTCTGCTTCTCCAAAATAGACCATCATGGTGCCAAAGTAACTGATATCGGACATAGTATCGAAGGCCATCTGGGGAGAGATTCCCTTATGCTTACGGAGGCCAAAGTAGGCATCGGCATAGGTCTGGCGGCGGACTGATTTCACGGGATCGATCACGGACACACCGGGAAGGGAGATACCGAGGTCGGCGGCTTTCTGCCATATCTCCCGCTCGTCTCCGAGAAGGGTGATCGCAACGACGTCGCGCATCCTGAGGATCTCCGCAGCCCGCAGTACACGCTCTTCCGTGCCTTCCGGAAGGACAATGTGTTTACGGTCAGACTTTGCCTGCCGGATGATTTCATATTCAAACATGAGTGGCGTTACGCGTTCGGAACGGGCTGCCGATATGCGGTCAAAGAGTTCGGCAACGTTTACCTTTGCCTCGATAATGCCAAGCGCGGCGGCAATCTTTCGGGGATTGTTATAGGAGAGCACGCCTTCCAGGGAACTTACGTTCAGGGCGGTTGTATAGGTATCCGTCGAAACGGCAATCATCGGAACCGACAGTTGCCGCAGTCCCTCAATAAGCCGCCACACCTGAGATGCCAGCCTGATCCCGCCGGTCAGTATGATGCCGGAGATGTGGGGATACGTATTCGACGCATCAGCAAGGAGGCTGGCAAGGACAACGTCTGAACGGTCGCCCGGCGTTATAATGAGGCTTCCCTCTTCGATATGCTCCAGGAAGTGGGGCAGTTCCATGGCGGCGATCTTGAAATTCCGCACTTCGTGATTGAATCTCTCATCATGGCCGCTCAGGCGTTCAGCGCTGAGAACCACGGCAATCTCATCAACCGTTGGTTTTTCAAGGAGCTGAATCTCCGGGAGCACATAGGTTGGAATATCTGCCGGTATTGCCCGCCTGAGTTCATCATGAACGCTGTCGCATAAAGGCGCCGGGACGCGGTTGACAATCAGGGAGAGCACGTCGCAGCTTCGCTCTTTAATCGACGCAAGAAGTCCCTGCGCCACGCTGACGATCTGCACGGTATCCCTGTCGTATCCCTTGACGACGGGCAGAACGGAACATCCTAGATTGTTTGCCACCTTGGCATTAAAGTCAAATTCAAGGGCGGTAGCCGGACCGGTGAAGTCTGAACCTACGCAGACGACAAGGTCAAACTCCGCCTGAAGCGCCCGGTACTTTTCCAGGATCAATTTCAGGAGATCGTCATCCCTGTTCCGGACGAGCATCTCCCGTGCAGCCTCGTAGCTGCAACCATACACTTTTTCATAGGGAATATCAAGAGCATACCGCCTGGTGATAAGGGTAGTGATATGGTCTGGGTTTTTGTCGTCCCGGACCACGGGACGGAAAAAGCCGATCTTTCCCATTCGTCCGGAGAGAATCTCCATGATTCCGAGCACGATGACCGATTTGCCGCTCCGCGGCTCAGCGCTGGTGATGTAAATACCCTGGCTCATGGTTGTCTCCCGCCCTCCCTGTCGGGCATTTCACCGTCAATCTTGTAATCAGCTACCGGCATCTCCTCTCCTTTCCTTTATTGACTCATGGTGTGACTACTCAACATGCTTTTGCTCACAATCGCGATGAGTGAACAAAATATAGAACAGTATAGTTTTTTGAAAAGGTAGGGGCGAAACATTTGCCTGCTTGAGGTGTGAATACATGTATACCAATGTATGGCAAATGCTTCGTCCCTACACCGTGCGGCAACATCGTCATTATTATCATTTTTCAAAAACTAAAGTGCGGGTGGTTTATCCCCCGCACAGACCGACCACAAGGGATCGGCGCTACCTTTTTCAAAAAGCTAAAGTGTTATTAATTCTTTAATCCCGAAGGGATGTCCTGATTATAGCATAGCGCAGCAAGGCCACAACCAAATCTCCTTATGAAAGCGGGAGATTGCTTCGGAAAAGGCCTCGCAATGACAGCGACCATGCACTTTGATGGCACACTGCACGTTGTCATTGCGAGTGAAACGAAGCAATCTTTCACTCATAAAAACCGGTACCTCCTGAAAGGGATTTGTGAAAAAACTTACAAAAAAAGAAGTTTTTATACAGTAATACTATATAGTTATGCAATTACGATTTCCGGTTGGCTTTCGAAAGAATACGTTTATCGCCTCCCCGGACTTTTGAGCCGGCTGACAAGGACCACCAACGATCGCGGATGGACAGCATATGATGTATCCGTGACCGCCAGCGCCGTATCCCAGGAAGAAATATCGTCCGGCGATTCCCTGGCGGTATCGATCCACCGCATCCAGGCGTCGTATTCAGGCTCGGGGACAGGGGGAACATCAAACTTCAACCCTTCCCAGTATGCATTGATCATAATATGGAACAGGAAGCTTCTTCTTCTTACACTCTTTACGGTGAGTCCAATAGCATGAGAGTCTGCTCCCCAGTCAGGCTGATTCAGTTTCAGTCCATGCCAGTCTATTTTTGACTGCTGGAGGATCTGGTTCAGGGATAATCCGGGATCCTCCGGAGCAACGTCCTGCCTCAGGCGGCCTGCGATGAGTCGCTTGACAAATCTGAGCACGTCGGCATGTCTTTCAACAAGTCCCCAGTCGAACCAGCTGATCACATTGTCCTGTCCGTAGGCATTATTATTTCCCTGCTGTGTCCGCCGAACCTCATCTCCCATAAGAAGCATCGGCGTTCCTGCAGCGAGCAGGGTGATTGCCAAAAAATTCTTCACCTGCCGGTTCCTGAGTTGTTCGATCTGAGGATCGTCGGTCGGACCCTCAGCGCCACAGTTCCAGCTCAGGTTATCATTACTGCCGTCGCGGTTATCCTCTCCGTTTGCCTCGTTGTGTTTTTCATTATAAGAGACAAGGTCATCCAGGGTAAATCCGTCGTGGCAGGTGACGAAATTGATGCTCTGTTCGGCCTCCCGTTCTTCATGGCCATAAATATCGGGGCTCCCCAACAGGCGGGTTACGAATTTTGAAACCGTATTCCTGTCTCCCTTGAGAAAGCTCCGCACATCGTCCCTGAATTTCCCGTTCCACTCCTTCCATCGGTCACCAATGAAACTGCCCACCTGATAGAGCCCGGCAGCATCCCATGCCTCGGCAATGAGCTTTGCGCCGGACAATACCGGGGCAGTTTCGATATCCCAGAGAACCGGGGGGTTCGCCTGTGGTTGACCCTGTTCGTCCCTGGAAAGAATCGAGGCAAGATCGAAGCGGAAGCCGTCCACATGCATCTCCTGAACCCAGTAATGAAGGCTGTCGATAATCATGCGGCGGACAAAGGGACTGCTCGCGTCGAGCGTATTGCCGCATCCGGTATAGTTGCTATAGTACCGCTTGTCAGGTTCGAGGATATAATAAGAATCATTTTCGAATCCGCGGAAGGACAAGGTTGGTCCCTCATGGTTGCCTTCAGCGGTATGGTTATAAACAACGTCGAGGATCACTTCAATCCCTGCGCGGTGGAGCGCCTTCACCATGTCGCGAAACTCATTGACCGGCCCCAGGGGGTCTTTCTTTGAACTGTAGGCAGGATGCGGGGCAAAGAACGAGACCGGCGCATATCCCCAGTAGTTCCTGAATCCCGGCGGCGCATCCTGCTCGTCGAAATGATATACCGGCAGCAGCTCAACCGCAGTGATGCCGAGGTCCTTCAGGTACGGGATCTTTTCGATCAGGCCCGCATAGGTGCCCCGTTTTTCCGGCGTAACCCCGGAACTCGGATGGGCCGTGAATCCGCGAACGTGCATCTCGTAAACGATCGTGCGGGTGAAGGGTTGCCTCAGGGGTAAATCACCTTCCCAGTCATACGCGCCCGGGTCGGTTATCACGCTCTTCATCGCAACGCCACAATTGTCACCAGGCTGACATGCCGCCCCGCGGTTGTATTTCCGGGGAACGACAACCGCCCTGCCATAAGGATCAAGCAACACCTTGTCCGAGTCGAAGCGCATGCCGCGCTCCGGCTCATGGGGACCATGGACGCGATATCCATAGACTTGTCCCGGCCCAATACCCGGGACAATGACGTGCCAATAGTGATAGGTTCTGTTCTTCCGGGCGTCAAGCAGGATTATGCGGGAAGGGGCAGAATCTTCTGCATGCTGAAAGAGCAGCAGTTCTACTGATGTCGCGTTCTTCGAGAAGACACTAAAATTAACGCCACCAGGTAATACGGTCGCACCCAGCGGAAAGCTGGTCCCCCGCGTTTGACCAACAACGTTATCGCCCGTAGTAAGTGTTTTTGATCCCATATACATCACCCTCCTTTCGTCAGTTTTATATTCCAGATAGTATCGCAGTATTCCCGAATCGACCGGTCTGAAGAAAACTTCCCCATCCGCGCCACGTTGAGAATTGACATGCGCGTCCAGCGCTCCTGATCATGATACGCCGAACTTACCCCGTCCTGACAGTCGATGTACGACTGATAATCAGCCAGGAGCATGAAGGGATCGTGATTCAGGAGGTTTTCCACCAGCGGTCTGAAAAGTTCTGCATCGCCACGCGAGAAATACCCTGACCGGATCTGCTCGATAACCTCACGGAGGCACGGGTTTGAGTCATAGTAGTCCCGGGGACGATAGCCCCTCGCCTTCTCGTTGTGCACTTCCTCAGCAGACAGGCCGAAGAGAAAGAAGTTCTCCTGCCCAACCTCCTCACGAATCTCAACGTTCGCGCCGTCAAGGGTGCCGATGGTGAGGGCGCCGTTCATCGAGAATTTCATGTTGCCGGTGCCCGATGCCTCCTTGCCAGCGGTTGAGATCTGCTCGGAGAGCTCCGCGGCAGGATAGATATGCTGTGCGCTTTTCACATTGAAGTCCGGAAAGAAGACAACCGTTAGCCTTCCTGCCACATCCTGATCCGTGTTTATCACCTCGGCAACGGAATTGATGAGCTTAATGATCAGCTTTGCCATGAAGTAGCCGGGCGCGGCCTTTCCACCGAAGATGAAGGTGCGGGGAATGATCTCCTGTCCGGGATTTTTCCTGATACGATTATACAACGTGATGATGTTGAGGACGTTCAGATGCTGACGCTTGTATTCATGAATCCGCTTCACCTGGATATCGAAAAGCGAATCAGGGTTCGGCACAATACCGGTCCTTTCCTGTATGATTGCGGCAAGCCGGGCCTTATTCTTACGCTTGATCTTTCGCCACTCCTGCCGGAATCCTGCATCATCCGCTAAGGGTTCTATTTTCCGGATCTCGTCTTCAAAGTGTCTGATCCACCGGTCGCCAATGCTCCTGGTAATCAGAGCTGTGAGTGACGGGTTGCTCAGGGCTATCCAGCGCCTTGGAGTCACACCGTTCGTCACGTTAACGAAACGATCCGGATAGAGATCGCACAGGTCTTTCAGAACGGTACGGGTAAGAAGATTGCTGTGCAACGCCGCCACGCCATTGATCCGGTGGCTCCCCACGGAAGCAAGATGCGCCATGCGGACATACTTCTCTCCGCTCTCATCAATGAGCGAAAGACGGGCAACCAGCCCGTCATCGCCGGGATACCGGTGACGGACGTCGTCCAGAAATCTGCGGTTGATCTCATAGATGATCTCCAGATGTCGCGGGAGCGTACGCTTGAACAGCGGGAGAGGCCATTTTTCAAGCGCCTCGGGCAGCAGCGTATGATTGGTGTACGCCATGGTTTTCCCGGTTATCTGCCAGGCGCTGTCCCAGTCCATCAGATGCTCATCCACCAGAAGGCGCATGAGTTCTGCTACGGCGATTGAGGGATGGGTATCGTTCAACTGCACGGCAAAGCTTTCGTGAAATGTCTCAATGCCTTTTCCCCGCGCCAGATGAATGCGGATCATATCCTGAAGCGAGCAGGAGACGAAGAAATACTGCTGGGCGAGGCGGAGGGTCTTTCCAATTTCAGGTTCATCGTTCGGGTAGAGGACCTTGCTTACCGTCTCGGAAACGACCTTCATATCCACGGCTTTGTAATAGTCGCCGACATTAAATGCCTGAAAGTCAAAGGATTCGATTGCCTCTGATTTCCACAGCCTGAGCATGTCCACCATATCGTCCCGGTAGGACGGGACTGGGGTGTCATAGGCAATTCCCTTGACGACACGGTGGGGGTTCCAGCGGACTCTGAAACAGCCTTTGTCATCAAGGTACTGCGCCGTGTGCCCGCCGAAATTCACTTCATAGGAGATCTCGGGCCGGCAGATTTCCCAGGGGTTGCCCAGGCGAAGCCACTTGTCGGTCTTTTCCACCTGCCATCCGTCGTGAATCTCCTGGTCAAAGATGCCGAACTCATACCGGATACCATAGCCGATCGCCGGCACGGTCAGCGACGCAAGGGAATCCATGTAGCAGGCTGCAAGCCTCCCGAGGCCACCGTTGCCAAGCCCCGGCTCTTCCTCCTGCGCGAGCAGATCGTTCAGTTCAAGGCCGATTTCTTTTGCTGCTTGCCGTGTCTGGTCAGTGATCCCCAAATTCAGGAGATTATTGCCCAGGTGCGGCCCCATCAGAAACTCTGCCGAAAGGTAGCTCACGATTTTTACCTTCGTATCCTGCATTCTTTTGAGGGAATGGATAAAATGGCTCAGCATCCGGTCCCGTACTGTATAGGCTACGGCCATGTACCAGTCGTTCTTCGTGGCAAGTTCCGGTGTACGCCCCTGGATGTAATAGAGGTTGTCGAGGATTGCCTTTTTCAATGAAGCAATACTGGTCCCGGTCCGAATGTTCTCCCCTGTGCCAAGCATTGATGATTCACGCTTTTTTTGTGATGGTTTTGCCATTTATAACCCCCTTTGTCTCTAATGAATTCCCAACCCGAACGCGTCGGAAAAGCGAGCCAGCCCTGTCAGGGTCCAAAACCCTGACAGGGTTATGTCTATTCATTTTTTTGCCAAAAAGGTCAACATGTTTTTTGTGAGACACGATTAAGGCTGTTCTCTGTAAAAAGGTATTGTTTGAAGAAAGGTAACACTTTAATTTTTTGAAAAATTACAATAATAATGTTACCACACGGTGTAGGGACGAAGCATTTGCCATAAAATGGCGTACATGTATTCACACCCCAAGCAGGCAAATGCTTCGCCCCTACCTTTTCAAAAAACTAAAGTGTTACGAAAAAAGAGGGTGGACTAAGCCTGTCCTGAGTTTGCGAAGAACGCGGTGAATCCGCCATTACTTACTCATTAATTAACGCTTATAGTATTACTGTATAAAAACTTCTTTTTTTGTAAGTTTTTTCACAAACCCCTTTCAGGAGGTACCGTTTTTTATGAGTGAAAGATTGCTTCGCTTCACTCGCAATGACAACGTGCCGTGTGCCATCAAAAAGTGCATGGTCGCTGTCATTGCGAGGGGCCTTTTCCGAAGCAATCTCCCCGCTTTCATAAAGGAAATTTGGTTGCGGCTGTGCTGCGCCAGGAATAACCTCTAAAGACTTGTAAATAATGATTTACACCCCCTATGCTACCTTCTCTCAGGTGAATTTATATTGTTGCCAAAGGGAATGCATCACACCAAGTAGGGACACGGAGCACCGTGTCCCTACAATCCCAACCTGATAAAAAAAGCGTAACACTTTAGTTTTTTGAAAAAGTAGGGGCGAAGCATTTGCCAGCTTGGGGTATGAATACATTTATACCAATTTATGGCAAATGCTTCGCCCCTACACCATGCGGTAATATCGTTATTATTGTAATTTTTCAAAAAACTAAAGTGTTACAAAAAAGCAAATATCAGTTAGCGCTTGTGGGTGTTACCTCGTGATAAAGAGGGATTTGGTTGTAATTATACTCCATTTTGTAATCTACCATTTTAAAGAATGAACTTCAACTTTTTTATACCCAGCAAACACAGACTCGCCCCTGTTTATACCCAAAAGGCTCGGAAGATGTGATTTGTCAAATTGATGCATTACATGCAATTTTAACGTTTAGACGTATAAAACCGCGGTTGTAGAGCGACGAGCCTCGTCGCTCTACATTGAAAAAGTTGCGTGATTAGTCTGACCCGTACCGGAGCGCGTCAAGCCCTGCTGAGAAGCACTTTTCCACGAGACTGACAAGTTCCTGACGGAGATCATCTGTTTCGTGTCCGGAGTAACGGTCATAGAGCGCGCGGGCTATCGTATGAAATGAGCCCAGAATATCAGGATCGAAATGCCACCTGGCGCTTGAGCCTGATTTCTTGGGTGAAATAGGTGATCACTGCAATGACAATCCCGATCAGGGCCGTAGCAAGGCCGAGCCTGAACAGAAGGACTCGGCGCACAAAGGTTCTGAGGGGATAGGTCTTCATATGCCCTTGATCACAATGATATTGCTTTTTCCCCGAGGTTCCATTGTGCTCCAGTAAAGAACAGAGGTGATAACGCGAAATCCATGTAGCGCAACTGAAACATTCGGATTTTGAAAATCACGCCTTATGCTAAAATGAAGATACTTGGCAGCACTTTAGTTTTTTGGTAACACTTTAGTTTTTTGAAAAATTCTCTCTAGGAATACTGTTGTCTTGTAGGGGCAGGTTTGAAACCTGCCCCTACGCTGCATGCAACACCCTATTTTTTGGAAATTTTCAAAAAAAATTCAATGATTGTTAATTTCTCCTGCTGATTCAGGATCGCAGCCTGAACCGGAATGTTATGGTTCAATCTGCAAGATTGAACCAGCCTGGAGAAAGACTGAAGATTGCTTCGCTGTCGCTCGCAATGACAGTAACATAGGTAGACATGTTTGTAGAACGCTGCACGAGAATTACCACCAACTCTTTGTTCTGGCACAAGCACCCCACCAAAACATCCGTAATTGTCCCCCGCTGGCGGGGGGTAGGGGGTGGACTGGACAGCCCGATAGCGTCTGCCATCTTTTCAATCCTCTGCATAACACCGCTCGCATGTTTCAATACATCTTCGTCTGTAAACCTGATTATGATAAATCCAGCGCTTTCAAGTGTGCGGGTCTTCTGTTTATCTTTTTCCCCAGTTTCACCGTCTAAATGAGTTATCTCGTCAATCTCAATTACCAGCTTTAATTCTTTACAAAGAAAGTCCGCAATGTATGCAGCACGGGCCTTTGCCTCCTGAATTGATAACCCTTGACCTCCGGCACGCAGGGCATATTTTCACAGGCAAGCCTCTGTTTTCGTCATTTTCTTACGCAGGTTGTTTGCAAACGGTTGCAACCATTTGTTGTAGACGTAATTATTGGTTTCATCGGCTTTTGGTTTTTCCCGCATTGTTTTCGTATTCCTTTTCCACCCCCTACACCCCCGCCAGCGGGGGACACTGGTCAGCCACGTTTCTGGTGGATTTTATGCCGTTGTGTGTCGCAAGTAATGCACTGATAAACAAAGCCTGCCCGTGCGGAACACGCAGACAGGTTTGTCCTTGCCACCCAACCCAATCGCTTAACTTAACACGTATGGGGGTAGGGGGTGGATTGGATTTCTTCACCACTTCAACTATCCCTGGGGGCAGGTTTGAAACCTGCCCCTGCACTGCATGCAACACCCTCTTTTTAGAGTATTCCGGAGAATTTTCCGGAACCTACTTCGTCACCGCGATTGATTTCCGGAAAAGCACCAGGCTATACGCAAAGAACGCAAGGCCGATGGCAGACACCACGAGGAACTGCAACCACACGGCGCTCAAGCCGCCGCCCCGATAGATGATCACCTGGGAGAAGCTGACGAAATGCCGTGTAGGCAGGAAAAACGTTATGTATTGCAGCCACCGGGGCTGGCTCTCGATAGGCGTCGTGCCGCCCGAAAGAAGCTGCATCAGGACGACGACCAGAACGATCAGGAGCGCAAACTGCGCCATGGACCGCGAAATCGTGCCGAGGAATATCCCCAGCGCTGTCGTGTAGAACAGATAGAGCACAACCCCGCAGAACCACAGGGGAATCGAGCCGGCGAACGGCACCTGCAGCACAGCCTTCACGATCAGAAAGAGCGAAAAACCCGTCGCGATGAGAATCATCAGTCCGTTTGCCCATACCTTCGCCATGGCGATTTCAAATGCGGAAAGCGGCATCACCAGCAGGTGTTCCAGCGTCCCGTGCTCGCGTTCCCGGATCACTGCCGCGCCCGTCAGGACTACCGTTAACAGGGTCACCTGATTGATAATGGCCACGATGCTGGTAAACCAGGAGGAGATGCCGTTTGGATTGAACATCCGCCGAACAATCAGATTGACCGGCTCTCGTGCCTTCTCGTCCGTGCGTTTGAGAAAAGTTGCGATGCGCTGATTGATGATATTCTTAATGTAGTCCGCGCCAATACCGGCCTGCTTCATTGCCGTCGCGTCTACGTTCACCTGAACGTCCGGATTCCGCCCGGCGCGAAGATCCAATTCAAACAGAGTTGGGATCGCAACCACGAACATAAACTCGCCCCTGTCCATTGCATCTTCTACCTCCCTGGCCTCAATATACCGGGGGTTCTGAAAATACGGCGGCAGGAAGGCATTGAACAGCTCCTTGGACAAGGCGGAACCGTCCTCGTCCACAAAGGCGATCGATGCGTTGTTGACCTGAGTCGAAGTGCCCGTCGCCTGGACGTAGATCGCCATCGTGAACGCATAGCAGAGGAAAATTACCATTACAATGTCGCTCAGCAGGCTGGCGATTTCCTTGAGTCCAAGCCAGAGGATGTTCAGGAGTGACCTCATCGCTATTTCTCCTGCTTTCTCATATTCACAACACTTACCGTCAGGAGAACCGGGATGCAACATGCCAGAAAAATGATGTCCTGCATCAGGAGACCGGGGCCGAGTCCCTTGGTGTATGCACCCACGCTGGCGTGCATGTAGTACGTTGTCGGCCAGATTGAGCCAATGAACCTGGCCCGGCCCTCAAGTGTCGAAACCGGCTGTAACAATCCGGAAAATTGGGTGGTCGGTAAAATGGTCAGAATCGCGGTGACGAAGACGGCCGCCACCTGGCTGCTCGTAAACGTCGAGATTAACATCCCGATGCTGGTTGTCACAATAAGGTACAGCAGCGTGCACATCGTCAGCATGAGGAAACTTCCCTTGATAGGAACGCCAAAGATGACGAGCGCCATAACGACCAGGATAAAGTAGTTCATCATGCCAATCACAATGTAGGGGAGTTGCTTTCCCATGAGATATTCCAGTCTGCCGGTCGGCGTGACATAGAAGTTGATGATTGAGCCAAGCTCTTTCTCACGCACGACGCTGACCGCCATAAGCACCGCCGGTATCAGCACCAGCAGAAGAGAAGGAACACTCGGCACAATCGAATAGATGCTTTCGAAGGTGGGATTGTACATGAAACGCGTCTGGAGTTTGGCAGTGTACTTATCAGGACCCGAGGACAGTTCGCTTGCGGGGTCGTTCATCAGGGTATCGTGCACCCCTTTCGCATACTGTGCAATGGTCTCCCCACGGTACGGGTCTGCCCCATCCACCGCCACCGAGATATCCGGCGAGGAACCCCTGCGGAAATCCCTGCCAAAATCCGGCGGAACTTCAACAACCAGCGAGATGTTATTTGATTGCAGCCGTTCCAGCGCCTCTTCGGCTGACCTGATTGGCGGCGTAAGGGTGAAGTAACGCTGAGAACCTGCGAACTGTTCCAGATACGTACGGCTTTCCGGCGAGTGATCGAGATCGAATGAGGCATAGCGAACATGCTCAACGTCTGAGGTGATCCCAAAGCCGAAGACGAGCATCAGCAATGCTGAACCAATGAAGGCAAAGGCCAGACGCACCGGATCGCGGCGGATCTGCATAGCCTCATTGTTCGTGTAGGCAAGCATGCGAACAAGACTGAACCAGCTCGTACGGCGCTCCGGAGACGCTGGCTGAGTTGCAGGCTGCACGGCCGCCGGGGGTGCGCTGACCGTTGCCTTGTCCTTGCTTTCGTCTTTGGCCGCAGCATCGCCAATAGCGTCTTCCATGTAGCCGATGAAGGCGTCCTCAAGGGTATCAGCGCCGCGCTCCCCGATCAGCTTCTGCGGAGCGTCGCACGCCAGCACCTTACCCGCGTGCATCAGCGAAATCCTGTCGCAGCGCATCGCTTCATTCATAAAATGCGTGGTAACGAAAATCGTCACGCCCTGTTTCCGCGAAAGATCGATCAGGAGTTCCCAGAAGCTGTCCCTGGCCACCGGGTCAACCCCCGACGTGGGCTCATCCAGAATCAGCAATTCCGGTTCGTGCAGAACGGCAACCGCCAGCGAAAGCCGCTGACGCATGCCCAGCGGCAGGTCTTCTGCCAATGAATCAAGATGTGCGCGCAGACCAAATTTATCCACCAGCTCCTCGATACGCGCTTTGGCCTTATCGGGAGGGATGTGATACAGGCGCGCATCAAGCACCAGGTTCTGGCGCACGCTTAGTTCGCCGTAAAGTGAAAACGCCTGGGTCATGTAGCCGATGTGATTCCGCACCTCGATGCTCCCGGCTTCGATCGACTGGCCGCCGAAGAGCGCTGCAGTCCCTTCCGTGGGGGGCAGCAGCCCCGTCAACATCTTCATGGTTGTGGACTTACCGCAACCGTTGGAGCCCAGGAAGCCGAAGATTTCGCCGCGTTCGATCGACAGGCTGACGTGGTCAACCGCGGTGAAGCTGCCAAAGCGGCGCGTCAGGTCTTTGGCCTCGATAACGATCTCCGATTTGGCGTCTACGCGCGGCGGGATGGTAATCTCTTTATGGCCGGCGCGTTTCTCCTCCGGCAGCAGGGCGATGAAGCATTGCTCCAAATCCCTGGTGTTCGTCCGTTTCATCAGCTCCGCCGGTGTTCCTGTCGCCAGCACCCGGCCGGCATCCATTGCAACGATCCAGTCCCACTGTTGCGCCTCGTCCATGTAAGCAGTGGAAATAACGACGCTCATGCCGGGGCGGCCCTTGCGAATATCGTCAATGAGCGTCCAGAATTGCCGCCGCGAGAGCGGGTCAACGCCAGTAGTCGGCTCGTCGAGAATAAGCAGGTCCGGTTCGTGAACCAATGCGCCGCAGAGCCCTACCTTTTGTTTCATACCGCCCGAGAGCTTGCCAGCGGGACGTTCAGGAAACGGGCCGAGTCCGGTGGCATCAAGCAGCTCTTTAATGCGGGTCGGACGCTCCGCGGCTGAGAGTCCGAAGAGTCTTGCCATAAAGTCAACGTTCTCATGAACGCTGAGCTCCAGGTAGAGGTTCTTGCCCAGTCCCTGGGGCATATAGGCAATCTGCGGGCACACGGCGCCCCGATGCCGGGCATCGGCGATATCGCCGCCCAGGACAGTCACGTTCCCCTCCTGCAATTTTTTGGATCCTGCAACGATGGCCATAAGCGTGGACTTGCCGACGCCGTCAGGCCCGATGATGCCTACCATGAGGCCGCTGGGAATATCAAGGGAAATGCCGTCGAGCGCCACAACGCTTCCATAGCGATGGGTAACGTCTTTTATGGAAACCACCGGCGCGCTAGTTGATTGAGAAGCGGGAGACGCCATGGATCAGATATCCTCCTAATTATTGAGTATTAGCTATAGTAAACGCTTAAATAAGTTGTCATTGCGAGCGAAGCGAAGCAATCTAGATCCTGGGATTGCTTCGGGCTATCGCCCTCGCAATGACACTTGCTGGTGTACTTATTTAATAAGTTTCTTTGAATTAGGCCTTCGGCAGCTTATTTTAAAGAGAACATCGAACCGCAGAACAAGGAATATCGAATAATGAAGTAAAAATACCTCGTCATTTAACATTCCTTGTTCGATATTCAATATTCGGCGTACTACTTTTCAATGGAGAACGAAGAATCTCTTCTGTCTGCAACAACTTTGAAATCCCTACACATCTATGCAATTTTACACATCGCACCGTTATTATATCGCCTCTCCTTCGTCAGGCTTCTAAAGCGGATGACGCGAAGATCAGCGGCAGAAGTCATCACCAGTAAGGTTTTTTTATAATCGGTACGTCCCGGGCCGGCAGCGGATTTAAATTTTCCGGCTTTGGTGACGGCGGCGGCAACAACTTACCCCAGTCGGTCCGCTTTTGCATCTCGGCTTGCATACTTTCCGATATAACGGATTGACCCTGCCGCAATTCCCACCCTCCGCCCAACGCCTTGTAAAGGGCAATCAAATTTGTGGCAATGGACGAGCGCGTCTCGGCCAGACGAATCTCCTCCTGCAATAAAGCGCGCTGCGTATCCAGCACGCGCTGATAGTCCACGGCTCCTTCCCGATACTGAATCAGGGCTATCTCCACCGACCGCTGGGCGGCATGAGCGGAGTTTTGCACAAAGGCCGTGGCTTCCTGGGCTTTAAGGAAGCCGATCAGGGCGTCTTCCGATTCCTGGGCTGCCCTGAGCACGGTGTTTTTGTAGTTGACGAGCAACTGCTGAAACCGCGCGTCCTGGACGCGCACATTGTTCTCGATACGTCCGTAATTGAAAAAGGGCAGCTTAACCTGCGGGCCAAAGGCATAGTAGAAGCTGCTTGAGTCAAACAGATTGTCAATGTCTGCACGGTTGGACTGAACCCCGCCTTCACTGCTGCTTTGGAACCCGATTTCGCCCAAAAGCGAAAAACTGGGATAGAGATCCGCTTTGGCAATGCCAATACGGGCACACTGCGCAGCGGCGGAAAGCTCCGCGCTGCGGATATCCGGGCGCCGTCGCAGCAATTCAGCCGGTACGCTGATGGCCACTTCTGCAGGCGCCGTGGGAATTCCTTTGTGTCCATCCAGCACGGCCTCAATTGCGCCTGGCGGTTGCCCCAGCAACGTGCTCAGGGCATTCTGGGCCTGCCGCAGCCCGCTTTGCAGGGTTGGTATGGAAGCCCGGGTACTTTCCAGTAACGTGCGGGCCTGGGCCACATCCAGCTCCGTGTTGACCCCATTACGGAAGCGAGACTCGGCGATCTCCAGCCCTTCCTCCTGAACTTTGGCGTTTTTTCTGGTTAGTTCAATGAGCACCTCAAAGGTTCGAATCACCGTATAGGTGCGGGCGACTTCCGCAGTGAGCGAGACAAGGGCGTCGTCGTAGTCGGCCTCCGAAGAGATCAGCGTGGCATGGGCTGCTTGCACGTCCCGACGAAACTTGCCCCAGAAATCCAGTTCCCAGACCGCATCAAAGCCCACCTGATAATCCAGATAATTTTGGTCCCGGAAGGAACTATTCGGCGCATTATCGCTGATCTCCTCCCTGGTTACACCGCCAAATACCTCTTGTTGCTGGGGAAACTGACGGCCGATGGCAATGCCTAACCGGGCGCGGGCTTCCAGAATTCTCAGACCGGTAATCTGTAACGGCAGGTTTTGCTGGCAGGCGAGCTTGATGAGCTGATCGAACGTCGGGTCCTGAAAGACTTTCCACCACTGGCTATCAACGGCGGTCTGAGTCGCAACCCGTGAATCGCCCTTCTCGCTCCAGCTTTCCTGAACCCTGGCTTCCGGTTTCACAAAGTCGGGGCCCACGGCGCACCCGCTCAGCGTTACGACCATGGTCAGAAGCAAAACCGCACCGGTAATGACCCAATCCCCTCTGTGCATCTCAGGCTTTGTATCGTTATGGCTGCGCATCAACGCACCTCCCTGGGTTGTTCATACATCTTTGGAGGCGCTGTCACGAGATTCTGCAGCCAGTTCGGCCAGGAAGCAGATTCATCCACCCTGACGTATCCAACGCCCCTGACGCCTGTTTTGATGTAATCCATGTAAGAGACGGCCAGCTCCTCAGGCAACTGGATCTTGACGCGGAACATCAGCTTGTCACGTTCGCTGCGTGTCTCGACCTGTTTGGGAGTGAATTGCGCCTCCGGGGACACGAAGCTAACATATCCGGCGGCCGCGCGGCCGGGGGCATGGTCAAGGGTAATCCTCCCTTCGGCTCCAACCTTCAGTTTGGCGGCCTGTTGTGCAGGAAGGAATATCTCCATATAGATATCTTTCAGATTCACCAGTGTCAATGCTTTCCCGCCGGATGCAAGGACTTCGCCAGGTTCAGCCAGGCGATACAGCACCCTTCCGCGGACCGGGGAGGTGAGTGTTGCATCATCGATGCGGGTCTGAATTGTTGCCACATTCGCCTGAGCCACTTCGACCTCCTGCTTGGCGGTTTGCAGCCGCGCCTCCTCTTCTGCGAGTGCAGCCGTGGTTGTTTCCAGCTCCGTCCTGCGGACATCATACTCCCGCTGGGTGCCGGCGCGTTCTTCAACGAGTTTTCGGGTGCGCTCAACCTCGATTTTGGCAAGCTCTATCTCGCTTTTCCGCCTGATGATTGCGGCGTTGGCTATCGCCAGGCGCTCCTGCGTGGCAGCGACATTTGCCTTCGCCTTCGCCAATTCGGCATCCAGCGTGATGGTGTCCAGCCTCACCAGCACCTGACCCGGCTCGACGCGATCACCTTCATCGGCGAGGACTTCCTTGACCCTCAGCGGTTCCTTGGCGGCGACATCAACCAGCTTGCTCTCGATTCGGCCGTTACCCGAGGCGATCCCCTCCGGCAGCGCGTATTTCTTCGCCTTCCAGTACTTATAGCCGAAGAATGCGCCGCCCGCGACAACGACTATCGGTATAATCCATATCAGGTGCTTTTTGTAGCTCGGTTTGGACATTGGAGACTCCTTTGGTTTCTGTAAAATTGCCTTGTAAGTTGAGCATTATATCCGTAAAACAAAGCGGCTTGCAAGGTTTTTTTGCCTGCTCAAGCCTGAGATTCTTCGCTTCGCTCGCAATGACAACATGCAGTGTGCCATCAAAGTGCAAGGCCGCTGTCATTGCGAGGGTCTTTTCCGAAGCAATCTCCCCGTTTTCATAAAGAAAATTTGGTTGCGGCTGTGCCGCGCCATGAATAATATTGTCTTGTAGGGGCAGGTTTTAAACCTGCCCCTGCACGGCATGGTAAACACCGCCTTTATTGGAATTTTTCAAAAAACTACATTGTTACAAACTTCCTCAAGTTATGAGTAGGGTGGATTAAGGCGTTGATTTTTACGCCGAATCCACCAATACTATTTCCAGGAAAGGTGGATTCGCTCTCGCTTAATCCACCCTACCACTGACGCCTACTCGGCAAAATTCCTTAAAGTATAGTAAAAGACAGCGTGCACTTCCCCAGTAACCGTCATACCGTGCAAAGCGAAGTCCTTTACGGTTTCTCCTTCTTGCTGAGCCATGCCGCATGGTGTTCTCGTATGAGCGCGATTGCTTCATCGGCATTTGCAGCGCAGCGCGGTATCGTCATGTCTTCGGCGTTTGCCAGAGGAGATTCGGCCGAGAGCATGGCGCCGCGCGCCCACTCGATCAGCCCCGGCCACATCTTTCCCACGAGGATCAGCGGCGTGTTCTCCAGGTGATGGACCTGCAGCAACTGCCAGATCATCATCGTTTCCAGGACGGTGCCGATTCCTCCCGGCGCAACGACGAAGGCGTCTGAGGTAAGCACGAACTGGTGCAGGCGCGTAAAGAAAGTCCGATGCTCGAACGCCTGAGTAACAAACGCATTGACTTCCTGTTCAAAGGGTAAATCAACCCGTATCCCAACAGATTTTGCACATTCCGGCGAGGTAGCCGCTCCTTCGTTGGCGGCCTGCATCAGCCCTGGACCACCGCCGGTGATAATGTCGCAGCCCATCTTGGCCAATGCGGCTGCGGCGCGCTTGGTCTCTTCGTAGCCGAATGTTCCCGCTTTAGCCCTTGCTGAGCCAAAGATCGTAACACGGTAGCGGTCGCGCCGGGACGGCTTGAGCCGCGTAAGATTATTGACAACGTCCCAAAGGCCAAGAACTGAGTTCATGAGTATTTGTTTGACTCCTTCCTCGTCGGCCAGACTGATCGAATCAGATTTCGTTTCCGTGGATGTCTTTTTGCTCATCGTAATGTGCCTCTCCTTTCTGTCGATATTCGACATTGTGATCCTCATTGAATTAGGCCTTTGGCGGCTTATTTAAAGAGAACATCGAACCGCAGAACAAGGAATATCGAACAGTGAAGTAAAAATACTTCATTATTCAACGTTCCTTGTTCAATATTCGATATTCGATATTCGGCGTACTGCTTTTCACTGGAGAACGAAGAATCTCTTCGCTCTGCAACAACTTTGGAATTCCTAAACCTCGAGTTAAACACGGACAGACAAGTTTGTCCGTGCCACCCCACAACCCGCTTAACTAAAATGAAAATTCCTATACAATTTGAATTATAGTAAGCGCATAAAGAACGTTGTCATTGCGAGGGCGCTAGCCCGAAGCAATCTCTGCTACGATAGCAGCGCCGCAGCAATGGCTTTTTGCAGCGTTGCCAGACCAGCGCTGACGTCTGCGCCAAGATGGACACGCAAGGCGCGGCGGTTGCGCTCCAGCAGCGCCTGAAAATCACTTCGTGCCTGGGCTGCCTTGACTACCCCAAACGTGTATTTTTGTCCCGGCACCGGCACATCGGCCGCATCATCGCACGTGATCTGCAGGAAGACGCCCGTATTCGGCCCACCCTTGAAAGCCTGTCCCGTCGAATGGAGAAAGCGCGGCCCAAATCCCAGACACGTGGCAACCCGCCTGGCATCGCGCACGCACGTGCGCATCGCCTGCAACTGCTGTTCGTGCTCCTTATTCATTTCTATATAGGCAAGCAATGCAAAATAATCACCCGTGTTGAGGCGGTTCAGATGCGCCCTGAGATATCCCGTCAGCGTGCAAGGGTCTTTCACCACCGGCGGCAATGCAGCCGCATTTTTCTCATCCGTGTAGAGGTTAATCCCTTCCCCGGTGAAGATGGGTATCTCCTGGGGTAATGCGCCTTTTCTCTCATACTCTGCGGTCAGTTTCCGTGTTGCGATCTTGCTCGCCTCCACGTCCGGCTGATCGAATGGATGAATGCCGAGAATAGAGCCTGCCACTGCGGTTGCAATCTCCCAGCGGAAAAATTCCTCACCCAGATCGTAAGGATCGTCCAGCGCAATACGCACAACGGGGTGGCCGGCCTGTTCCAACACTGCAACCGATCCATCCTGTGCCGTATCCGGAGCCGAACCCAGTCTCAGATAGATAAACAGGCGGTCGCTGCTATAGACATCGGGCTTGCCGGGCGCTTCGCGTTCGACCGGAATTAATCCCTTGCCGTCTTTTCCTGTTGATCCGGCAAGCATTTGTTCCAGCCATGCGCCAAGATCGTAAATGCCCGGCGATGTAATAATCGTGACTTTGTTGCGGCCAAATTTCTTTGCGGCTACCCCAAGGATCGCGCCGAGCGTGACCCCCGGGTTTTCTTCAACCGGCACCGACGGCATGCAGGCGCAGACCATCTCCTCAGTCCGATCCAAAAACTTCGTCACGTCCACCCCCATGATGGCAGCCGGGACCAGGCCAAAATCAGAGAGCGCTGAGTAACGCCCTCCGATATTGGTCCACCCGAAGAAGATATGGCGAAAGTCATCGTCTTCTGCAATATGCTGTATCCGGGAACCGGGATCGGTAATGGCAATAAACCTCCTCCCGGCTTCCTTTAAACCTACGACCTGCGTCACCCGGTCGAAGAAATACTGCTTGAAAATGTTGGGTTCAAGGGTAGAGCCCGATTTGCTTGACACAATGAAGAGGGTGTTTTTCAGATCGACTTTATTCTCGAAGGCCTTTACCTGGGCAGGATCGGTCGAGTCAAGCACGTAAAGTTCCGGAAATCCGCTGATCGTGCCGAAGGTCTGCTTCATCACCTCAGGGCAGAGACTCGATCCGCCCATGCCTAACAATAAGACATGGGAAAAGCCCGAACTCCTGGCGAGCTCAGTAACCCTGGTTAGACGCTGAATATGGGCCAACTGGTCGTTGGTAATGCCGAGCCAGCCGAGCCACCGCGCTTCATCCTTGCCGGTCCACAGCGATGCGTCCCGGCCCCAAAGCCTTCTCACCTTGCCCTGCGCGCCCCACTCTGTCAAAGCATCTTTAACCGCAGCGCTTATAGGCAGGGGGAGATGGTGCGCCATGCGATTGATTTTCCCTTTTCCGGCTTCCCTGCCTTGCTTCTTCACTGCCGCAAGCAACTTCTCAAAGGCGTCCGAAAAGAGCTGCACTCCCTCAGCAAGCAACGTGTCGGTTACCTCCTTCAGAGATATCCCGGCTTCAGTGAGCGCTTTCATGGCGTCGTAGGCGGACTCGATATCCTCCGTAAGGCTTGCGCGCGGCCGTCCGTGATCGCGAAATGCCTCATAGGTTGCGGGCGGAATCGTATTCACCGTATCAGGTCCGATCAGCTCTTCTACGTATGCGACATCGCGATAGGCGGGATTCTTTGTACCCGTGCTTGCCCATAACAAGCGCTGCGTCTGTGCGCCCTGTCCGGCCAATGCGTCCCAGCGCGGGCCGCCAAAAAGCTCCCGGTAGCGCTGATAGGTGAGCCTGGCGTTGGCAATGGCCACCTTGCCGGTAAGACTGCGGAGAAGTTTCTCCTCCCGCGCCTGGGTCGTTGTCTGCAACCGTGCCGCAATGAGCGCATCAATGGCAGTGTCAATCCGGCTGATAAAGAAACTGGCAACGCTGGCCACCCGCTTCAGGTCACCACCGCGGGCAGCAATTTTCTCCAGTCCGGAAAGATACGCCTCCGCCACCTGCTCGTAAACCTCCTGGGCAAAAAGGAGCGTCACATTGACGTTGATGCCTTCGCTGATGAGTTGATGGATGGCCGGAATTCCCTCGGCTGTAGCCGGAATTTTGATCATCAGATTATCGCGCCCCACCGCCTGCCATAACCGCCTGGCTTCGTCCAGGGTGCCCGCCGTGTCGTGCGCGAGGAACGGAGATACCTCCAGACTGACATATCCATCGCGCATCAAAGTCTCCTCATACACCGGGCGCAGCACATCTGCGGCGTCCTGAATATCGCGGACTGCAATTTTTTCATAGAGCGTCTTTGCATCCGTCGCACGCGCCTCCGGCGTTTCAAAAACCTCGCGGTAATCGGCGCTTCCTGCGACGGCTTTTTCGAAAATCGCCGGATTGGAGGTCACGCCCCGTAAACCGTCTTCGTCAATCAGGCGGCGTAATTCACCGCTGGTGATCAGGCTGCGGCGGATATAATCGAGCCACACCGACTGTCCATAGACCTGCAGGGCGCGCAACCGGCTTTCCAGCGCCGTCATCTTGGCGAGCCTGCGCAGGTGCCGCCCTTCGCCCGTAAAGTTCGCGTTTACGAAGGCGCGAATCAGTTCGCGGGCAAGCTCAACGCCGACAACGCGCCCACCGAGCACCAGCACGTTCATGTTATCATGCTCCACGCCCTGGTGAGCCGAATAGGTGTCATGGCACAGCCCGGCGCGAACGCCGGGAATCCTGTTTGCGGCCATGGACGCGCCAACACCGCTGCCACAGAGAAGGATGCCGCGCTCTGCCCGGTATTCGCGCAGGGCTGCGCCAATGGCCTCGGCGTAGTCCGGATAATCCACGGGATCTTTACTGTGGGTGCCCACGTCGATCACCTCGTGATTCTCCTTGGTCAAAAAGGCCTTCATCTCTTCCTTTAGCTCGAATCCGGCATGATCTGAACCTAGTGCGATGCGCATAGCTCACCTCAAATTTCTATCAAGATCAGCTTTTTGGAGGAAATACGAATCGCGGAGAATCAGCCTTGCCACATCGAGCGTTGCCTGAGTGGCGTAGATCGGACCCTGATACTCCTTCTGGGTGAGCAACGGCAAACGGCCAATATGGTCGAGATGCGCATGGGTAAGCACCACCGCATCAAGTTTGCCGCTTTCGAGATTTGCCCGCCGGCGATTCTTCGCGCGCTCTTCCTTGCCGCCCTGGAACAATCCGCAGTCAACCAGCACGCTTGCGTGCTTCGTTTTCACGTGATAGGCAGAACCGGTTACGTCACCCGTTGCGCCATGGAAATAGATTTTCATCGGGTTACTCCTTTATAGTATTCCTGTATAAAACTTCTTTCTTTTGTAAGTTTTTTCACAAACCCCTTTCAGGAGGTACTGTTTTTATGAGTGAAAGATTGCTTCGCTTCACTCGCAATGACAACGTGCAGTGTGCCATCAAAGTGCATGGTCGCTGTCATTGCGAGGGCCTTTTCCGAAGCAATCTCCCCGCTTTCATAAAGGAAATTTGGTTGCGGCTGTGCTGCGCTAGGTATAGGAATTTCAAACTCTCTGCTCCTGCCTTACACACCCCCCAACCCCCTCTCAAGCTTACTGTTGGACAATTTTTTTGCCGGACAAGTTAAAGAAACCGTAAATATCTTATTGTCCTTTGACTTACGACATTTAATCCATTGAATTTTCTATTGCGAAGCACTTGTTTTTTACCAAAGTGTTGAGTCTATTAAACTAAAATTTCGAAAAACAATAGCGAAAAAACCAGTAAAATTAGCTGTTTTAAATGATAATCGCCCAATTAGGGTCATTTTGTCCAGCCGAAATTTTGTCCAACAGTAAGCCTGGGAGGGGATTCAGGGGTGGGTTTTATCTTATGATAAAAGATCGCCGAAGGCCTAATGAAACAGCGGAATTAATATCCCACCGCCTGCGTACGTACCTTAATACGGCCAGGTCCAGTTCGTAATTTCCGGACGATCCGTGCCCTGCTCGTGCGCATAGCGCATGTTGTCGATAATGGCATTCTTCATCTGCTCCTTTACGTGCGCTGCCTTCGTGCGCAACTTCGGCACCCGGTCGATGATGTCGATGACCAGATGGAAACGCGAAGTTTCATTCAGCATCGCCAGTTCGAGCGGCGTATTGATGTTGCCCTTTTCCTTGTAACCGCGCACGTGCAGGTTATCGTGCCCCTTGAAACGATACGAGAGCTTGTGGATGAGCCACGGATAGCCGTGAAAATTAAAGATGATCGGCTTGTCCGTGGTGAACAGGCTGTCGAATTCGCGTTCCGTAGACCCGTGCGGATGCTCGGATACCGGCTGCAGTTTGAACAGATCCACCACGTTAATAAAGCGCAACTTCAGATCAGGCTCCTGCTCGCGCAGGATGGCGGCTGCTGCCAATGCCTCCATGGTGGCGACGTCGCCGCAGGCGGCTAAAACCACGTCAGGCTCCTCGCCCGCATCCGTGCTTGCCCTGGCCCAAATGCCGAGTCCCTTGGCGCAGTGGATGACCGCCTCGTCTATCGTGGTAAACTGTAAATGTTTCTGCTTATCGGCAACAATCACGTTTATGTAGTCGGTGCTGCGCAGGCAGTGATCGGCGACGGCCAGGAGCGTATTGGCGTCGGGCGGCAGATAGATACGCGTGACCGATGGGCTCTTGTTGGTAACCAGATCAATGAATCCGGGGTCCTGATGCGAAAATCCGTTGTGATCCTGACGCCAGACCGTGGATGACAGGAGGATATTTTCGGATGCGACCGACGCCCGCCACGGCACATGGTTCTTGCAGATATCCAGCCATTTAGCGTGCTGATTGAACATGGAGTCGATGACGTGGGCAAAGGCTTCGTAGGTATGGAAAAACCCGTGGCGCCCCGTCAGCAGGTAGCCTTCCAGCCAGCCGATGAGGGTGTGTTCGGAAAGCATCTCCATAACGCGGCCATCGCGGGCGAGCTCGCCGCCGTCTGCATCCTCCGGCAGCATATCCGCCATCCAGGTCTTCTTGCTTACCTCGTAGATAGCCTGAAGCCGGTTAGAGGCGGTCTCGTCCGGGCCAAATACGCGGAAGCTCGTCATGTTGTTTTTCATCACGTCGCGCAGGTACTCGCCGAGGGGCTTGGTATTCTCGTATTCCACCGTGCCGCGGGTGGGAACGTCTACCGCATAGTTGCGAAAATCAGGCAGCTTGAGTTCCTTGCGCAGGAGCCCGCCGTTGGCATGCGGGTTGGCGCTCATGCGCCGGTTCCCCCTGGGCGCCAATGCCTTGAGTTCGGGTATGAGCCTGCCGTTTGCATCGAACAGCTCTTCATGCCGGTAGCTGCGCATCCAGTCTTCCAGGAGCTTTAAATTCACCGGATTATTGCGCACGTCGGCGAAGGGCACCTGATGCGAACGCCAGAAGCCCTCTACCTTGTGTCCCTTGATCTCCTTCGGCCCTGTCCAGCCCTTGGGAGAACGCAGCACGATCATAGGCCACCGCGGACGGAAGGGGTTGTTCGATTCCCGCGCCTTTTTCTGCTGGGCACGGATCTCGCCGATGGCCTCTTCCAGCGTGGCAGCCATCTTTTTATGCATTTCCACGGGGTCGCTTCCCTCCACAAAATAGGGCTTGTAGCCGTAGCCGACAAACAACGCCTCCAACTCCTGGTGGCTGATCCGCGCAAGAATTGTTGGGTTGGCGATCTTGTAACCATTGAGGTTCAGGATCGGCAACACCATTCCGTCGCGCACCGGGTTGATAAACTTGTTGGAATGCCACGCGGTAGCAAGCGGTCCGGTCTCCGCCTCGCCGTCACCCACCACGCAGGCGACGATGAGATCGGGGTTATCGAGCGCCATGCCATAGGCATGGGAGAGGCTGTAGCCGAGCTCTCCGCCTTCATGGATGGAACCGGGAGTTTCCGGGGTGACGTGGCTCCCGATATGGCCGGGGAAGGAGAACTGCTTGAAAAATTTCTGCATCCCTTCCGCATCCTCGCTCTTGTCCGGATAGATCTCGGAGTAGGTGCTTTCGAGATACGCCGGTCCCAGCACCCCTGGTGCGCCATGGCCGGGTCCGGCAACGAAGATCGCGTTGAGGTCGTGCTTGACGATCATCCGGTTCATATGCACCCAAACAAAGGATAGGGCAGGACTCGCGCCCCAGTGGCCGAGCAGCCGGTATTTTACATGGTCAGGCCTCAACGGTTCCCTGAGCAGCGGGTTGTCTTTGAGATAGATCATGCCTACCGAAAGGTAGTTGCACGCGCGCCAATAGGCGTCCATCAGTTCCAGTTCTTTATTTGTCAATGGATTTTCCATAGTACCCTCCCTTTTTTCTGAATGTTTGCATGGTTTGAAAAAACCTTATAAATAGAGATATTTTAATTAGGCCTTCGGCGACTTTTACGACTCCCCTTTATCAAGAGGGGCCGGGGTGTGTTATGAAAGATTTACACCCCCTCTTTGTCCCATGAGGTAGGTCAACCGTCCTCGGTTGATATCCTGGCGCAGCACAGCCGCAACCAAATTTCCTTTATAAAAGCGGGGAGATTGCTTCGGAAAAGGCCCTCGCAATGACAGCGACCATGCACTTTGATGGCACACTGCACGTTGTCATTGCGAGTGAAGCGAAGCAATCTTTCACTCATAAAAAACGGCACCTCCTGAAAGGGGTTTGTGAAAAAACTTACAAAAAAAGAAGTTTTTATACAGGAATACTATAATAACAAGCGGGGACGCTTGTCCTACCGTTAGCAGGGAATTACAAAAGCCTGAGATTCCTCTACGATCAAGATATTCCTTTTAGATCACCCTTAACAAGGGGGGATTCAGAGGGATTGTGTTTTTTCCGGAATTTCTTACATCTCTCCCCCCCTTGGTTTTTTTAAGGGAGATACGGTTGCAACTTACTGCGCGTATTATTTCTTGTAGATGAAATTTTCAGTTATGCCATTCCACCCCCTTTAGTCCCCCGCCAGCGGGGGACAATCACCAGCCCAATCGCCGCGGCAAGGGACAAGTATGTCACCACGTGGGTTCAGGTTTACAACCTGAACCCATAATTTAATGTTTAGAAATTTCAAAATCGCGGCTGGGGCGACGAGGCTCGTCTCCCTACATTGAGGAGATTGCCGAAGGCCTAATTTCATGAAGCATATCTGTATCATAAATCACTTTACCTTTATGCCAATCAGATAGACAAGCAAGAGATTGCAGAGACACCCTGCGGCGCAACGCCACCAGAGCCAGGACATGGTTGTCCGCAAATACCCTCTGCTCATGCTGGTTCAGTCGTAAGCTGGTTCAGGCTTGTAGCCTGAACCAGACGTTTTGCATGGCATGCATGGGCATGAACCCGTGCAATATCAGGAAATTATGCCAAACGTTTTGGTTCAATCGTGGACGATTGAACCAGCTAATGGTATTGCATACCCGGCCTTTATTCACCCTGTTTCCTCCCGCAAACGGGGGGGATCATGGGCGTATTTGAAATTCGCGCTAAGCCGCTAAGCTGGTTCGGTCCCAAGCTGGTTCAGGCTTGTAGCCTGAACCGAAACGTTATGCCTCATTCTACAAGATCGAAGCTGCCATCATTCGCCAGAAGGCATAGACGAACAGCGTTTGACCGTATGAGTTTCGGGTTTAACAGCACTCGGCTGCTTTTCCTGCACAACCCAGAACCCTGAGTTTATGTTTTACCATGCCCGCAATAGCCTCCCTGGCCGGTCCAAGATACTTGCGGGGATCAAACTCGCCGGGCTTTTCGGCAAAAACCTGCCGTATACTGGCAGTCATCGCCATACGCAGATCGGTATCAATATTGACCTTACAGACCGCCATTTTTGCCGCTTTGGTGATAGCGCTCTCAGGCACACCCATCGCATCGGGCATCCTGCCGCCGTACTTGTTGATCAAGTCCTTGAACTCAGGCAGCACACTGCTTGCCCCGTGCATTACCAGCGGAAAACCGGGAAGCTTTTTGCCGACAGCCTCAATTACGTCAAAAGCGAGCTTCGGTTCTGATTTGAACTTATACGCGCCGTGACTTGTGCCGCAGGCGATGGCAAGCGAATCGCAGCCGGTCTTTTCAACAAACTCGACAACCTGGTTTGGGTCGGTCAGATGCTTTAATACGTCATCAGCGCTTACGCCGACAACTTGCTCTTCGATGCCGCCGAGCTGACCTAATTCTGCCTCAACGGCCACGCCGCGGGCGTGGGCATATTCAACGACTTTTTTGGTAAGCCTGACGTTCTCCGCAAAAGGGAAATGGGAGGCGTCAATCATGACGGAGGTATAACCATCGTCAACGCACTGCTTGCACAGCTCAAAGGTGTCGCCGTGGTCAAGGTGCATGCAGACGGGAATATCCGGATTTTCCTTCACCGCGACATCAATAATAGCCCTGAGATAACTTATGCTGGCGTATTCACGCGCCCCTTTTGAAATCTGGAGAATAACCGGCGCCTTTTCTTCCCTGACGGCCGTCATGATGCCCTGAATAATCTCCATATTATTGACATTGAACGCGCCGATGGCGTAGCCGTTCTTATAGGCCATCTGAAACATTTTCTTTGATGAAACAAGCGCCATAAAAGCTCCTTTCCCTGTGACACTTTAGTTTTTGAAAAATTCCAATAAAGACGGCGTTTACCCTACCGTGCAGGGGCAGGTTTGAAACCTGCCCCTGCCGGTCATGATTTGCCCCTGCGATAGCGACGTATCAGACTATTTGTCGAACTGTCATGGGTAAGCTCAGGCTCCGATTTGCTCTCAAGTTCGGGGATAATACGCTGGGCCAGCACCTTGCCCAGTTCGACACCCCACTGATCGAACGAATCAATCTGCCAGACAACACCCTGGGTGAAGACACAATGCTCATAGAGGGCAACGAGTTTTCCCAGTATTTCAGGGGTGAGCCGGTCTGCCATGATAAGATTTGAAGGACGATTGCCCTCAAAAACCCGATGCGGCACAAGCCAGCCCGGTGTGCCCTCTGCCCTTACCTGTTCCGCCGTCTTGCCGAAGGCCAGCGCCTCGGCCTGGGCAAAAACATTCGCCATCAATATATCATGGTGCCGGCCAGGGGGGTTGAGCGATCTATCGAATGCTATGAAATCACAGGGAATGAGCCGCGTCCCCTGATGAATCAACTGATAGAAAGAATGCTGGCCGTTGGTGCCCGGTTCGCCCCAGTAGACCGGACTGGTCTGATAGTCAACCTTCATTCCATTCAGGGTAATATATTTGCCGTTGCTCTCCATGGTCAATTGCTGAAGATATGCCGGAAAACGCCTGAGGTACTGCTCGTAGGGCAAAACGGCAATCGTATGGGCATCAAAAAAGCCGGTATACCAGATGGTCAGCAGGGCCATAAGCACCGGCAGATTCCGTTCAAACGGAGTAATGCGAAAATGCTCATCCATCTGATGGAATCCGCCCAGCATCGCGCTGAAGTTGTCTGAACCGATGGCAAGCATTGTCGAAAGGCCGATCGCAGAGTCCATCGAATACCGTCCGCCAACCCAATCCCAGAATCCGAACATGTTAGCGGTATCGATGCCAAACTTCGTCACTTCGGTCTCGTTCGTCGAAACAGCGACAAAGTGCTTTGCTACGGACTTTTCATCGCCGCCCAGTCCCTTCAGCAGCCACGCACGGGCTGTGTGGGCATTCGTCATGGTTTCCAGGGTGGTAAAGGTTTTTGAAGAGATGATAAAAAGGGTCTCTTCAGGATTGATGTCCTGGACCGCCTCCGTGAAATCAGTGCCGTCGATGTTTGAAACAAAGCGGAACGTCATGCGGCGGTCGCTGTAATGTTTGAGCGCCTCGTAGGCCATTACCGGCCCAAGGTCTGAGCCCCCGATGCCGATATTGACGACATTGCGTATAGATTTGCCCGTATGGCCTTTCCACGCGCCCTGCCGGACGCGGCTGGAAAAGTCAGCCATCTTGCCAAGCACGGCATGCACCTGAGGCACCACATTTTTGCCATCCACGAGAATAGACGCCCCTTGTGGGGCGCGCAGCGCCACGTGTAAAACGGCCCGGTTTTCCGTGATATTGATCTTCTCCCCGCGAAACATAGCGTCGATTCGCTCGCGCAGGCCGGATTCCCCGGCCAACTGAACAAGGAGACCGAGGGTTTCATCGGTAATGCGATTTTTCGAGTAATCCAGGTAAATGCCCGCTGCCTCGGCGGTCATACGCTCGCCGCGTTTTGGGTCATCGGCGAAAAGCGTGCGAAGATGCAGCGATTGAACTTTTTTGTAGTGGGCGTTAAGCGCTTTCCATGCCGCACGCCCACTGAGCGGCTTCACGTGTGTTGTCATATTCATCCCCCGTTTGCTTTTATATTTTATGGTAAACGTCTTAAATAGTTGACGTGTGATAGTCATTGCAAGCGACAGCGAGGTAATCCCACCCTTGAGATTGCTTCGGGCTGTCACCCGTGCAGACACGCGCAGGTATCCTTATTTAATACGCCTACTATACCATGGTTGTCCGCAACCGGGTCTATCACGCACCGATGTGATGATCATCATTCCACAGCCGTATCACCGGATGTGTAAGATCATGTTTATAACCCAGCGCGCTCAGGCTTGCGGTGCTGAGCATGAAATACGAACAGGAAACCGACGGCTCAAGTCCGAGCCAGCGGACCGTAAGGACTCTGATAAAGTGCCCGCTCGAAAAAACCAGCACATTTCCATGGACCTTGCGTATCCTGCCTATTACCCGATCAGCCCGCGCGGTGACCTGAGCCGGCGATTCCCCGCCCGGACATCCGTCGCGGAAGAGCTGCCAATCCGGGTGTTGGGCATGCACCTCGCTGGAGAGGCGACCTTCATATACGCCATAGTCCCATTCGACCAGGTCGCGATCAACCTCCGCCACAGCCCCAAAACCAGACAGTTCGCACGTCCGCACAGCACGCTGCAACGGACTGGTAAACACCCTGGCAAAAGTTATATCTTTCAGGCGCTCCATAAGCCGGCGCGCATTCCGCTCGCCGCGTTCGGTCAGCGGCAAATCGGTAAGGCCCGTATACTGCCCCGTCAGGCTCCAGGCCGTATCACCATGTCTCGCGAGATAAATGACCGGCAGCTCTTCGCTCATGACTCCATAATCTCCTTTATCTGTAACAATTTAGTTTTTTGAAAAATTCTCTCTATAGTATTACTGTATAAAAACTTCTTTTTTCTGTAAGTTTTTTCACAAACCTCTTTCAGGCGGTGCCGTTTTTTATGAGCGAAAGATTGCTTCGCTTCACTCGCAATGACAACGTGCAGTGTGCCATCAAAGTGCATGGTCGCTGTCATTGCGAGGCCTTTTCCGAAGCAATCTCCCCGCTTTCATAAAGGAAATTTGGTTGCGGCTGTGCTGCGCCAGGAATACTATTGTCTTGCAGGAGCAGGTTTCAAACCGGCCCCTGCACGGTATGGTAAACACCGCCTCTATTGGAATTTTTCAAAAAGCTAAATTGCTGCCAAAATTCCGGCCTGCTCCTGTCTTGCCGGCAGGCAATAGGCAAGCGAAGCGTGAAATTCATGAGTCAGCTCAACCCTGACAGGGTTGATAAACAAAAAAGCCTTACTGTCAAAGATATGTACTCTTAAAATATCTTTGGCAGCAAGGCTGTCTTTCGACTGCTTAGGCTATGGAAACCGTTTCAGCGACCTGGCAAGACCCTTTGCTTTGCGCCCCCTGATTGCTCAGGGTTTACCTTTAGCGGGATATCTTATTTATTATGTGTCTCCGTAAATAGTTTCGGACACTAATACCATTAATAGATATTTCTGTCAAGCAAAAAAACGGTGCCTGAATATATCCACGAACAAATAATACGCCATCGTCGATACAGAAGGCCAAATTAATAACTTGAATATTCTGAATCATTTTGTTATAACGTCAACTCAAAACATGTTGCATGGGTCAATCATTTCGCCAATCACACACAATGGAGACTGCAAAAACCAGATGAAGACCGAGGATTGAAATTCCTCTACGTCAAGCCAGCCAAAAACCGGCACATTATTCACAAGGACAGGAAAGGGCATTTTTATTTTATATCAGAGGAAATAACAAACGGAGGAAAACCAATGAATACAAAATGGAAAAACAAACTCTTTTGTGCAGGATTCATGACCGTTATGGCATGGACGGTCACGGTATCCGCACAGGACAAACCGGCGGACAACATGCAGATACTCGTTGACAAGGTGCACGCAGACAAAAAGCTCATCATTGCGGATAACATGCAGCTTACGGAGGGTGAAGCAAAGGGCTTCTGGCCTGTCTATAGTCAATATCAGGACGAACTGTTCCTGATTCGCGCACGCACCGCGAAATTGATCAACGACTACCGGAATGCCTATAATAATAACGCTATGACGAATGATATTGCCAGGACCCTGGTTGATGAGTACATGAATATTGAGACCCTGACGCTGAAGCTCCGCAAGAAATACCTTCCCAAGTTCCGCGAAGTATTGCCCGAGGCGAAGGTAATGCGTTATTACCAGATTGAGAATAAAATCCAGGCGGCGCTTTATTATGAATTTGCCACAAACATACCACTCACAAAAATGGATAAATAATCATTCAAAAAGGAGAATACTACCATGAAACACGTTCGTTTGACCGTCATTCTTTTCGCGCTTGCTTTCACTGCGGGCATCTGTATGCCTGAAAAACAAGCCGGAGCGGCCAGCGCTCAGGAAATTGACCTTAAGGCCAGGATGACCCTGGATAATTTATATGCGAAGTCTCCGGCTGCAAAAGCGCTGGGAGGCAAGGCAACCGGCATCCTCGTTTTTCCAAGCATTGTCAAGGGGGGATTTATTGTTGGCGGACAATATGGCGAAGGCGCCCTTTTCAAGCAGGGTCGCACCGCCGGATTTTATAATACCGTTCAGCTTTCGTATGGCCTGCAGGCCGGCGGACAGAAATATGGATATGTGCTGTTTTTCATGAACGAGCCTGCAATGGCCTGGCTTGACAAGACTGATGGCTGGGAACTTGGTGTGGGCCCAACCATCGTCGTGGTGGAGATTGGCGCAGCCGGAGCGATGACAACCACAACGGGACATTCTCAGATCTATGCGTTTTTCGTCAACCAGAAGGGGTTGATGGCAGGGCTCGGACTGCAGGGCACAAAGGTCACGAAGATCAACAAGTAAAGGCATTGACCATCGGTAGCGCTTGACATGGTATCGTGCAGTGAGTAGGGGAGTATTTACCTGTGGACGGTACATTACTCCCCTCCCACAATCGCTGCCCACATCTCATACATTTTTTGTAACACGTTAGTAGGGGCGAAGCATTTGCCCGCTTGGGGTGTGAATACCTGTATGCCAATGTATGGCAAATGCTTCGCCCCTACACGGTGCGGCAACATCGTTATCATGGTAATTTTTCAAAAAACTAACGTGTTGCCATTTTTTTACTAGCGCCACCGTCATGTATAACGCCTGCCGATGGCTGCCTGGCAGACAACCCACCAGAGCGGGACACGTGTTCTTATAACAAGGGGAATTCGTATGCTTCACAAAGGCTGGTATTCCAGCGCATGGTGCCTTCTTCTGACCGCCAGTCTTACGGGTTGCACCAGCATTGGGCCACGGTCACTGTCCCGGGACCGGTTTGATTACACCACGGCCATTTCTGATTCATGGAAGGATCAGATGCTTTTGAATATCGTGAAGATCCGCTATGCCGATGCCCCGGTTTTTCTTGACGTGAACTCCATCATCAGTCAGTATGCACTGGACAGTGCAATCACTTTGAATAGCTCCTGGAGCAGCCCGAAAGAGGGGTTTGGTGGAGGCAATATCTTCGGTATAGGAGGCATTGGAAGATATTTTGACCGCCCCACGATTACCTTCAGCCCCATGACAGGGGAAAAATTTGCCCAGAAATTAATGAATCCTATTCCCCCCCCCGCTCTCCTCAGCCTGATTCAAACCGGTTTTCCCATTGATATTGTCTTCAGGCTCTGTATCCACGCCATTAACGGAGTACAGAATCGTTTTGGAGCGGGCGCAAGGGCGCGTCCGGCGGACCCGGAGTTCTATCCTTTGCTTGAAAGGATGAGAAGAGTTCAGATTGCCGGAATTATGGGGATGCGGATGAAAAAACTCGACAAAGAAGAGGCGTCTCTCGAGCTCTTTTTCCGCGAAAAGGTGGATCCCGCAATGGAGGCGGATATCCTCGCCACCCGAAAGGTCATTGGTCTCGACCCCCACACAAATGAATTCAGGGTGTTCTATGGCTCTTTTTCCACCAGTGACAAAGAGGTCGCCATCCTCACGCGTTCGGTTTTGGAAGTCATTGTAGATTTGGCCTCGTATATCGAAGTGCCTGAAGTACATGTGGCAGAGCAGCGCGTGAATCCGACCCTGAAAGATCAGCAGGGTGCCAGCGCCCCACCGATACCCTTCATTCGGATCCACAGCTCTCAGGAAAAGCCTTTGGATGCCTTCATTGCAATTCCCTACCGGGGTTACTGGTTCTGGATTGACGATAAGGACTTGCCATCAAAAAGACTATTTTCTTCACTCATGTTTGTCTTTACCCTTACGGAGACCGAGAGTAAAGAAGGCGCTCCGATTGTGACCATTCCTGTCGGTGGTTAGTGTGATGCCTGGTTTAAAAACACAAAACGATGTAACCGCTCCGGAACATGCCATTGTTTTGCAGGGGCAGGTTTGAAACCTGCCCCTGCAAAACAATAGCATTCACAACTAAGGGTTTTTCAAAAAGCTCAATGGTTACAAGCCCTGTTTGTTCCTGGGGGGGCTATTTATTGTCATAGCGCGGCACAGCCGCAACCAAATTTCCTTTGTGAAAGCGAGGAGATTGCTTCGGAAAAGGCCCCTCGCAATGACAGCGACCATACACTTTGATGGCACACTGCACGTTGTTATTGCGAGTGAAGCGAAGCAATCTTTCACTCATAAAAAACAGTACCTCCTGAAAGGGGTTTGTGAAAAAACTTACAAAAAAAAGAGGTTTTTATACAGTACTACTATAAGGAGGACACTCTCTGTGAAAAGAAGTCTCTTTTTTCTGGGTGCAATTATAATCGTTTTCCTTAGTTTCATGCCTCCGGCGATTGCAGAAACAACTTCTGTCGGCCAGTCCCAGCCAGTGGCTGCAGGTAATCAACAGGCGGAGTATATCCTGAATCTGTTCGGGATATTTTTCTTTCTCTTCCTTATGCTGGGGCCTATGAAGATTTTGGCCCCGTTTGCTAAGATGACCACGGACACGGATACAAAGTTCAGGCGTAAACTTGCGCTCACCGCGACCCTCGTCTCCACCATAGCTTGTCTTGCAGCCGCTTTCCTGGGTCAAAGGTCTATGAAATCCCTGCATATTTCACCTTCTGCAACATTACTTGCGGGGGGAATTATTCTTTTCCTGGTGGCGTTACGGATGCTTATGCAAATGTATTCGGCTCCTTCCCGGAGTGAAACAATACCGCCCCCCCCAACTCTCGCCATGGCGGTGTCTCCTCTCTCTCTTCCTACGATCGTTACCCCCTATGGCATTGCAATCCTTATTATCCTCATGGCGGCGGCACAGGAAAAGACGCGACAGCTTGGCATTATTGGAATACTCCTGGGCATCATGGTTTTAAATTACCTTGCAATGCTGTTCGCACATAACCTATTAAAGTTTGTTGGTGTTGTGATAACCCTGCAAATCCTCAGCAGCGTTCTTGGTGTGCTGCAGGTTGCGCTTGGGATAGAGATAATTTTTCAAGCCTTAATCAGAATGGGGCTCTGATATCACGGCAAACCTGGACATCTCTACATTCTTGAAAAGGAGGGGCAACTATGGCAGGACAACTTATCCGGCTGCTGGGGTGTATCGGCATTCTCGCATTGTTCGCATTGTGCACAAAGGCGCGGGAAGCTACTCCGAATCCATCGCTTGATGTTGCCGGGCGGATTATGCAGCCATTGACCGGCGACTACGACGAGATGGTTGGAAGACGCGTCATCCGTGTCCTTGTCATATTTGGGAAGACGTCGTACTTCATTGATCATGGTCGCCAGCGCGGCATTACCTATGACGCCTTCCATGAGTTCGAGAAATTCGTCAACGAACGGGAAAAGACCAAATCCAGAAAAATTCACATTGTATTCATTCCCGTCAGCCGTGACCAGCTCATCACCGGACTAACCGAGGGTAGGGGTGATATTGCCGCAGCCAATCTGACGATCACAGGAGGACGGCTTGATCTCGTGGATTTTTCAGATCCGCTGGTGAAAGACGTGCGCGAACTTGTCATAACGGGCCACGGCTTGCCGACGCTTACCTCACTGGACAATCTTTCCGGGATGGAGATTTTCGTGAGACGATCCAGCAGCTATTACGAAAGCCTTGAAAATCTTAATGCATCGCTTAAAACCGCCGGCAGGGCGGGGGTCGTTATTACAACGGCTAATGAAAATCTGGAAGACGAAGACCTTCTCGAAATGGTTAACTCCGGCCTGATTCCAGCAACGGTGGCCGACAGCCACCTTGCAGAATTCTGGAGACAAATATTCGCGAACCTGCGTGTGCACGAAAATCTTGTTCTGCGCACAGGCGGCAGTATTGCGTGGGCCGTGCGCAAGAACAACCCCCGGCTCAAAGAGGTTCTGAATGAGTTTGTCAAGGGGCACAAAAAGGGCACCACCTTCGGCAATATCCTGATCAAGCGGTATCTGAAAGACACGAAATACCTTCGCAATGTGCTTTCGCCAACAGAAATCCAGCGGTTCAACGAGACGGCTGCCCTGATCCGCAAGTACGCTGACAAATATGCATTTGACTGGCTGCTGATCGGCGCACAGGCGTACCAGGAATCCAGGCTGGATCAAAGCCTGCGCAGCTCTGCTGGCGCGGTTGGTGTGATGCAAATCAAGCCGAGCACCGCTGAGGGGCATCCCATTGACGTCAAACATGTTGAGCGTCTGGAGAACAACATTAACGCCGGCGTAAAGTATCTGCAGCACATCCGCGACCAGTACTTCGATGATCCCGGGATTGATCCTTTTAATCGCCAGATATTTGCCTTTGCCGCTTACAATGCAGGCCCGGCCCGCATCGCCGGTTTGCGCAAGAAGGCAACCGCAATGGGCTTTGATAAAAACAAGTGGTTTAAGAATGTTGAGATTGTTGCCGCAAAAGAGATCGGCCAGGAAACAGTGCAGTACGTGGGGAATATCCTTAGGTACTATGTGGCCTATCAGCGTAGTATTGCACAAAAGGAGCTGAAGGAGCATGCGAAGGCACAGATTGAAACGCCTTAATCCCGCTTATTATGATTACGACACTCTTTGTTTCAGCCATGTTTTTTTGTGGTATCTCAACGCAGTTTGAAACCACCCGCTACAGAATTACGATGACAGGCATCGGCGGTGTAGCGTTCTGTATTTCACTGGGATTATTAGCTACCTATCCTGTAGCGCTTGAGTAACCTTTAGCATCAAACGCTGCCCTTGAGGTTTTTTTGCAATGACCATCGTTTTCGGAAAAGAGATATCTCAACAGACCGCAGCATCCCTTGAAAAGGAATGGCTGATAACCAACGGTATCGGCGGGTATGCCTCGTCAACAATATTGGGGGCAAATACCCGACGGTATCACGGCCTTCTCATGGCCGCCACACGGCCGCCCCTGGGTCGCACCCTGCTGCTCTCCAAACTCGAGGAGTTTCTTTGCCTTGAAGGGGAAGAGTCGCCGCTCTCTACCAATATCTATCCGAACGCAATCTACCCGGAAGGATATAAGAATCTCGTCCGGTTCAGTTTGGATCCCTTTCCAGCCTTCGACTATTCAGTAAACGGCATATCGATCAAAAAAACGGTATTCATGGTTCATGGGGAAAACACGACCGTAATTTTATATCGGTCGGATCGCGGGGGTGAACGGCCGTTCGCCCCTACCTTAAAGGTGCGGGTTATGGTTGCATTTCGTGACTACCACTGCGTTACTCACGAGAATCCTCATTTGAAAACCAATTATAAAATCCTCACCAACGGAATGTGTATACAACCCTATGATACGCTTCCGCCCCTGTATCTTTTTCATAATGCACACACAACAGACAACGCTTCCTTTTGGTATAAGAACATGGAATATCCGAAGGAGATGGAGCGTGGCCTTGATGCCCACGAAGACCATTTCAGCCCCTTTGCCTTGCACTTCGATCTGAACAAAGGGTCAGATTTCTTTCTTGTGGCATCTGCGAAGGCATACGATAAGGTAGATATTTTTGAGTTATTAAACAGGGAAACCATTCGCAGAAGAAATGCCTGCATAGCGCAATCCGGACATAAGCAAACTGCATCCCCTGTTGCTACCCCTTCACAAGGAGAGGATGAAGAGAAAGAGAAAAAAATTGCCACGTTGGCTGAATCCCTTTCGTCCGTTTCCGACAGCTTTATCGTTCAGCGTGCAGATGACAAAAAGAGCATCATTGCCGGATATCACTGGTTTGGGGATTGGGGGCGCGACACGATGATCTCCCTCCCCGGACTTACCCTGGTGCAGGGCAGATTTGAAGATGCACGAAAGATTTTACTTTCGTATGCACAGTACGTAGACGAGGGAATGATACCGAACCGGTTTCCTGATTATGGGGAGTATCCGGAGTATAATACCGTTGATGCGTCATTGTGGTATGTCCATGCGGTATATCAGTACGCGCAATGCACAAAGGATTTGAAAACGATTCAGAAAGATCTGTTTGGTGTTTTACAGGAGATTGTTGCTTATTATGAAAAGGGCACCCGGTATCATATCCATATGGATGCAGACAGCCTGATTTATGCGGGTGCTGAGGGAGTGCAACTGACCTGGATGGATGCAAAGGTGGGCGACTGGGTGGTAACGCCGCGGAAGGGAAAGGCCGTAGAAATCAATGCCTTGTGGTATAACGCCCTGAAGATCATGTCGTTCCTTGCGCGCGAAATGAATTTGCACGGAGAAAAGATGCGATACGATACTTTGGCCGAAAAAGTTCATGCATCGTTTCAGGATGTCTTTTGGTACAACGAGGGACAATATCTCTACGACTCTGTTGACGGTGAAATAAGGAGTAGCGTCATCCGCCCAAATCAGATATTTGCGGTAAGCCTGTCTTATTCAATGCTGTCAAAGGCGCAGCAGAGAAGAGTTGTTGAGGTTGTAAACGAGCACCTGGTAACGCCATTGGGTTTGCGAAGTTTATCACCGAAAGACAAAGACTACCTTGGTCGTTATTGTGGGAATCAATACGAAAGAGACAGGGCATACCACCAGGGCACGGTGTGGGCATGGCTGATCGGCCCCTATATCTCAGCCTATGCCAGGGCTTATGCAGGAGAGTCGGGAACGGCAACTTATATCAAAAGACTTTTTTTGCCATTCTATGATCATCTCTTTGCTGCCGGATTAGGAACAATATCCGAGATTTTTGATGGTGATTACCCCCATATCCCCCGCGGCTGCATTTCCCAGGCATGGAGCGTGGGCGAGATATTGCGGGCTTATTCTGAACACGCGTGTGGATGAAAAAAACCATTACCTGCACCGGGTTTTTTAATTAAATGGAGAGCGACGAGGCTCGTCGCTCTACAACCACAACTTTGAAATTCCTGACATTCGAATTACTCCGGCATTGTCAAATCATTTACGTCCTGCGACAATATTCTACAAACGCAGGCTACCTTGTTTTTCCTTGAAAATACAAGCAAAAATAGTCTATATTAGTATGATGTAAAAACCTCTTTTTTTGCAAGTTTTTTACAATCCCCTTCATCTCCCTTTCTCAGGGAGACTTGGTTGCAGATTGCTGCGTTATAACAATTCTTTTACAGGAGCACAGGATACGATGAAACATATTTATACAGGAACAAAAAAGACGAAGCAGAGAAAAAGAACCCGTGGGTGGAATTCCGTTGGTTTTGTGGCCTTCATTATGGTCTCCTGGGGCGCTCAGATGCTGTTTTCCGGTTGCGCCACAACGGGTCCCGAAAAAAAGCAAAAGGCAGTGTCGAGTATTGAAGGATTTCACAAAGAACTGATGAAGAATCTCAACCAGATAACGGAAACCCTTACCGCACTGAACCAGATCGAAACACCCGAAAAAGGGGATTTGTATAAACCGTATCAGAATTTTGTGAAACAACTGAACCGCACAACGGATAATTCTCTCAGCATGGACAGACATGCCACTGCTATGGCCACAAAAGGGCGGGAATATTTTGACACATGGGAAAAGGAGCTGTCAAACATCATGAATGCGGAATTGCGCACAAAGGGAGCGGAACGGCGCGGGGAACTAAGCGCGACCTTTGAACGTATTACCCGCCTGGCACAAGAAGTCCAGATGACGTACCAGCCTTTCTTAAGCGATCTGACCGACGTAAAGACAGCGCTTGGCAATGACCTTACCCCGCGGGGAATGGCAGCAATGAAACCTTATATTAGCAAGGCAAATAAGGACGGAGAAATCGTGATGGTAAAACTTCAGGCGCTCGCCGATGCGGTGGATCGCGCCACGAATGCCTTATCCTCCAGAGTGGGGCTCTGATCCCGCTTTTTTCGCAACACTTTAGTTTTTTGAAAAATTATAATAATAACGATGTTGCCGCACGGTGTAGGGGCGAAGCATTTGCCCTAAATTAGCACAAATGTATTCGCACCCCAAGCAGGCAAATGCTTCGTCCCTACCTTTCTTATTTCACTATCAGGGTAGCCTGTTGAGCAATTTCCATGACCTTGGACGGGAAGATACCGAGGTGGAGTGTGCCAACCACCGAGATAACAATGGCAGCAACGATCAGCGGTGAAATGGTAAGCGGGGCAAATTCCCTGGTGGGCTCCTTCATATACATAATTACCGTGATCCTCAGGTAGTAGTAAACAGAGATAACGCTGTTGATTACGCCAATGACGGCAAGTCCGATATAACCCGATTTTATGGCGGCGCTGAAGATATAAAATTTTCCCACAAAACCCGCCATAGGCGGCACACCTGCCATGGAAAGCATAAAAAGAGTCATCGCCACGGCAAGAAACGGCTGCTTAAACCCCAACCCTGCGTAGTCGTTGATCTGGATGAATTCGTCACCCTTGCGGCTTAGTACAATAACAATGGCAAATGCCCCAATGTTCATAAAGGTGTACGCCAGCATATAGAACAAGATAGCCGGTGCACCCATATTGTTTGCGGCCACCAGGGCAATGAGGAGATAGCCCGCATGGGCAATGCTGGAATATGCCAGCATGCGCTTGATGTTTGTCTGGGCAATGGCAATGACGTTTCCTATCGTCATCGTCAGGATGGCAAGGATGGAGACAATCTTCTGCCATTCATCGTGGGACGAGCCGAAGGCGGTCAAAAAAATGCGCAAAAAGGCTGCAAACCCCGCTGCCTTTGGCCCCACCGACATAAAGGCCGTGATGGAGGTGGGAGCTCCCTCATAGACGTCAGGCACCCACGCGTGAAACGGCACCGAAGCGACCTTGAAGCCGAGCCCAATGATGATCAACCCCATTCCCATAAGCAGCATAGGGTCCGACATGCCCCCCTTGCTGGCAATAAAACCGGCGATCTGTTTGAGATTGATGGCGCCCGTTGAACCGTAGATCAGGGAGATACCGTAGAGCAAAAAGCCCGTAGCAAACGCACCAAGCAGGAAATATTTCAGGGACGCCTCGTTTGAGATGAGTATTGAACGCTTGAACCCCGTCAGGATATAAATACTAATAGACATGACCTCCAGGCCGATAAAAATAATCAGCAAATCAGCGCCCGATGCCATAAGCATCATCCCAATGGTAGAAAACAGGATGAGGGCATAGTATTCCCCGTGATTGATCTCCTCACGCCTGATGTAGCTGTGTGAGATCAGGATCGTGAGTCCGGTGCTGAGCAGGAAGATGAAGTTAAAAAACAGGGAATAGTTATCGATGGTAAAGGTCTCATTGAAAGAGAAGAGGGTTGTTCCGGCAGGACTCCTGGCAAAGATGGCGGCAAGGATAATTCCCAGCAGGGACACGTAGGCAAGGAGATTCTTTTCCCCCAGCCTCCTTGAGGACACGATATCCACGAAGAGCACAATCATACCGAACCCTGACAGGATCAGGATTGGCAGGATGCTCAGGACATTAAACGTCATTATGGAAACATTTGTCATAAATAATTTTTAACCACAAAGGCACAAAAAGCACAGAAGAATCAATGTACAATCCTACGAATACTGTCTTTTAAAACCAGTCCATTTTTTTGCTTTTTACCACTCTGTCCCGGTTTCTGAAATGATATCAATCTGAGGCGTTGCCTTTTTATCTTGTCTTCGCAGATTGGATACCGTTTCTGATTTTCTACCTGCCTGTTTTAATAAGCGATCTACCGAGGCATCCATCTTTCTCAGAAACGAACCAGGATAAATGCCTATCCAGAAGATGACTATAACAAGGGGAAGCAGGATAGCAAACTCCCGCTTGTTCACGTCCTTTAACGTCTTGTTTTCTTCATGGGTGATTTCATGGAACATGACCCGCTGAAACATCCAGAGCATATAGACCGCCGCAAGGATGATCCCTGAAGTTGCGATGGATGCATAGAGGATGCGCGATCTGAATGCGCCTAAGAGGATGAGGAATTCACCAACAAAGCCGTTCAGCCCGGGCAATCCTATCGAAGACAGCGTAACGATTAAAAAGAGCGTGGCAAATACCGGCATCTGCCTGGTTAGTCCTCCAAAATCCGCAATCATCCGCGTGTGCCTCCTCTCGTAGAGCATTCCAACCACAAGAAAGAGCGCCCCGGTGCTGAGGCCGTGATTGATCATTTGGGTAATACCACCCTCAATACCCTGTACGTTGAAGGCAAAGATGCCCAGCATGACAAAGCCTAAATGGCTGACGCTGGAATAGGCGACCAGCTTCTTCAAATCGTCCTGCACCATGGAGACCAATGCGCCATAAATGATGCCAACGATCGCCATCCATGAAATTACCGGGATGAAGGCGTGGCTTGCCTCCGGAAACAGCGGCAGGCAGAATCGCACAAAGCCATACGTCCCCATCTTTAAGAGCACCCCGGCCAGGATCACACTTCCGGCGGTGGGCGCCTCCACATGGGCGTCCGGCAGCCAGGTATGAAAGGGAAACATCGGGACTTTAATAGCAAAGGCAAAGGCAAAGGCGAGGAACAGCCAGAATTGAACGGCAAACGAGAGTTCAAGCCGGTAAAATTCCAGAAGATTAAAGGTATATTCACCCGTCGCCCGATGATTTAAAAAGTACAGGGCAATAATCGCCAGGAGCATAAAGACGCTGCCGGTCATGGTGTAAATGAAGAATTTTATCGCCGCATAAATCCGCCGCGGCCCGCCCCAGATACCAATGAGGAGATACATGGGGATCAGCATGAGTTCCCAGTATACATAAAACAAAAACAGGTCCAGCGAGACAAACACGCCGATCATCCCCGTTTCAAGCGCGAGCATGGCGATCATGTATTCCTTTACGTGTTTCGTGATATGCCATGAGGCCAGAATGGAGACAGGCATGAGAAAGGTCGTCAACAGGATAAGAAAGAGACTTATCCCGTCTATGCCAATATGATAGTGAATTCCAAAGGAAGGGATCCACGGCAATTTTTCGACAAACTGCATGTCGGATACCTGGGCATTGAAATGGAAATACAAGGGAAGGGAGAGGATAAACACCACGATGGAAACCAGCAGGGCGGTAACCCTGATCAGTTCCCCTCTCTTTGAATCCATGAAAAGGACAAAAAATATCCCGACGACGGGAAGAAAGGTTATGAGTGAAAGTAGCGGCATAGATATTCGGTTATTTTATCATGAACGTCATGTTTAAAAATAGGTTTTTGGTGGGCAATGCCCACCCTACTTACCTGCCAAATACGGCAAGCACAATAATAAAGATACAGCCAGCGACAATATAAAAGGCGTAATTCCGTATATATCCTGTCTGCAAGAGACGCAGGATATTGCCAATTCCCCCTACAAGCCGGGCAATGCCATTTACCGATCCATCGATTATCCTGACGTCCACACCCTTCCATAGGAATTGTGCCGAGATTTTTTTCACGGGATTAACAAAGAGGGCGTCATAGATTTCATCAACATAGTATTTGTTCAGGAGGAGCGTATGGACAAACCGGAACCGCTCAGCCAGCCTTTGGGGCACGCCGGGTTTTTTGATGTACATCTGATACGCAAGAAATATCCCGGCAATGGCGATAGCTGTTGAAACGGCCATCATCAGATAGGGAAGCCATGCGCCGTGATGTCCGGCAGTCTCAGCATGGCCATGCCCGCCAAGCACGGGCGCTAAAAAGCAACTCAGCGCATTTGCGCCGGGAATACCAAGAAAACCGCCGAAAAAGGAAAGTCCTGCAAGCACGGTAAGAGGAAGAGTCATATTCTTTGGAGACTCATGGAGGTGCTCCATAGCATGATGAGACACCCGCGATTCTCCATGAAACGTCATAAACAGCAGGCGGAACATATAGAAAGCCGTTAACAGCGCAGCAATGGCTCCCAGCGACCAGTAAATGAAATTCCCCCGGACGAATGCCTCTAATAAAATTTCATCCTTGCTGAAGAACCCTGCAAATGGCGGAATACCTGCAATGGCAACCGTCCCGATCAAGAAGGTCTTGTACGTAACGGGGATGTGAGACTTTAGCCCCCCCATCTTCCTGATATCCTGTTCACCGGACAGGGCATGAATGACGCTTCCTGAACCAAGGAACAGCAGGGCCTTGAAAAAGGCATGGGTCATCAGGTGAAAAACGCCGGCCGTGAATGCCCCCACACCACAGGCCAGAAACATGTAGCCAAGCTGACTGATGGTGGAATACGCCAGCACCCGCTTGATATCGTTTTGCACAAGGCCGACGGATGCCGCAAAGAGAGCCGTTGCCCCGCCAATACAGGCCACCACGGTCATCGTGAAGGGCGATAACAGATACAGTGCATTGCACCGGGCGATCATATAAACACCCGCCGTTACCATGGTTGCCGCGTGGATGAGTGCGCTGACCGGCGTAGGGCCCTCCATGGCGTCAGGCAGCCACGTATACAGAGGTATCTGCGCTGATTTGCCCGTTGCCCCCATAAACAAGAGCAGGGTGATGATCGTTACCGTAAAGCTGCCCACCTCGAAATTTCCGTGCGAGGCCGCGCTGAACACCTCAGTAAAATCGACGCTGTGAAAGGTCAGAAAGATCAGCATGACACCAAGGGCAAAACCAAAGTCGCCGACCCGGTTTACGACAAAGGCCTTTTTGGCGGCATTTGAGGCCGATTCTTTTTCAAACCAGAATCCGATGAGCAGGTACGAGCATAACCCAACGGCCTCCCAGCCAATAAACATGAGAAGGAAGTTATTGCTGAGCACCAGCAGGAGCATGGAAAAGGCAAACAGGTTCAGGTAGCAAAAATAGCGATGGTAGCCCTTGTCATGATGCATATAGCCAATCGAGTAGATGTGGATAAGAAATCCGACACTGGTGACGACCAGGATCATCAGGGAAGACAAGGGGTCTACCTGCAAAGCTGCTGTCGATATAAATGAACCTGATTCGATCCAGCGGAAGAGATGCTTTTCAAACAGGCGCCCTTCCGGCGGCAGCAAAAGGAGCCCGCAAAACACCAGGATCGAAACAAGGAACGACAGGCCGATTGCCCCGCAGGCGAGGTAGCCAACCGTTTCCTTGCGCAGTCTTTTCCCTGCAAGGCCGTTGATTGCCGACCCGATTAACGGGAATAACAAGATCAGCGATACGAGATTGAGCATGGAATTCCTACCATTTCATGATATTGACGTCGTCAATGTTTACGGTTTCTTTGTTCCTGAATACGGCCACGATGATTGCCAGGCCAACGGCCGCTTCGGCAGCGGCAACGGTCATAGTGAAAAAGACAAACAGCTGTCCCTGCATGGAATTGAGGTAATGGGCGCACGCCACAAAGGACAGATTTACCGCGTTGAGCATGAGTTCGATGCACATGAAGATAACGATGGCATTCCTCCGTATGAGGACGCCAATAACGCCAATGGTAAACAGGATTGCGCTCAATACCAGATAATGTGTAATGGTAATCATCTTATAATTTTCTCTTTGCCAGCATAATAGCGCCAATAGCCGCCACGAATAATAAAATGGAGGTTATCTCAAACGGCAGCAGATAATCCGTGAATAACAGATTGCCAATAAGTTTTGTATTTCCGACGCTTTGAACGTACGCCGTCGTGTATTGATCCTGTTTTCCCTGCAGGAGTTTCGATCGGATAACGAGACAAATGATGGTAAACAATGCAATTCCCATCAGAATAGCCGGTATTCTTTGGAAGGGCAATGCATTCTTTGTCACTTCCCCAACGTTAAGATTTAACAACATGATTACGAAGAGGAAGAGCACCATAATGGCGCCGGCATATACGATAATCTGGACGGCGGCGACAAACTGCGCCTCAAGCAATATATAGAGGACGGCAAGAGAGACCATCGTCTGAATGAGGTATAAAGCGCCATAGACGGGGTTCTTTTCAAAAATAAGATACACCGCCGTGGTGACCGTAATCGCAGCTACAATATAAAATAAATATGCTGACATATCCCTAATCCGAACGCGCCGGAAAAGACAAAATCCAAAGCGCCAAATTCACGTATTAACCCTGACAGGGTTAATGTTATTCAAGGTTTTACAAACAACATCACAATTATCTTTGAAAGACCTTATGAGCACGATGGGCAAGATTTACCGGGGTAAATTTCTCTTTCTCGTGAGATCCAGCAATCGTTCCTTATTCAGGACGTCTTTATTCTCATACGTTGCCAGTTCAAAGGTATCCCGCAGGATAATAGCCCTTACGGGGCACGCCTCTTCACAAAATCCGCAGAAAATACAACGGAAGGCGTCCAGTTCGTACGTCTTTGGATATCTCCGGTGTGTCTCGTCCTCTGCCCCTTCAATGGAAATGCACTGCGAGGGACACACCTTGGCGCATAACCCGCAGGCGACACACTTCTCCCGCCCGTCTTTTCCCAACTGTAATTCCGGCAGTCCCCGAAACCGCGTGGAGAGCTTTGGCCGTTCTTCGGGATACGGTATCGTTGCGCAGGTATTTGGATTGAGAAATCGCCTGAGAGTGAGCGCCAAACCTTTCAATAAGGGTAAAATCATATTATCCTTTTATTACCATGACAAGTCCAGTGATTAATATATTGAACAGCGAAAGCGGCAACAAGAACTTCCAGCCAAAATGCATTAACTGGTCGTATCTGAGCCTGGGGAACGTCGACCGTATCCAGATGAAGAAGAATAAACACCCGGATAACTTGAGCATAAACCAGACTACCGGCGGCAAAAATGGCCCCTGCCATCCGCCCAGAAAAAACGTGACCGCGATAGCGGATACGGTGATCATATTGGCATATTCTGCCATGAAAAACATAGCAAATTTCATGCTGCTGTATTCGGTGTGGTACCCCGCCACAAGCTCCGACTCTGCCTCCGGCAGGTCAAACGGACACCGGTTGACCTCTGCTATAGCGCTCGTGAAATAGATAAAAAACCCAAGGGGTTGCAAAACAATGTTCCATAAGCTTGCCTGGGCGTTGACAACATCTACCAGACTCAACGACTCTGTCATCATAACAACCCCGATCAGCGACAGCCCAAGGGTAAGCTCATAGCTGATCATTTGCGCCGCAGATCGGATGCCGCCCAGCAATGAATATTTGTTGTTTGATGCCCAGCCGGCCATGACGATACCATAAATACCCAGAGAAGATACGCCGAAAATGTAAAGAAACCCGATATTGATATCCGTGATTACCAGGTCTACCTTGTACCCAAGAATTTTTACCGTGTCTCCGAAAGGAATAACGGCAAAGGTAAGCATTGCCGGAATCATTGCCATTGCCGGGGCCAGGACAAAAAGCAGCTTGCTTGCCTTTTCCGGAATAATGTCTTCCTTCAACAGAAGCTTGATGCCATCAGCAATGGGCTGCAACAATCCATGCGGGCCGACACGCATCGGACCCAGCCGCACCTGCATGTGCGCCATAATCTTTCTTTCGAGCCAGATCATGGCGATGACCATAAACTGGATCATGCCAAATACCAGCAGGACCTTAACGCCTGCAATGAGAAGATACACAAGTAATTCTTTATTCATTTAGCCGACATTCGCCTCAATCCGGTGCATCCTTTGACCGCAGCATTCCAGGATGCCCGTGGTTTCAACAATCACGTCTATCTGCTGCCCGCACACGTCACATTGAAATTTTACTCCGTCTTCGGGTTTGTGATGGGCTGCGGTCCAGGTGGCCATCATTCCCTTGGCGCCGACCAAATGCATCTCCTGACCACAACACACCAGCACGCCAAATCCCTCTCGCGTAACAACGACTTTTTGTCTGCAAATCTCGCAAAAATACGTTTGCCCTTTTTTCGCCATACCATTACCCTCGCATATCTCTTATGCTACTTTGATTCTTTGTAGATTTTAACAGGGGTATATACCGCATTACGGAGCAGATTGACCGGCATCCACTCACAGTCCTCCGGAACAAAAACGACCCCGTCGGGCATCGCGTCCGTGACCCTTGCCCTCAGTTGTATCTTGTCCTGCATCGATTCAACCGTAACCATATCCCCGTCCTGTACACCCGCCTCATGTGCAGTGTTTTTCGCTATTTCCACAAAACATTCCGGGGCAATTGCCGTAAGCGCCTTTGCATGCCGGGAAAAAGTGCCGTGATGATTCAGACTGGCGCCGGTGAGCAACAGATACGGAAAGTCCTTCCTCTTTGCCACCGTCAGACGTTCAGGCAGGGCTATCTCAAAGGTATACTTTGCCGGGGCGCTCTTTTGAGTAAAGGATGATGCCCAGCGAAATTCCTTTCTCTTCAAACGATCGTACTGGATACCGGCGTAAATGGGCGACAAGCTTCCGATTTCCTGCAAAATCTCCTTTGCGGAAAGATAAGCAAAAGAATGTCCCATCTTTTTCGCAAGTTCACAGAGAATTTCCCAGTCCGGCTTTGCTTCTCCCGCAGGCTGAATCGCCTTGTTCAGTCGCTGCACGGCCATCCCCATGTTGGTAAACGTCCCTTCCTTCTCGGCGAAGGTCACCGTTGGCAGGACGACGTCCGCCATTTGCGCTGTTTCCGTCAGAAAGGCATCCTGGACAACCATAAAATCAAGCTTTTTGCATGCCTCCCGGACATCCTTCCCATACGGGTAAGTCACGATGGGATTCTCGCCCATTACATAGAACGCTTTTAATTTGCCGTTGAGCGCAAGGTCAATAACATTCATGGAGTCTTTCCTGATCACATGATCAGGCAGTTTTTTCCCCCATAACTTTTTTACCCTTTCCCTGTGTGCCGTCTCATTAATATCAAGATACCCGGGGAGAAATTCAGGAACAACTCCTACATCGTTCACCCCCTGAGAGTTGTTGTGGGATCGCGAGAACAGGATCGAGGCCCTGCCTTCACCGGTGTTTGAGGCATTGATCAGTGCGCAGAGATTTAACAACGCTTTTGCAGCGGCCTCACCCGACGGATCTTCTTCTATGTCCTTACCGCAAACAACATAACATTTTCCCGGTTTTGCCAGGATCCTTGCTGCATTTCTGATCGTTTCCTCATGGACTCCCGTTTGTTGAGACGCCTCCGCGACCATGACCGCGTTCAGTGAAGAGCATAATTCACGAAACTGATGCGTCGCGGTTTCCACCTTTTTTACATCAATCAGTCCTTCATCAAGCATAACCTTCATCAAGGCATTTATGAGAACGGCCTGGCTTCCCAGCGCATAGGATAAACGGATGTCGTTTCTGGCGACGCTATTGAACCGGACATTTCTGACATTGGCAATAATGAGATTCGCACTGTTCAGCCTGATGGCCTTTCGTGCCATACTGCCGGCCACGGGATGGGCCTCCGTCACGTCTGCTCCGAAAAAGAACAGGGTATCCGCCCGGTCGAGTTCTTTGAGTGGCAGGGTGGTCATGCCGTGCACAACGGCCTGGTAGATCAGCCGGTTGAGATACGGTGATTTTATATTCGCTACGTTGTTAATGGCGTTCGTTCCGAGGACAGACCTGCAGAATTTTTGGAAGAGATAGTTGTCTTCATTGGTGCATCTTTCAGAACCGATCCCGCCGATCGATGGTCCTCCATGCTCCTGGATAATCTGCTGGAACCGTTTTGATACGTAGTGAAGGGCGTCGTGCCAGGATGCCGGAGACAATTCGCCGTTGCGTCTGATCAGCGGAGTCTTTAACCGTTCGGGAGAATGGATAAATTCGTGGCCAAACCTTCCCTTAACACAGAGATTGCCTTCATTGATTCCCAGGCGATCATTGGATACGATCCGCCGCACGTCTCCCGCCTTTGTATTGACAACAATCGTACAGCCAACGGAACAGTAAGGACAAATTGTGGGCGTACTGACGAATTCCCACGGCCTGCCTTTGAACCCCAGGGTTCTGTCCTGCCAGGCGCCGGTCGGGCACACGGCAACGCAACCGCCGCAAAAACTGCACTCCAGCGGCCGGTCAAAGGCGGTGCCGATGACCGTTTTAAAACCGCGGTTCTGGAAGTCAATGGCGCTTACCCCTTCGATCTCTTTACAGGCGCTTACGCAGCGTCCGCACAAAACACACCGGTTGCGGTTCAGTTCTAACACCGGGTTATCCCGGATCACCGGCTGATGCATCCTCACCGTCCTGAATCTGCCCGGAGCCAGATTCAGTTCGTAGGTGATATTCTGGAGTCCGCATTCCCCGGATTTATCACAGGTGGGACAGGAGAGTTCGTGATGCGCCAGCAAATATTCCATAACCGACTTGCGGTACCGGACTACCCTTTGGGTGTTTACTTTTACCATCATCCCTTCTGACACGGGATGAGCGCAGGCAAACCGGTGGCTCGTTCGTTTTCGTTCTGTGACCTCCACATAACAGAGACGGCAACCCCCGAATTGTGAGAGCTTCGGATGATAGCACAGGCCGGGAATGTAAATGCCGTTATCCAGCGCCGCCTGAAAGACATTCGTGCCCTCTGGGGCGCTGATGGGTTTGTCATCAATAACCAGTTGTATGATATTCATTTTATTTTATTGCCAGGAAATTACATTTTTCGTAACAGAGATTGCACTTGATGCACTTTTCTTTATCAATAAAAGCCGCCTCCGTTGTGTTGCCGCTGATTGCCTTGACCGGGCAGTTGCGAATGCATGCCTGGCATCGGGTGCATTTTTCCGGAGTAACTTCATACTTGTGAAGGGCGACGCAGGTGGCGGTCGGACACGTTTTATCGCGGATATGCGCCACGTATTCATCCCGGAAATACCGGAGGGTGGATTTTACCGGATTGGGAGCGGATTGTCCAAGGCCGCAAAGGGACATCACCTTCATCTCATCACTCATCTGCTCCAGCACTTCCAGGTCTTTCTCTTCTCCCTCGCCCACGGTAATGCGGGTAAGGATTTCCAGCATAAGCGTGGTGCCAATCCTGCAGGGCGGACATTTTCCGCACGATTCATTGGCGCAGAAATTCATAAAGAACCGGGCCATCTCTACCATGCAGGTGGTATCGTCAACGACCACAAAACTCCCGGAACCCATCATGGCTCCGGCCCCCAGCAACGACTCGTAATCGATCGGTGAATCCAGGAGCGATTCAGGGAGACAACCGCCTGAAGGCCCTCCGATCTGCACCGCCTTGAATTTTTTCCTTTTCGGAATGCCGCCGCCCATATCAAAGACAATTTGTCTGATCGTCGTGCCCATCGGCACTTCCACGAGGCCTGCATTCTTGATCTTGCCGGTCAGGGAAAAGATCTTTGTTCCTTTGCTGTTTTGCGTGCCAATTTTTGCATACCAGTCGGCGCCTTTATTGAGAATAAAGGGGACGTTGGCAAAGGTCTCGACGTTGTTAAGGCACGTGGGCTTGTCCCATAGCCCAGCCTCTACCGATTGCGGGGGCCTCGTGCGGGGCATGCCCCGTTTGCCTTCGATGGAATTTTGCAGTGAGGTAGATTCGCCACAAACAAAGGCGCCCGCCCCTTCTTTTATCAGAATTTCCAGGTTATAACCGCTATTGAGAATATTCTTCCCCAAAAAACCAAGCTTTTTTGCCTCTTCAATGGTATGTTTTAATCGCTTCACCGCCAAAGGATATTCTGCGCGGACGTAGAGGTAGCCGCTCGTGGCGTTGATAGCGTACCCGGCAATAATCATACCCTCTAAGACGGCATGGGGGTCGCCCTCCAGAAGACTCCGATCCATAAATGCCCCCGGATCGCCTTCGTCGGCATTACAGATGACAAATTTTTCATCAGCGGAATACTTGGCGCACGATGCCCATTTTTCTCCCGTTGGAAAACCACCGCCGCCCCGGCCCCTGAGCCCCGATTTGCTTATCTCGTCAATCACCGTCTTCGGGGTCATGGTCTTAAGCGCCTTGCTGAGCGCCGTGTACCCGCCGCTCGCAATATACTCATGGATACTATCCGGATCAATATATCCGCAATTTCTCAGGATCTGTTTTTTCTGTCCCCTGTTCATCTCCAGTTCGTCAAAAAAAGGCAACCCTTCATATGGGATGGCAGTCGTATCACCCTGATACATCTGCGCCATAACGAATTTTTTCACCGCCATTCCCTTCCCTACGTGTTCCCCCAATATTTCAGGGACCATCGAGGCCTTTACGTTGCCGTAGATAACACGGGTGCGCCCCGGGAAAAGCACGTCGACGAGCACTTCATACGCGCACATACCGATGCATCCGGTATGCACGATGTCCGCTCCAAGTTTCTGCTTTTCCAGTTCGTGTTCAATGCTTTTCAACACATTCCTGGCGCCTGCGCCTAAGCCACAGGAGGCCATACCGATGATGATCTTTGGCCTGCCGTCGTTCTGTTTTTCTTGCTCAGTGGTATTCATATCGCAATGAAATCGTAATTAATGCATCCTGAAATCGGTCACCATCCGTGCCTGTATAATCCTGCATAATACTGATATACAGGAGAGGGGGGACAAGACACCCGCCGCTTGTCATGCGTTAAACCTGCATGACATTACGGTATTACTCCATAAAACTTCTTTTTTTGTAAGGTTTTCTTTGTGATCTTTGTGTAACACTTTGCGTTCTTTGTGGTTGCAGCTTTGCCGCGCTGTGTATCATACCTTGACACACAAATTTTTTTGAAAAACACCCCTGGGAAGATTCACGCCCCTTTTATCTCTTTTATAACCGTGTTCACCGTATCGGGGGCCAGTTTTCCATGGATATCTTCATCCACCATGATGACTGGCGCCAGGGAGCAAGCGCCCAAACAGGCAACTTCTTCCAGGGTAAACACATTGTCCTTGGTTGTCATGCCAGTCGAAACTTCCAGGGTTTCACTGATTTTTTGCAGCACCTTTTTTGCCCCTTTCACGTGGCATGCCGTCCCACAACAAACCTTGATGATGTGCTGCCCGCGTGGTTTTAAATGGAACTGTGCGTAAAAAGTAGCCGTCCCCACGATTTCGTGCACGCTGATACCCAGTCGTTCCGCAATACGATCAACAACCGGTTCCGGCAGATACCCATAGTGCCCCTGAACGGACTGCAAAATGGGGATAAGCGCCCCCCGGGCATTTTTATACTTCTCCAGTACCTGCTCTACTCTTGTAAAATCCAGGGCGGTATTTTGCGCCGATTCTTTTTGGGTCATATCCATTAACGATCAATTTCTCCCAAAACGATGTCAAGGCTTCCAATCGTCGCAACGACATCAGGAAGCAGACGACCTTCTATCATCTTCGGCAATGCCTCGAGATTGACAAACGAAGGCGGCCGTATCTTGAGACGGTACGGGTGGCTGGAGCCATCGCTGACCAGATAAAAGCCTAACTCACCCTTCGGCGCCTCAATGCTTGCATACACCTCCCCCTTCGGCGGATGAATGCCGTCCGTGATCAGTTTAAAATGAGTAATCATCGACTCCATATTCGTTTCAACGTCCTCTTTCGGAGGCAGGGTAACGTTTGGTATCCGGGCAAGAAAGTTTCCCCTGGGGAGGATATTGAGCGCCTGATGAACGATCTTGTTGCTCTGGCGCATCTCTTCAATCCGTATGCGATACCGGTCATAGACATCGCCGTTCTTGCCCAAAGGGACGTCAAAATGGTATTTATCATAGTGGGAATAGGGTTCTGCCTTTCTGATATCCCAGTTGACTCCCGATCCCCGCAAGCTCGGACCGCTGAGCCCATAGTCAATGGCGTCTTCGGCGGAAATAACGCCCACGCCAACCGTGCGTTTTTTCCATATGGGATTCTCCGTCAGGAGCGTCTCGTATTCCTTGATCCTGTCGGGAAATTCCATGATGAACTTATGGGTCTTCTCAGTGAATCCGCCAGGCAAATCGCGCGACACGCCGCCCACCCGGATATAGGAGGTATGCATCCGCGCCCCTGTAACCATCTCAAAGATATCATAGATCGCCTCGCGCTCTCTGAAACAATAGAAGAACACCGTCATGGCGCCAATGTCCAGCGCATGAGTTGCAAGCCACAACAGGTGGGAGGCAATCCGCGTGAGCTCGCAGAGAAGCACACGGATGTGTTGCGCCCTTTCCGGGACTTCAATGCCAAGCAGCTTCTCAACGGCCAGGGCGTACGCCAGATTATTTGAGAAAGGGGCAACGTAATCCAGCCGGTCGGTGAGAGGAATGCACTGATGATAGGTTCGGTATTCTGCAAGTTTTTCTACCCCCCGGTGGAGGAATCCGACATGCGGCACCGCCCTGGTGATCACCTCTCCGTCCAATTCCAGCAAAAGCCTCAGGACACCGTGGGTGCTGGGGTGTTGCGGACCCATATTGATCGTCATCAGATGGGTCGTTGTTGGTGTTGCTGATGTCTCGGTCACGCCTCACCCTTTCGATAAATATCCCGGAGCGAGGCTGGTTGTCTTCCGTCTAAAGGATAATCTTTCCGTAAGGGATATCCCTCAAAGTCATCAGGGGTGAGTATCTTTCGCAGGTCCGGATGCCCATCAAACGCAACGCCAAACATATCATAGGTCTCCCTTTCATGCCAGTTCGCCGTGCTCCAGACACCCGTTACCGTTGGCAGGTGCGGAGCGTCTGACGGAACAGACGCCTTAAGACGCACGCGGTGATTTTTTGAAAGAGAATAGAGGTGGTATACCACCTCAAAAACATCGTCGGTTTCCACCCGGTCAACTCCGCACAGGTCAGAGAGAAAATCAAAATCGAGTTCCTCGTTCTCTTTAAGGAACCGGGCAACGTCAGCAACGGCGTCCTTTCGTACGGTAAGGGTCAACTCGTTTCGAAAGACGTTCTCGCCCGCAATCGCCTCAGGAAACCTTGTTTTTATTAATGTGGTCATCTCTTCATTCTTCATTGGCATTCACAACGCTTCCTTCTCAATCTTTTTCTGTATTTCCATAATGGCATGGATCAAGGCCTCTGGTCTGGGAGGGCATCCGGGAAGGTACACATCCACGGGTATGACCTGGTCCAGGCCCTGAACAACGCTGTAGGTGTTATACACGCCGCCGGAGACCGCACAGGCGCCCATGGCGATCACCCACTTCGGTTCCGGCATCTGGTCGTAAATTTTTTTTGCTACGGACGCCATCTTGTAAGTAAGCGTGCCGGCGACGATCATCAGATCTGACTGGCGCGGTGAAAAGCGAAAGACCTCAGCGCCAAACCGCGCAAGATCATAGCGGGGAGCCACTACCGCCATCATTTCTATGGCACAACAGGCCAGCCCGAAGGGCATTGGCCAGAGAGAAGACTTGCGCGCCCAGTTCACCATGGTGGTCAGGGTTGTGGTAAGAACATTATCACCAAGATGACTCTCTAATCCCATTCCAACCCCCCCTTTTTCCAGAGATAAAAATAACAGACAAGGAGTATGCCAAGAAAAATGAGCATTTCAATAAAACCAAAGAGCTTGAGCGACTTAAACGCCACTGCCCAGGGATAAAGAAAAATCACCTCAATGTCAAAAATAACAAACAGCATGGCAATGAGATAAAACTTTACCGAAAAACGCTCCCGCGCCGAACCTACCGGATCAATGCCACATTCATACGGCGAGAGCTTTTCTGCAGTGGGTTTGCGCCTTCCCAAAATTGCCGATAGCCCTATATTGGTTACGGCAAATCCTACAGCTACAGTAAATAATATGAGTATAGGTAAATAATGTGTCATTTGTAACACATTATAGAGGTATTTTTTAAAAAAGTCAAAAAGATTTGTATGATAAGATCCTTGGCATGGCATTAAGATGTGCAAAAAAACGCACGTGGATGCCGCCCGCTGTGGCAGTAAAACAAGCCATTTCAAGGTGAATGGCCGCACATTAAAACAAAAGCAACCCTTTCATTTTTTTGGGAAATGACAATAATAGCGATGTTGCCGCACGGTGTATGGGCGACGATTCTTTCTGTGGCAAAGTTACCGGTACGTAACGGAAACCAACGCGTGCCGCAATGAAATCATGGCATAAAAATCGAAATTGCTGCCGTTTGGTTTCCTTCTGAAACAAAACTCCCACAAGGGCATTGACACGGTGGCTGAATCAGTATATAAAAGTACGTAATGGACACGGTATATCACTTAGATCTTAATAGCAAAAAGATACAAGGCGCAAAAATCGCATTGCTGCCCGGCGACCCCTTCAGGTCTCAAATTATTGCAGAAACCATTTCAGGGATTTATCGAACGGGGAATGAAAAATTGGCCTGGAAACGGGAATTCTGCACCTACCTGGCGGAGATCGGCGGAAGGCCTCTCCTTGTTACTTCCACCGGGATCGGGGGGCCATCGGCGTCGATAGCCATTGACGAACTGGCACAATTGGGAATAGAAACATTCCTCCGGGTGGGGACAGCCGGGGCGATTCAGCAGTTTATCAATATTGGAGACGTCATCATTACCTCCGGCTCGGTGCGTCTCGACGGGGCGTCGACCCATTATGCGCCGATCGAATATCCGGCGGTCGCCCATCATGAGGTCATCAATGCCCTTATTGAAGGGGCAAAGAAGACGAATGCGCCGTATCACGTGGGCGTGACGGCCTCTTCCGATACCTTTTATCCGGGTGAGGAGCGAAACGATTCGTTTACGAAATATGTTCTGAAGAGATTTCAGGGGTCAACGAACGAATGGCAAAGGCTCCACGTGCTGAACTACGAGATGGAATCATCAACCGTCCTGACCCTTACGGCTTCCATGGGACTCAGAGGTGGCTGTATAACAGGAGTGGTAAACAGGGGTGGCACGGGAAAGATAACAAAAGAGGCGCTGAAGGCCGGAGAAGAGAATGTGATCCGGGTTGCAATAGCCGCAGCAGAGTGTTTGATATAATGCGTGCCTGCAAGCGCAATCAGGGGCATTCCCCTTACAATAAATGACGGGGGCCTTTATCTTGATTGCATGGAGTTTGTGACGCGCGAGGCAGGGGATTGCAGGGAAATGATCTTTGAGGATTTCCTTGGCGTATCTTGAGAAAAAGATAGCAGGGGATTAAAAGACACAGTAACTATGGATAAAATAACCCTTTTAAAACAACTCAACACCCTCGCAGCCTGGCTTATTGAAAAATACGAGCCGGAGAAAGATTGTCCTTTTTGGCTCAGCGGCTCGGGGTGGAAAAGTAGACGGTAGACCAGGGACTTTGGACTGAGGACTCGTATGGTGTCTAATAAAAAATATTTTGACATTTTCGGCAAAAATGTTTTTTTCACACTGTGTAGGGGCAGGTTTGAAACCTACCCCTTATATGTTATGGTGTCTATAATTCATTGAAATAATATCAGAGTCAACTAAAATAGTTAACAGAATTGCGGGAAGGAGCGGTTAACGGAAGGAGTCCGTAGGACGACTGGAGTTAACCGCTCCTTCACGCCCGAAAAAATTGTCCATGAAAGAGCACGGGAAGATAGAGTCTCGCCTACCCTGTCACACGATGACCTCGCGTAGACCATACTCATCTTCCCTGTGCCGATTTCTGCAACCGTATGATCAATAGAATGTTCTGAAAAAGTCCATATAAGGCCATCAACGGGTAACAGAAATAGTCCGCTCTTTCCGGGCATCCACAAACACCTTTTCAGGGAAGGAGACCATACCATGGAACAAAAAATGATTTATGTCGGTATTGACTGGGCTAATGATCATCACGATATCGTTATTACCGATGACTCAGCCAAAACGCTCGATCAATTCCGGATTGATCACACCTGTGACGGCTTTGCCCTGCTTCATTCACACATCGCAAATCACCAAACACCACCCAGCCTCGTATTAATCGCCATCGAAACAAGCCGAGGACTTCTGGTGCATGAACTCTTACAGAAAGGCTATACCGTCTATGCCATCAATCCAAAGGCAGTCAACCGGTATAAGGATCGGCACGTGCTTTCAAAGGCAAAATCGGACGTCCTCGACGCCCTATCGCTCGGTCATCTCCTGCGAACCGACCGACACCTGTTTCGGCCGCTCATGCCCCTTCCCGAAGATTACCGGCTTCTTGACAGGCTTTGCGGCGACCTTCGCAAGGCGGTTGATGAAAAATCAAGAATTCTCAACCAGGTTATCTCCTGCTCGAAAGAATTCTATCCAAAGGCGCTGGAGATGTTTTCCCTGAATTCACAAATATTCATTGACTTTCTCAAGGCCTTTCCCGACCACGACACCCTGAGTGCCTGCAAAAAAAAGACCTTCCTTGCATTTCTCAGGAAACATCGCTACTCGTATCCCGCCAAAGCCGAAGAACTCTGGAAGACCATTCAATCTCCTTCCCTCCAACCCGACAAAGTAACCGCTTGTTCCGGAAGGCTCCGCCTGGGAATGCTTCTCGGCCAACTCGAAAATCTCAAAGAACATATTACCCATTATGAACGGGAAATTCAGCATATCCTCGATCATCTTCCCGAATCAACTCCGATCAAGAGTTTGCCAGGCGTGGGAGAACGTCTTGCGCCGGAACTGGTCTCAATCCTTGGGCCAAACAGCAAAGAAGGCCATCACCGCTTCCAGGCCGCTGCGGAAATTGCAAAACTCTCCGGTTGCGTGCCGGTTGTCAGGGAAAGCGGAAAATGGAAAACGGTATCTCTGCGTTACGCCTGCGTAAAACCCCTCAGAAGGACATTTCGTGATTGGGCTTTTACCAGTATCAGCCGCTCACGCTGGGCAAGGGCATTTTACGATTACCACAAGCAGAGAAACCAAAATCATTCTACCATCCTGCGCAACCTCGGCAAAAAATGGATCAAAATCCTTTTTGCTCTTTGGTCTCAGGGAACAACCTATGATGAAACGGTGCATATTCAAAATCTCAAGGCAAAAAATGTCCCCTGGGCTATTGCTTTGTAATCCTTGATTTTTAAGGTCTTTTTAACTCCTTTTTTTCTAAAAGAAAAAAAGAGCTTGACATAGAATGTCTACCGTATTTCTTTTCCGACTCGTTCGGGTTGGGTTGTTAAATTTTGGTTGTTCGTTGTTAGCGGCTGAGAACTCCTTGCCCTTGGCGATCCTTTTGTAAACAAAATATTCAAAAAGGGAAAGATTCTTTATGGATGACCAATTAATAGGCTTCGGACAAACAGACCATAGACAGTAGACTTTAGCAAAAAGAAAGCAATGAATTGCGGGAGAAAGAAATGGATAAACTTTTCACCTTAGATAGAACAGGTGATTCAAAACTTCTCAAAGAGACAAAAAAGTCATTGAGCTTGAAGCTTGATGATGAGCTTTTTTTGTTCAGTGGGAAAGATATCTTGTGATTAAAAAGGTTCAGAGGCCTTCTCTCTCTGAACGTTTTAAGAGCCTCTCTGAAAAAACAGAGAAACGATTTAAAAAAGGAAGGGCTAAGGGAAGATGTGGTGGCCGAGGCTATTAAATGGGCAAGAAGGTAGTGCCTGATACCAATGTATTTGTTTCAGCGCTGGGTTGGAAAGTGGCATCTCGTGAGATTTTTAATAAATGAATTCACAATATATTTTATGTGATGAGATGTTATATAGTTTTGAAGGCTTATTATAGAAAAAATAATGAGTCGACAGGTAATTGATAAAATACGTAATGCAATTAGATCTGGTAACTATGACTTAACGTATCATGCCGTTGAGGAAATGGCAGAGGATAAACTTGTAATTTATGACGTTGAAAGCACTATTTTAAGCGGTAAAGTTATAAGGAAAGAAAAAGATGATCCGCGTGGTATTAAATTTATAATCAATGGTGTAGGTACCGATCAATCTACACCAATAGAAGTTGTAGGGAGACTCAAAGAAACAGGGACTTTTCTGATTATTACGGTATACAAAATTAATTGAATTTAATGGAAGAAGGGCAAATTATGTACGGTTATAAATGTGAATATTGTGAAGGTATTGTTAAAGAACGATTGGTAAAACAGGAAGTTTTTAAGCATAAAACGGGCTTTATTATGCTTGAAGACGTGCCCGTTGGCGTGTGCAACCTGTGCGGCTACCGGTATTATCATTCTTCTATTTTGCAAGGAGTTGAAGAGATTGCCAGTGGAAGACGGCAGCCTGAAAGGACAGAAACTATACCAGTTGGGCATTTGTAAAAAGAATGCACGAAATGACAGGTTTAGGGGGTGTTAAACATGAAAATGATTGCCGTTCGTGACATAGAAGCTTTGAAACGCTACTTTGAAAGCCGCAAGGGTGTCGCCTTTGCCTTTTTATTCGGTTCTCAGGCAAGAGGCGGCGCTGCGACAAAGCTGTCGGATATCGCATAGCGGTTTATTTTTATCCTGAAAAAAGGCATCCTATAGAGTATGAACTTGATTTTATGGAGGTTGTGACGCGCGAGGCAGAGGATTTCAGGGAGATGATCTTTGATGACTTCCTTGAGAGGAGACAATTTGAGAGAGAACTAAAACAGAGGATGCTTAAACATCTCAATTTCCTGGAAGTCGAGATGTGGGATTATTCAAAATTCAAATGAAAAAAGACGTTGCTTTGAAAGAGATAGAAAACATCAAAAACCAACTTGTTAGAAAATACAAGCCGGAAGAGGTTGAAGAACGCATTGCCCTTGGCGATCCTTTTGTAAACAAAATATTCAAAAAGGGAAAATTTCTTTATGGCTGATTAAGATTAGATATTAGAGTTTAGACAGTGGATATTAGATTTTAGGTTTTGTTAAACTGGTTTTTATAGATTGGATGAAAAATGTCCCAACAAATTAAATACAAAGATGAAATTATCAAAGAATTACAGGATGTTCTTGACGAAGATATACCAGAATTACTCGAAGTAATTAAAAATTTAAAGGCAGGTAAGAAAAAAGGTAAAAAAAGGGCGATAGCCAAAAAGGAGAAAGCCCCCCTTTGGGATTTAAAAAATATCGCTATAGAAACTGGAATAGAAGACCTTGCCGAGCATCATGACCATTATCTTTATGGTGTTACAAAATGACAAATGCCTTAGTATTGAGATTTGCAGATGGCGATGCAACTCCCTAACAGAGAAAAAGCCTATATTCCCATTTCAAAACTGAAGGACTATTTGCTGTCAGAAACACATTCAGTTGGTAAATCTAAGGCTAAATTCTTACGCTCTGTTGGTTTTAACGATACAAATACTCACCTGCTCAAGCAGGGGTTGATAAATATTGCCCATTCTCAGGATATAAAGGAGACGATTTTGTCGTCACATGGTGTAAAATATATTATTGATGGATTGCTTCAAACAGCGGCAGGCGAATCCGTTAAAATGCGGACAGTCTGGATTATTGATAGGGATCAGGGTTGTCCGCGTTTTGTGACCGCTTATCCGATATAGGCAATCTAAATAAGGAGAAAGTATTATGATTAGAGAATTAGATACCGTTGTTTTGAGGCATGACATTGATGAATATGGCTTAAAACAGGGTGATATAGGGGCGGTGGTGCATTGCTATAGCGACGGCAATGCCTTTGAGGTTGAATTTGTGACTGCTGAGGGAAGAACAATTGCAGTCCTTACCCTTACTTCAAAGGACATCAGGCTGATGAGTAAAAAGGAAATATTGCATGTTCGGGAAATTGTGGGTCAGACGACTTGAATTTGAAGAATCTTAAACAGGATGATTGATTGTTTAACCAACTCTTTTTAAACGGCATTATCGCCGGTTCTATTTATGCCCTTATCGCCCTCGGCTTTACCATTATCTATAAAACTGTCCGATTTTTTCACTTCGCACACGGTATCGTTTATACGGCGGGCGCTTATTGTGCCTATAGCCTTTCCATATCTCTTGGGATAAATCCGATCATCTCATTCTTTCTTGCCTCCGCATTTTCCGCCTTGCTTGGCATTGTCATCGACAGGGCTGTTTATCTCCCTTTGCGGAAAAGCAATGCACCTGCCCTGGTTTTTCTCATAGCGTCCTTTGGTGTATTTATCTTCATCCAAAACCTGCTCCAGCTTATTTATGGAGCGCAGATACTTACCTTAAGGACAGGGACGGTACAAGGAAGGCCACCAAATTCTGGGGGCTGTTATAACGGATATTCAGATACTGATTTTGGTTGTTAGTTGTTAGTTGTTGGAAGTATTCGGGAAAGGGGTTTTTGTGTATAGATTTGAAAAGCTTGAAGTTTGGAAGAAGGCAATGGTTTTCTGTGAATTAGTTTATCAAAAAAGTAAAAGCTTTCCCAAAACCGAAGTTTATGGTCTTACCTCTCAGGTAAGAAAGGCTACAACCTCAATCCCTCTGAATATCGCTGAAATTGGCAGACTCCTTCAAGGACTCATTAATTCTCTCAATGATAAAGCCGTAGCTAACAACCAACAACTAAAAACCAACAACTAACTCATGGAATATTTCCTTCACATACTCGTCATTGCAGGTATTTACATCATTCTAACCCTCGGCCTCAACCTTATCGTTGGCTTTACGGGGCTGCCGTCGTTGGGGCATATTGCCTTTGCCTGTGTTGGCGCCTATGCATCAAGCCTGCTCGCCCTGAATTATGGGATTTCTCCCTGGCTGGGTCTTGTCTCCGGGGCTTGCATTGCGTCTCTCTCAGGTCTCGTTGTCGGATTTGCATCCATACGACTGAAAGGGGACTACCTTGCCCTTGCCACCTTTGGACTGGGAGTGATTATCTATGCGGTATCGAAAAACTGGGTCGACTTGACAAGGGGACCCATGGGTTTGCCGGGCATACCAGGGTTCTCTCTCCCCGGATTTGAGATTCAGGCGGTTTGGACGTATTTGATGTTGGTCATCGTTTTCGTTTTTATAACGCCATGTATCATTAACAGGATTGCGCATTCCCCATTCGGGAGAATCCTGAAAAGCATTAGAGAGGACGAGCTGGCGAGCCTTTCCATGGGAAAGGATATTAATAAATACAAGCTCCTCGTCTTTGTTATAGGGGCATTCTTTGCCGGTATTGCAGGGAGCCTCTATGCGCACTACATTACCTTCATAGACCCTTCGAGCTTTACGCCGATGGAATCGATTGCGGTGCTTTTAATGGTTGTTTTTGGAGGTATGGGAAGTATGAAAGGTTCTTTTCTCGGCGCATTGATCCTCGTTATCTTCCCGGAGATGCTGAGGTTTCTCGGCATGCCGGGCTCCGTAGACGCTCCCCTCAGGCAGATGATATACGGACTGCTCTTGATTATTTTGATAATTAAAAGGCCGCAAGGGATTGTTGGAAAATACCGGTTTTGAGTTTATGGAAATACTTCAAGTCAAAAATTTGATTAAGACCTTTGATGGGATACATGCCGTTGACAGCCTTTCCTTTGACATTAAAAAAGGGACTATTACCGCCCTCATTGGTCCGAATGGTTCTGGCAAGACAACGACCTTTAATCTGATCACCGGATTTCTGAAGCCAACGGCGGGCAAGACCTTATTCAAAGGAAGGGATATCACACATATGGCCCCCACAAAATCTTTAATCTCGGCATCGGGAGGACATTCCAGACGATCAGATTATTCCCGCAGATGACCGTCCTTGAAAATGTATTGCTTGGCATGAAATACAATAAGGGCGAAAGCCTTACAGCAGCTCTATTCAGGGTATCGGAAATGTTGAGGGAGGAAAGGGGAAACAAAGAAAAGGCAATGGAATTACTCAGCACAGTAGAGCTTGAATTAAAGAGAGACGAATTTGCAGGAAACCTGTCTCATGGCCAAAGGAGACTCCTCGAGATTGCAAGGACACTTGGAACGGATTCCGCACTTTATCTCTTTGACGAGCCAACGGCGGGTGTCTACCCCAAAACGATACCAGTACTTCTCGATATCATCAGGAGACTTAAATCTTCAGGGAAAACCATACTTTTTATTGAACATAATATGAAGGTTGTGATGGATATTTCTGACAAGGTTATTGTCCTGAATTATGGCAAGAAGATAGCGGAAGGCACGCCGAAAGAGATTCAAGAAAATGAAATAGTTCTTGAGGCCTATATGGGAAAGGGGAGAAGAGTTGTTTCTTGAGGCAAAGGGCATAAGTGTTTTTTATAACAGCGTAAGGGCCGTTGAAGATGTGTCGTTTCGGGTTGATTCAGGAGAAATTGTGGCAATGATAGGCCCCAATGGCGCTGGAAAGTCAACGGCGCTGAAGGCCATTTTTGGCTTGATAAAGCTGCAAACCGGAGATATTCTATTTCGGGGTGAAAGCATTAAGGGGTTGCGTCCTGATGAACTTGTCCGTAAAGGCATATCTCTCGTTCCGGATGGCAGAAGATTGTTTCCGTCAATGACGGTATTGGAAAACCTTGAAATGGGCGCCTTTTTGCGAAGAGATAAAAATATCCAAAATGACATCGAAAAAATTTTTGGGCTTTTTCCAGCATTGAAGCAAAGAATCAAACAAAAAGCCGGTACGTTATCCACCGGTGAACAGCAGATGCTTGCCTTTGGAAGGGCGATGATGCAAAGGCCGAAATTGCTTCTTGCTGATGAACCATCGGTGGGTTTATCGCCCGATTATGTGGATACAATCTTTGAAAAAATTGTAGAGATAAATAAATCAGGAACAAGTATCCTCCTCGTCGAGCAAAATGCACGCATGGCGCTTGAGATCGCTCACCGGGGCTATGTTTTTAAAATAGTCTCAATATTCTTAGAAGGCGCCGGGAAAGAGCTTCTTGAAAAAGAAGATGTTAAAAAGGTATTGTGGGGTGATTAACCCTGACGAGTTGCTTATTTTCACATGATCTGAATAGCACGGGCTGAACCATGACCGAACAGACGATAAAATTTGATATTACCGGCATGCACTGCGTCAATTGTGCCATGACGATTGAGCGGAAACTAAAGGACTTGGAAGGGATTAAGTCCGCACGGATTAATTTTCCCCGTGCAACGGGGATTGTAACGTATGATGCCGGTGTTACGAACAAGGCTCAAATCACAAGGTATGTAAAGGAGATTGGCTATACTGCCAAAGAACGCGTCCGGCTGGATCAGACCTCCAAAGCCTCCATCCAGATGGGATGGCTTCTCCTCAGCATCATGTCCTCCATCGCTATGATGGTGCTGATGTATGCGCCTATGCCATCTTCAGTGCACATCTTCATGCCTTATATTATGATGGGGATTGCTACCGTAACGTTGCTGGGACCGGGGATGGATTTCTTTGTCAGCGCCTATAAGTCCATCAAAAACCTCTTTGCCAATATGGACGTGCTGGTTTCCCTGGGTGTCCTGTCTGCCTATATGTATAGCGTCTTTGCGGTTTTTGGTTCCTTTGGTGCGTCAGGCCATGCATTCTTTGAGACGGCAGTGATGCTGATTGCCTTTATCCGCATCGGAAAGTATCTGGAGGAACGGGTAAAAGGCAGGGCAAGCCATGCACTCCAGAAATTGATAAAACTCCAGGCCGATAAGGCACGGCTACTAACGCCGGAAGGAAAGGAATCGGAGGTCAACGCCACCGCCCTTCAAGTGGGGGATATGGTAATAGTCCGGGCGGGTGAAATTATTCCGGTGGATGGTGAGGTTGTCGAAGGGATCTCATCGGTGGATGAATCCATGGTGACGGGTGAGTCCATGCCCGTTGTAAAGCAGATAGGCAATCGCGTCGTGGGAGCAACCATAAACAAAACTGGCCTTTTGAAGGTAAAGACTACCAAGGTAGGCGAAGAAACGGTTTTATCACAGATTATCACGATGGTTGAAGACGCCCAGATGGATAAGGCCCCGATCCAGCGATTTGCAGACCGGGTATCCAATGTCTTTGTTCCCGTCGTCGTGGGGTTATCCATAACAACCTTTCTCTGCTGGTATTTCCTGTTTTATGATGCTGCCGGGCAGCAGCCCTTTGTATGGGCATTGAAGACGGCTGTTGCGGTATTGGTAATTGCGTGTCCGTGCGCTATGGGGCTTGCTACGCCAACGGCCATTATGGTGGGTAGCGGTGTGGGTCTCGACCATGCTATCCTCATCAAACGCGCCAGCGCCATTGAAGAGATCGCACGACTCAACGTGCTTGCATTCGATAAGACGGGCACGATCACGGAAGGGCGCTTTGTGGTAACCGATATCGTTCCATCAAAAACGGTTCCTGAAGCTGAACTGATTACCCTTGCGGCTGCAGGGTGTGCCTTTTCGAATCATCCCCTTGCCCAAGCGGTAGTGAATGAGGCAAAAGAAAGAAAGGCTACATGGGATGCGGCGCAAAGTTTTCAGGAAGTAGCGGGCAGTGGTATTATCTGCCACTATAGGGACAAAGAATTACTGATTGGAAACGAGGGGCTTCTGGCCGCTCACGGAATTAAAATCGACTCACTTAAGGGCAAATTTGAAGAGTTAACGGCACACGGAAAGTCGACCATGTTCGTAGCATACGATGGTGCCGGCATGGGCGTCCTGGGTCTTATGGATAGCATCAAGCCAAATGCACGGGACGTGGTGATGCAATTAAAACAGATGAACCTGCGGGCCGTTATGCTGACGGGCGATAGTGAATTAGTGGCGAAGGCCGTGGCATCAGAGGTTGACATCGGGGAGTACCACGCAAAGGTTTTGCCTGCAGAAAAGATGGAGATCGCAAAGGCCTTTCAGGAAAAAGGGCTGAAGGTCGGTATGGTTGGCGACGGTATTAATGACGCCCCGGCGCTCGCGCAGGCCGACGTGGGTATTGCCATTGGCGCAGGAACGGATGTTGCAAAGGAAACGGGAGATATCATCTTAATAAGGAATGACATGATGGACGTTGTAAGGGCTATTCACCTGGGACGGCGAACATTGTCCAAGATCAGGCAAAATCTGTTCTGGGCATTTTTTTATAACGTGATCGGGATTCCCATCGCTGCCGGGGTCATGTACCCGTTTCTTGGCATGAGCCTGAAGCCGGAATACGCCGGGCTGGCAATGGCCCTTTCCTCGGTGTCCGTTGTGACCAACTCCTTAGTGCTCAAATGGCGTCACCGATGACAGGCGCCATCAAAGCTTCCCTGCCAATGGAAACATTTGACATTCCCCGTCCACCCGTTTATACTCACTCTCACGCGCATAACCCTCTAAAGCATCAGAAGGTATTGGTTAAAATTTTTTATTTGATAAGGAGTTGATATGCGTTGCCTGTTAAGTATTATGGAAAGCGTTGATAACCCTGTCGGGAAACTTCTCATCGCAACCGTACTAGGTGGGATTATTGGGTGGGAACGGGAACGGCGGGGACGTCCTGCAGGATTGCGGACACACATTCTGGTCTGCATCGGGGTAACCCTGATGATGGTGGTATCTGAGCATATCTTTGAAAAGTACAAAGCTCTTGCCGCTGACTCTATCATTCGGGTTGACCCCGCAAGGATTGCCGCCCAGGTGATAACGGGTATCGGGTTCCTGGGTGCGGGCACCATTCTGAGATTTAAAACAACGGTGCGGGGTTTGACGACTGCTGCATCCTTATGGGTTGTGGCCGGCATCGGTTTGGCGGTTGGAAGCAGTTGTTATATTCCTGCGATGCTTACTACCCTTATAACCCTTTTCGCGCTGTTCTTAGGGCCTCTCTTTGAGCGTGAGATCAGGCGTGATACCTATAGAATCCTGAAGGTGTGCGTTTCAGGCACAGAACCCAATTTTGAATCCATTACGGAGATACTAAAAAACAACTCCATAGAACTCCAGCATTACGAGTTTGAACGAGATCTTATGAAGAATGAAGTCCAGTACAATATTAATGTCCGGTATAAAGACGAAGCTGCAGTCCCAAAGGTTTGCGATGACATTACCAAGTCGATCAAGGAGATCATCAAACTTGGTTGGGAATAACCGTTTTCCGATTATCTAACTACCGATCAAATAAACATTTGACAAGGCCTGACTGATTTGATATATTCCCCCCTTAATATATTAATTAGGCCTTCGGCGACTTTCTCAATGTAGAGCGACGAGCCTCGTCGCCCTACAATCGCAATTTTGAAATTCCTGAACGTGAACGTCAAATAAGTCCCTTATAAACAAGTCCATCAATCGATAACCGTTTTCATGGGAGATTTGATAATGATAAAGAATCTAGTATCGCCATTCAGGACATTAACGTTAATGGCAGTATTAGTTTCTGGAGGTATATACGGATGCTCTAAGGTTGATATGCCTGATGAGGTCATCTCCGCATATCGTAAGGCTATCCAGCTTAACCCGGGAATGGCGGTTGCCCACTATAACCTGGGAATTGCTTATAACGACCGCACCATGGTTGACGAGGCGATCGCAGAGCTGAAAAAGGCCACGCAAATTGATCCAAACTACAAGGATGCCCTTTTTCAACTGGGCTTGCTTTGCGTGGAGAAGGGCCTTTGGGAAGATGCGATAGCTGCCCTCGAATCGGTGGTCAGGCTGGATCCCTCGAACGAACTGGCGCTTGGCAAGCTGGCCGATATCTATAAATCCAGGAAGATGCTTGGTGAAGCCATTCATGAATACGAAAAGGTATTGGCAGCGAACCCCAAAGACGTAGTTTCCCTGTATCATTTGGGCACAGTTCACGCCGAAAAAAATGAGGCGGAAGAGGCAATGAAGGCATTCAAGATGGCCATTGAGTTCAATCCGAACTATACAGACGCACATTTTGGTCTCGGTCGGATTTTTCTGGAAAAGAAACAATATGGCGAAGCGATACTTGAATTGAAAACAGTTACTGATATCAATCCAAACCACGCCCCCGCCCACTATGCTCTTGGTTTGACCTACTACGCCCTGCACGATATGATCAAGGCGACGGAGGCATTCCGCCGGTCTATTGAAATTAACGCCAAAGACCCAAAAGTACATTATCATCTGGGGATGGTGTATGCTGACGAAAGGCTCTTTGACAAGGCGATAGAAGAATTTCGTACGGTGGTAAAGCTTGACCCTAACAATGCAGAGGCGCATTACCGGCTTGGAAAGGCTTACGCGGACAAGCGGGTGCTCGTGAATACCATTGCCACCGTTCGCAAAGCGGCGGCGGCTCATTACAACATTCAGAATCCGTATTCAGACAAGAGGGCGCTGGATGAAGCGATTGCCACCTTGCAAAAGGCGATTGAAGTGAATCCTTATAATCCATCGGTCTATTTTGATCTCGGCAGCGCCTATTCACAAAGCAGAATTCTGGATGAGGCCGCAGCGGCTCTTGAAGAGACCGTCAGAATTGACCCGAATTTTGCCAGGGCACACTATGGTTTAAGTGTTATTTATAAACGAAAGGGAATGATAGAAGAGGCGCAGCGTGAGTTTTCATTATACCAGCAATTAACGGGTGAATGCGGGAAATAAATTTTGGGGAGATATCTTTCTCCTGAAGAGCGTAATTTTTGTGCACAGGAGCTATTCAAGAGCGCCAGAAAAAAGAGGGTTATAACCCTCTTTTTTTATTTCATCATGGGGACGTCTGTCAAGGCCTATGCGGGACAAGATATATGCATACCTGAAGTCTCAGGAAACCGGCGCTACGAGCAGTGAACTTGTTGAACAGGTTTTAAAGATTAAAGGCGCCTCGCCCCGGATCAGCGAGGCGCTCATACAGACTGCCGTTGCAGGCGACCGCAGATTTACCACCGACGAGCATCACCGCTGGAAGATTGCGGAAAGAGGGGGCACGCCTTTGCCGGAGGCGGAGTTTGTTCTGCTCAGTTCCGTTATGGTTGACACTGCTGAAAGGTCAAAAACCATCGTTGAGGTGAGCGCACAAAGGATGAGAAACGACACGGTGACTGACCGTCTTCACCTCTGCATACGCCCCGGTGTATCAGCCGAATCGTCAATCCGCTTGCCGCCGGATTTTGCGCAGGAAATCAGAGACGGCGTTTCTGCTGAGAAGGCAGCCTGCTCTCTCGCCCAATTTTTTGGAGAGGCTGTTTTGGTTGGCTACGACATCCAGCCTGTCATACATCAGATCAATACCATGCTGCATGCCCTCCATAAAACGATTGAAAATCCATCGCTGTGTTTGCGCTCTCTTACGAAGAAACTCATGCCGAATCTTCAGCAAAAATCGCTGGACGATATCGCCGCGCACTTCAAGCTTCCTATTCTGGACGTCCGGCGCAGCGAAAAGGAGATCGATGGCATCGCCGATATCTTTTCCCGGTATAAGGACCTTTTAAAAGCACAGGGATTCGACACCGTAGAGGCGGTTCTGGAATTTCAATACCCCCATATTGAACATGTCGATTTCAGCAGATATGCCTTCGACAAATATTTTCTGCTGTCCATTCCTCAGAAACCCGGAGTCTATATGATGAAGGATAAAGATGACGCAATAATTTACCTGGGCAAGGCAAAGAATCTGAGGGCGCGGGTGAGTTCCTATTTCTGGAATACGGCAGACCGATTGCAAAAAATAACCAACTTGTTGCGGGACGTTCACCGTATTGAATATGAGGTTACCGGCTCAGAACTTGCCGCAATGCTTATGGAATACCGGTTGATACAACAATACCGGCCACGATTGAATCAGCAGACCGAAGTGCATGAAAGACCCGCCAGGTACGGAAGATTAAAGAATTTTATCGCCATCTTGCCTTCATCAGCCGAAGCAAGTTTGGATCTCTTCTTTATCAGGGAAGGGTTGCCCCTGAAACAATACGAAGTCTTAAAAGACGCCATCAACCTTTCCGAGATCGAAAAAATTTTAGACATCATGTATTATGGCGGAGGGACACAAGACCGTTCTTCCGGGCGCGCAAACGGCTGGAAAAATAACCGAAACGACCGTTTGCCTGCCCGTATTGAAAACGGGGAGACAGACATCGTGTTGAGTTGGCTGGAAGCAAACAAAGATTCCGTGAATTATATTAACACAGATACCGTCTGCACGAAAAAGGCATGCCTGGAACTGATAAAGGACTATATCAGGGACGAGGAAACGCCTCAGAAGAAGCATTTCCGGATGAAATGATCAAAGCTCGTTTTGTCAGGCAGTTTAAATTTCCGACAATATGAGCGGACAAAATAGGGGACTCAGGCTACAAACCTGAACCCATCGCGGGGAAACATTTTCGTATAAAAAAGCGAAACAGATTGATACCTCTATCATGCCCAGGATCCTCGTAAAAAATTTCGACCTCGAATCCACCCTCTTTTGCGGCCAACTGTTTCGGGTATCCAGAAGAAACGACTGGTATGATATTGTCTCAAGGGATCGCATCTTTCATGTCAGGCAGTCTGCCAATCATCTGGAATTTCAGGGCATTGACCGCGAATTCCTGTCGCACTATTTTGCCCTTGATGAGCCTTATTCCGCGATTTTACAGGAAATAAACAGGGACAGGCACATCGGCAAGGCCATCAGGAGGCACTACGGCTTGCGTATCATCCGGCAGGACCCCTGGGAATGCCTCATATCATTTCTCTGTTCTTCTGCGGCAAATATCCCCAAAATAAAACTGAACCTCGAGATTTTATCACAATCCTTTGGGGAAAAGGTTACGGTGAAAGGGAGAGAAATACACACGTTTCCCAAACCCGGCGATTTAAATGACTATGAACAGATTGTACGGGCAAAGACCGGTTTTCGGGCAAAGTATCTGAAAGCAGCAAACGATCTCGTCAGCGATGCCTTTCTGCTCTCTCTCAAAAACCTTCCCTATGGGGAAGCAAAGAAGGCGCTGAAGGATATTCCCGGCATCGGGGATAAGATTGCAGATTGTATCCTTTTATTTTCTTTGGGCTTTACCGAGGCATTTCCTATCGATACCTGGATGAAGAAGATCCTCCAAAAACTCTATTTCAAGAATCAGCAGGTATCAAATCAGGAATTGCAGAATTTCGGGGCGGAATATTTTGGCAAATATGCGGGATATGCCCAGCAGTTTCTCTATATGCTGGCACGGGAATCCGACGGGGATCGTATTTCATGACATACTTTTTATCAATTCCCGAAGGTATCCTTTCAAACCTTCCATTCCTGTGTATGATACCCCAAATGCCCGGGACTGAGCGTTTTCAATCGTATGGATGGGCTGCCTGGGGGTGCCGCTGACATGAGACCCGGAATCACAGATATCCCTGACCATGCGAGCCACGCTTATGTTGTCCACATAAAAGTCCACAAGATTATAAACCTTCCCCGCGGCTTCTTTATTTCCAATCGCCAGATCGATTGCCTGCGCTACGTCTTCCACATGCACAACCTTCCCACCGCCTGAGACCTCAACATTGATTCCGTGCCGGATGTCCTTGGCAATGTTATACCAGGCAGAATGGGCCAGGTGTGGGTTTATCCCATAGATACCGACAGGACGGAAGATGGTTACGTCAAAGGCCTTTGACATAAAATAAGAGTGACAAAACGCCTCAACCGATGCCTTATAGGCGCCATAATTTGAATCGGGCAGGAGGGGATGCAACTCATCCAGCTTTATACCGGGGAAAATATGCCCGTATACCGCGCACGAACTGATAAAGATACATTGTTTGATGCCAGCCCGCCTTGACGCATCAAGCAGTTCTATGCTCCCCAGGAGATTTGCCTCAACAAATCGTTTTAAGTCTCTATTGGCCGCTTCATGAAAAGAAGCCCCGTTTCTTTCGTAGGCCATATGGATAACCACGTCGGCGCCATGCAGAAATTTCCTCGGAGTCTCTTTGTCGGTCATATCACCCCTGATAAAGGCGATCTTTTTTTCGTAATCCTTCAGGTGTAGGGTATTGCTGACGCTTCGGGCAAGGGATACGATCTCTATCTCTTTCGCAAAAAGTCTTTTGGCTACATAATGACCCAAAAAACCCGTTAAACCGGTAATAGCAACCTTCATAATGCACCTTCTTTCGTTTGTTACGCGAACACACGGAGGCATGAGAAATAAAATAAGATAGCCGGAACCGGGATTACATCCCGTATTGCAAGCAAGGAAACGATTGCATCAAAGAAGCGGCCAGTGCCGGTAATGCCGGGCAAACAGAGCAAAAAGTCCTTTCCGGCAATCCCCACAGGCGGAACTATCGTGAAAGACGAGGGCAACGTTTCCCGTGTCGGATGGTAAAATCCTGATAGATAACTGTGTTGGCAAAGGTTTGTGCCTGAATGTCCTCAATCCGTAACAAGGAAGCGGGAAATGATGTATTTCCAGAAAAAAACTTATCGACCACTATCCCCTGAACTTTGATGAGGATGCCATGAGAATCGTTGAGACAAAAGGCCGTAAGGTTATATTTCCGCGCAAGGGTATAAAGAAAGGGGCGACGGCCTACCCCCTGCACAACTCCGCCAATATTGATGCTGGTTTGCCGTACATGATGGATGTCCGGCAACATTACAACCCGAACCGGTTTACCAGATGGACATTGACCGACGTCTCTTGCTTACTCACGGTAAATTTGACCTCATCCCATTTGGGATGCCGCTGTATTTTATCCAGGTCAAGCCTTGAAAAACCGATCGGCTCCTTTGGTATTCCCAGGATACCGCTCCGTTCCAACATACCGTTGTTATTCAGATCGTGATAAGCAGAAAGCGAGTACTCTCCGGGCGCCGCTATGGTAATCTTGTATCTCCTGACATGATCTCTTTGTTCGATAAGGTGTGCCTCGATATCCACATAGCCCTTATCTTTTTTCCTGTGACATTCGTTGCTATCACAGATGGAAAAACGCACGGGGGCTTTGTTCCCGATATCGGTAAATCTGTCTACGGTAACAATCACATCACCAGCATACAGATGAAATGAAAAAATGGCCGATAGCAGCCCTGCTAAAAAAGGGACGCTTTTTCCATGCCTCCCTGCTTCTTTTCGCTTTAAAGAAATGCTGTTCATGTCCTTTCACCATCCTATTAAAAGATTACTATGGTTGTAACAATCTCGCCTTTCGAAAACTTCCTGTAAAAACAGGGTATTGCACACCGTAGGAGGAGTAGGTTTAAAACCCGCTCCTACAAGAGCAGCATTTCCGAACAGAGACTCTTTTCAGAAAACGAAATTCCTGCTCATAGTCGAATAAACCAGACTACTCATACGGGTATGAGGCGTTAACCCAGAAGAATACAAAATGCATAATACCGACAAAAGGTAAAAAATGCAAGCGGGGGAATCAGGCAAACCGTACAGACCAGGACCGCCCGTGGTATTGCTTTTACATGCTTGACCACCGAGCGTGACACAAGCTACAATGACACTTTCTGCTTAAGGCGTTACGCCGGAAAAATCTTTTCAAAGGGAGGCTGAAATGGAAAAGACCGTTATAGCAACGAACAATGCCCCTGCGGCAATTGGTCCGTATTCTCAGGCAATCAGGATGGGGAATATGGTGTTTTTGTCGGGGCAGATCCCCTTACACCCTGTAACAGGAGAAATCGTGCAGGGTGATATCAGGGCACAGACACGGCAGGTATTGGAAAATCTGAAATGCGTCCTGGAAGCTGCGGGATCATCTCCGGACAAGGTGGTAAAGACGACGATTTTTATGAAAGACCTGAATGACTATGTGACAATCAATGCGGTTTACCAGGAATTTTTTTCGAATAAACCTCCCGCCAGAACCACAGTTCAGGCGGCAAGGCTGCCCAGAGACGCCGGCGTAGAGATAGAGGCCATCGCCTTTTGCGCTTAAAAGAAAAGTTTGACTTGCACTACAAAAACTGTTAACATCGTGACTAATATGCACTGGCAGGGAATTCCGAAAGTTTGAGATTCTCCGGGCGCATCACGCCTCAGAAGAACACCAGTTGTCATTCTGAGCAGAGCGAAGAATCTGATCTATGTATACAAGGAATTTCAAAGTTGTGGTTGTAGAGCGGCGAGTCTCGTCGCTTTACATCGAGAAAGTCGCCGAAGGTCTAATTCAAGCGAACCCTCATCTTGCTTTTAATATCGCTCATTTAACGTGCGGGTAGTTCATTTTTATGTTAACGATAACGGCTAAGGCAAAGCATAGAGACATTTTTCCCGAAGTGGTAAACCTCCTGGACAACTCGAAAAAGTTTTTTGAGCGGATTGGCGCCTCCGAGATGGAAAAAAAGGTCGTTGAAATGCGCACCCAGCTGGAGGAGCCCTTTTATCTCCTGGTGGCGGGTGAATACAATTCAGGGAAATCCAGTTTTATCAATGCCATGTGCGGGGAGCATGTCTTGCAGGACGGCCCGACGCCCACGACCAACCGGATCACCTTGCTGACGTACGGCGAGAAGGTTGAAGTGAAGGAAGTGGGCGACCATTTGTGTCAGGCAACCTATCCAATGGAATCGCTAAAAAATGTTACCCTGGTTGACACCCCCGGAACAAATTCAATCATCGTGGAACATGCCGCATTAACGGAAAGTTTTGTGCACCGGGCGGAACTGGTGCTCTTTGTCACTTCATCAGACCATCCCTTTACGGAGAGCGAACGGCAATTCCTGCAATTTTTGAAGGGAAAATGGGGACGAAAGGTACTGTTTATTCTCAACAAGATCGACCTGAAGTCGCCGGAAGAGCTGAATGAGATTGTATCCTTCCTGGAAAAGAACTGCTACCGGTTGCTGGGTTTCGAGCCTAAGATCTTACAGGTGTCTGCGAAGGACGCATACCGGGCAAAGGTTGAAAATGATATCCAGCTTCTGGAGAAAAGTAGAATCAAAGAGGTTGAAATGTTTGTCTTTGACAAGCTCGATCTCGACACAAAGATTGATTTCAAGCTGGTCAGTCCATTAAAATACCTTCATAATGTGTTTCACGACCTGCATCAAAATCTCAGCGAAAAGGTCAATAAGTGCAATACCGACATTAAAAGTATTGAACGGTTTGAAACGCGGCTGAAGAATAAAAAGCAGGACATGCAGGAGTACACCCTGAAATACCGGGATGAAATCAAACTCGTATTCTCGCGGTTAAAAGAAAAGCTGGACAACTTCCTGAATTCCTATATTACGATGAAATCCGTTGTTCTTTCGAAGGTGGGGCGGGAAAAGATCGAAGAACGGTTTAAGCGGGAGGTGTACGGACTGCTCAACCCGCAAACAGACCTGGACCGGATTATCGACGATATGGTGGATTATGTTGCGCGAAACAATCGTTCATTGTGGGATTTGGCGCGCGACCATATTGAAAAGGAGGTTGGATACGACCGCCGGGCCGGAAACGTCCTTGATGGACATGCGGAGCGGCACTATGATGACCGGAAGCATGAGATTGAAATTGCCCTGAAGTCGCGTTCCCGCGAATTCAGAGAAATGGATATTGAACGTGAGGCAGAGAGGCTAAACAGCACGGTACAGACGGGGTTTATCAGCTTTTTACTGACAGAAGCGTGCGCCATCGGTATTGGCGTTGCAGCTACCATGGTGCTCTCATGGCTGATACCTCCTCCGGTGCCCATTGGAATTGCCGTGGCGCTGGCATTTATTGGGCTCGCCATTTTTCCTCAGAGGAGAAAGGCGTTCCGCAATGAATTCATCAAGCGGACCGACGCCATCTGCGAGCGATTTGTCGAGTTTATGAAATTCGAGATAAACAAGGCGATTGATCGCGTGATTGAGGACATTAGCAACAATATTTCTTCATACCGCGACCTCCGCTGGACAGAACGCGAAGAGACGGTGCGCCAGGTGTCCGAAGTGGACGCCTTATTGGAAAATGTAAAGAGCCTCATGCGGAAAAGCGGTTTGAACTAAGAGGAACGGGACGTCGTCGTTTAACAGAAATCAGATGCGGTTTGGAATAGGATACGATATTCATAAACTCGTTGAAAACCGCAGGTTGGTGCTGGGCGGTGTTGAGTTTGATTACCATCGGGGATTGCTCGGTCATTCGGACGCCGATGTCGTGCTCCATGCCGTATGTGATGCATTGCTCGGTGCGGCAGCGCTTGGTGACATCGGAGAACACTTCCCGGATACGGACCAGAAATGGAAAGGGGTCTCCAGCAAGGTGTTTCTTGTAAAGGTTGCCGACCTTTTGAAAGAACGCCAGTACAAGGTTAACAATGTAGACGTTATGATCCTTGCCCAAAAACCGAAGCTTGGACAAAAAAAGTTAGAGATGAAAAAAAATATAGCGGAATGGCTCTGCGTGGATGCCGGCAGGGTCAATATCAAAGCGACAACGATGGAAGGCATAGATGCCATTGGCCGTGGTGAAGCTATTGCAGCCCAGGCCATTGCAAGTTTATGCGAGGAACGGTAATTGTAAAGGACAAGGCAGTTATACCATGGCAATATGGAAAAAAATACTAAAGAAAAAGGGGGTTGAAGAAGAACTTCCGAAGAAAAACGACCCGGAAAGCGCCCCGGCAAATATTCAATCTGCGACACCTGAGGAAACACCTCCGGCAAAAGAACAACCCAAGCGGGAAGAGCCCATCCCTGAAAAACCACCGGAAGAAATCTCTGGAGAGACCCGGGATGAAATGGGGAAATATGTGAGCGGCGGAGTATTTGTATTTGACAAAAAGATCTCCGGTTTTTTTGGAAAAGGCTTTTGGGGATTATTATCGGTTTTCATCTTCCCTCCGGTGTTGGTATTCGCCTTAAGCCTCCTTGTTATTGTCTGCATGCTGGTCTTCCCTTTACTGACACTCGTGCTCCTTGCGTTCATTCCCGCGGTCTTTGTTACGCTCTCCGTCCTTATTATTGCGCTTCCCGTTCTGTTTCCTCTCCTCATATTGTTCTTGCTGATTACTGGCAAAGGAAAATTACTCCTTGGTTCAGAAGGAAAGTGGTTTGGCATAGAGATGTTTGGAAAGAGTTATACCCTGAAATAATCGTCAGGGTAGTTCTCGTCTTTCATACTTGCTTTCCTCTTCTCTATCGCGATGTAATCTTATCAATGCATTTCTGCCTGTCTCTGCAGGACACCCATCCTGCCATGACGCGCGAAGAATCGAATTCCGGTTAAAAGGTTATGACCTTACTGATCTATGATGATATTTTCTTGCGCCACGACACGGGACACGGCCACCCTGAAAATGCCAGAAGGCTGGAGAATACCGTATCACATCTCCGGCAAAGCAACCAGTGGAAACAGTTTCGGATAGAGAAACCACGCGCTGCATCGATAGAAGAAGTTGAACTCATTCATCCCCAGGCCTATATTGAAACCGTAAAAAAATTTGCAGATACTGGCGGGGGATGGCTGGATGCAGATACTGTGGTTTCCGCGGCATCATATGATGCCGCTCTTCATGCAGCAGGGGCGCCATTAACGGCCATAGACCTGATCATGACGGGTGAAGAAGAAAACGCCTTTTGCCTCATACGCCCGCCAGGCCACCACGCAACACCATCTCGCGGTATGGGCTTTTGCCTCTTTAATAATGCCGCCATTGCGGCACAATACCTCCGGTCGAAATATCGGCTGGAAAGGGTTCTCGTTGTCGACTGGGACGTTCATCACGGCAACGGCACCCAGGACGCCTTTTATCAGGATCCAGCGGTATTCTATTGCTCCCTGCACCGCTACCCGTTTTACCCCGGTTCCGGCAGGAAGGAAGAAACCGGGCAGGGGAAAGGCAAGGGATATACTCTCAACATACCCCTTTCGGCAGATACGCAATCAAAAAAATATCTGGAGTTATTTGCGAATGCTATGGACACGTGCACTGCTTCGTTTTTGCCGGAATTTATCCTCATTTCAGCGGGTTTTGACACCTATGAAAAAGACCCCATCGGTGGGTTAAACTTAACAACTGAAGACTTCGGGACGCTGACAGAAATTGTTATGAAAGCAGCAGACAAGTATTGTCATGGCAGGATTGTATCATGCCTTGAGGGTGGTTATCACCTATCAGCGCTTCCGCTCTGTATTGAATCCCATCTCAAGGCATTGCTTCGGAGATAATTAGTTTTTTTGCTGGGCTGCGGCCTTCATCTGATTCAGCTTCGTTGTGAAACGCGACTTTTTTCTGCTTGCAGTATTCTTGTGCAAGATCCCCTTAGCGGCAGCTTTATCTAATTTTTTCACCGTAAGCCGGAGTTCCTCTTCTGCCGCCTGTACCTTTCCTTCTTTTGCGACGCCTAAAAATTTCTTTATCTGCGTTTTCAATGCAGACCGACAATCTCGGTTCCTTAAATTCTGTTTTATGTTTTGCCTGAGCCTTTTTTTGGCTGATTTCATGGTAGGCATAGTATGGCGCTCCTTTAGCTAAATGAATAAATACAATAGTCCGTGTCATGCGGGAATTAAAGTTTATAATGTATGTAATTTATGGCGCAAAGTCAACAGGAAAACACCGGAAGGCGAAAGAAACTTGCATTCTTCAGGCTTTTTTAGTATATTTATCCTTTACCGACGACAACTCTGTGTTCGCGATTTGTCTTCCCTGGTAAAGATAGCCGCAAGAAAAGGGCCAGGATTTAACTGAATTCCTAAAGCCTGCAACCAGATTTTATTGAAAAACGGTTCTGCCTTGCCAGAACGTTACTGAGGAAAACCTTCTTTTTCCATTCCCCGGATTAAGGAATTTCAATACGTTAGACGAGCAATTATATTCATGAATATTGTCTTTTATCCTGACCCCGTGCTTCGCTCAAAGGCAAAACCTCTTACAGAAATCAACCGGGAGGTATGCAGGAAAGCGGAAGAAATGATGGAATTGATGCACCAGGCGCAGGGTGTTGGGCTTGCAGCGCCGCAGGTAGGGTGGTCTGTTCGTCTTTTTATTATTGACGTTGAAGGAACGCGCTGCGATGAAAAGGTATTTATCAACCCTGTTATTATTGAAGACGACGGTGAGTTGAATAAAGAGGAGGGTTGTTTAAGTTTTCCTGGCATTACCAGCAGGATTATCCGGGCGCAGCGGATCAGGGCGGAGGCGTATACCCTGAAAGGGCAAAAAGTAGAAATCGAGGCCGAGGGGCTGGCTGCTCGCGCATGGCAGCACGAATTAGACCATCTTAACGGAGATCTTTTTATTGACAAGATGAGCCCTTCAAACCGACTGGCGATATCTCACCAATTAAAAGAGTTCGAGCGGCTCTATAAAGGCGCCAGGGTTTCCGTGTAATGTCATGTCGGGGAATTTTAAACCAGAATTCTTCGCTTTGCTCAGAATCTGCATAAAGACAGATGAAAAAGTTGCGGAAGTCCTAATCAATAAGATTCGGCAAGAGAGAAAGCGAGTCCTTCAAACAGAGGCGGGTCTATTAAACAATGAATGTCGTCTTTATGGGGACGCCTGAGTTTGCCGTTCCCAGTTTATGCTCCTTGGCAACGTCATCACATAAAATCCGCGCGGTCGTTACGCAGCCGGACAGGCCCAGGGGCAGAAGCAAGACCCCGAGTCCATCGTCCGTAAAGGAAAAGGCGCTGGAGCGGGGGCTCGCAATCCTGCAGCCTGTTAACGTCAATGATGAACCGGTAGTGAAACACCTCAGGGACATTGCACCCGAATGTATCGTCGTTGTTGCCTTTGGCCAGTTTTTGTCCAATGCAATCCTTCAGCTTCCGCGATACCGGTGCCTGAATATTCACGCATCCTTATTGCCAAAATACCGCGGGGCCGCCCCGATTAATTGGGCAATCATACAAGGGGAAACTATCACCGGAGTTACCGCCGTAGTTATGACTGCCAGGATGGATGCCGGCGATATGATTGCTCAAAAAACAACGCCGCTATCGTCGGACGAAAACGCAGGAGCACTTGAAAAAAGACTGTCGGTAATGGGGGCGGAGCTTTTGCTTGACGCCCTGCGTCTCATCGAAACGGGAAAGGCCACGTATACACCCCAGGACGAACAGGGCGTATCCTTTGCTCCGAAATTAAAAAAAGAGGACGGATTCATTTTGTGGTCCCACGAGACGCAAAAAATTCATAACCAGATACGGGGAATGACACCCGCCCCCGGGGCGTATGCTTATTTTCTCAAAAACGATTCTCAGGAAAAAGCAAGAATCCTTATACAAAAGACGCAGATTCACGATGTATCAAAAACGAAACCACCGCTCAATCCCGGCATGATACAGGAAATTGCCCCCTGTGGGATCCATGTTGCAACAAAGGACGGCGTTATTTGTATTACCCAATTGCAACCGGAGGGTAAACGCGTAATGGATGCCCAGGAATATATACGGGGTCATAAGATACGCGGTGGGGATATGTTTGTGCCGTAAGTCCGGATCTTTTCTGCGGCAAAAAAATAATCTTTTACCATTTACACAAAGGCAGGTACTATGGAATTTATTGATAAAAAAGTCGTTTCTATCAATAACCTCATGATGAAGTTTCGGAAGAAAAAATGTTCTCCGAAAAATTTGCTGATTTTATTCCCCCATTGCATTCAGAGTTCTCAGTGCAAGCAGAATGTGAAAAACGATTTGAATGAATGCAAGCGCTGCGGGAAATGCAAAGTCAAAGACCTGATAGAATTTTCTGAAAAGTACGGGGTTCATATTACCCTTGCCAGCGGGGGACGCGCCGCCCTTCAGAGGGTGATGGATGAAGATATCCACGGGGTAATTGCGATTGCCTGCGAAAAGGAACTCAGGACGGGTCTGATGGCAGCCATGTCGAAGGCAATATTTGCGGTACCCAATCTCAGGCCTCACGGATATTGCAAGGATACAGACGTATATCTGGACGAGGTAAAAGAGGCGATTGAAAAATTCCTCACCTGAGACAGACGTCCGCTACGAATGCATTCGCATCCTGCGCGCAATTGATGAACAGGAGGTCTTCGCCCGGGAGCTGCTTTCAGAAAGATGTTCACACGGCAATCTGTCTGAGCGGGATAAAAGACTCCTCACCGAATTAGTACAGGGCGTTATCCGCCACCGACTGTCTCTCGACACCCTCATCTCCTCTTTCTCAAAAATACCGCTTGCCAGAATAGAGCCCTGGATCATCCATGCCCTGAGGATCGGTCTTTATCAGATCATTTTTTTAGACAGAATCCCCTCTTCGGCAGCGGTAAACACGTCGGTCGAACTGGCAAAAAAATTGACCCGCCGTACCGATGCCGCCAGATTCACCAACGCAGTTCTGCGATCCACCGAACGCAGTATTCAGAAGAAATCCGCGCCGGCATCAGAAATTACCGACCCGCGGAAGGCCCTGTACCGGCGGGAGAACACCTGGTGTACCTTCCACGTCCCCCTATTCCCCAGTCCCGAAGAAGCGCTCTCTTCCTATCTGGCAATGAATTATAGCCATCCTGAATGGTTAATAAAGCGATGGCTCAGCAGGCATGGGAAGGCAAAGATCCTGGAAATCTGCCGGTACAACAATCGTGCGCCAGAGCTGTTCCTCCGCATCAACCAGCGGAAAATATCAATCAGGGAATTTGTTGCGTTGCTGGACCAAAAGGGCATCCCCTCACACACCGTCGGAAATGCCGTTGTTGTTGGCGACACTGCCGTTTCGGAGATACCGGGATTTGCGGAAGGACTCTTCTTTGTACAGGACATTTCCGCCATGAAGGCGGCAGAATTCCTCAAGGTGGAAAAATCACATACCGTGTTAGACCTGTGCGCCGCGCCCGGAGGGAAGACAACCCATATTGCAGAACTGCTGGAAGGGACGGGCTGGATCTATGCGATGGATATTTCCCCCAGTCGTTTGCAACTCGTGAAAGAAAATTGCCGGCGAATGGGAATTCACAACGTCTCCCTGGTGTGCGGAGATGCGGCCGAGGACAGGGCGCCTTTTCATAGACAGTTCGACCGGGTGCTCATCGATGCGCCATGTTCCAATACCGGGGTGCTTGCGCGCCGGGCAGAGGCGCGGTGGAGGTTAAAAGAAGGGGATATCGAATCTCTCGCCTCACTCCAATGCTCGATCCTTACGGCCGGCGCCGCCTTGATGAAACCCGGCGGCTATCTGGTTTACAGCACCTGCAGCATCGAACCGGAAGAAAATCAGGCGGTAATAAAGAAATTCCTAACACGGCAAGACCGCAGCCAAATTCCCCCTATCAGGGGCGGCGAAGACGGGGATAAAAAAACGAGCGAAAAAACGAAGATTTTCTACGGCAGTACTACAGACAACGAGTCCCCGTTTTATCTCGATGCAGAAGAGTGTCATTTACCGGGCATGAATGCCGGGGATGGCGGATACCTGGCAAGGATTTGCAAAAGGCGTCCGGGACGCTGATTATTTTTTATGTTTGCCGGATCTTTCGCATTCTCTTCTATTTGTTAGATGTCCCTGCCACCACCAGTAGTCATCATAATAAAAAAAGGGATGGCGATAGTAATACGGATAGGGAGAATAATTACGATATTCAATCACTGGCCAAAGGTACAATTCCTTCACCTGAATCAACGGGTACGTGTACTCGGTCTTATCCAGAGGCAAGGTCCTCTTTCCCTGCACTTCTCCAGCAACCGTAACTTCTCTGTCCTTTGTATAGACATAGGTGTCCAAATACTGGCTGTCTAGCGCCAAAAATCTGCCTTCCGTTGTGTCCACATCCTTCGGCTGTCCCCGAAAACCCGCGGGACGCTGCACAATCTGCAATAACGTTCCCTCTTTCGTATTTTCAGCGCTCACAATGACCCCGCTTAAAACCATCATTTGACCCTTATAGCCTTCAGGATCCCTGAATACCGCACTGAAGGTAACGCCCGGCTTGACCTGATCCCTGACCTGCTTTGATATTACCGGTGCGCAACTGGCCATGAATAAGAATAGAATAATCGGCATGCCATAAGAACAAGCAAGGCCTTTGCCATTTCTCTTCATCGCAATCAACCTCCTTTTCAAAGGCGTGGTGCATGATTAAAAATAGATATCCTTATCTTTAATGGTAATGATTAATAACCATATCATCAACAAGATTCTTGCGCAATACAGTGACGAGGTATGTGCTATACATTAAGCTGTCGAAGGCAATTATGTCGCCGCGCCCTGCTCTGGCCGGTGCAGACTGAAGTCTGCGGTTACCAGATTTGAAACTCCTTATCATTAAATCAGGCCTTCTGCGGTTTTCTCAATGTGGAGCGACGAGCCTCGTCGCTCTACAACCGCAGCTTTGAATTCCCTTGTCATTCTACGAGGCATTTGACGGCACCCCCCTGTTTTCCCCAGTTTACGGGGCGGTTATTGGGGGTGCTTGAAATTCCTTATACGTCCTATTAAGCCCTCGGCAATTTTTTATCATACGACCAAACCCACCCCTGAATCCCCTCCCAGGAGGGGACTTCTTTCGTCCCCTCTTGAGACTTCGTTGTGAGCTCAGTCGAACGAGGGGGTTGGGGGTGTGTAAGGCAGGAGCAGAAAGAATGAAATTCCCAGACATATATATCCGGGACACTTTCTCTCCTGTATAGCCGGAATAGGTGTCTGCATGTCAGGGAAAGAAACCCCCGGTATCTTTCGAAAGCATCTACTCCATACCGGGGTCTTCTGCCTCTTTGCCCGACATTTTCAGTCGGGCAGGAACAGGCGTGGACTTTTACGCTCACTCTTTTCTTCCGTAAAAGAAAAGACTCCGGCAAAGAAAGTCTTCGACAAACGACAGCCGATGTTGTTGTTCGAATTACCGGGAGTTTCGTTGTTACGGTTGGCCGCACGCACGTTGTTCGGTTTATTGTTCCACGCGCCGCCACGAGCAACACGGCTATTTTCTGGCGCCTGTCCCTAAAAAATTGGTAGAGTAGAAAAAGAGAGACTTGGTTAAAGAAAAAGCCCTCCAAATATGGTAAAAAATAGTTTTGATACAAGAAACTAAACCATAAAGAAAAGGAGGGCTATATGGGAGCAACCCCATGCACAGATGGTATCACAATGTAACTATTCAGCGTAATATCGCCCCCTATCGTTACGAGCTGGCAAAATCAGGCAATTTGCCGCGAAATACCATCCGTAATGCCTGACTTAAATTTACCCCTTGTTTTCGACAAGTCGAGAGAT
>WBZR01000187.1_pt1 | contig 107095 bp, 87 predicted proteins | sample 5204231 | NCBI WGS metagenome assembly WBZR01 (sample SAMN12412403, study PRJNA552823) | activated sludge metagenome | isolation source: activated sludge from anammox sidestream of wastewater treatment plant... | place: USA: Virginia | collected 2017-08
GTTTGGTAGTCTACGAGCACATCCTGTTCGGCCGGCGACGACAGCGTCACCACAAACTGCATGTTCGGACTGAACGTGCTGTTCGCCTCCACCACCACCGCGTCCGTTACGGATAAAACAGGTGCCAGCTGATGCGGATACTCGGCGAGCGAGTGTTTGCTAAAAGGCACCGGCACTTCGAAGGGTTGCGTAAAACGATCCAGGTTCCAGTTTTGTGATGTTCCCAGGTTACCAACAGGCTGACTGGAAGCTGCAATGGTTATACCGGTCAGATTTCCCAATTCCTGAATGAATGCCCGGCCTGTTTCATTTGAAGCCAATTGGCATGCATAGATGGATAGCCTGGCATCATCCGTGACCCAATTGCGCCAATCCCGCAGCTCATCTTTGCGGCTATCTAGCTCGATCAAGTCGAGAACATAATCAGTAAAATGGATTTTTCCAGGGTTGGCATGTGCCAGCAGAATAATTTCTCTGACCGGTTGATGGGAAAATAACGCTTGAGAAATTTGTAAAACAGGATCGGTTTCGCGGGAAAGCCTGATCGTTTTAAAGTCTGACTGAAGATCTGCCAACAAAATCTCTGAATCCAGAACATCTGGATCGACGATCAATAATTTCTGTGCTTTTACATTATTTTTCTGAAACATTATTGGCACCCTTTTTAAAGTTCGATCAGCTGAAAATTCCCCTGAACTGGGGATTTATAGAAATGAAATATATTTAATCTTTAGAATCGAGCACAAATTATGCCAAAAACATAACAATATGATTTATAAAATGATAATTTTATATGCAGGCATAAAATAAAGAAAAATGTAAAATTTTTCGACAGAAAAATAGTGAAGTTGGCTGATCTGTTCCGGCAGGTACCACAAAATGATTCTGGTATAGCTGATGCCATGTACGAATCATCCGTATAAGCAAAGAAAATTGATGTGTGCCGGTTACAAATCTGAAGGAGGTTGCCGCTCCCTGAGAAGGCTGAGTTTGCCGGATTATGCTGGTGTACTACAGAACGATACTTTATACTAAGCCAATGATTATTTGAGCTTTATTAATTCTTATCTCATAAATCAGGTTGATACGCGCAATACCGGGTAGAAGTCTGGCTGCTTATATGTCGATTTTTTTTACAGTAGCTGCAGGCAGGTATGAAATGCCTTATGCCGTCAGTCGGTATGTCAAACATACCATCGATACGCACTGCGAGATGTTCAATGTATTTCGCTGGATGGCCCGGGCAGGCAGTGCTTAGCGAACTTTACAGATGAACCTCCTGCCCGAGGGTGTGGGTGTATCAGCAAACGCAACACTGGCTGAATGCGAGCTGTTTCGAAGCGAGAGACAATGATCTTCGGCCGGTACGGTGGGTCACTCGGAAATGACAAATGCAGAAATTCTCACGCCTCGCTAACTGGCATTCCTTCCGTTCAGGCTCTTGCTCACCACCTCGTACACATCCTTGCTCAATTCACGTTGCGATAGTGATTCCAGTGCTTTGCGCATTAACGTAGCGTGCTCATCAATAAACTGATGCCAATGCGTTAGCGGTGTCAGCAGACGGGCAGCTATTTGCGGGTTACGTTGATCGATGTCAGCAATCTGATCTGCCAGAAACTGATAGGCTTTGCCGGAGCTGTCATGGAAACCGGCAAAATTCTGATTGGCAAACGCAGCGATCACGGCACGCAATTTATTCGGATTGCATGCATCAAATGCTTCATGGTTCAGAAGTTGGTGCACTTCCTGCAGAACATTACCCCAGGGCCGTGTTGCCTGCACCTGAAACCACATATTCACTACCAGCGCATCATGTTGCCATTGCCGGTAAAACGTCTGCAGTGCTTCCTGTGCCGCCACCCCGGCATGCTCGGCATGAACCAGACCTTTCAAGGCAGCGAACTGGTCGGTCATGTTATCTGCCCGAAGAAACTGCTGCTGCGCCAGATCTCGATAATATTCATCATCGATGTGCAGCAAATATGCCAAAGCCCGATTGCGTAAACTGCGTGCCGCCATCGCCTGCGCAGACAACCCGGATGAGCTATCCTGCAAAACCTGGTAACAGCTCAGCAGTTCTGTCTGCAATTGCACGGCAAGTTGATGTTGTAACTGCGCTCTTGCCCGGCTGATTGCCGGCGGGTTCGCTTTGTCATAGAGGCTTGCCAGATATTGCTCACCAGGCAAATCCAGCATGCAGGCCAATAAAGCTGCATCCATAGCCGCGTGATCAGCCAGCAACTGCTTAAGTACCTCTATCAGTACCGCCTGCTCTGCAAGATTATCTTCGCCATCGATCGCTTTGCTCAGCACGATGCGCATCAGGCTCTGCATGGCATCCCAACGGCAGAAACCATCGCTATCGAGCAAAATCAATTGCCGCAGTTGCGTCAGCTGATAATCATAAAAAACCCTGACCGGTGCCGAGAAACCACGCAATAAAGACGGCACAGGTTTTTCTGCCACCTGCTCAAACACGATGGTCTGTTGCGCCTCACAGATATCCAGTACGGTTTCCGTACCTCTGGCCTGTCGTCCGTCAGTCACCAGAGCCAGCACGCCGTTACCGCCGTAGAGTGCAACCTTGAGTGGAATATGGAGCGCTTTCTTCTCAGTCTGTCCGGGGGTTGCGGGTGTATGCTGACGAACAGTCAGACTATATTGCTGACGATCAGCATCATAGCTGTCGCTGATATGCAATTGCGGCGTGCCAGCCTGCGAATACCACAGACGAAACTGGCACAGATCCCTGCCTGATACTTCCTCCATGCACTGGACGAAATCATCGCAAGTGACGGCCTGCCCATCGAAGCGGCTGAAATATAGGTCCGTTGCCTGGCGGTATTGCTCCGGCCCCAATATATTGGCCAGCATGCGTACCACCTCAGCCCCTTTCTCATAAATGGTGACGGTATAGAAATTGGATATTTCCATATAGGAATCCGGCCGCACCGGATGCGCCATCGGACCGGCATCCTCGACAAACTGTACACCGCGTATGAGACTGACATCCTCTATCCGCTTGACCGCACGGCTGTTCATATCTGCCGAAAATTCGGAATCGCGATAAACCGTCAATCCCTCTTTCAGGCTCAACTGGAACCAGTCACGACAAGTAATCCGGTTGCCGGACCAGTTATGAAAATACTCATGGGCGATTACCCTTTCCACACGCTGGAATGCGGCATCAGTCGTACTGGTCGGATGAGCCAGTACACAGGACGTATTGAAGATATTCAGCCCTTTGTTTTCCATTGCCCCCATGTTGAAATCATCCACAGCGACTATCATGAAACGATCCAGATCGTATTCCCGACCGTAGACCTGCTCATCCCAACGCATGGCTTTTTTCAACGACTGCATCGCAAAATGGCATTTATCACCGTCTTTTGCTTCGGTGTAGATTTGCAACAGAACCTGACGGCCGGATTGCGTGGTAAAACTATCTTCCAGACAAACCAGATTGCCCGCAACCAGCGCAAACAGATAGCTGGGTTTTTTGAAAGGATCGTGCCAGTGCACGATGCGCTTACCATCGCGCACCGTATCGGACAGACAATTACCATTGGAAAGCATGGTCGAGAAAGCACCTTCCCGGGCAACAATCACCGTTTCAAATTCGCTCATGACATCCGGCCTGTCCAGGTAATACGTAATCTTGCGAAAACCCTCGGCCTCGCACTGCGTGCAGTACATACCACTGGAGCAATAAAGCCCTTCCAGCGCAGTATTTTTTTCAGGATAAATACGGGTTTTGCAGTGCAATACAAACTGTTCCGGTACGTCGCGAATGGTCAGATTGTGCGGCGTTATCTGGTAATCCTCGTCATCAAGCAGCTGCTCATCAATCGCCAGAGAAAGCAATTCCAGCTGCTCGCCGTGCAAAATCAGATGATCTGCTTTTGCGCTCTGCGGGTTGCGGGTAATCGTCAGCCTGCTGCTGACATCGGTATAACCTTCATACAGCTCAAACGTCAGATGCGTTTTTTCAATTAAAAATTCTGGAACACGGTAATCAGCAAGGCGGGTAACAGCAGCAACAGGGGTAATGGGAGTACCAGAGATATCGGACATGATCAGTAAAGAACAATAAGTGGGTCAAATAAGCATTAACCCACTTATGTCTCCTGATTTCAAGCTGTCAGGCGTAATCAGCAGGAGAGAATACCGGATGCATCGTTACCGCTTAACACTATTTCACTCAACAAGAGAACTACTTCACCCGCATACCGGGTTGGGCGCCACTATCCGGGGCAAGCAGAAAAGGCCCTCCTCCGTTTTCACCACTTGCAGCCAGTACCATGCCTTCGGATAATCCGAATTTCATTTTCCGTGGAGCAAGATTGGCTACCATGACCGTCAGACGCCCTTTGAGCTGTTCCGGGTCATAAGCAGACTTGATGCCGGCGAAGACAGTACGTTGTTCAGAGCCGATATCCAGTGTCAGTTGCAGCAGCTTGTCAGCACCGGGAACATGTTGTGCATCAAGAATACGGGCAATACGCAGATCGATCTTGCCGAAATCTTCGATAGAAATAGTTTCCGCAATCGGCGCAACGGGATGTTGTTGTGCCTGACCATGTCGCTGCGGGGAGTGTGATTCAGTTCCTGTATTCATCGTCTGTTGCATGGTTTGTTGATTGGCCGTAATCAGTGCAGTAATCTGCTTTGGGTCGATACGGGTCATGAGATGCTGATAAGGGTTGATCACATGGCCGGGGGGCAACAGCGTGCCGGATAAAGGTTGCCCGGCCGGCTGCTTCTGCCAGCCCAATTCACCCAGATTGAGGAAATCCTCGATCTGCGCAGCAGTGCGCGGCAGGATCGGCTTCAGATAGCAGGAAAGCAGATAAAACATCTGGATACCCAGGCTGCAGGCACGGTGCAGCTCCCGCTCCCGCGTTTCATCCCGGGCAATTTCCCAGGGAGCCAGCGTGTGAATCAGTTCATTGACTTCATCTGCACGGCGCATGATATGGCGTACTGCTGCAGAAAAATCACGTGCTTCATAAGCGGCTTCGATCACTCCCGGCTGCCAGCCGGCAAAATGTTCATCCACCATTTGCTGCAGCAGACGGTAATCCTCACCGCTCACCAGCTTGCCGCCAAACTGCTTGCTGATGAATCCCGCACACCGGCTGGCAATATTGATGTATTTGCCCACCAGATCGGAATTGACACGCGCGACGAAATCCTCCAGGTTGAGGTCGATATCCTCCATGCTGCCATTCAGCTTGGCGGCATAGTAGTAACGCAGCCATTCCGGGTTCAGCCCCTGTTCCAGATAGCTTTCCGCAGTAATGAACGTGCCGCGTGATTTACTCATTTTTTCACCGTTCACGGTCAGAAAACCATGGGCAAAAATCTGTGTGGGTGTCCGGTAGCCTGCATTCTCCAGCATCGCCGGCCAGAAAAGCGCATGAAAATAAAGAATATCCTTACCGATGAAATGATAAAGCTCGGTTGCTGAATCCTTTTTCCAGTACGCATCGAAATCGATCCCCTTCCGGGCACAGAGTTTCCTGAAGCTGCCCATGTAGCCGATGGGTGCATCCAGCCAGACGTAAAAATACTTGCCGGTTTCACCGGGAATCTCGAAGCCGAAATAAGGGGCATCACGCGAAATATCCCAGTCGGAAAGCTTGTTCTCTCCCGCTTCGCCCAGCCATTCCGCCATTTTGTTGGCTGCTTCTGCCTGCAGGTGATTCCCCTCACGCGTCCAGCGACGTAAAAAATCCGCACAGCGGCTATCTGACAATCTGAAGAAGAAATGCTCTGAAGCTTTTCTGACGGGAGTCGCACCGGAAACGGCAGAATAGGGATTTTTCAGCTCGGTCGGCGTATAGGCTGCGCCACAAGCCTCGCAGGAATCTCCATATTGTTCGGCCGCACCACATTTGGGACATTCACCCTTGACAAATCGATCCGGCAGAAACAGGTTTTTGACCGGATCATACAGCTGCTCGATTGCACGTACGGTAATCAGCCCCGCTTCTTTCAGTTTCCGGTAAATATCCTCGGCATAGTAGCGTGTCTCGTCGGAGTGCGTACTGTAGTACTGATCGAAAGCAATATGAAAACCGGTAAAATCACGCAGATGTTCCGTATGAACACGTGCAATCAGCGTTTCCGGCGAAATCCCCTCCTTTTCGGCACGCAGCATGACGGGTGTGCCATGGGTATCATCCGCACAAACATAATGGATGGTATGCCCCTGCATTTTCTGGAAACGCACCCAGATATCGGTCTGGATATACTCGACCAGATGTCCGAGATGGATACTGCCATTGGCATAAGGCAGTGCGGAAGTTACCAGGATATCGCGTGTAGTCATCAGTTATCGATCGAATATAGGAAAAAAGAATTGTATAACAAACCAGCCGGCGCGATATTTGCTAACATCAATAGTTTTTGATCACAGGAGCTTTCTCAATTGATCACACAACAACAAATTGAGACGGTACTGGGGCAGACCATCGACCCCACGACCGGCAAGGATTATCTGACCAGCAAGGCGGTCAGCGACATTCAGATCAACCAGGATAATGTCTCGGTCAATATCGAACTCGGCTATCCAGCCAACAGCGTGCTGAATACCGTTCACCAGCAGATCGAACAGGCTGTGCGCACCGTGCCGGGAATCGGATCGATAACAGTCAACGTAACCAGCAATATCATTGCCCACAGCGCCCAGCGTAAACTCAAGCTGATTCCCGGCGTCAAGAACGTCATCGCCGTAGCTTCGGGCAAGGGGGGCGTAGGTAAATCCGCGACTGCAACCAATCTTGCACTGGCGCTGGCCGCCGAAGGCGCAACCGTGGGAATTCTGGATGCAGATATTTACGGCCCGTCACAACCGCAAATGCTCGGTGTCAGCGGGCGACCCGATTCTCCGGATGGCAAAACCATCGAACCGATGCGGGCACACGGCATCCAGATGATGTCGATCGGGTTACTGATCGACGTGGAAACCCCGATGGTCTGGCGCGGCCCGATGGTGACACAAGCCTTACAACAGTTGCTGAACGACACCCTCTGGCATGATCTCGACTATCTGGTCATCGATCTGCCTCCCGGTACAGGTGACATTCAACTGACACTTGCTCAGAAAATCCCGGTGACTGGTGCGGTAATCGTCACCACGCCGCAGGACATCGCACTGCTGGATGCCCGCAAAGGATTGAAGATGTTTGAAAAAGTCGGCATTCCCATTCTGGGGATCGTGGAAAACATGAGTCTCCATACCTGTTCACACTGCGGACACACCGAGCCGATTTTCGGAACTGGCGGAGGCGAGAAAATGTGCCGGGATTACAACGTCGAACTGCTCGGTGCACTACCGCTGGATATCCGCATCCGTGAACACACTGATGCCGGTAAGCCCAGCGTAGTAGCCGAACCGGACGGACAGATCGCAGACATCTACCGCACCATTGCACGCCGGACAGCGGCCAAGATCTCCGAAATGGCACGCGATTATTCGGATGTATTCACTCAGATCATCATGGAAGACGATTAAGGGCCTCGAATGTCAATCAAGTCAGACAAATGGATCCGCAGGATGGCTGCTGAATACAATATGATCGAGCCGTTCGAACCCAACCAGATCAAGCAGCGAAATGGCGAGAGCATCGTTTCCTATGGTACGTCCAGCTATGGCTACGATATTCGCTGCTCGGACGAATTCAAGCTGTTTACCAATCTGAATTCAACCATCGTCGATCCAAAACGCTTTGATTCCAACTCGTTTGTCGATGTCAAAGGCGATATATGCATCATCCCGCCCAACTCTTTTGCACTGGCACGTACCGTCGAATATTTCCGCATCCCGCGCAGTGTACTGACGATCTGTCTCGGGAAATCCACCTATGCCCGCTGCGGCATCATCGTCAACGTCACCCCGTTTGAACCGGAGTGGGAAGGCTATGTCACGCTGGAATTTTCCAATACGACTCCTTTGCCTGCCAAAATTTATGCCAATGAAGGCGTAGCACAAGTCATCTTCTTCGAATCGGATGAAGTGTGTGAAACGTCATACAAGGATCGCAACGGCAAATACCAGTTTCAGCAGGGAGTTACACTGCCCAAAATATAAGCCTGAGAAATACCCGCCACCGGTATTTCTCATCTACTGATCTCCTTTTATCTCTGTTCCATTTCTGGTTCCTACCGAATCCATCAGCCTTCCTTCCCGTTGTTTAGCCCCTGATGGGTGTATTCAGCCGGCGCGAAAAATACCAGCACAGTCAGATCTTCCGTAATGTCATAGAAACAGTGGTCAACATTGGCCGCCACGAAAACAATACTGCCGGCTGAAATCTGCCGATGGTCGCTGCCTATCCGCATAGTTGCCTTCCCGTGCGTCACATAATAAACCTCATCCTCGGTATGCGGCTCCTGCAGATCTTCTGATCCTGCCGGCAAGGTATAAACCCCCATACTCAGCGAAGGTACCCGCAAGAACTCCAGATAAGCTTCACCCGATTCTTTCTGCCGAGCAACCAAATCTGCCAATTCGTATACATCCATATGCAAAAATTCTCCTTAACTCATGAGTCAGTAATTATAAGGTCTGACTTGCACCCGGAAAACTGCACGCCCATAATCACGGCACTTATTCAGAACCCGTAAATGCAGAGGATTTACATCATGTATGTCACGATCGTCTATGCATCCGTCAAAGCAGACAAAGTAGAAGCATTCAAGGAAGCCACCCGTATGAATCATGAAAAATCGATTCACGAACCGGGCAATAGGCGTTTTGACATTCTGCAGTCTGCCGATGATCCAACCCGGTTCATACTTTACGAAGCGTACAAAACCCGGGAGGATGCCGCAGCGCATAAAGAAACTGCACATTATCTGGCGTGGCGCGATACCGTCACGGACTGGATGGCTGAGCCGCGCAAGGGGGTCATATATGATGGCCTGTATCCAGCCGAGAACGACTGATGATGCCCTTTTCCATTGCCCGACTGCCGCGCATCGAATTTGGTGCAGGCGTTTTGAAAAAACTGCCGGATATCATCGAAAATTATGGTACCCACATTTTATTGGTTACCGGCGCGCGCTCCTTTACAGACACTCCATACTGGCGGTTCCTGATCGATCAGCTCGAGCATCGCGCCATTACCTGGCAACACGCTACTGTGATGGAAGAGCCTTCCCCCGCTCTGATCGATGACCTCGTCAGCGCTTATGCCAATCAGCACTTTGCCGCAGTCATCGGCATCGGCGGCGGCAGTGCGCTCGATACCGCCAAAGCCGTAGCCGGATTGTTGCAGGTACAACGTTCGGTAATGGATTACCTCGAAGGAGTCGGCCCGGAGTTGCCGTATCACGGGCCCGCCGTACCATTCATCGCTGTCCCCACGACCGCCGGCACTGGCAGCGAGGCAACCAAAAACGCCGTACTCAGCGTGCAAGGCGAGAATGGTTTCAAGAAATCCTTCCGTCACGACAAACTGGTTGCTGAATATGCAATCGTCGATCCGGATTTACTGGCCAGTTGCCCGCCCGGCGTCATCGCTGCCAACGGTATGGATGCGCTGACACAATTGCTGGAATCGTACGTATCCCTCAAAGCCAATGCCCTCACCGATGCACTGGCGATCAGTGGATTGCAAGCTGTTCGTGACGCACTGCTCCCGTTTTATCACCAGCAAGGCGAGCTGGCGCAACACCGGGAGAAAATGGCTTACGCTGCACTGCTCTCCGGTATCACGCTGGCGCAAACAGGGTTGGGTTCGGTGCATGGCCTGGCATCCCCGCTCGGTGCGTTCTACCCGATTCCGCATGGTGTCGTTTGCGGTACCCTGGTTGCAGCCGCCACCCGGATCAACCTTCACAGCATGCACATGCGTGAGCCGGATAATCCGGCATTGGCAAAATACCGGCATGTTGCTGAGATTTTGTGCAAGCAGCACTTTAACGATCCGGAAATCGCCTTTGATGCCCTGATCGATCTGTTGACGCAATGGACAGAAGAACTCACCCTGCCCCGGCTGTCACACTACGGTCTGCAACCTGCCGGGCTCGATAAAGTCATCGCCCATTGCCGCGGCAGCAGCATGAAGACCAATCCGATCGTGCTCACCGACGATGAGATTCGGCAGATTCTGCTGGAAAGACTGTAACAATATTCAACTGTCTGTTTCACATTCCTGCCTCGCCACCGGATCCTGGCGGTAATACCGGGCCAGTTGCTGATACATCTCGGGAAAATACTGTTTGACCCGGTACGGCCTGGTGAAAAAGACCTCACTCGATACCGCAAAAAATTCCGCCGGATCCTCTGCTGCGTAGGGATCCATTATTGTGACTTCACCCCGCTCCACCTGCCTGCAAAAAATTTCATACGCCCGACTGAACACAGCAGCCCATATCCGCGGATCCATATCGCTGTGCAGTGGCGGGTAACCATTGGCAGAACCGTTCAGCATATCCAGTTTGTGTGCAAATTCGTGTATCACCACGTTGTATCCGGATTCATGGTGAACATGGACTACATCTTCCCACGACAGAATAACCGGCCCGGCCTGCCAGGATTCACCCGAAGCCACCATCCGCCTGGTATGAACGATACCGGCTTCATCGGTATAGGCGTGATCGAGAATAAACTTGCCAGGATAGACGATCACTTCCACCCAGTCATCATAGTATTCCGGATCCAGTTTCAGAATCAGCAGACAGGCCTGCACCGCAATCATCACACGCATTGCTTCTGTCACGACCAGTCCCTGCACACCATTTATCTTCTTGTCATGCAGAAAAATGGTGGTCCATTCCCGCAACTGCCTGAATTCATCTTGAGTCAACCCATGCAGGAAGGGAAGTTGATCCACTGCAGACTGCCAGACAGATTCCCGGATCGGTTTACGTCCGAGAATCCAGCGCCGCCGCCATTTCTCCAGATACCAGATCATGAGTCGGTAAAGTTTTCGATAGCAACCGACATAAAATTATTACCACCTCTCCATCAGTATTATTTCTACTCGGAACTTGAAAACCTGATCCTGTTCGTTTAACGTCGAACCTGTTTACCAACGAAATGGCAAGGTCAAACGTTGATCTGCCAGAAGAATTATCCGAACCCTGTTCAACCAGCGTGTCAGAAAGTATATCCGGTACAGCCGACCATACTCCCGGTTAAACATATTATATTTACCGACCATCTACAGTATTTTTGCTATGACAGATCACCGCGTCACTGACCACACTGAAACCTTACAGCAGACAGCATGGCATGCGCTGACTCTGCCGGAAGTCAGGCAGATCCTGCACACCGACTCGGCCGGTCTGAAAACGGACGAGGTCAACGATCGCTTTGCCCGGTTCGGACCGAATAGTCTGATCCCGCCCAAACGCCGCGGACCACTGCTGCGCCTGCTGCTGCAATTCCACAATGTCCTGCTGTATATCATGATTGCCGCAGCCGCCATTACGGCTGTACTGGGTCACTGGGTGGATACAGGCGTCCTGCTGGCAGCCGTGATCATCAATGTCATCATCGGTTTCATCCAGGAAGGCAAAGCAGAAACGGCACTCGATTCCATCCGTGCCATGCTGTCACCACATGCGACGGTCATCCGAGACGGTACTCGCTATGAGATCGATGCGGCCGGACTGGTACCCGGCGATCTGGTTCTGCTCGCTTCCGGTGATCGGGTGCCGGCGGACATACGCCTGATTTCAGTCAAAGAACTGCAGGTCGAAGAAGCTGCACTGACCGGCGAATCGCTACCAGTCAGAAAACGAATCGAGACAGCACTGCCGGACACGTTACCCGGGGATCGCTACGGCATGGCTTTTTCCGGCACACTGGTCGTTTACGGTCAGGCCAGCGGGATCGTCGTGGCAACCGGCAGCGCAACTGAACTGGGCAAAATCAATCGATTGCTGGAAGATACTCAGCATCTGTCCACCCCATTATTACGCCAGATCGATCACTTCGGATTCAAACTGGCTGTTTTCATACTGGCCGCTTCTGCTGCGACTTTTCTGTTGGGAACCCTGTGGCGTAACCATGCGCCGGCAGAAATGTTCATGATGGCGGTAGCTTTGATTGCTTCCGCAATACCGGAAGGATTACCGGCCATCATGACAGTAACGCTGGCACTGGGTGTCCAGCGCATGGCACGGCGCAATGCCATTATCCGAAGACTGCCTGCAGTCGAGGCACTGGGATCAGTGACAGTCATCTGCTCTGACAAAACCGGGACACTGACACGTAATGAAATGACAGTGCAGCGAGTCGTCTGCGCTGATCATACGATCGATGTCAGCGGAGTCGGCTATGTACCGACAGGTGAATACAGTATCGATGGACACACCATCGACCCTGCCCGTTATCCGGCACTTACCCTGGCGATTCGTTCCGGCGTGCTGTGCAACGATGCCTTGTTACGGGAAAAGGATGGGCTATGGAGCGTGGAAGGAGATCCCACCGAAGGAGCTCTGCTGATTCTGGGCGCAAAGAACGGTTTTTCCAATCATCATGCCAATACAGCCTGGCCGCGACGGGACGTCATCCCGTTCGAATCCCAGCATTCCTTCATGGCAACGTACCACCATGACAATGAGAATGAACCCTGGATTTTCGTCAAAGGTGCGCCAGAACGCATTCTGGATATGTGCACTACCCAGTTGCAGCAGAATGGTAAACAGCCGCTTGATATTGACTACTGGCAACGGATGGTAAGTTCCACGGCTTCTCAAGGATTACGCCTGCTGGCATTGGCCTGCAAACGATCAGCCCCGCAGGAAAACAACCTGAAAATCAGCGATATGAAAACAGGCTTCACTTTACTTGCGCTGGTTGGCATCATCGATCCCCCGCGTGAAGAAGCCGTTCAGGCCGTAGCCGAATGCCATCGGGCAGGCATCCGGGTCAAAATGATTACCGGAGATCATGCAGAAACCGCCCGTGCCGTCGGAGCACAATTGGCCATCGGGGTCGGCAGGCCGGTAATCACCGGGATGGAAATCGCTGCCATGGATGATGATACCCTGCGTGATATCGTCATGGATGTCGATATCTTTGCCCGGACCAGCCCTGAACACAAACTGCGTCTGGTAAAAGCCTTACAGGCCGGTGGTCAGGTAGTGGCAATGACCGGAGACGGGGTAAACGATGCACCGGCACTCAAACGTGCGGATGTGGGTGTGGCCATGGGAATGAATGGCACTGAAGCCGCCAAGGAAGCATCCGACATGGTACTGGCCGATGACAACTTTGCCACCATCGCTTACGCAGTGCGCGAAGGCCGAGTCGTTTACGACAATCTGAAAAAATTCATCCTGTTCATGCTGCCCACCAATGGTGGTGAAGCACTCGTCATCATAGCCGCCATTCTGTTTGAATTCACCCTGCCACTCACACCGGCACAGGTGTTGTGGATCAATATGGTGACAGTCAGTACCCTGGGGCTGGCACTGGCTTTTGAACCGGCAGAACGTAACATCATGAATCACCGCCCAAGGTCACCAAAAGAAGCGCTGCTGTCCGGCTTTTTTGTCTGGCGTGTTCTGATGGTATCTGTATTGATGATGATTGGCGGACTGGGTCTTTTTCTGTGGGAGCAGCACATCGGAGTCGGCACGGAAACAGCTCGCACGATGGCAGTCAATGCCATCGTAATGTCCGAGATGTTCTATCTGATCAACAGTCGCCATACCTTTGCATCAGTCCTTCATCTCGAAGGATTGACCGGTAATCGTTATGTCCTGCTGGCGATCGCTGCCTGCCTGCTGCTGCAGATTGCCTATACTCATCTGCCGACCATGCAGTCCATATTCAATTCGACCGATTTGACGATGCTGCAATGGTGCAAATCTATCGCTGCCGGATTGATGGTGTTTTGTGTCATCGAGATTGAGAAATCAGTCATCCGGCATACCCGCCTTGCCTCAGTCGTGACATCGGCCTGACAGGCCGACCTGTCACGGCCGGCCAGGATGACTGGCAGTGTAAGTCAGAATTTGATATTGAGTCCTGCGTAAACCGAACGTCCCATGCCGGGAACGGCAATGCCGTAAGGAATACCATTGATACCCATGGTCATCCCCTGTCCGGTATAAGCACCACCGAGCGGTAGCGCGTAGAGACGGTCGAACAGGTTCTCTACTCCCAGATCGAGGCGCATATTCTTCCATGTGTAGCTGGTACGCAAGTGTGTCAGGAAATAGCTGCCCGTATGGATTTCGTTGCGTACCGAGGAAACTGAACTCTTGCGGGCGACACCGACCAGTTCGACTGCGCTACTCCAGCCGCCATACTGATGGGTGAAGGTCACTTTACCGTTGAGTGGCATCATATTGTACAGCTCGTCACCCGTTTTCTTGTTCTCCCCTCTGGTGTAGTTCATCAGACCCCGCAGACCAAATTCACCGAGGCTGGTTTTTGCCAGCACTGTTCGACCGGAGAGATCAAGCCCATAAAGATGGGCAGACTGATTGGCATATTGCAGAATGACGAACTGGTTGCCGGTCGTTGCATTGGTTACTGTACAGTTTGGCCCGCTTGAACAGCGGATGGCGTCGACATAGTCGTTCACATAGGTGAAATAGGGCGTGGCCTTGACTTCCCATTCCCGATCAACCGCGTGCAAATCTATGGTGAGGGAAGCGGTATAGGCTTTCTCCGGTTTCAGATCCATATTGCCTACGTAACCGTTACCATCACCAACAAAGTTGTTCATGATGGCAGCCATACTCCAGGTAGACCAGGCATAGCGCTCATACAGATTCGGTGTGCGCACCTTGCGTGCCAGACCCAGCTCGAGGTCGATCATGTCACCGGGTGTGTAACGCGCCAGTGCCGTCACATCGACGTTATCATCAGTACGCTTGTGACCGCGGACATTGAAAGCGTTGGTATCAGGAATCTGGTTACCCATCATGTTTCCATAGCCGTGAACGTTGTTTGCATCCGTTTCCAGATGTTCGTAACGGGCACCCAGCAGCGTAGTCCACTGCGAACCGAACCGCCTTTCCCACTCAGCAAAAACACCTATCCGGTCACGCTTGCCGTCATTGATGTTTTCAAAGGTGAGAGGCGACATGGCACCGGTTCCGGACGGCGGCCACCAGTCTTCCAGCGTGTAGTGCTGATAAAGCATTCCGACACGCAGCAAATCGTTGCTGGTGAGATCGATATCCCCTTTCAGGTTGAAACCCAGAGTACGGCCACGGCTGTACATCGGCATACCATTCAACGCCGTGCCATAGACAAGCTGCTTGTCGTCACTGAAATTCATATAGTGATCGACCGCTTCATAGTAAACACGACCATCGACCGTTCCCCAATCGTACTGGCCGAGATAACGCACATTCACCCGCTTCTGTTCATTGTCCAGCATGTCCATACGCTGGTTGGGGTAAAACTGGTACGGAACGTTCTGATAACCCAGTTTCGCCTCGAGCAGGTGATTATCCGCTCGCAAGGCAACTCCCACGGTATGCGTCAGACTTTTATAAGCAGTGGAGCCCACTTCATCCAGAGGCAAGGTATGGCCTGGTCGTCCCGTTGCGGTCGTCGTCTTGAAATTGCCGCCCGCTTTATAGTTATCCGCCGTAGTGATCGCACCTGAATAGTTGATGCTGAAGAATTCGTTGGCCAGTGTGGCAGACAAGTTGCCACCGATGGCATTGTTGTTGCTGCGGAAGAAAGTGCCAATTTCGCCTTTGATGAGTGAGCGCTGGCCGGGAGCGGCAAATTGCGGCGGCGCAGATTCGGCAATGATGGTACCGCCAATACTGTCCCCTCCAACGCTGACCGGTGTGACACCGGCATACACTCTGATTTTTGCGACATTGGTCGGATCAATATAGGAAAGCGGCGGATTCATGTGATTGGCACAAGAAGAAATGAAATCCATACCATCTACTGTGATACGCAAGCGATCATCGGCCAAGCCATGAATCACGGGCAGGCTGGAAACACCCCCCGCACCGTAGAGGTGTACGCCAGGCACATCCCGCAGCAAAGAAGCAGTATCCCGGGTAATGGCATGCTGAGCCGCAATTTCGGCTGATCCAATTTCCTCGGGTGTCACTGCATCACGAATCTTGCTGGTTTTAACTACCACTTCACCCAAAGTAGTTTGTGCCTGTGTCTGTTGTACGGCAAAAGCAGACAGAGCGACTGCCACGGCTGCCGTCACCGGCTTGATACGATATTTCATAAACCCCTCCAGTTTCTGGTCTTTACAGATAACAGGAACGGGATTGTGCAGGTTTCAAACGAAAAAAAGAATGTGACAAATTGTCGCACCGGATCCCAGCAATCACGGCACTTAGATCTGAAGTAAATCTGGAAGCCATCATGGTCGATGGTCGATTGCCGCGTTTATAACGCGTTGACCATACTTCTGAGTATCTCGAAGTATCAAAGATGATTCCGGGGATTGCAGTACAACAGTAATTTCTGTGGAATCATGGACGTCATAATACCTGCCCTGTCAGGTATTGAACGGGCACACCATATCTGCAAAACCGGCCTTGTTCCCGGAATGCATTAAAATTGCGTGTGACGAGAGGAGATATGAATCCGGTTGATCCAGATGATCGTATCAGCGTGCAGGAAGATACTGTCAGGGCTCACGCCCGCTTCCCGATCTCCGGGCAAGAATACTGCCGTCTATTTGCGGTGCGGACAATTTTCCTTGGTGCAATCAGCGTACAGTGACAGGGAATGCTCCTGCAATACGAATCCACGCTCCTTGGCAATTCTTGCCTGGCGTTTCTCGATTTCCGGATCATAAAACTCTTCCACCCGGCCACATTGCAGACATACCAGATGGTCGTGGTGGTTATCGCTCGCCAGTTCGAATACTGCCTTGCCACTTTCGAAATGGTGGCGTTCGAGCAGGCCGGCCTGTTCAAACTGGGTCAACACGCGGTAAACCGTTGCCAGACCGATATCTTCCCCTCCATTGAGCAGTTCTTTATATACATCTTCCGCCGAGAGGTGACGAATCAAACTGTTCTCGAACAAATTCAGTATTTTCAGACGCGGGAGAGTCGTCTTCAATCCCATCGTTTTAAGATCTATATTCTTCAAATTTTCCGATTTCTTCATAGGTTATTTATCCAGAAATATTTGCTGTATCTATGAGACAATTACGACGCTTTAGCCTCCATCATAATTTCCTTTTGATCCGAGGAAACCTCGCTACTCGCCATAAAGATACGTATTATTACAGTCATTTTCGTTTACACTTTACCCCGCTCCGGGAGAGCTGACCGTCCATAGTATCCTATCCCGGGCGGATTGAAAAATATTGATCTGGTATGCATGCATTTTTCCCACGACTGTTACTTCTGTTGCTGTTTCTTCCTCTGACACACTGCACCTATCTTCCTTCACTGCCCTACAAAATCGATATCCAGCAGGGTAATGTCGTAACGGATGAAATGGTGGCAAAACTGAAGCCTGGAATGACTCGCTCCCAGGTTCGATTCACACTGGGTACACCGCTGGTGATGGATATATTCCATGGTGACCGGTGGGATTATATCTATCGCACTGCACCGGGTGGTCGAGTCGCTGAAGAAAAGAAACTGACCGTTTTCTTCCAGGATGACCGGTTATCACACATTCAGGGAGATTTTCCGCAACCGCCGGCTTTCAGCGAGAGTGAGCCTGCTCAGAACTTCTTTTCTCCCGAACAAACATTTACCCCTGCCCCGGATACCGACAGCAATATGAATGAAGAACCGGACAAAAAAGGGACGGTCAACTTCCTCAAAGAAAACCAGACAAATTTTTACAAGGATAATCAATGACGCCGTTAAACATAGCCGTTGCCGGAAGTACCGGCCGCATGGGTCGGGCAATCATGGAAACCATTGCAGAAGCAGACGATCTGCGATTATCCGCAGCACTCGAGCAACCGGGCAATCCGTATCTGTCACAAGATGCGGGCAGCCTGACCGGAACACCTCCGGGAGTCGCCATCAGCAGTGATTATGTCTCTGCACTGGCTGGCAGCGATATACTGGTCGACTTCACGCGCCCTGCCGGCACGCTGTCACACCTTGCCACATGTCGTAAACTGGGTGTCAGAATGGTGATCGGCACTACCGGATTTTCACCGGAAGAAAAAGACATCATTCGTAATGCCGCCCAAGACATCGCCATCGTACTGGCTCCCAACATGAGTGTGGGAGTCAACCTGCTGTTCAGATTGCTCGAAGTAGCCGCAAAAGCATTGCCGGAAGGCTACGATGTCGAAATCATCGAAGCACATCATCGTCATAAGGTCGATGCTCCCTCCGGAACGGCCCTGCGCATGGGTGAAGTAATCGCCCAGGCCCAGAGCAGGGACCTTGAGAAAGTTGCGATTTACGGCCGTGAAGGCAATACCGGTGAACGCCGTGCAGATACCATCGGATTCTCGACCATACGTGGCGGAGATATCGTAGGCGACCACACGGCATTATTCGCCGGAATCGGTGAACGCCTGGAAATCACTCATAAAGCCAGCAGCCGTAAAACATTTGCTGCCGGGGCACTGCATGCAGCACGTTTTCTCATGACCAGGAAATCCGGATTGTTCGATATGCAGGATGTATTGGGGCTGCGCTGACTTTCAATGGCGACCTATGCAATCGGTGATCTGCAGGGCTGCCACCGGCATTTTCTCGAACTGCTCGACCTGATCGGCTTCAACGCTACCCGCGACAGACTGTGGCTGGTCGGTGACATCGTCAACCGCGGACCGGATTCGCTCTCATTGCTGCGTACCTTGATAGAACTGGGTGACGCCGTCACAATGGTACTCGGCAACCATGATCTCCACCTTCTGGCCATAGCAGCAGGCTCCGCCCGACAACAACACGGAGACACCCTGCAACCGGTTCTGGAAGCGTCCGACAGCAGCAGGCTGCTCGATTGGCTACGGCATCAGCAACTGTTTCATCACGAAGATGAATATGCACTGGTTCACGCCGGTCTGTTACCGAACTGGAGCATCGAGCAGGCGCAAATCCTGGCGCAGGAAGTCGAAACAATCATTCGCGGCGACCGATTTCAGACATTTTCCCGTTCAATGTATGGCAATGTGCCTGATCACTGGCATGACCGGCTGCAGGGAGAAGATCGCTGGCGAGTCATCATCAATGCCATGACACGCATGCGTGTCTGTTCGCCGGAAGGCAGAATGAATTTTTCCTGCAAGGGTGAATTGTCATCTGTTCCGGACGGCCTGCTTCCCTGGTTCGAGATTCCCTGGCGAGCCAGCAAGGATACGACGATCGTCTTCGGACACTGGTCAGCGCTGGGATTACATCTGACACCCAACCTCATCGCCTTGGATACGGGCTGTGTCTGGCAAGGCTGTCTTACATCCGTTCGGCTGGAAGATCGGAAAGTGTTTCAGGTACCGTGCGTACGACATTGAGTGACAGGGTTTGCGCAATGGCTTTTTCTGCCAGACGCGCCAGCTCGCGCCGGTTTCTGCCCGCTCCCGGAATGGGTTCCCTGAAAATCAGTTCCACCTGAATCTCCGGCTCTGCCAATATCTGCATCAGGGATTGCAGTATCGTCACGCTGACATAGGCAACACTCGAATTCCGCGAACCATCACGGTTACGATAACGGATTGCAACCGGATAAAGCAATGTTTCAGCTGTTACGGCAGATTGCAGCAGGGAAGCATGAAAATGCTGGAGCACATTCCCATCACCGGTCGTACCCTCAGGGAATATCACGACCGAGCGTCCGTCTTTCAGAATACTGCTTATCTGCTGATTGATCCGTAACGTATCCCCGCGTTTCTCACGTTCGATGAACAGGGTTCCGGCATTGCGACATAACCGACCCAGTATCGGCCAGGTGCCGATTTCTGCCTTGGCAACGAAATGCACCGGATATACCGCCAGAATGACCATGATATCCAGCCATGAGATGTGATTGGCTACAAAAACTACCCCTTGCCGGCCACAAACAGGCAACACACCACCGGGGCACAACTTCACTTTGAGAATCCGAAGAAATTTTTGTGCCCAGTTACAGGCCATTCGGTTTTGCCTGACTGTACTGACGTACGGCAAGGCAAACGATTGCAACAGTCCGGAAGTGATATGCAGGATCAACCTGATAAACCGGACACTTCTGGTTAATCTGTTAACTCCGGTTGCGGCCATGGTGGATAGCAGAACGTCGATCCGATAAAAATTTGATTTGACAGGTCTGCTCTATGGCGCCGGATCAGAACCGATACCTGTTTATCTGGTGGATTACAGATATTCCCGGCAACAAGGCTACTGCCGGGAATAATGCAGGCTAGAGTATACGACAGCCAAAAGCTTCAAAGTAGCGCTGGCCAATCTCATCACGCTGATATTGATGATTCTGACCGCCACGATGAGCTATTTTCAATGTGCCCATGAGTGATGCAAGTTGCCCGGTCGTCTGCCAATCCATATCCTGAGCAATGCCATAAAGCAATCCGGCACGATAGGCATCTCCGCAACCGGTTGGATCGACAACTTTTTGCGGGCGAACAGCAGGGATCTGAAACTGCTTGCCTTGGGCATGGATCACCGAACCTTCCGCCCCTTTGGTCTCGATAAGCGCCTTGACCCGGGTAGCCAGCTCGCTCAATTTATAGCCTGTGACTGACTGTAACAGCTGAGCTTCATAATCATTGACCGCTATATAATCTGCCATGTCAATGAAATCAGTCAGTTCATTGCCACTGAACATCGGCATACCCTGGCCCGGGTCAAATATGAAAGGAATACCGGCTTCATGAAATTCCTGGGCGTGAGTAAGCATCCCATCCCGGCCATCCGGAGCAATGATACCAAGACTGACATCGATAGCATCTTTCACACTGTTCTGATGGGAGAAATTCATTGCGCCAGGATGAAAAGCAGTGATCTGATTATCATCCAGATCCGTAGTAATGAATGCCTGTGCCGTGAAGGTATCCTGTATCCGACGAATATGTGTCTGTGCCAGCCCAAGCTTTTCCAGTCTGTAGGTATAGGGTTGGAAATCATCCCCGACCGTTGCCATTATCAACGGTTTGCCCTCCAGCATCTTCAGGTTGTAGGCGATATTTGCCGCACAACCGCCAAACTCCCGTCGCATTTCCGGCACCAGAAATGCGACGTTCAGAACATGGATCTTGTCTGGCAGGATATGGCGTTTGAAACGATCTTCAAACACCATGATCGTGTCATAGGCGATGGAACCACAGATCAGTGTATGCATATCAACCTGCCGGATCCCAGACCAGGTCGAGCTCACGGGCAGCCTTGACATCATCGATTTTCCGCAGGGGCATATCGTGTGGAGCGGCCTTGACCATATCCGGCTGGGTGGCTATCTCATCCAGAATCTCCTTCATTGCAGCAACAAAGCGATCCAGTGTTTCCTTGGATTCGGTTTCAGCCGGCTCGATCAGCAGGCATTCTGGTACCAGCAAAGGAAAATACGTGGTAGGTGCATGAAAACCTTTATCCAGCAGACGCTTGGCAAGATTCATGGCAGTTACCCCGGTTCTGTCTTTGATCTCTTTCATCGTGACGATGAATTCATGACTGGCACGGCGATTGGGATAAGCAATCTCGAAACCCAGTTTGCGCAACTCAGCCATCAGATAATTGGCATTGAGTGTTGCATACTCGGAAATGCGGTGCATCCCTTCCGCCCCCAGCAATCTGACGTAGATATAGGCACGCAGCAATACTCCGGCATTACCCATGTGAGCGGATAAACGCCCGATAGTTTGAGGACGATCTTCCTCGGTCAGCCAGCGGTAAACCCCTTGCTCATGTGCCACGATCGGTACTGGCAGATAGGGCAGCAGGCGTTCAGCCACACCGACGGGTGCTGCACCTGGCCCACCACCGCCATGAGGAGTCGAGAAAGTCTTGTGCAGATTCATGTGGATGACATCGAACCCCATATCACCCGGCTTGACTTTACCCAGTACCGCATTGAGGTTGGCACCATCGTAGTACAGCAAACCACCTGCTGCATGTACGATCCGGCTCATTTCCGCTACTTTCTTCTCGAATACACCCAGTGTGGAAGGATTGGTCAGCATCAGACCAGCCGTTTTAGGACCGACAGCTGCTTTCAGTGCATCCATATCCACGTCACCATCGCGATTCGTGGGAATCTCGATGACTTTGTAACCGCACATGACAGCAGTAGCAGGGTTGGTACCGTGTGCGGCATCCGGAATAATGATTTCGGTACGTCCGGTATCGCCATGTGCTTCATGATATGCACGAATCATCGTAATACCGATCAGTTCACCCTGCGCGCCCGCCATTGAAGTCAGGCTGACCGCTGCCATACCCGTGATGTCCTTCAAAATCTCCTGCAGCTCATACATACAGGCCAGAAATCCCTGGCCTGTATCTTCAGGTGCCAGTGGGTGACGTGACAGGAATTGCGGCAGCATAGCCAGTGAATTACAGGCACGCGGGTTGTATTTCATGGTGCAGGAACCGAGCGGATAAAACTCTGTATCTATCGAGAAATTTTTCTGAGACAGGCGGGTATAGTGGCGTACCGTGTCCATTTCAGAAACTTCGGGCAACAGGGGGGTAGATTTACGCTTCAGATGATTCGGAATATTGTTTTTGGCTGGCCGGGTTGCCGGAGCCTGAGAATAATTCCGACGATTCTTGCGGGAATGTTCGAATATCAGCATGTTTTATCTTATATTGGTGAAATTGGTGTGCAGTACACGTAGTACAGCTCTATATCCGGCTTATCTGTCTCAGGCACTGGCCGCCAGTGCCTGCCGCAGCACTTCAGTGTATTTATCCAGATCCTCAGCCGTTTTGGTTTCCGTTGCGCAAACCAGCAATGTGTTCTTCAAATCCGGATAGTGATTTTCAAGCAGCACACCGCCCAGTACACCTTGTGCTTTGAGTCTGTTCAGGACTTTATCAGCTGGTACGGATAACTGAAGGGCTGCCTCGTGGAAGAACGGACTGTGGAATGCCTTTTTCACACCCGGTAATTTTTCCAGCTGTTCTACCAGCGCCACTGTGTTTGCATGAGAATAAGCAGCCACCCGATACAACCCCTCCGGTCCCAGCAGTGACATATAGATCGTAGCCGCCGTCACCATCAACCCCTGATTGGTACAGATGTTGGAAGTTGCTTTCGAACGGCGGATATGTTGCTCCCTGGCCTGCAACGTCAGGGCAAAACCTTCCTTGCCCTCCAGATCGGTAGTCCGCCCGATGATACGCCCCGGCATCTGCCGTACCAGCTCCTGTTTGCAGGTCATGAATCCGAAGTACGGCCCACCACTGGAAAGTGGGATCCCCAAAGGCTGACCTTCACCGACAGCGATATCTGCTCCCCGACGTCCCCATTCTCCTGGTGGTTTCAGCATGGCAAGTGAAGTCGGGTTGACCACCGCGACTGCCAGAGATTGCTTGTCGTGTGCCCAATCGGTCAGTGCATCGACCTGTTCAAGCACACCGAAAAAATTGGGTTGAGGAATGATCAGTGCAGCAAATTCTTCCTGGGCAAACTGATCGAGCTTATCGATGGCCACCTGTCCGGTTACGGGATCATAAGGAACTTCGACCACTTCGATTGCCTGATTTCTGACAATGGTGCGCATCACACTGCGGTAAACCGGATGCACAGTCTGAGGAACCAGAATGCGTCTGGAGGTCCTGTGCTGGCGCACCGCCATCAGAGCTGCCTCAGCCAGCGCTGATGCGCCGTCATACAGGCTGGCGTTGGATACATCCATTCCGGCCAGTGAAGCCATCATGGTCTGGTATTCGTACAATAACTGCAATGTACCCTGGCTGGCTTCTGCCTGATAAGGCGTATAGGAAGAATAAAACTCACCTCGCGTCGTTATCTGCCAGACTGCGGCCGGAATATGGTGTTCATAGGCACCTGCACCGATAAAACTGAGATAAAACCCGTCTTGCTGTGCACGTTCGTACATGAGACGTGAAATTTCCATTTCACTCAAACCGGGTGGTACCTGAGTCAATTTTCCGGTCTTGAGCTCGGCGGGAATTTCATCGAATAATTCATCGATCGACCTGGCACCGATGCTGGTGAGCATCTCGGCCACGTCTTCTTCTGTATGGGGAATAAAGGGCATGATTGGCTGTAATTTATTCAGAAAAACTCATAAAAATGATGATTGCTGCGGCCAGGCCGCAAGCATCCTCAATGCGCTTCGCTATCCAGCAGTTTCTGATATCCGCCGGCATCGAGCAGACCATCCACTTCACCAGCATTGGCCGGTTTGAGCTTGAACAGCCAGGCTGCGTAGCAATCCTCGTTTATTTTTTCCGGAGATGTTTCCACTTCAGAGTTGACTGCAATGACTTCTCCACCCAGTGGCGCATAAATATCCGATGCTGCCTTGACCGACTCCACCACAGCGCAATCTTCACGCTGTGCCAGCGCGCGCCCGACATCGGGCAACTGAACGAATACCATGTCCCCCAGTAATTCCTGGGCATGCTGGGTAATTCCTACCGTGACACTGCCATCTGCTTCCAATCTGACCCATTCGTGTGATTCTGTATATTTCAGTTCTGCCGGAACGCTCATTTACCTGTACTCCCCAAACTTAAAGTTTAAAAAATTCAATAATCCTGTATCTGTTGTCATTTCGGCAAATAATCAGACCAGTGCCTGACCATTGCGAACAAACGGATATTTGACGACTTTTGCCGCAAGCTGTTTATCCCGCACGACGACATGTACCTGCTCACCAGCAGCGATGCCTGCAGGAATACGCGCCAGCGCAATCGACTGGTTCAACGTTGGGGAAAACCCGCCACTGGTAATCTCTCCTTCTCCTGCTTCACCTTCCTGCCGTGTAATGACTTTCTGATGATTACGCAATACTCCTTTATCCAGCAACACCAGGCCAACCAGCTGCCGATTGACCGGCGTTTCCAGCAGTGTCTGTTTACCGGTGAAGTCACGCTCGCTTTTCAGATCCACAGTCCATGCAAGCCCTGATTCAAGCGGGTTGACGGTCTCGTCCATATCCTGGCCATAAAGATTCATGCCTGCTTCCAGGCGCAGGGTATCACGTGCACCCAGTCCGGCCGGAGCAACACCCGCTGCATGCAGTTTTTGCCAGAAATCAGCAGCCTGGCCGGCGGGTAATGTGATTTCAAAACCATCCTCACCGGTATAACCGGTACGTGCGATGAAATAGTCACCCAGCATCACAGACTGAAATGGTTTCAGGTTTTCTGAAATCGCCTGGGAATCAGGAATGACATTCCAGACTTTCGTACGCGCATTGGGTCCCTGTATTGCGATCATGGCAAGATCACGACGCGGGGTAATGGTCAGAGCGGGAGCAAGCTGGCGGGATTGCCCGGTGATCCAGTCGATATCCTTATCAGCCGTACCGGCATTGACTACCAGACGGAACCAGGACTCGGACAGGAAGTAAATGATCAGATCGTCGATGATTCCACCTGTGGGGGTCAGCATGCAGGTGTAGAGCGCTTTCCCCGGGAGGGTCAGTTTATCGACATTGTTGGCTACCAGTCCTCGCAGAAACTGGCGTACGTTTTCGCCGTGAATATCGACGGTCAACATATGAGACACATCGAACATACCGGCATCACGCCTGACAGAGTGGTGCTCATCCAGTTGGGAGCCATAGTGCAGGGGCATATCCCAGCCGCCAAAATCGACCATTTTGGCATTCATGGCCCGGTGCGCCGCATTCAAAGGGGTTGTCTTCAGCATCTGTTTTCTCTCAAAAGTAAAAAGGAAGTTTTTTATCTGTACTGCCCTACATTCGCCCACTACCACTTGTGCTCGCGAAGCAGCCAACAGATATCAACTTACCCCTCTGTCCTTTTACCTGAGAGTTTTACGGTCAACTTTCCGCATGCCCCTTCGGTGGCTGAAGCTGTTTCAGCACTCTCCAGATTGCCAATCACAAGCAGTTACTCAAGCCTTATGGCCACACCTGAGCGATTCCGGGGGGTTACGCCTTCGGTGACACTGTATTTTGATACAGCGCACTCTCCTGCCTGGATGAAATATCAGCAGACCGAACTATACCTTAGCTTGGGATATTAAGACAAGGTGAGGCCAAGCTATAGAAACCGGGGAAATTGATGCCTAATCCGCGATTTGACGATTTCCCCGCCAGGCAGACAAACGTCCAGACGTACAATGGAATCGGGAAGAATTCATGCAAACAGGAATCTTCCCCGGATATCAGTCATTCTATCGGGGAAGATGGATGACTCAGAACGACTCACTGGTTTGAAAGAATCGATCTCTCATTCAGGCTCTGCGCGGATCTGGCGTTGTCATGATAAAAAGATTTCATCTGCTCTAATTGATCAGCTGAAATCGTGATCGATTTTGTCAGAATGTACCACTGTACTCCCTCACTGCAAGGCGGCGTCGTCAATGAGCCGGCTAAAGTCAGATATTTCAGATTAGCGGCGTTCACTCCTGATGGCAGCAATTTTGCCGGATTGAATCTGACTCTGGAAGGCGAATTTGCTTCACCCTCATGGCGAGGCATATTGTCAAGAATAGTCTGGAATACAGCATTTTCTTTACCAATATTGATCACTACGCCCAATACCGCAATTCTTCCATCCTTGTTGATATGCACGAAATGTAATTCTGCAGGGAATTTTTTACCTCCAAAAACATGTTCACTGGGTTCATGGAAATGCAGCTGGATCAATGGCAGTAATTCCTTCCCGACTTTCAGTCCCCCAGCAAAATTCTTGGAAGTATTGACCTGTATGGCATGTCCCGTGTTGAAGAAGGTCGGCGTATCTGTCTTATACTGTGCAGAAAGTTTGTTCAACGGTTTAGCACTGACAATTTTTGCATCTGCCAGATCTACCGGTGACTGATGCTGGCCGATACCGCATTCCGCATAGGGATAGCGTAATGGCACGGGTAGAGCAGCATCCTCAATAGCACCCCAGATGGGTTCTTCATCATAAGACCAGTGAGGTGGAGCAGAGGCTGCAATGCTCACGTAACCCGTAAAAATTATTGAAGCCAGGCTCGCCAATATTTTTGTTTTCATGAATCAACTCCGATCGCAATATATTATTAAATTAACAAGTATGTTTTCTGCAGTAGTCAATCATCAAAGATTGTTTATCTAAGCCGGTTTCTTGTGAAGACTGTGATTCAGCTTCTTTCTTTCCCGTCTCGATCCGTGTCGGTTGTTCATCCCCGGTCGAGGCATTTTTCGTTTGACCAGTCTCAGGCAACGACTCGGGCTGATCTCCCCCCGATCCAGCAAAACAGGAAACACTCAAACTCAGCACAACTGCCAAGAAAAGCTTAACGCGCATCATTTTCCTCCTCTCTAAATATGCAAATCACATTCGTTATGTATCGAATGTGTATTTAGATTATCACGAGATAAATGACAAAAAATCATAAAAAATAATCGACAGAACATACATATGCAGCCTGACTTAGAGCTTTCAGAGACTTCACCCCCTCAACTGGCTGGCCTTTATCTTTCTCTCTTTCTGCATAGAAAATCAGGGTATGCAGATCAGGGCTTTTCCGTTTCAAACAATATGGCCTGCATCGGAAAACGTGTGGGGTTCGAGCCATATTCCCCGATAAATGTCTTTACCAGAGCTTCAACGATGTCATCAGGATCAACTTCACCACGCTCTCTGATTTCATTGATGATCGGACTGAATATCAGCCCGCGCGCAAAAGCTCTGATATCCGGTATGTCGTAAATCCGTCGCTGAACTGAAATGCTTATTTGCTCAAACCCGGCACGAATCAGCCTCTCCTTGGTAGGATCAATCTCGAAGGATGAAACAGTGCTCTCAAGAAAGCGGGGAGGATCCGATGGAAAAAACTGTTTCATGACTTCAAAAGTGAGACTGGCATAGGGATTGTAGTCACGTGAATCCCATACACTGAACAGATACCGCCCACCTTGTCTCAATACCCGATGCGTCTCCTGAAAGGCCTTATCCTTGTCGAAGAACATCACGCCGAACTGACAAACCACCGTATCGAAGGCTCGATCGTCAAAAGGCAGTGCCACAGCATTTGCAACCTGAAAAGTAACCTGTTCATGCGGCAGAAATTTCGTGCGTGCGACCTCCATCATGGAATCACTGATATCGATAGCAGTCAGTTGCGCATCCCCGGGCAGTACATTTCGCAGTTGCCTGGTCACGATTCCCGTACCTGATGCAACTTCGAGTACATCACGAACCGGTTTTCCTGCTGTGCGCCTGGCGATATCAGAAGCATATTGCTCAAACAGCACGTGCCCCAGATCACGATCATAAGCAATGGCAACATCGCCCACATACCCTGCCATAGGCAAACCTCCTGCAATGAAATGATTAATATTCAAGCCCGGTAGCTTGTGGTTTTCCCGTTGCTAAACGGGTATTACCTGAATCACTCTCTACTTGTAAAACTCAATTGGAAAACAGGACATCGAATTGATCGATGGTCACAATGAACAAGTCTGATTTTATGACTTCCATCGATTATTTAAGTCGCCAATACGTTTGATGTGTAAACAGCCAATAACCGGCACCAATGAGGGTTGTAACAATGCAGGGAACCAGTATCGCCGAGAACCGGTATTGACCAAAACAAACCGCACCCGCTACTCCACCCGATATAAATCCGATAATCAGTATCAGATACAGCACTATTCTTCTGGTATCAGCAGGCTGACCACGAACCCTCAACCCTAGAGCAACACCTAAATCAGTAAACAGTCCCGACACATGAGTAGTTCTGACAACTGCGCCACTATAAGTACTAGTCATGGCATTTTGCAGTCCACATGCTGCAGATGCAAAATAGTGGCCAACCGGGGAACCGTAATTCAGCAGAAGCATGGAAATTCCAAGCAGGAATGACTCGGTTATCAACGCCAGACTATAGTTTCTTCCGAGCTTCAATGCGACATTACCAATGATAAAACCGCTATAAGCAGCCCCGATGATAAAACCAGCCATTACCAGCAGTAAATGCACTACTGCTTGCATATTATGGTTGGCCAGCTCCAGTGAAAGAAAGGTCGAGATGCCGGTAAGATGTGAAACTGCCTGATGCTCAAATCCCAGAAGGCCAATGGCATTCACATAACCGGCATTGAATGACAGCAGGAATCCCCCGATTTCGACCCATTTTGGCAGTTTGTGAATCACTGATTCATTTCCTGCATTCTTTCGATATCACTGTTTCACTCTGCACAGCCTTATGCGCTACCGCCTGACAAGGGTAGTAATTCCGGGAAGTGAATAACCAGAATATCAGTACGCCTACGAAAATCCCGTATGTTGCCATGGGAACCAGGCAGCCTTTCCAGAGTTGCCGATGGCTGAGAAGAACATCCCCCTCGCCTGCCAGCTTTTTTACTGATCCCCACAATTTCCTTAAATTATCATCCAGGGCAACTTCAAAAATGAAGAATGCAACGGTAACCATACTCCCGGCAATCTGAAACAACCCGTGCAATTCGGGATAACGCACTGAAAAATCACAATCGAAGAATTTCACCAGCAACCCGCCAGTCACCGCGAAATAGACGGTCAGCATGGCAAAGCGAAGTGTGCTGTAATGCCTGATACTATTCATCAATTCTGCCAATTTCCGGTCTTCCAGTTCTTTTTCCATATTTTCAGGTTGTTTTTTGATAGTGCCCGGAACGCAGCAAACCTACTCCCATTACCGCCATCCCAATTGAAACCAGAGGGTTCAGCAGGTTGAGTAACGTATACGGAGCATAATCCAGTGTGGGTACACCCAGCGTTGCCGTATAGAAAATCCCGGCTGTCGTCCACGGAATCAGGCCGGTAGTCAAGGTAGAGCCCTCCTCAACGGAGCGCGACAAAACTGCCGGATCCAGATTTTTTTCCTGATAAACCTTTTTGAACAACTGACAACTCAGAATGATGGAAATATAGGCTTCCCCCATGACCAGATTACCGGTCAGGCCGGAGGCAATAGTCGCTACAATCAAAGTACTGGTCCGTCTGATCGGTGCAATCAGTCGCATCAGCAGCACCTGCAAAAACCCGGCATGATGCAGGATACCGCCAAGTGCCAGTGCCATGATGGACAACAGCAAAGTCCAGGCCATGCTGTATAAACCGCCACGCCCGAGTAATTCATCGATACTGGCAATCCCGGTACCTCCGGGTGTGTTCAACCATAATGCATTGATGACATCGATACCGTTCCTGTCCTGATAAACCACGGCAATCAGCAGCGCCAGCAGGGTACTGCACGTCATGCTGACTTCGGCAGAATAACGTTTGATGCTCATACCCAGCATCACCAGCAGTGGCAACAGCGTCACCATTCCATCCATCCGAAAGGAACCTGCCAGGGCGCTGCGAATTTCGGTCAGATGCGCTTGTGGCAGGTGATGATCACCATACTGCCAGCCCCATACGGTAAAAATACTCAAAACGATCACAAACGTAGGTATCGTGGTATACAGCATCGAACCGATATGCCGGTACAAATTTGTGTCGGCACTCATCGCAGCCAGGTTGGTGGTATCGGATATGGGCGACAGCTTGTCACCAAACGTTGCACCGGAGATGATCATACCCGCTGTCAGCGGCAGCGGAATACCCATGGCATCACCGATTCCGATCAACACCACACCGATAGTACCTGCGGTTCCCCAGGAAGTACCGGTTGCAACCGACATCAGGCTGCACAACACGAATCCGGCAGCCAGAAACAGGGCCGGGTCGAGCCAGTCGAGGCCGAAATACAGTAAGCTCGCGATCGTGCCACTTTGCATGAAGCTGGCAATGACCATGCCGATCAGCATGAAAATGTAAATCGCCGGCAATGCCCTGACGATACCTTCATCCATCATGCTGCGAATGGCAATGAACGAATAACCCAGAATACGTGTGTGTACACCGGCCCAGACCAGTGCCAGGAAAATCAGCGCGTGCAGACTGATCTCAAACACAAACAAACCGAGTGCGATCAACAGCAGTATCCCGATAAAACAAACTGCTGCCTGCCAGAAAGCAGGCAGCGGTTGCGCCACCGGCAATTCCTCTAATGCTGTTTTCTCACTCGTCATTACAGAAAGCCTACTCTCTCAAATTCCATTTTCATCATATTCTCGATGAGTGCTCACAATGCTGCAATACTTCGTACCCCCTTCCTTGCCGAACAGAACCGATAATTTAAAAACTGGAATTCGCCCTGCCTGATTTTCATGATATAACGCTGCAAAGCTGAAACGGCCTCTGGTAAGAAACCGGAGCCAGTTCTTCGAGATATCGATAACAGATCAGGAGAAAAATTTGGGACGCGGGTTTTATACCATCATGGGGGCACAATTCTTTTCATCGCTGGCAGACAACGCGCTACTGGTCGTGGCCATTGCCCTGCTGATCGATCTGCATGCACCAGCGTACCTTACTCCCATGCTTAAATTTGTATTCGTACTATTCTATGTATTGCTGGCGCCTCTTGTCGGTGCCTTCGCCGATTCCATGGCCAAGGGTCGGGTCATGTTCATCAGCAATTCGATCAAGATCGTCGGTTGCATATTACTGTTTTTTGCTGCACATCAATTTTCTGCACTAGGTGCATACGCGGTCGTCGGGTTGGGGGCCGCTGCATATTCTCCGGCAAAGTACGGCATTCTTACAGAATTGCTGCCTCCTGAAAAACTGGTAATCGCCAACGGCTGGATGGAAGGGTTGACTGTCGCATCGATCGTTCTCGGTACAGTCATCGGCGGCCTGCTCATCACCCCTTCAGTGGCTGCGGTTCTGCTCTCTCTGGATCTCCCTCTGATCAAGACAGCGGTTGACGCCAGTATCATAATCATCATGCTGTTCTATGGCATTGCCGCCGTTACTAATCTGTTCATCCCCGATACCGGAATCGATCATCGGATACTCAAGAAGAACCCGATTTTTCTGTTTCACGATTTCGTTCACTGCGTAAAATTGCTGTGGTTCGACAAACTGGGCCAGATTTCACTGGCTGTTACCACCTTGTTCTGGGGTGCTGGCGCGACGCTGCAATTCATCGTACTGAAATGGGCTGAAGCAGCTCTTGGTTATGCATTAAACCAGGCGGCACTGCTGCAGGGGGTCGTTGCAGTGGGCATTGCATTGGGCGCCGTGCTGGCAGCCAAGCTGGTTTCACTCCGCCGGTCGCTGGATGTCATTCCGCTCGGTATCATCATGGGAATCGTGGTGATTCTCATGATCACGGCTCGAGATCTCTGGATTTCGGTTGTACTGCTGATCATCATCGGAGGATTGGCAGGCTTCTTCGTGGTACCGATGAATGCCCTGCTGCAACATCGCGGACACATCCTGATGGGTGCCGGACACTCTATCGCTGTTCAGAATTTCAATGAAAACCTCGGTATTCTCACCATGTTGTCACTGTATGCGCTGCTGATCTGGTTCGATGTGCATATCTATACCGTCATCATCCTGTTTGGGCTGTTCGTATCCATTACCATGATCATGGTTCGCAAATGGCATCTGAACAATCAGAGTAAGCAGGATTCTCTACACCTGATCGGCATGCAGAAACGACAGTTCTGATTGCGCTGCATGACCCTGGCCAACAGTTTTTAAATACAAATATTGCGGGAATGTGCTGCTATTGCAGCACATTCAGGAACCGACACAACTTGATCAGCAAGTTCGAAGATTGAATCAGGCTTCTGTGTCGTCTTCCCGGGGCCGTTCTTCTTCCGGTATTCGATAGCTGTCAGTGGCCCATTGCCCCAGATCAAGCAATTTGCATCGTTCGGAGCAGAACGGACGGTATTTGCTGGATGGCTCCCAAACAACCATTTCGCCACATTGGGGACAATTTACGACTGGAGATTTACCCAATTTCACCTCCATTCATTCGTACTGCTTCTCATAAACTGCAGAAAGTCAGCTCAAAAGGAATATCCTCTTCATAAACTTCTGTTTTGTGATCCGACCGCCAGGGAACAAAGCGGATATTGAGAGCATATTTGTTGGCGCTGATTTCAGGAACACAGGGAAATTCACTGCTGATATGCAACCTCAGAAGATGTGCCTGATGCTCCGAACCGGCCTGCTGGAACAATCCCTGAACTGCGGTATAACAACAATTCTTACCGCTGTTTCTCAACATATTCAGCACAATATTGATCCCACTGCGGATCGGAGTGAAGGGGGTAATCCAGTCTTTAAGATCTTCTCTGCGGATTTCCGGAGCCAGATTCAGCCAGTAATGATAAGCCGGCAAATCGAACTCACACGCAGCGCCGGGAATGCTCATACGCTGTTTGACGCTCATCAGCCATTCATCGTCGCGCAAATGTCCACCGATCCGACCCGGGATATCCAGTAAGCCACGAAATGCAGCGCGAATATCCTGCAATATATGGTCGAGTGCTTTTTCTGATACTTCAGGGTTGCTGCGCAAGCCTTCCAGCATGGTCCGCTGTTTGTCCAGCTCCTGCAACAGATCCGATTTGAGATCAGATCGACTGGTCACATCAAGAATCTCAAACAGTGCAACCAGAACAGCATGATGTTCGAAAGAGGTATCCCTGGCCGAAAAAAAATCAATCTTGTCGAACAGATCTTCCAGCCTCAACAGCATGCGGATGCGTTCACTCAGGGGCAATTCGTAACAGATCACGGTAAGTAAGATGGCGTTGGAACTGTAAAGCATAGCAGAAAACTGCAATATGCACGCATCTTACCAGAATCGTTCAAAGGCCGTGTTTGCGGGCAAGCATCAGGTATTTCCGATGCAGTTCCTCTACCTGACGTTGCAGATGCTGCTCGCCGGAATCATTCACAATCACATCATCCGCCTGTGCAAGACGTTCATCTCGTGAACATTGCACAGCCATCACATCACGCACTTCCTGTTCACTCAATTTGCTGCGCAGCATGGTACGGGAGATCTGCAGAGGTTCGGGGCAGTCAATCACCAGCACGCGATCGACCAATTTAAGGTAACCATCAATTTCCAGCAGTAAGGGCACGACCACGATACCGTATTCGGATTGGATAAGTGGAAGGCGCTGCAAGGTTTCCTGATAAATCAGCGGATGGAGTATGGATTCGAGACGGTGCCTTGCAGTTTCGTCAGAAAATACCAGTCTGCGCATCGCTGACCGATCCAGTGAACCATCGTCCAGGATGAAGCAATCACCAAATGCGATACGGATCGGGCTGATCGCCTTGCCAGCAGAACGTGTCAGCTCGTGCGCAATCTGGTCAGTATCGATGATTTCAATGCCCAGTTCCCTGAACGAATCGGCTGCTCTGGTCTTGCCACTGCCGATTCCGCCAGTCAATCCGATAATCAGTGCCATTATCAGAACATGGCAAGGTAAGCCTGATTGATCTGCTTACCCCAGAACAGGGCGATCAGCCCGCCGCCAGCCAGATAAGGGCCAAAGGGAAGTGTCATGTTTTTCGAATGGCCGGCAGATAGAATCAGAACAGTACCAACGACAGCACCCACCACAGAAGAAAACAGAATGACCAGTGGCAGCAATTGCCAGCCCAGCCAGGCACCGATTGCAGCCAGCAGCTTGAAATCGCCGTATCCCATGCCTTCCTTGCCGGTCAGCAATCTGAACAGCCAGTAAACACTCCAGAGCGTGAGATAACCTGCAACCGCACCGACCACAGCCGAATGAACATCGGTAAAACCGTTGTTCAGATTGACGATCAACCCTGTCCACAATAACGGCTGGGTGATACTGTCCGGTAAAAGCTGAGTATTCAGGTCGATAAAGGTCAGAACGATCATCGCCCACACAAAAACCAGGACAGCAAACAGAAGGCCACCGAAACCAAAATGCCAGGCGGCCAGACCGCTCAGAATGGCCGTCAGCGCCTCGACCAGAGGATAGCTGAACGGAATGCGCGTATGGCAACCGGAACACTGTCCTCGCAAAAAAAGGTAACTGACGATCGGGATATTTTCAAGAATGGAAATTTTATGCCCACACTGCGGACAACCGGATCCCGGTATAGCCAGGTTATATGCCGGCAGTGCTTTTATCTGTTCCCCGCGCAGCTCTGCACACTGTTGCTGCCACTCACGTTTCAGCATCTCGGGCAGCCGATAAATCACCACATTCAGGAAACTGCCCAGGAGCAGGCCGATTATCGAGATGAACGAAACGAAAAAAAGAGATGAAGCCTGCAGAGTATCAAGAAAATTCATGTGCTGCCTGTCCGTTCCAATTCAGTTTCAGAAATGAGAAAAGTTTGTCAGCCAACGACCTGACCCATTTTAAAGATGGGCAGGTACATGGCAACGACCATTCCACCAATGAGCGTCCCCAGCACAACCATGATGATCGGCTCCATCAGACTGGAGAGTGCTTCCACCGCATCATCCACTTCTGCCTCGAAAAAATCTGCAATTTTGCTGAGCATGGCATCGAGCGAGCCTGATTCCTCACCGATGGAAACCATCTGCAACACCATGGAAGGAAACACATTGGTGGCTGTCATGGCATCTACCAGACTGCTGCCCGTGCTGACTTCATTCTGTATATTCCTGGTGGCTTCGAAATACACCTGATTTCCGGCCGCGCCAGCCACGGAATTGAGCGCTTCGACCAGAGGAACACCCGCAGCAAACATAGTTGAAAGCGTGCGAGACCAGCGAGCGATAGTGGCTTTACGAATTACTTCTCCAAATATCGGCAACCTCAGCGCCAGTCGATCCATCACATGCTGCATCACCGTGGAGCGCTTCCATGTATAGAAGAATGCGTACAGCCCGCCACCGACGCCTCCAAAAATTGCCCACCAGTAATCCACGAAGAAATCAGAAATTGCCATCACCATCAGAGTGGGGGCAGGCAGATCGGCACCAAACCCCTGGAAAAGCTCTTTGAAGGCTGGAATCACGAATATCATGATCACTGCGGTAATGACGAATGCAACCACGATTATCGAAATGGGGTAAAACAGAGCCGATTTGATTTTTCCCTTGATGGCCTGAATCTTTTCCTTATAGGTAGCCAGCCTGTCCAGCAAGCTGTCCAGAATACCGGCGGCCTCTCCGGCGGCCACCAGATTACAGAACAGGGAATCGAAATAAAGCGGATGTTTTCTGAAGGCATTGGCCAGACTGTTACCTGTTTCCACATCGGACTTGATGTCCATCAGCAGTTTTCCCACGGCACGGTTGCTGTGTCCCTTACCCACGATATCAAATGCTTGCAGCAAAGGCACTCCTGATTTCATCATCGTCGCAAGCTGGCGTGTAAACAGCGTTATGTCCTTATCCGTTATTTTTCCACCAGCTCTGGCTTTGGTGATTTTCGTCACCCTGATACCCTGGCGGCGCAGTGTGGAAGTCACCACAACAGTACCGGCAGCACGCATCTCACCTTTGACTGCCTTGCCAGCCTTATCCTTTCCTTCCCACAGAAAATTGAACTCCTTGATTTTCTTTTCTGATGCAGCAACTGTCGCCATACCCGTTCCCTTTTGGTTTTCTGACTCGGATCATGGTTATTACGGCAAAAATTTCAGGATGATTTAACCGGTATTTTTCTCATTTCTGCCAGACAGTCAGAAACGGTCGGATAACGTAACCGAACCCGCAATTCCCGTTTGATACGGTCATTGGTCAAACGTCTTGATTCGAGCATAAAGGACAGGAGGCCCGGGGAAATCACTTTCCGCGCTTCCTGACGGGTAATTCTTTCCGGGCGGGACAAAGCAAAATGATCTGCCACCAGATCGAAATATTCTCCCATTTTCAAACAGGAATCATCGCTTGCATGATAAATTCTGCCCGGCCTGCCAGAACGCAGCACTGCCACGATAATGCGAGCCAGATCGTCAGCATGGATATGGTTGGTATAACTGTCCTCGGTCGACAACAGTACAGGTGTCCTCTGCTGTAAACGCTCGATCGGAAGTCGGTTGTGCGCATAGATTCCCGGTACACGCAGAATGGATACCTGTACCCGATTACGGATCCCCCAGCTTCTGACCTGACGTTCCGCATCCAGCCGCCTGAATGCACGTGCATTTTTCGGGTTGGTCGGGTGACTTTCACTGACCCGGCTACCGCTGCAATCCCCGTACACCCCGCTGGTACTGATATAGATCAACCGTTGTGGTAGTATTCCCGTCTGTGTTTTTGATGAATGTCTGGAAAGCGCCGACAGCAGGTGTAAGGTGCGCATATCACGTTCGCCGTGACCCGGGGGCGGAGCAAGATGCAATATCGTGTGCGCAGCAAGTCCGGCTATTTTGTTGAGGCTTGCCGGTTGATCGAGATCACCCGTTATCGGCCTGATACCCAGTGCACGCAGATGGCCGGAATTTTCGGCTCTGCGACATAAACCAAACAGCTGGTAGTGTTTTTCGAGCAGACCAGCCGCTCTTGAAGCAACATCACCACATCCTACGATCAACAGCTTATTTTTCATAACTCATATTTATAAATCATATCTCCCCGATGGCGTCTTACCGTATTACCTTCAGGCCAAGCGGTCGTATCATCACCACTGAATCGACCGAGACCATTCTTGAAGCAGCACTGCACCATGGATTATCCTTACCTTATGGCTGCCGTAATGGTTCTTGCGGCACATGCAAGGGAAAAATTATACAAGGGATCGTCGATTACGGCGTTCATAGCGAAGAAGCGCTGACGGAACAGGAAAAGAACCAGCAACTGGCACTCTTCTGCTGCGCCCGGCCTCTCTCTGATCTGGAAATAGAATGCCAGGAAATCGAAGCAATCAAAGACATCAAGATTCGCACCATGCCCTGTCGGGTACACAAACTGGAGCATGTCGCATCCGATGTCATGATTATTTACCTGAAACTGCCCGCAAATGAACGGTTGCAGTTTCTGCCAGGCCAGTATATCGACATCCTGATGAAAGATGGTCAGCGCCGCAGCTTCTCTCTGGCCAATGCCCCCGCTAATGATGAATTTCTGCAGTTACATACCCGCAATTATGCAGGTGGGGTATTTTCAGAATACGTTTTTTCTCACATGAAGGAAAAAGATATTCTCCGGTTTGAAGGCCCTTTGGGATCGTTCTTTCTGCACGATGCGCCCAAGAAAGACACTCCCATTATCCTTCTTGCTGGCGGCACCGGCTTCGCACCGGTAAAAAGCATGCTGGAACATATTTTTCAAACAGAAAATACCCGTTTCACCCACAACACAATCAGGTTGTACTGGGGTGCACGAACCAGAGATGGTCTCTACTTGAGTAATCTGGCAGAAAAATGGGCAGCTGAGAATGAAAACTTCAGTTATATCCCGGTGCTATCCGAGCCACTCATAACTGATGACTGGCAGGGAAGAACCGGCCTGGTACATCAAGCTGTCATAAATGATATGAACACGTTGTCTGATTGTCAGGTTTACGCCTGTGGCGCGCCCGCCATGGTAAAAGCTGCTTTTGATGATTTCACTCATCAGCGCAATTTGCAGAGCGAAAATTTCTTCTCCGACGCATTCGTTCCTTCCAAACCGGCAACAGCCTGAGAAATCAGGCTGTACCAATCCGTTTCAGTGCAAAATCAAGCCCTTTGCGATAGTGTTCACTCGCTGCCTCCTGCTTGCCCAGTTTCTCGAATAACTGCGCCAGCGCGAGGTGCACCGGGTATCCCGGCTCGATTGACAAACTGGCTTCAAGGTAACTCTGTGCCTTACCCCACAACTCTCCGTAAGTGCAAAGTCTTCCCAGTGTCAGCAGCAAACCGGCATTGTTCGGATATTTTGCAAGCCAGCTTTCGGCACGCTGTATCTGCCAGCTGACCACCCCACTCTTACAGTCGGCATATAACGTCACGAGTTCCGGATATGGCTGAGCATCCAGGCCGTTCTCGATAATTTTCTGGGCTGTGGCATTATCCCCCAGGGAAATCAGGGCACGGGCAGCGGCTACCGCAAGTCTGCCATCGAGCTTTTCCCGATACGACAAACTCCCCCAATACTTTCTCAACGAGGCAATATTTTTCGCATTCTTTCTGATATTTTCCAGATGAGCGCGAAATCGCAGCTCATCTATGAGAGTTCTGTCAACAGCAGGTCGATTCACCAGCACCTTCGTCAATTCCAGTACAGCATCCCAGTTTCCAGCCATCTGACGCGCTTTCAACTCCAGTAACAGCACTGCTGTACTTTGCAAGCCACCGGTCGAGTAAAGCGATTGCAACGCGGCCAGCGCATCGCCATGGCGCCCCTCATCCAGCAGCAACTCTGCTTCGGCGATCAATGCAAGTGCCCGCCCCGCTGGCGCCTGCTCTCTGGCAACAGCCAGCAAACGGTCACGCAGCGCATAGTTTCTCTGCTGATGGGCTGACCGGGCTGCCACAACGGCGTTCAAAACCTTGATCGTTTGTCTGTCAGCCAGTCTGGCAGCTTTTTCTGCAAGCGCTACAGCTCTGTCATAGCGGGTTTCAAAGAATGCCTTCAGTCCGGACCGTGTCAGCTGTTCGACTTTCCTGCTGCGCAGACCGGACAAACCGGACAGCGCCCTCAGCAATGCATAAAACAGGATAAAAGCAAACAGCAAGATCAGAATGAATGTATTAAACGCAAGCTCAACTTTATAAGGCGGCACCGTAAACAGTACCGAACCCGTATTGTAATATGCAGTCAATATAATGGCGGCCGCTGCCGCGAGCAGCGCCAACACCCACAATACCAGCTTCATCCTTCTCCCCTTTCATGGTAAGTTAGTTGTAACGCACGGCTTGCAGAAGTTTTCCGGTATCCGGCAACCGTGATCCGATATCGATGCCAGCCAGCCTCTCCAACTCTTTCAATACATCTCTGACTGACTGAGCCTCGATATCAAAATACCGCTGTATCCAGTCTGATGCCGATTTGACAGCGGAACCAAAACTCTCCTCGTCCCGGGTCAGCAAGGCGAGACGAGCCAGTATCAATTGCAACTCGATGTTTTCTTTCAGAAGGTGAGCCTGAGAAGGTGACAACAGGGGTATTCCCTGATCTGTCTTTTCAATTTTGATCAGTCGACTGAGATCCTCACCGATTTCACGCAGATAACGCTGCCACCATTCTGGTTCAGGCATATCATCGTATTTTTCAGATAAATCGACGTTGATCAGATGGGCTTCCATTGCCAGCGGAAGCGTTTCGATCCGTGCTGCAAGTTTGTCAATATTCCGGGAAATTTCAGAGACATCCACAACGGGTTGTGTTTCCAGTTGTTCAATTTCTCCAGCCAGTATTACAGCCAGTTTTGAAGCGCCGAGGACATCACTCGATTGCAGTAATTCGTACGAGTATTTCAACGAAACAAGTGCGGAACGCACATCACCTGTCAATCGTAATTGACGATCAGTCGAGACGACAAGGCGTTCAACCGCACCCAGAATCCAGGCATCGGACCGGGTACCATTACCTTCGTCAGCAGGCAGTTCAACAACTGCCGGGGAGGATGCAGGATCAGCCTGCAAATTTTCTTCAAGAAGATTTAACTGCTGTTCCACTTCTGCTTTCTTCGCTTCAAGCTCGTCAAGCATCTTGCGGGAACGATTGCTGAAAACATCTGCATCTGCCAGATATTTCGTCAGGGAGTACTCCATTGCAGCGATGTATCCCTGCTTGCCTGCCCAGTTCCACAGCATGACAGCCACGGCAAGCAGCAGGATGATCAGTATGAAAAGAGCCAGGCGACGGGCTGATCCGGAAGTCGAGGTCTGCGTGTGCTTATTCATATGATCGAATGTTCTTAGCGAAACTACATTTTTTCGAAATACTCCAGCAAGCCTTGTACTGTTCCTTCATCTCCGAGAAGAGTGCGATATATTTTTCTGATACCCAGCTCCCGGGCTTTGCGCTCTATCCGCTCATGTGCAGTGAACACCGGCGTGGCTTTGAGCAATTGTTGGCCGGTTTCACCGATCATGTCAAATAAATTATCCAGACCTTCACTACTGCTTATGATCACTGCCTGAATCCCGTCATCACGCCAATGTTTCAGCAACGGCAGCGGATCAGCTTCCGGTTTGTGACGACGGTAGCATTCAATGTATTCAACACTGGCTCCGCGCTCACGCAATGTATCTCCCAGCAATCTCCGTCCGTCATTACCGCGAAAAATCACTACGTGCCTGCCCTGCATGACCTGAAACTGAGGCATGCGCAGCAATGCCTCGCTGTCAGAACCCTCTTCAGGAAGAATCACATTGGTGATGCCGTAGCGTTCAAGTACCCTGGCACTCCCTTTACCCACAGTTGCTACCAGTACATGCCGAGGCCAGCTGTGGCTGACCTGAACCAGTGGGATGACTTTCTCCACGGCATTCGGACTGACGAATACGGCTAAATCGAACTCATCGAGTCTTGCAATCAGATCAAGCAAGGGTTGTTTGTTTTCACTGTCGGAAATTTCCAGCACGGGAAACAACCAGGGCTCTCCGCCCAGTTCTCTGACCCATGTTGCCAAACCACCTGCCTGATGCAGAGGACGTGTAATCAGGATACTTTTACCGGCCAGCCGATTGGAGGACAAATCCACCCCGGTTTCAACCCCGGTCCCAGTCACTTTTCACGCCAGTGCAGCAAGAATTTCCTCCGCACCATGAGCTTTCAGGTTTTGTGCCAGTTGCTGACCCACCTGCTCACCCGATTCCGGTTTACCGCATAATTTATCCGCAATCATTCTCGATCCGTCAGGAGTCGCCACAAAACCGCGCAGGGTCAATACATCTTCGAAAATCTCGGCAAAGCCACCCAGAGGCACTTGACAGCTGCCCCCCAGCATACGGCTCATGGCACGTTCCGCCTCCACACAGCAAGCTGTTGCAGCGTGGTGCAATGGCTTCATCCACTCCACCATATCAGGATCATTGTCACGGCATTCGATACCCAGCGCACCCTGTCCAACCGCAGGAAGGCTCAGTTCGGGTGGCAGCAGCATACTGATGCGATACCCCAGTTCCAGACGCTTCAATCCGGCTGCAGCCAGAATGATCGCACTGTATTCTCCCTCATCCAGTTTTCTCAGCCGCGTCTGGACATTGCCACGCAACGGCCGCACCTGTAGATGAGGAAAACGTGCACGCAACTGGGATTCACGTCGCAGGCTGGAGGTACCCACCACACTTCCGGCAGGCAATTCTTCCAAGCTGGAAAAATCATTTGAAACAAACGCATCACGCGGATCTTCCCGTTCCGTAATAGCTGCCAGTGTGAATCCGGATGGAACAATCATCGGCACATCTTTCATGGAATGCACGGCGATATCCGCACGACCATCTTCCAGCGCCAGCTCGAGCTCCTTGATAAAAAGTCCCTTGCCACCAATTTTCGACAGGGAAACATCCAGAATCTGATCTCCTTTGGTCGTCATGCCAAGTATGGTGATATCAGTTTGCGGGTATAATTCGAGCAGACGGCCCCGGATGAAATTCGCCTGCCACAAAGCGAGCTGGCTCTCGCGTGATGCAATAACAATTTTTTTAGGACTGGACATAGCAGAAATCCGAATTTGCGGCAATGCAGCCATTCTAGCATGGCCGCCCCCGGTACGGATGATGACGGATGACTGCGCCTTCATCCCGGCCCCCAAATCCATGATTACAGGAGACATGCAATAATGAGTCTGAATACCCGAGCAAACATTATTCCCGAGAAAAACACGCCCAACGAAAAAGATTATCCGTTGCGGGAAGATATTCGTTTGCTGGGACGTATGCTGGGGGATACCATACGAGAGCTGGAAGGTGAAACGATGTTCAACCTGGTCGAAACCATTCGCCAGACATCCGTACGCTTCCGGCGAGATCAGGATGAAGCGGCCGAACACGAGCTCGATACCATCCTCAACCATCTCAGCCACAAGGAAACCATCGCTGTCGTACGAGCATTCAGTTATTTCTCACTGCTGTCAAATATCGCTGAAGATTTGCACCACAACCGCCGTCGTCGTGCCCATTTACGTGCAGGCTCCCCTCCCCAGGATGGCAGTGTCACGCTGGCTCTGCAACGCGTAGTGAAAAAAGGCATCGATGCCGAGCAACTGCAGAATTTTTTTGCCAGCGCATTGATCTCCCCTGTACTGACAGCTCATCCGACTGAAGTGCAGCGACGCAGCATCCTGGATTATCAGCTGAAGATTCAGCGCCTGCTCAAAGAACGGGATCGTACCCAGCTCACACCCAATGAAATGCGCCACAACGAGGAAGATCTGCGTTCCGCCATCCAGACATTATGGCAGACCCGGATGCTGCGTTCCGTCAGGCTGACGGTACAGGATGAAATCGAGAATGGCCTGATCTATTACCACTACACTTTTCTCCGGCAAATTCCCTATATCTACGCCAAGCTCGAGGATATCCTGGAACGCCACATGGACAAGGCAGCGCCGCGCATTGCCTCATTTCTGCGGATCGGCAGCTGGATAGGTGGAGACCGGGACGGCAACCCTTTCGTTACCCACCAGATCATGCTGCATGCCGCTGAGCGGCACTCGGCACTGATACTTGATTTCTACATCAGCGAAGTGGAAAGAATCGGCCAGACCATGAGTCTGTCCGAGCGTCTGATCAAGGTCAGCAGTGATCTGGAAGGACTGGCTTCCACCGCACCCGGCCTGCCGGCCAGCAGGATCGATGAGCCCTACCGGCGTGTATTTCTCGGCATCCATGCCCGTCTGATCGCAACCAGCAGACATCTGGGATCGTCCGTTCGTGGATGTTGCCAGGAAAACAATGCCGAACCTTACGCCGACAGTGCCGAATTCGTACATGATCTCGATATCGTCATCCGTTCATTGAGACAACACCGGTCAGACAGACTGGCCCAGGGGGCTTTACGTGATCTGCGACGGGCGGCAGATGTATTCGGTTTCCACCTGGCACCGCTGGATATGCGCCAGCACAGCAAGATTCATGAACAGGTCATCTCTGAGCTGTATGAGAAAAATACCCGGGACGACCGGAATTATCTCGAGATGTCTCGCTCTGAACGTGTCGAGTGGCTGCTGGCCGAACTCAGGCATCCACGTTCACTGGTCACCTCTTTTTCAGATTTCTCCGACGTTACCCAGGGCGAATTGCGCATCCTGAAAATGGCTGCTGAAATCCAGCGCCGTTTTGGCCACGCCGCACTGCCCAACTACATCATCTCGATGGCAACCGGCGTTGTACATATCCTGGAAGTGGCATTGCTGCTGAAAGAAGCCGGATTATTGCAATTTGGTGATGACCCGCGCTCGACCGTAAACATCATCCCGCTATTCGAAACGATCGATGATCTGCGCGGCTGCGCCAGCGTCATGGATGAATTGTTTTCTCTTCCGGATTACCGCAAGTTACTGCTTTCACGAGACAATCTGCAAGAAGTCATGCTGGGTTATTCTGACAGCAACAAAGACGGTGGATTCGTTACTTCAAACTGGGAAATCTATAAAGCCGAAATCGAGCTGACTCGGGTGTTCGATCGCCACGGAGTAAGGTTGCGTCTGTTCCACGGCCGCGGCGGTACGGTAGGACGTGGCGGTGGTCCCAGCTATCAGGGAATACTGGCTCAGCCACCAGGCAGTGTCAGTGGCCAGATCCGGCTGACCGAGCAGGGTGAAGTCATCGCCAGTAAATATACGGATCCTGAAATCGGACGGCGTAATCTCGAAACCCTGGTTGCCGCCACCATCGAATCCACACTACTGGATCGTGATGCCGTCCATTATCACGCACCCCATTATCACCAGATCATGGAAGAACTGTCTTCCAGTGCGTGTGCTGCCTATCGCGATCTGGTCTATAAAACACCGGGATTCAAGCAGTTTTTCCTGGAATCCACCCCGATCCGTGAAATTGCCGGTCTGCATATCGGCAGTCGGCCGACTTCGCGCAAACCTTCTGACAAAATCGAAGATCTGCGGGCGATTCCGTGGGTATTCAGCTGGAGCCTGAATCGCACGATGATTCCTGGCTGGTACGGGTTTGGTACAGCCGTGGAAAATTTCGTGCAGCAAGCCGGGAATGAGCAGGAAGCATTGAAACAACTGCAGGAGATGTATCGCACCTGGCCTTTTTTGCAAACCCTGCTGTCCAACATGGACATGGTGCTGTCAAAGAGCGATCTGGGTATCGCCTCGCGCTACGCCGAACTGGTAACTGATCCCGAATTACGACAAAGCGTTTTCACCAGCATCCGCACTGAATGGGAGCTTTGTATGAAATGGCTGTTTGCCATTACCGGCTATTCTGAACTTCTGCAGGATAACCCGACTCTGGCGCGCAGCATCCGTATCCGGACACCCTATATCGACCCGCTGAACCACTTGCAAATAGAACTGCTCCGCCGCTATCGCTCGGGAGATGATGACGATACCGTTCGTCGTGCAATTCATCTGACTATCAATGGAGTCGCTACCGGGCTCAGGAACAGCGGTTAATATTTCCCGGAAACTACCTGCCTGAATTTCTGTGGTTAAAATAACTGCAACTCACGATAACAGTGGATAATATTTAAGCATTGGATTAATGCCGGTAACCGGCATTAATTAAACTGTGAATTGCCTGGCTTGCATTCATGCTGGCGTCGTATTTAATCGAACCAGGAAACAGACCGGAAACCATGAATTGAAGCGTTACTCCTTCAACCGGCTTTTTCCTGAACCTGACTGTCGTCACTACCGGGAGGAATAATGAAACAAGAGAGTCCTCGATTGGAAAACACCACACCCATCGAAGAAAAAACGACCCGCTCTCTTCTCGATCACCTCACCCGACTCAAACCAACCCGACTGGTCATTTTCACCTCTGTTTTTTTATCCTGCCTGTTACTTTCGCTCGGTTTCGTTTTTTTACAACCGGCAACTTATCAGAGCTATGCCACCCTGCTGACCGTTGCCAAAACAGCCATCGATCAGGCAAGCAGGGAAGCCGACATCCAGCATGTTGCCATTCAGAAACAGGTTCTCCTCGGTTCGGAACTGCTGACCGAAACGGCAGACCGTCTGCGGAAAGGCAACGATGCTGAAGCGGGAATCAATCTGACACCCGCTGTCATTCGCGACATGCTGGATGTCCGGCCGGTAGACGACACCAATCTGGTCGAAATGGTGGCTGAAGGGAATGAACCCGGGTTACTGCCACGCCTCATCAATACCTGGATCGACGTCTATCTGGATGCACGATCAGCAGAAATTGCCCGATCCAAAGGCTCGACGGTAGAAATGATGCAGGAGGAACTGGTTGCGCTGACCGAAAAGATTCAACAAAAAAGGCTCGAGCTCGAGCAATTCCGACAGCATAACGAAATCGTCTCGACCGAACGGCAGGACAATGAAGCACTGGCACGTCTCAAAGGACTGACTGATTCGCTGAATAAAGCCAGCGAAGAAGAAGTCAAGGCCAAAGCACGTCTCGACACCATCAGGAAATCGATCGAAAGGGGACAGATCGTCGTACCCAATGAAGATACACGCACACTGAGTGCGCTCGAGAGACGTGCACAGGAATTACGAGAACAACTGGAAGAACTGGATCGGCAATACACCCGTGAATACATGGCTTTATCCCCTGATCTCAAAGTGATTCCGGACAAACTGCGAGCACTCGAAGATGAAATTCAGCACATCCGTCGGAAAGGTCAGACCGTAGTCGTCAGTGATGCCGAGCAGGAATATGCTGCTGCCCGGCAGGCTACCCGTTCAATCCAGGAACAGCTCGACCAGCACAGAAAAAAAGCGGCTGAATTCACAGCCCGCTTCACCGAACATGATGCATTGAAATCCGATCTGGAAGAACTGGAGCAGCTCTACCGCGATACTCAGGCAAGACTGGCTCAGATCGAGGCGCAACATACCGGAAAATACCCCTACGTCGATGTCATTGAACGTGCTTTCCTGCCCCATCACCCGATCGGACCGGATTACCTGTGGAACGCCATGATCGCGACACTGGCGTCTTTGTTGCTGGGCCTGACTGCGATCTGGATCCTTGAATTCCTGATGCACAAGGAGCAGGAAAAACTGGCGATCCATCTGTCCGGTATCCATCTTCACAATCAGGATAATTTGCCCCACAGTGCCTTCGATGTCCTGCCGTCGACATCGCCAGTCAATTTTCCTCGGCAACCTGCTCAGGCACTCGAACATACCAGTATGAACGGGCTCACGCCACAGCAGATCGCCACCCTGTTTCAGACAGCGAACATCCGGGAAAAACAGCTGCTGCTCTTGCTGCTGAGTGGTTTGACGCCAGATGAAATCACCCATCTGCAGCAGGATGACATCGATCTTGAACACAATTCACTCACGGTCAGAAGCGTGCCGGCCAGAACGATTCCTCTACATCCTGTCCTGGCCGCGCTCTACGGTAAATACGGCCACTGTCTGACGGATCCTGCCGGGAATCGTTTGAATCAGGAAGAGCTGGAAGCCTTACTGATCTGCCTGCAGATCGATGCCGATCTGTTAGCAGATAACCAGATTTCGGCTGAAATATTGCGCCAGACTTATATTCTCTATCTGGTAAGGCAAGGCATTCGCCTCGGTGATCTCGAATCGGTCACAGGTTATATCTCACCGACAGAACTGTCCGGTTACGGCACTTATGCTCCTGCAGGTACCAGATACCCGGTCGAATCAATCAATCTGTTCTACCCGATCGATTACAAGCAGGATGTGTGACAGGCCTCATAACGTAATTCTATAACGCTGGATTTTTCAACAACGCATCGACCAGTCTTTTTTCGATCGAGCTGTACTGCCGGGTATCGTCCGTATGCAGTCCTGGTGATCTGCCCCAGGCTGGGTTCTGCCTGAGCATATCGATGATCTGCTGCCAGCCATCCGGCAGCTCACCACGCTCCGGCTGCTGACTTACCTGATCGGTATGACAGGCAGCGTGCCCCCGGTTCATCAGTTTGTCCAGCAGTTGGCGCTGGCGCAGATACAGCAACTGCAAAGTGCTGTCATCTACACATAACCACCGGGTACCCCGGATTTTCGCCTGAATCTCCTTGCCGTAACGTCTGAATGTAGACCAGCCGGTTCCGGCAAGTGCGCCCAGCATGCTGGCAACCCCAAGACTCAATCCTCCTGTCATCAGATCGATTCCTGCTCCAGCAGCAGCCCCCTTGAGTGCCGCACTGCCGATATCCAGACCATAGGCTTTCAGTACACCGGGTGCAAACAGATCAAGCTGCCAGTAGCCATTCTGTACCGGGATCTTTTGCAGTTCGATATCCTTATCCGTGAAATTGAACATCTTCAGCAAATCAACCAGACAGTGCTGCTCTGCCTGACGGATGAAATCCTGCAATCTGATCGCTGCAGATGAAGTATCACCAGCCGAACTGCGTTCATCACCCGTATGCTCCCGGTAACACGCCGTAGTAATGATCAAGCCGGCAATCCGCCTGGCGGCAGACATGCAAAGCTGATTCCAGACTCTGGCACGGTGGTCGATCAGACGTTGCAGGCGGGTATAGTGCACTTCCAGCAGGCTTTGTATTTTCTGGTACAGGCGCTTTTCCGCTTCAAAGGCAAATGCCACGGTATCCAGTTCAAGCGAGGCGTATATGTTGAACGCCGCCAGCTTTTTTCTCCACAGATCGAGCTCGGCCCGATGCGCCGCAGTAAAATTGAATATCGGGATCATCGGCTTCATTGCCTTGCCGAGTATCTCGATTTCGATGAGATATTTTTCCAGCACCGGCTCACGCACGTCGATCACATATAACAGCACATCACTGCGTAACACCTGCCGGATAACCTTGGCTTCCTGTTCCAGCGGGTCGTTGAGAGGCGTCGCAGCAACAAATTTTTCCAGCAGTTCACTTTGCGTGCTGCGCTTGTTTCTGGTCGCAATCAGATGGAGTTTGTCCTGCAGTGCATAGACATCTTCGATTCCGGGTGTATCGTGCAAATTGAGCACCGCTTCACTTCCGGCAAAAATAGTAGCCCGTTCGACATGACGGGTCGTCCCCGCTGCATCATCCACTCTGCCAAAGCTGGTACTGCGCAGCAAAGTACGAATCAGCGAGGTTTTTCCGGTATTGGTATGGCCGACGACAGCAATCTCCAGCAGCGGTGCTTCCTGCATCGAGACTGTCCCGACAGATTTCATATCAGTATGCATCATCAGGAAAGGATATGTTCGGCTGGAATCGCACAGGTTTGTGCCAGCCGGTACCAGGCCTGTCTGCGTGATTCCGCCACCGGAATTGCAGGGCTGCTTTGCAACAATATCAACCAGATCTGACCGGATACCAGTGTTGCAAGCTCTCTTACCATCCGCTGCACTCCACGATCAGGCAACCGATGTGCCGCCACGCCAATGACTAACGCTCCTTTGGATTTTTTGAGCATTTCCGAGACCCGGGCAAATGTTTTCTGATCCGCCACATTTTCCTGGCAAACCAATCCTTCCGGCCAGATGGCATGGCTGTCCAGTTCGACACCGATCACCAATGCATTTTCGGGAAAACGACGACTGTGTTTCGCACGGGTAATCGGCTCCGGCGATTCTTTTGCCATTCCGGGATCACGGTCGATCACACTGGTCACGAATTCTTTTGCGATCAGGCTCTGTCGCAAGGTGACGTAGTAAGGCAGGTATAAATCCAGTTTGTAGCGATACTCGGACAGCTTCAACATGAAAAAAGCAAGCAGCATCAGGATCAGGCGAGGTAACAACCCATATACGATCAGTGCTCCCACCAGAAATTCTGCCCAGGCGCTTCTGATGACTGAATCCTGCGCACCTGCCCCGATCCGGCTGGCTGCGATCTGCTGACCGTCAGGAACAGCGAGGCCAATATGCTGCATGGGAACACCCAACAGACGAGTCAGCTCTGGCAGGCTGTTTTCCGGCAGTAATGTCGTCCCCCAGACGAAATCGTACTGTTTTGCCAGCATCAGCAGAATCAGCACGCCCATCCCTGCAAGCAGATAAACCAGCCAGAACTGATGAGTCAACATGCTGATTCGCCACCGGCCCACCCTGCCAGACAGGCAGATTTCCCACCAGGCACGTGCAGCAAACGTACCCGTGGAGTCACTCTCTCTTTTCTTGAGCTGAAAAGGCAGCCAGCAGGCCAGTTGCGCAGCAATGCCCGAACTCAACCCCTGAACACTCAGCAAAATCCCGGCACACCACAGCAACATCGACAGGAAATTGAACCCAAGCAACACGACCAGCAACCAGTAAATATTCAGCGTCGAAGATTCGCTGGCTGCATTGACCGCGGCCAGCCCTCCGAGAACCGCCGCCAGCAGCAGAATGATTCTGCTTGCACGTATGAACAGCTTCTCCGGCTGCTGGAGCACCTCGTCCAGATGATTGTCATGAACCAGATGATGAGCGCGATCCAGTAATCTTTCCAGAAAAGCAGCGTAACTGAAACCGGAAGCAGGGTACGCTTCCATACTCGCAATACCGGCGTAAGAAAGTGCCTGAGGCTGGCCTGTTTCAATATGCCGCAATTGTTCCAGTCGAACCAGATCATTGAAATCGTGGTTTTTTAATGCCATCACTATCGATATCTAAACAGAAAAATAAAAATGAGATCACCTCGTCATAACCCGGGCGACCTGGAAAACCTGTCACCAGCCGATGAGGCAAGCAGCATAAACGGCCGGAATACGGTAATGGAAAACGGTTATCTCACTCCGGAATATCGTAATACAACCTGATCCCCGTAAAAACTTGGAAAACCGTACAATCCACGCTCTATCGAACAAAACAGAGTATCCGCAAGAGGACAGTAAAGTCCGTTCATTTATTTCAGGAAGGATGTCATCAATGAAACCCGTCGCAATTCTCAGGTTTTTCCCGATCGAAGGGCCCGGCTATTTTGCCACATTTCTCAACCACCATCACATACCATGGCAACTGATCTGTCTGGATGAAGGAACGCCTCCGCCGGAAAATATGAACAAATACAGCGGCCTGGTATTGATGGGCGGGCCGATGAGCGTACATGATGATCTACCCTGGATCGGCTCGGTATTGTCACTCATCAGGCAAGCGACAAGTACCGATATTCCGGTACTGGGCCACTGCCTGGGTGGGCAGCTTTTATCAACCGCTCTGGGAGGCGTGGTAACAAATAATCCGATCAAGGAACTGGGTTGGGGACGCGTGGATGTGACTTCTCTATCCATTGCGCATGACTGGTTTGGTACTGATCTCACGGAATTCGATGCCTTTCACTGGCACGGCGAAACCTTCAGCATACCGGCAAACGCAGTCAGGCTGCTATCCAGCCCTTACTGCCCCAATCAGGCCTTTGCCCTGGGGATTCACCTGGGCCTGCAGTGTCATATCGAAATGACCGCCGAGATGGTAAAAATATGGTGTGAGGCAAATGCTGCCGAGCTGGTACAAAGCCGGGAAAGTCCCGCTGTCAGCAGCAGTGAAGAGATTCAGGCGAATCTCGATGACCGCATTGCTGCACTGCAATCAATCGCAGATCGCCTGTACAAAAAATGGATTAAGGCATTGAAAAACTGATGGTCGCCACCAACACGTAACCATCAGCCCAAGGCATGTTCATGGTTCATACCGGTTCAGATGGCGATCTCGGCTCGCATTTTCTTCATGGCTTTTGCTTCGATCTGACGCACACGCTCAGCAGAAACGCCCAGCTCATCAGCCAGCTCATGCAAGGTGGCAGCCTTGTCTTCCCGCAGCCAGCGAGCCTCGATGATACGGCGGCTACGTTCATCCAGACTGTCCAGCGAATTTTTCAGCCGGGCGTGTGTCAGTCGCTCCAACTGCTCTTTTTCCAGCTCCCTGGAGGGATCCGATCCATCCGTCAGCCAGGCAATCGGGCTGAAATCATCTTCATCACTGTCCGTCACCGGCTCCAGTGAAATATCCCGGCCGCTGAAACGTGTTTCCATTTCGACGACTTCCTCAGCTTTGACACCCAACTGTTCTGCCATCGAAGCCACTTCAGCCTGGCTCATCGTATCCAGCCCTTTCTTCATGCTGCGCAGATTGAAAAAAAGCTTTCTCTGCTGTTTGGTCGTGGCGATCTTGACCAGCCGCCAGTTACGCATGATGAATTCATGGATTTCCGCCCTGATCCAGTGAATCGCAAAGGAAATCAGCCGGACACCCCGTTCAGGGTCAAACCGTCTGACAGCCTTCATCAGGCCGATATTACCCTCCTGTATCAAGTCAGCATGCGGCAGCCCATATCCCAGATAACCGCGTGCAATGGTAACCACTACGCGTAAATGGGAAAGCACCAGCTGATGCGCTGCATTGACGTCACCCTCTTCTCGCATACGTTTAGCCAGGGAAGCTTCCTCTTCCCGGGATAAGACAGGAAAGCTGCTGGTCGCACGAATATAGCTGTCCAGATCACCGCCTGCCATCACCGGTAAAGCCATAATCTCATTCATGATTTTCTCCATTGATTTTCAGAATGTACTTGCGTGATTTGAAGCGAATAGACATATCCTAGCACTCTTAGTTCATGAGTGCTAATTTCATCAGTACCTGATTACCTCCCTTAACCGCCTATTCAGACTGCTACACGATCAAAACAATCTCTCATATATTAAATTCAGATAAAGAAATCATTATTTATTATTTTTATAAATAAGAGATTGTTGTTATCTTTGCTTCGCTCGAACGACGTCGAGAGCCATAAACCAATAAATCTACAACTATAAAACAGAGGCATACATGAGACACCGTACATGGATATGGCTTTATCTGATTACTCTCCCGTCGCTGACAAACATGGTTCATGCAAAAGAAACGCTTTCAGACAGCCGGAATGGTCGGACAACAGCAATTGATTCCGGTCCTGCAGCATCCAAGGAAGTAATTATACAAACTGCAGCAAACGAACAAGCTGAATCGACCAAACCAACATTCATCGCTGGTAATGCACCCTCCAGTTTTTACCAGCGCGCGCGCAGCTACAGTACTCACCCGGAGTCCGATCCTCCCCGTTATGTACGTACGCTATCCAAAACAGGGATCGATGCTTTCAAAAATCTTTACTGGCTGGATGTCGGCTTGGATTACCGCGTACGTTATGAACATCGTCACAATGATATCCGACGCTCACGTATCACTACCGATAACCCTGTTCTACTCCGAACACGGGCCTATCTGGGTATCAAAGAAATTCTGGATCCTCTGCGCTTTGTGGTCGAATTTGAAGATGCACGCCGCTATAACGGTAAATTCCCTAAAGATAATCGCGACTGGAATGAATTCGAACTGATCCAGACCTATGGCGAACTCTATTTCAAGGATGCGCTGGGGCGCGATGACCTGGGTAATTATCGTCCTGTCAGAATCCGGGGTGGTCGCATGGCATGGGAAACGCTGGATCGGCGCTTACTGGGTAGTAATCAATGGCGCAACACTACCAATAATTTTGAAGGCTTCCGCGTTACACTCGGCCAGGAATCGAATGACTGGGAGTTCGATGCATGGGGAGTGCAACCGGTCATAAGACTGATAGACAAATTTGACCGGCGCGACAAAGGCCAGTGGTTTTATGGCGCAATCGGACATTTTCGTCAATGGTCAAAAATAATCACCATTCAACCCTACTATATGGGGTTAATACAGGATGACGATGGTGGAACACGAGTCAAACGTGAAATCCACTCTCCTGCCATACGAGCCTATGGTGTTGTGCCCAATACTGAAGTCGATTTCGATCTCGGTGCCATTTATCAATTTGGCCGTGACGATGGACAGAAAAAATCAGCGCATTCCTATCTGCTCGAATTCGGCTACACCTTTCAACAAGCTGCCTGGAAGCCTCGCGTCAGTGCCTTTTACGGCTATGTAAGTGGTGATCGGGATCCTAACGACAGCACAAACAACCGTTTTGAAAGATTCTTCGGTTTTGCACGTCCCTGGTCAGCTGATGACAACATCATCATGGAAAACATCCAGGCACCGAAAATCAAGGTAGAGTTCCAGCCACATCCGGACTTACAAATCGACGGAGGCTATAACGGCTTCTGGCTCGCCAGTAAGACTGACCGTTTCAACAACCTTCTCAACGGCAGTGGAAATAACCGTGATCGCAGCGGTAACAGTGGCAGCTTTATCGGGCATTCAGCCGATATTCGCGCCCGTTACAAGCTGACACCTCATATCAGTACCACACTGGGCTATTCACACTGGTTCAACGGCGGATTCATAAAAAACCGGCAACTGGCGGAACTGGGAGAAACGAGTGCCGGTACGGATTTTTTCTATGTTGAAGTTGCTATCAGCGCATTCAAATAACATCAACTTATCTATAAAAGGAAAACAAATGAAATTCAATACATGGTTGTCAGTCGGTTTATTTATGTTTGTTGTGGCAAATTCCAACCAGGTACTTGCTGATCGGACCATTCTCAACGTCTCCTATGATCCGACACGCGAGCTGTATGAGGAATATAACCGCGAGTTCATCCGTTACTGGCAGGAAAAAACCGGAGAGAAAATCACTGTCAAGCAGTCTCATGGCGGCTCCGGCAAACAGGCACGTGCGGTCATCGACGGTGTGCCTGCAGATATAGTGACACTTGCCCTTGCTCATGACATCGATGCCATCAGCGAACAATCCGGACTGATTCCGGCCGAATGGCAGAAACGCTTACCCAACAACAGTTCGCCCTATCTCTCGACGATCGTCCTGCTGGTACGCAAAGACAATCCCAAAGGAATCAGGGACTGGGATGATCTGATCAAACCGGGTGTCGCCGTCATCACCCCCAATCCGAAAACATCGGGTGGTGCACGCTGGAATTATCTGGCAGCGTGGGGTTTTGCACTGAAAAAATACGATAGTGATGAAGCAAAAGCACAGGAGTTCCTCACCCGACTTTATAAGAATGTCTCGATACTCGATTCAGGGGCACGTGGATCAACCATCAATTTCATCCAGCGCGGCATAGGAGATGTTCTGATTTCCTGGGAAAACGAAGCATTCCTGGCACTCAAGGAATATGGCCCGGAGCAATTCGAAATCATTATTCCCTCGATCAGCATTCTTGCCGAACCCCCTGTCGCTGTGGTCGACAAGAACGCTGACAAACATGGCGTGCGTAATATTGCCCAGGCCTACCTCGAATACCTGTACGGCAAAAAAGGGCAGGAAATTGCAGCACGCAACTTTTATCGGCCGAGCGATCCGGAAATCGCCCAAAAATATGCGCATCAGTTCCCGGCAATCAATCTGTTTACGATCAATGAAGTATTTGGCGGCTGGCCGCAAGCCCAGAGCATCCACTTCAAGGATGGTGGCCTGTTCGACAAAATCTATGTCAATCAATGATCGATTCTGTACCGGCACATTGACTTCATAACCTCAAACTCGAAAAGAACCAGAAATGACAGTACTGATAGTGGGTGGAGATTACATTGCGTCTCTCAAACAGAAAATCACGGCACACGGCTATGCCCGTATCGAACACTGGAATGGCCGTAAAAAAGGGTTCAACAAACGGGCATTGCCAGGCAGAACGGAACTGGTCGTGATCATCTACGACTACGTCAGCCACAACCTCGCCAATTCAGTGAAAGACCAGGCCAGCCGTATCGGTATCCCGATGATTTTCTGCCGCCGCTCCCTGTACGAAATCGACACGATTTTCGATAAAAAAGAAGCCGAAGTTGGAGAAAACGATTGTCACATCTTCGTTATGTAAACCCATCAATGGCAAGTGAAGCGATTCAAGAAATGATGCCATTTTCCCGGACAAGAGGGATACGGATGAAATTACCGATCCTCTTGGCCGCCACGGGTTATCAAACGTTTTCAATCTGTTTCAGGAATCGCCGGAACATACATCTCCCGGAAACAGCCTTGTATACAAAAACAGCGACAAACCACCTTGAAAGGAGCGCTTTCATGAATAGAACGACTGCCAGGCCCTTTACCGTAATGGATGAGTTTGAATTGATCAAGGCCGCCACCGATTACTCGCTGGAACAGGATAAAAATGGCCGGATCAGTGGAAATTTCTACCATTGCAAACTGACCAGTGCCTTTCAGGTAATCCTTGATAGTCGTGAGAATAAAATAATCGGCCATGCGGCCTACATTCGCTCCGAATCACATGGTGAAGTCTCGCTCTGGCCCTGGCAGGTATTTGCACTGGCTTCCAAAGATGAACAATTGATCGACCTCGATCGCCTGTGCAGAGCAATCCACGCACTGAATTATTTCAAGAAAAACCCTGATACCCGCACCGGTCAGCTTTTCCTGAGTGTACATCCGCGCCTGTTGAGCAGTATTCAGAATGAGCACGGACGGACATTCAAGGATTTTCTGGATTTAACCGGAATCAGCACTTCCCGGATCGTGATTGAAATACCTCCGGCCCTGAATCATGACTGGAAACTGCTGCAGAAACTGATCATCAACTACCGCTCATATGGTTATCAGGTAGCCATTAATTTCAGCGGCACTCATGGACACGAGTTACCGGGGGCAGATGATCTCCATCCAGACATCCTGATCGTGCAGGCACACGAGCTACTGCACTATCAAAAGGATGACCCTTCCGCAGACAGCTACGCCCGGGATGCCAGACCCCTCCTGCATGTCAGAAAAATCGAAACGCAAGCGCAGCTGACAGCAGCAAAACAGGCAGGTGCACATTATCTGCAGGGTAACTTTCTAGGAACAGCAGTATGACTCACGACAGGATCCCGGTAACCACCCAAAAGGATTTTTACAATCGAATGACAGGAGTCTGAATTTTGAGCACTTTCAAACAATACAGTGTATTACCGGGATTCAATCTGGCACTGGGATTCACTCTACTCTACCTGAGTCTGGTCGTACTGATTCCTCTGTCGGCAGCATTCATCCACAGCGCAAAACTGACCTGGCCGGAATTCTGGAATACGGTGACTGCACCCCGGGTCGTCGCATCCTACCGGCTGACATTCGGAGCCTCATTTGCAGCCGCAGCGGTCAATGCATTTTTCGGACTGCTGGTCGCCTGGGTGCTGGTACGTTACCCGTTTCCGGGCAAGCGTCTGGTCGATGCTCTGATCGACTTGCCTTTCGCCCTGCCCACCTCCGTTGCCGGTATCACGCTCACCGCGGTCTATGCGGGTAACGGCTGGCTCGGCCAGTATCTGGAACCCCTGGGAATCAAAGTTGCCTTCACGCCCGTCGGTGTTTTCGTTGCGCTGACATTCATCGGATTGCCGTTCGTCGTTCGCACCGTCCAACCCGTACTGGAAGATATCGAGAAAGAACTGGAAGAGGCTGCTGCCATGCTGGGTGCAACGCGCTGGCAGACTTTCCGGTACATTATTTTTCCGGCAGTTCTGCCCGCACTGACCACCGGTTTTGCACTGGCCTTTGCCCGCGCCATCGGGGAATACGGCTCCGTCATTTTTATCGCCGGCAATATCCCGATGGTCTCGGAAATCACACCGTTACTCATCATCACCAAACTCGAACAATATGATTACGCCGGCGCAACAGCCATTGCCGTCGTCATGCTGGTGATTTCATTCATTCTTCTGCTGATCATCAACCTGTTGCAATGGTGGGTTCGCCGTCGCAGCACCAAAGCATAAAAGGAAAGTCATGACTGCCATCCCGTTACCCCAAGCCTCTCTGGCACCGCACAAGGTGGTTACGCAGGAATCACCGTGGGCGCGCTGGACACTCATCCTGCTGGCCCTCTCCTTCTTGTCGCTTTTTCTTTTACTGCCCCTGGTAGCGGTTTTCTTTGAGGCATTGAGAAAAGGATGGGAGGTTTATCTCGCTGCCATCACTGAACCCGATGCTCTCGCTGCCATCCGGCTGACCCTGATCGCGGCAGCCATCGCCGTACCACTCAATCTGATATTCGGTATCGCAGCCGCTTGGGCAATTGCCAAATTCGAGTTCCGCGGCAAAAGCATCCTCACCTCCCTGATCGATCTGCCATTTTCCGTTTCGCCTGTCGTCGCCGGATTGATTTACGTACTGATATTCGGTCTGCAGGGCTGGATAGGCCCATGGCTGCGGGAATATGATCTTTCCATCATTTTTGCCGTCCCCGGCATCGTTCTGGCAACGATTTTCGTAACTGTGCCGTTTATTGCGCGCGAACTGATCCCACTGATGGAGGCACAGGGAAGCGAGGAAGAAGAAGCTGCCATTATTTTGGGAGCAAGCGGCTGGCAGACACTGTGGTACATCACCCTTCCCAACATCAAATGGGGATTGCTATATGGCACCATTCTCTGTAACGCCAGAGCAATGGGTGAATTCGGTGCTGTCTCGGTCGTTTCCGGACATATTCGCGGCCTGACCAACACCCTTTCCCTACACGTCGAAATTCTCTACAACGAATACAACTTTGTTGCTGCTTTTGCAGTGGCTTCCTTGCTGGCGTTACTTGCATTGATTACGCTGGTACTGAAAGCACTGGTTGAAGCAAAAGTGACACAACAAACCTCCAGAGGAAATCATTCATGACTATAGAAATACACGATCTATCCAAGCAATTCGGCTCTTTCACCGCACTGAACAACATCAATCTGAAAGTCAACTCAGGGGAACTGCTCGCACTGTTGGGCCCTTCCGGCTCTGGTAAAACCACACTGCTGCGGGTCATTGCCGGTCTTGAAACGGCCGATTCCGGGCAAGTACTGTTCAATCAGGAAGATTCAACCAACAAACACATTCGTGACCGGCATGTCGGATTTGTCTTTCAACATTACGCACTTTTTCGCAATATGACCATTTTCGAGAACGTAGCATTCGGCTTGCGTGTACGCCCCAGAAAACAGCGCCCCAACGCTCCGGAAATCAATCGTCGCGTGACTGAACTGCTGCAACTAGTGCAACTTGACTGGCTGGCAGACCGTTATCCACATCAACTTTCCGGGGGGCAACGTCAACGTATTGCACTAGCACGAGCACTGGCGGTCGAACCCAGTGTTTTGTTACTGGATGAGCCTTTCGGTGCGCTCGATGCCAAGGTGCGCAAGGAACTGCGTACTTGGCTGCGCAAACTGCACGACGACATACACATTACCAGCGTCTTCGTGACACATGATCAGGAAGAAGCACTGGAAGTGGCAGACCGGATCGTCGTCATGAACCGGGGCCGTATCGAACAAATCGGCACTCCCGATGAAGTCTATGAGAAACCGGCCAACCCGTTCGTGTATGAGTTTCTTGGACACGTCAATCTGTTCCACGGGCGTGTGCATCAGGGCCATGCATGGATTGGCGATCTCGAAGTCGATGCCCCGGAGTACTCAGAAGCGGAAGATCTCAGTGCCATCGCCTATGTGCGGCCGCATGACATTGAAGTGGATCGGACATTAAACGGTGAATCATCGGCTCTGGCTGCCCATATCGTCCATATTCTCGCTATCGGGCCGGTCGTACGGCTGGAGCTGGCAGGCAAAGACAATCAAAGTACAAACAGCATTTATGCCGAGATCAGCAAAGAACGTTTTCGTGAATTGCAACTGGCAAGAGGAGATCAGGTTTTCATCAAGCCGCGCAAGCTCGATCTGTTTCCCAACCATGCCCAAAACGGATCGATACATTGATGACAGCCTCTGAAAAAACAGCTTTGCCGGAATTATCCTATCTGCGCACGACAATCAGCAACGTTGTCATCGAGTTGCGTAATTTACGCGAGACTTCACTGGAGCATCGGCAGAGACTCAACAATCCGCCCAAACTTCCCTCACGCAAAACGCTGGCGGACATCATCGACAAATTGAGTGCCGCATTGTTTCCCAACCGCCTGGGTCAACCCGATCTGACCGGAGAAAGTATCGATTACTTCGTAGGGTACACACTGGATACCGCCCTGCGCGATCTGTCGGCAGAGGTAATCCGGGAGCTCCATTTTGCTTCCGGGCTCGAAGCCATCAGCCATACAGTTCGAGGACGGGCGGTAGAAATCACGCATGTATTTGCCGGGCAGTTGCCTGCCATACGCCATATTCTGGACAGTGACATTCGTGCAGCCTATGAAGGCGATCCGGCTGCACACAATATCGACGAGGTACTGGTCTGCTACCCAGGGATCACCGCCATCATCCATTACCGGCTGGCACATGAACTGCACAAGCTGGGAGTCCCTCTGATTGCACGCATGATTTCAGAAATCGCGCATTCTCTGACCGGCATAGAAATACATCCCGGAGCCCGGATTGGTGACAGTTTCTTCATAGATCACGGAACCGGAGTCGTCATCGGGGAAACGGCCATCATCGGTCGTAAAGTACGCCTGTATCAGGCAGTCACTCTAGGCGCCAAACGTTTCCCGGTAGATGAACAAGGTGCCTTGATCAAGGGAAATCAGCGTCATCCTGTCGTCGAAGACGATGTCGTGATCTATGCGGGAGCGACCATCCTCGGGCGTATCACTATCGGACATGGCTCCACGATAGGTGGAAATGTCTGGCTGACACACGACATCCCCCCCGGGAGTCATATCACCCAGGCGCAGATGCGCCATGAAAAAGTACCCGGTTAATTTCAATTGCATATCTTTATTTCGTATATGCGAATAACGCCGGATTATTCAGAATAGTTCGGTGACACAAAACGCTGTTTTTTCCCAACAATCTTCAGGAGAATTTAAATGACCGATATTCATCAGGCACAGACCGCATTAGGTGATGTTGCGGCCCGTACACTTGCCAACGCGACTAAAACCATTCCCATGATGGGCACGATCACGCCACGGTGGCTGACTCACCTGCTGCAGTGGGTTCCGGTCGAGGCAGGTATCTACCGCGTCAATAAAGTCAAAGATCCTGACGAGGTTGAAGTCGACTGCTCCAACAAGGATGAGCGCGAATTACCCGCCACTTACGTAGATTATGAGGAATGGGGGCGTGAGTATGTACTCAGTGCAGTCAATACCGTGCTGGATGTCCACACTCGCGTCGCCGATCTTTACAGCAGCCCGCATGATCAGACCCGCGAGCAACTCCGGCTGATCATTGAAACCATCAAGGAGCGCCAGGAAAAAGAACTGGTGAACAACAAGGAATATGGTTTGCTCAACAATGTTGCCAGGAACATGAAGATCAAAGCGCGTACAGGCGCACCCACCCCGGATGATCTGGATGATCTGATCTCACTTGTCTGGAAAGAACCGGCCTTCTTTCTGGCACACCCCAAAACCATTGCGGCATTTGGTCGGGAGTGCACACGGCGTGGCGTACCTCCTCCCACCGTATCGATGTTCGGCTCACAATTCCTTACCTGGCGCGGGCTACCCCTCATTCCATGCGACAAGATAGGCATTACCGGAGGGAAAACAAGTATCCTGCTGCTACGTACGGGTGAAAGCCGGCAAGGGGTGGTAGGACTCTATCAGCCGGGACTGCAAGGCGAACAGGGCATGGGATTATCTTTACGTTTCATGGGGATCAACCATAAGGCCATCGCTTCTTATCTGGTTTCACTGTATTGCTCACTGGCCGTGTTGACTGAAGATGCACTCGGTGTTCTGGAAAATGTCGAAGTGGGTAAATACCATGAATACAAATGAGTTCAACCAGTGGATAGATAAAGTATCGGGTGAGGCATCCGCTTATGTACCCGATATCGAATCACTGACGCAAATGGGCAATGCGTTATTCAACACCCCTCCACTTTCCCGATCGACCGAACCGCCTGCTTTGACGGTTCCCGGTGCTGAAGTCAGTCATTCACGCCCGGCCACCGGGTCGAGCTACCCTTCGACCATTCCACTGCCTTGCGAAGCGGAACTGAAAGCCCTGTTCACACCGAATCAGTATCGTGCGCCGGCTCATATCAGCCTGTCTGATTCAGATCATTCCGGTCATCCACCGTGGGAATCATCATTTTATTTCCTCGATGAAGGGATAGCACCCGGGCGCCATGACCGGACAGCACAAATTCCTGCTACCCATCCCTCCTTCGATATCCATGCGATCCGGCGTGATTTCCCCATTTTACAGGAACACGTCAATGGGCATTCCCTGGTCTGGCTGGACAATGCGGCAACGACACAGAAACCTCAGGCAGTCATCGATCGGCTGACCTATTTCTACACGCACGAAAATTCCAATATTCACCGGGCCGCACATGAACTGGCAGCCCGTGCGACAGATGCGTATGAGGAATCGAGGAATAAGGTTCGCCAGTTTCTCAACGCCTCATCCACCGATGAAATCATCTTTCTGCGGGGAACGACGGAAGCGATCAATCTCGTTGCCCAAAGCTGGGGGCGGCAGCATATCGGCGCCGGAGACGAGATCATCATTACCTGGCTGGAACATCACGCCAATATCGTTCCATGGCAGATGCTATGTAATGAAACGGGCGCCCGATTGCGCGTGGTACCGGTCGATGAAGATGGACAGATTCTGCTGGAAGAATATCAGAAGCTGCTCAACTCACACACCAGACTCGTCGCGTTCTCCCAGGTTTCAAATGCACTCGGTACCATCACGCCCGCCAGACAAATGGTGGAAATGGCACACCGCGTCGGTGCACGTGTACTGGTCGACGGAGCACAATCGGTTTCACACATGCGGGTCGACGTCCAGCAACTCGATTGTGACTGGTTTGTTTTTTCCGGACACAAGGTATTCGGCCCGACTGGTATCGGTGTTTTGTATGGCAAGGCCGAACTGCTCAACGACACGCAACCATGGCAGGGTGGCGGCAATATGATCCAGGATGTCACTTTCGAAAAGACAGCCTATCACGGTGCCCCTGCCCGGTTCGAGGCGGGAACCGGTAATATTGCCGACGCAGTGGGGTTAGGCGCCGCAATCGACTATGTGGAACGTATCGGTCTTGAAAATATCAGCCGTTACGAGCACGAATTGCTGGCCTATGCCACCGGGTGCCTCAAATCGATAGCAGGGCTGCGGCTCATTGGTACGGCACCGGATAAAGCCGGCGTACTGTCTTTCACCCTGAAGGATTTCTCTTCGGAAGAAGTCGGTACCGCGCTCAATCGTGAAGGTATTGCCGTCCGTGCCGGCCATCATTGTGCACAACCTGTTCTACGTCGCTTCGGCGTGGAAAGTACTGTCCGCCCCTCGCTGGCTTTTTATAACACATATACGGATATCGACAGGCTGGCCGCTGCCATAGACCGTATCCGGGGAAAGAAGAACGCATTCTGAATACCATGCGGTACAGATAACGGACCTGCATGACTTCTGTACCGCATTCACTCCACGATCACAACACGTATCGACAACAGGTATAAACACGTGAATTTTCAGCAACTTCGCATCATCAGTGAAACAATTCGGCAGAATTACAATTTGACAGAAGTGGCCAATGCCCTGTTTACCTCACAATCCGGGGTCAGCAAGCATATCAAGGATCTGGAAGATGAACTGAACGTCGACCTGTTCATCCGGAAGGGCAAGCGACTGACCGGACTGACTGCACCGGGCAAGGAACTGGCCAAAATCGTTGACCGCATTCTGCTGGACACCAGAAATATCAAACGGCTGGCAGAACAGTTCAGTCAGCATGACCAGGGTGAATTGACCATTGCCACCACCCACACCCAGGCACAATATGCCTTACCGGATGTTGTCGGGCAGTTCAAGAAAATATTCCCTAAAGTACATCTCGTACTTCACGAATCCAGTCCCGGCGAGATCGTATCCATGCTGCTGAATGACCAGGCGGATATCGGCATCGCAACCGAAGCGCTGGAGAGTACTTCTGAACTGGTATCGTTTCCGTACTACACCTGGCATCATGCGGTCATCGTGCCGGCAGGGCACCCGCTGCAATCGGTACACCCGCTCACGCTCGAAGCTGTTGCGCAATTTCCGATCATTACCTATCACAAAGGTTTTACCGGGCGTTCCCGAATCGATCAGGCATTCTCCCGTGCCGGACTGATACCCAATATCGCCATGTCCGCCCTCGATGCAGATGTCATCAAAACCTATGTCGCTCTGGGCATGGGTATTGGTATCGTTGCATCTGTCGCATTTACACCGGAACGGGACACCAAACTGATCAAACTGGATGGTTCCCATCTGTTCGAGCAGAATACCACCTGCATATCCATACGACGCAACCACTATCTGCGCGGATACGCCTACCGGTTCATCGAGCTGTGCATCCCTTCACTGAGCAGGGATACCATGTGCTCAGAAATACAGCAGAACGGCTACTGATACGAAATTGGTATGAGTCCATATTCCAGCGTTTCAAATGACTGATTGGGGCCGTCGTATAGCGTAAACTCTTACAGTTCGGCGCGTTCAGAACTTCATGGATGGTTGTCCGGCTGACACAGAAGCGTTCCGCCAGCTGTGTTATTTTCCAGAGTCAAATTTAATAAAGATGCAAAATTTCCTGATGATCCGGTAAAGTCAGGCATGTGCATCTATGTACGTTCATCTGCAGTATTTTTCTGAGTACTGTAAATAACACTAGAAATTCTTATATATAAAAGAAGAAGGGGAAATTGCGTGTTTAAAAGAGTCGGTATTTTTGTTGCGCTCGTTACATTGAGTTTGATATTTAATCAACCCGCCACGGCTGGCAGAACCGTAGAGGATTTTCAGGTTTGGGGAAATATTACTGCACTTGGTAATTTTGGCTTCGTCAATCCGGGCAACCCCGATTTGAAGAAATTCAGATGGTGGATGGAAGGACAGGGACGATTCGGTAATGATTCCTCACAGTTTACGCAGGCTATCATCCGCCCGGGTTTGGGCTATGCGATCACTGATAAAATCATCATCTGGGCGGGCTATGCCTGGATTCCCTCGGATGAACCGCTGGTACCAAAGTCAGGGCTCCCGTTCGATGAGCATAGAATCTGGCAGCAGGTAACCTGGGCGGATGAATTTTCTTTCGGTAAATTGTCATTGCGCAGTCGCTTTGAGCAGCGCTTCTTTGATCACAATGCACCTGTTTCTGGTAGTGACGATGTGGCTTACCGTTTCCGTCAGCTGGTAAAACTGGCGATTCCAGTCGCCATGATCGATCCCAATCTTACTTTTATCATTCAGAACGAATTGTTCATCGGGTTGAACACGGTTAGTAACCCGGGCTTTATTTCTCGCGGCTTCGATCAGAATCGCGCTTTTGTGGGTCTGGGTTACAAAGTTCATCAGAATGCGACCGTTGAACTGGGTTATATGAACCAATTCATTGACAGGCGCCATAACCCTCGTCCTGATCAAATGATGCACAATTTTGCAGTTAACCTGTTTCTGAATTTCTAATATGCAAAGTCATTAATCCAGAGAGGTAATCACTATTATTTGCGCGGATGCCTGCCAGTTCATCGAGCTGTGCATCCCTTCACTGAGCAGAGATCATCTGCTCAGAAATACAGCAGAACGATTACTGAAACCAGCTGGTCTTTTCCGGATTCTCGTTCGGAGTACGATTATCTGCATTGTCCGAGGTACGGTTATCTGTATCAGAAGGCCAGGAAGAAAATGGAAACGGGCGTTGTTCGCTGTTGAATGTCAGGAACAGACTGATCTGGTAATCATACATTGCCAGCTGGCGCCCCAGTTTAAGCAGTCGGGTATTGGCCTGCCCGGTCAGGACAGTCGATCCGAGCTGAAACAGGGCCAGCAGCACGATCAGAAATTTCACACTCCCCTGGATAAACATGAACAGCAACATAAAAAGTACACGAATCCAGGTTTCAGTACTCTGCAATCGTTGTTTTACTTCGTCATTCATAAAGTGATGTCTCAAACGGGTTGATGAATTCGGCTATATATTTACTACTTTCAATCGGTGCGGGATTTGCTCATTCTTTTCTGCAGGATCTTGAGTATCTCCTGCAGAAAATGCATTGACCAGGTCACACCAAAACCGGTAACTTCCGTACCCACCGCACCCAGTCCATCCTGATGACGGCAAGCAGAAAGATCCATGTGCAGCCAGGGAATATCATTCACAAAATGCCGCAGAAAACAGGCGGCAAGAATATGGTCAGCTTCGCTTTCTATAGTGCACTGTTTGATATCAGCGATTTTGCTGTCGAGATCAGCCTCGTAATCACTGTCCACCGGTAATACGCACACCCGCTCGCCACTTGACCGGCCAACAGCCACCGCATTCTGCGCCAGATAATCCCGATTGGTGAAAACTCCGCTGTAACGTGATCCCAGCGCGGTAATCAGACTGCCCGTCAGCGTGGCATAATCGATGATCAGATCCGGTTTTTCCCTGGCGGCGAGTGTCAGCGTATCAGCCAGCACCAGACGGCCCTCGGCGTCAGTATGAACGATTTCTATGGTCATACCATTCAGAGCGGTGATCACATCGTTTTGCTTGAATGCTGCGGGACTGATGTGATTCTGTGCGATGGCAAGCCAGCAGTCGATATTGATCGGCAGATCGGCTCGCGTAGCTGCCAGCAGCACACCGAGCGCCACTGCGGAACCATTCATATCTTCATGCATGCCATACATATAGCGTGCCGGTTTCAGATTATGACCGCCGGTATCGAAGCAGATCCCCTTCCCCACCAGCGCAATCGTTTTACCGGTTTCCCCGTGCCCTGCGGTTCTGCGCAAATGGACGATCGCTGCATCGTCCGTGAGGCTGCCCTGGGCAACGGCACTGAATGCACCTGCTCCCAGTTCGCGCAATCGGGACAGCTCATATTCCTCATATTGCCAGTTCTCACTGGCGGCCAGCTTTCTGATCTGCTCGCGGTAAGTTCTGGGTGTCAGTTCATTAGGTGGCAGAATGGTCAATCCTCTGGCAAGAAAATTTCCCTCTGCCTGCGCACATTGCATGGCAAACCCGGTGGAATCCACTATCCCGTGCAGGCAAATTCGCTCCAGAGGCTTATCGTCCGGCTTACGCTGCTTGCGTACCGGCAGAATTGCTCCATTGACCCAGGCAACATACACTGCAAGCTCAGCCAGATGACGCCTTTGAGCATCATCCCCATAAACGGCGAGATGGATTTCAGCCGGGTGTTCATTCAGCAACAACTGCATGGCCTTGCGCAGACTGGTCTGCTGCTCGAACAGCGATTTACCGGGATCCACCATCACCCAGGCATACAACCCTCCATGCTGCAAACTGGCCGACAGAGGCGTTTCAGCCAGCCGGTTTACCGGTATACCCTGCCGTTGCAGCAAATCATTCAATACCTGCTCGGCAGGCAATTGATATTTCCCGGGGATTTTGTCTGTCTTGGGAAAGATAATCAGTAAGTGAGAAGTCCGGGTTGATTCATCGAAAGTGTTATCGTTTTGTATAAGTGTGGCGAGCATTGGTTTCCGGCCGGGTGGCACTCCCAAAAAGCCCACCGGCATCATTGTCAAAATAACGTTGTATTATATCCGCTTGATTCACCCTTTCAGGATTATTCATGTATCAGTACCTCGACCTGATGCGACATGTGTTGCAATACGACCATAAAAAGAGTGATCGCACCGGCACCGGCACACTCTCCGTTTTTGGCTATCAGATGCGCTTTGATCTGCAAACGGGTTTCCCGCTGGTGACAACCAAGAAATGTCATGTCAAATCGATCATTCATGAACTGCTATGGTTTCTGCGCGGTGAAACCAACATCGATTACCTGAAAAAAAATGGTGTATCCATCTGGGATGAATGGGCAGATGAAAACGGTGATCTGGGCCCGATCTACGGCCATCAGTGGCGATCCTGGGCAGCTTCCGACGGCACTGTCATTGACCAGATATCGCAAGTGATCCAGCAAATCAAAGAAACACCGGACTCACGCCGGATGATCGTCTCCGCATGGAATGTAGGTGATCTCGGCAAAATGAAGCTCGCCCCCTGTCACGTACTGTTCCAGTTTTACGTGGCGGATGGCAGACTCTCCTGCCAGCTTTACCAGCGCAGTGCCGATATCTTTCTGGGCGTTCCCTTCAACATTGCCTCTTATTCACTGCTGACACTGATGATCGCACAATGTTGCGACCTGCAGCCCGGCGAATTCGTCCATACCTTTGGTGATGCGCATCTGTATCTGAACCACCTTGAACAGGCGCGGTTGCAACTGGAACGCGAACCCAGAGCACTCCCGGTCATGCAACTGAATCCGGCAGTCAAAAATATCTTTGATTTCGGATACGAAGATTTTACCTTGCACGATTATGATCCTTACCCGCCTATCAAGGCACCGGTGGCCGTATGACCATCCCGCCGCTTTTACCCCCCCGGCTGGCGATTCTGGCTGCTGTTTCAGCCAACCGGGTAATCGGGCTGAATAATACGCTGCCTTGGCATCTGCCGGCTGATCTCAAGCATTTCAAGCAACTGACCACTGGCCAGATCGTCGTGATGGGGCGCCGGACGTTTGATTCGATTGGCAGGCCACTGCCTGATCGTACCAATGTCGTGCTTACCCGGCAACGTCACTTTAATCAGCCCGGTGTCCTCACGGCAGGTTCGGTACAGGAAGTACTGGAGCATTTTTGTGGTGACGATCGGCAGATCTTCATCATTGGTGGTGCTGAAATCTATCAGCAGACGTTGCCGTTCTGCCAGCGTTTATATCTGACCGAGATTCAGCAGGATTTTGCAGGAGATACTTTCTTTCCGGAGTATGATCGTGACGATTGGCGGGAGACCTCCCGTGAAATGCATCAGGCAACGGATAGCGGCATCGAATATCACTTCGTGGTACTGGACCGCAAGCAGCCGGTCAATGCAGGTGCCTGTTCGACAGATTTATCCTGACTTTGAACGGTATCGATCTCCCTGATCGGCGGTAAACGCTTATCACAACGCCTTGCCTGCTTTTGGAGAAACCAGCGATTCAGCCTCGATTCGCACATGCCATTTCTCCATCCACTCACCCAGCGCTTCGGCCGGCATCGGTCGCGAGATGAAATTACCCTGTGCCAGATCACAACCGGTCTGGCGCAGTAATTCCCAGTCTTCACGATCCTCCACCCCTTCGGCAACGGCTTCCATATTCAACTGCTTTGCCAGGGCCAGACTGGCATCATATATCGCGCGCAGTGTTTCATCGCCCGAGGCCCGATGTACGAACCCCTGATCGATCTTGAGTTCATCAAACGGAATATCCCGCAATTGTGTCAGTGAGGAATGGCCGGTACCAAAATCATCGATAGACAAATGAAAACGTTTCAGACGCAAGCGGGTTAAAATCTCCAGCGAGACACGCACATCCCCCATCAGCTGGCTTTCAGTGATTTCCAGTACGATTTTGCCGGGAAGAATTTCAGCCTCGGCAGCCAGCCTTACCACAGCATCCTGAAAATCGAGCGATGTCAGATTATCCATCGATACATTGACGGCCACTTTCAGCTCATATCCGCTTTGCTGCCATACTTTCGCCTGGATGAAAGCCCGGCTGAGCACGGTGTGAGTCAGCCGGCCGATCAGACCGTTTTCCTCTGCCACGCCGATAAACTGATCGGGATAAACCATTCCATCCACGGGATGATGCCAGCGCACCAGCGCCTCGACACCGGCAATCGCACCGGTATCGACCCGAACCTTGGGCTGGTAATAATTGATCAATTGACCGGAATCGATGGCGGTTCTGACTGTGTCGGCATCATAGATCTTTCGGGTATTTCTTTCCCCGCTCCGCATGGATGACGGCACATCCAGCTTCATCAGCAGCATACGCAAACTTTCGGGTTGTACCGGCTTTTGCAGGTAACCCAGAATAGGGATCCGATGTGCCTGCACCAGTTTCTCTGTCGTTCTGAGCATTCGCTCATCCTCGCCACTGACGAGAATCAGGCTGCCGGAAAACTTTCGTTCGACCAGATGACGAACGAATTCGATACCATCCATACCGGGCATGTTGAGATCCAGCAGAATCAGATCGGGCCGGGTTGCGACATCATCCAGCAACTTCAAGGCATCTACTCCGTTTTCACAACAAATGACGGATGAAAACCCCATATTCGCCAGCATTCGCATCAGCAGTTTCAGTATGAACGGATCGTCATCCAGGATCAGGATTCTGGTGGTAAATATGTCAGCCTTCATTCTGAAAACCTCAAGTAAGAGTGCTTGGATGCACAGATGGATAACAGCTTAACCTGTCGATAAACATTGCGTCAGAATATCAATACTCCTGACACCGGCAAAGATGACAATCTAAAACAGAATCAGCCCTGTTTCACTATATTCTCGAACACCAGCAGTAATATATAAAAAAGACTAAATATTTAGCACTACTGAAATATCCATGCGCGCCGGGTGGTCAGTAATTCGGCTGGAGAATCGCCAATTATCATTGGATACAGGTTGCGTCTGATCTGTTACACCCGGCTGGGTCAGCCTGCCAAAGCACTAACTACTTACCAGCGTTGCCGTCACACGTTTCTTTCTCATCTGGGCACCAGTCCCAGTCAGGAAATCTAACTTCTCTACCAGTCACTGATAACAGATTTGCGTACCGAGTAGTCCTGGTATTCCGGGTATGACGATCTCATACCACCCGCACTTCGGATAGATACTCCGTCAGGTAGCCTGAAATCAGGAAAGACATCTTCTATAGATAGTCGATATGTCCACGTGACGGGTCATGCAAGTACCAGAAAAATATCCCTCCCGCCTTCTTGTCTTTTGACTATTTTCCAATCTGTAACCGATATGTAACGCCTGGTTTGCCACAATCCTACCTCTTGTCATATTTCCGGGAATGAAACGGCTATCCGGATCTGTTACAGGAAAGAAATATGAAATTTACATTCAAGAGCGAATTAAACGCCTGATTCATAATATTCAACAGAGGAGAAAGTAAAATGGAGCTCGAGTTCGGTTGTGGATTCCCCACACATGATTCTCATCCATTGCACCATCTGAAAAGGTCGTGCAAAACATTATCGACTGGAATAGCCTGGTCGATGGCCACCCTAGCATTGTGGCTACTGTTTTCCGGAACCACAGCGGCAGCAGGAAATTTACACAACATCGTCATATATGCTGAAAGACTGCCCGGTAACCTCTATGGATACCGCATGGCCGGACACATAGTCAGACAACCGGATGGAACACAGATTGATATCACAAACCGTTATGTCACCAGTACCGCCACAATTCCGGGGCCGACCATCATTCTGGACGAAGGAGATATAGCCGACATCGAACTCCTGCATCAGTTCGATCCGCATACCCCCTTCCAGGAGCATGTCAGCCTGCATGTCCATGGTGTGCATTACGATCGGGAAAGTGACGGCACGCTGAAATACATCAATCTGTACAAGGATGAGAGTGCTGTTCCTCACCTCTCCTACGTTTATCGCTGGAATGCCGCACCCGGTACAGCCGGAACCTGGCCCTACCATGACCACAACATGGAGAACCACAACGGAGCAGAGGACAAAGGTTTGTTCGGTGCTCTTATCGTTCGTTCAGCTGCGGAAGCCAGACAGGCCAAAACCAGCAACAATCGGGCTCATGTTTCACCGAATGTTGCCAAGGATTACGTGTTCTACCTGGGTGACGATGCCTTCTGGGCCATGGAAATCGATAACGCCACCGGCAAACAGACTGCTCTGGGTACGAACCCTCCACTTACTGCACAGCGCAATACCAATGTCAGATTCCATCTGATTGCACTCGGCACCAACTTTCATCAGTTCGAACTACCGAAGTATCAGTGGACCGATCCAGGCACACGCAACACGATCAACCGGAAAGTCCTCGGGCCACTCGAAAAGCACGTCTTTACAGTCAAAGCGACCCATTCCTCTCGCTATCAGGATACTGCCTTCGCCAGCAGATTACTGGGGATGCGGGGTGACTTCATCATCACCCGTTGATCGCGCACATATTGATCTGTTTCTCAAATCAAGGAAAAAAAATGAGATCCAACACTTTTATACAATTTGCAGCAACGCTGGTTGCATTCGTTGCTGCCTGCCTGTTTCCCTCCTGGTCGATGGCAGCGACCCACAACGTCGTACTATCGGCTGAAACCTTGCCAAACGGCCAGCCCGCCTATAAATTGCTCAGCCATACCAGCAGTAACGGTACCGTACCAGGCTATGCAACCGAGGCCACTATTCCCGGCCCTACGCTGTTCATCAAAACAGGGGATAAAATCAATGTTCAACTCACCAACAATACTCAGTCCCCGGTCAGTTTCACTGCCCCCGGTCTTTCAACGGGCAATAGCGCTCTGGCTGCTCCGGGGCAAACAAAAAGCTACCGGCTGAATGCCAGAAAAGCCGGTACTTTTGCTTACCATGATGAGAAAGCGCCGATGCTGGGCTTATTCGGTGCGATCGTGGTCGATGAATCGAACGGTCATGTTCAGAGCTATGTGGATGGTGATGGCACTATCGTTTCCACCAAACGCTCTCAACTGAGCAAGGAATTCGTGCTGTTCATGGTCGGCTCCACTTTTTGGGGAACCGAGATCAATCGGAATGGCAATCAGCAGCCTCTGTGGGCCAATCCTGATCTGGGTGCCTATCAGGACGATCTCCTCCGATTCCACGTACTGGCAGTAGGCCCGGGACATACTTTCCATCTGCATGCACACCGCTGGATCGAACCCGGCAGTAGTCAGAAAGCACCCCATATCATCGATACCCATATCCTGGATGACCTGAACAACAGCCATGTCTTCACCATCAAGGCCGGAACCGGTGTCGGCCCGGGTGTCTGGCAACTTCACTGCCATCTGATATCGCACATGCAATCCGGGATGAACAGCCGCATTCATGTGGTTGCCCGTGACTCAGGACAGTCTGCAGACAGTATCGTTGGTGCATCTCCCAGCGGAGCCATTTTTCTCAATGATAGCGATCAGCCCGGACTGGTCACATTTATCGTAAGTGATGAGCCTGCCGGCTGGTTCAGAAGTGCTCGTGGCGATGCACTGAGCCCGGTAACGCATACCAAATCACTGGAAATCATCCCTCCGGGCAGCAGCGTTCACTTCGTCATGTCGGATACTGCAGGTGTACACACCATCACTAGCCTGTTGTGGCCCAGCGAAGCTGGACATAACGACCATGGCGGTGATCATTTCATGATTCCATTCGATGAAACCAAGGCTTACCGGGGTGGCGCCATCCTCAAACTCAACGTACCTGGTCTGTATGTGTTCACCTGCAAGATCCATCCCTTCATGTTTGCCGCTGTGATTGTCGATGATCCGGCAACAGACGGTCTGGATCTGGGCAACACCATCGATCTGATTTCAGGGATCAAGAATTTACCGACCAGCAGCGATCTCGCCACACGTTTACTGCATACCTTCTTTGTGACAACCGTACCAAAGAACTGGCAGGACTTTACTTCTCCCAATCCGTGGAAGATCGCTTATCCGGATGTGGATGTCGTCGTGGATATCGGCAAGGTGCGGTTGCCGAGCGTACTCAATACGCGTTACGGTAACGATATCAGCCTCTCACCCTTACCTCGTCCGGCAGTACCGGGCGTAGGTGAGGTCTGGGTCGATACCCAGTTCGAGAAAACTGCTGGTAAAACCAAGCCGGGTACCATCACGGTGGTTGACACCAGCAATTGGACGCTCAAGCGGAAAATTGCCCTGCCACAAATCAATATGAACAATCCGCACAACATGTGGCCTAATCGCGATCATTCGATTGTCTATACCACTCAGTGGTTCGACAACAAACTGACCGCGATCAAACAGAAAACGGGCAAACTGGCCAGTAACGTCCAGGTGGGTGATTCACCTTCTCATGTCATGACACTACCCAACACGGATGATATTACCGTGGCCATCAACGGTGAGAATGACATCGTTATCATTCCGGCCGGCACGACCAAGGTGAACTATGCCTTACTGACACAGAGTCATGGACAGACACCTGGCAATCCGCACGGTCACTGGATTTCAGCAGACGGCAAACGCATCATCACACCCAATATCAATACTCATGATGCGGGTTTCTATGATGTCGAGGATGGCAAAATCGTTGCCAGGACGGCTACCGGTGAAGGACAACCAGGCGCGCATCCGATTGCAATCGGTATGCTACCGGATTCCAGCAAGGTATACGCGGCCAACTTACTGCATCACAGCGTCAGTGTCATGGATGGGGACGGCAACTTCATCAAAAACATCAATCTGATCGAGCATTACGATCCGATTTCCGGTGCAATCAACGGGCCAATCGGAATATTGCCGATCCAGTCACCAGTATCACCTGATGGCAAAGTCATGGTAACGGCTTCTTATGGGGGTCAGATTGTCGTGATCGATACGAGAACGGACAGCATCGTCAAGTCATTGCCGTGCGATCCCGGTTGCCATGGGGCCAATTTCGGAGCCAAAAAAGGTGGAGGATACTACGCCTATATCACCAACAAATTCTCCAATCGGCTGATCGTAGTCGATCCGGATCCAAACGGTGATGGTGATCTGAGTGATGCTGAAATTGCCGGTGCTGTTACGCTGGTGGCCGATCACCGTGTGCCAAAGGACGACAAGATCAGCAGCCTGGCAGGTTTTGGCGGTCAGGGAGTCGTGGCATTACCCAACGTCTATAATGGCTGGGTACAAAATCTCAACTCTCAATGGTCAGCCGGTCTCACTGATCAGCAACGTAATCCGGTTCAGTAACACTCTGATGAACTGAGCACTACAGGCCGGGAGCAAGTAGCACACTCCCGACCTGCCTCACGCTGTAACTTCCCTTCTTACAGATCAAAGCACTCCCGCTAACTAAACAACCACCGGCTAAAGCCGGTGATTGTTTAGTCGCCGTACGGACGTAGCATTTCTCTTATGCAGCCAACGAATCACCCCAGTCACAAACAGTACAGGACAGGCTAACCCTGTCAAAAACACCAATATACGCCCCGTCATGCCAAACCCTTGGCCAGAATGCAAAGGCCATTGCCAATGCGTGAATACTTCGCCCGCCGTAGCATTTGGAAGAGCAGGATCATCAACATCAAGCACCTTGCCGGAATAACGATCCATGACGACGCATACCCGTTGCAACCAGCTTCCAGGACGGTCGACATCATCCTTGCACACAGTGTAAGTCGCCGTTTGTTCGGTAGCACCATAAGCACCGTAAATCCAGTGCGGACGGCCCTTTGGATAAAGCTGACCGGCGCGTGCGATGGCTTCGGCCATACTGATCGACTGTTTTCCCGGCATGGGCGTGGAGCGAAACCAATAGCGGTAAGTTACCGGAGAAAACACTTCCAATACCGGCACTACGCTGTGTGGCAAGACCATGTAAATACCGGAAAACAATACCGGCAGTAAAATCAATGTACTGTAAAAACCAGCTGTTTTATGCAAATCATAATTCAACCGTTCACCACTGGCCTTGCGCTTGATCATTAAAGCCTGTTGCCACTTTCCGGTCAACGGCCACCAGACAATCAAGCCAGTCAGCACTGAAATAATCAACAAAGCAGCGGAAAGGCCGACTATTACGGTGCTCAACTCCCCCTCTATCAATAAGGCATAATGCAATTCGAATACAAAACCGATAAAAGTAAGGGGAAATAAGCTGTCAGAGGTTTTCATCAGACGCTTGCCAAGAACTTTTAAAGAATAGGGATCAACATAAACCTGCCAGCTTTCGGTTTTTCCGCCAATGGATGACACCGAATAATTCAACCGAAAAGCAGCATTGTCGTTGCGGGGATAAGTTGCAAAAGTATGCTTGGCACCTTCCGGTACAGCGGATGTACCGATCTCAAAAATATCAGCTAACGGTTTGTACACTGCACCGCCTGTTGGTCGAACGACGGTTAGCAGCTTGGGGTTCAAAAGCTCATCGATTTCGGCATGAAAGACCAGAATACTGCCCGTGACACCGTAGATCGCCAATAAAAACCCTAGTACCAAACCCAACCATAAATGGATATCGAGCCAAAATTTACGGCGATCTTTAAGTTGAGTTAGCCGCTTACCAGTAAATTTCATGATTGCAGTCCATCATTGAATCCAGCAGGCCGGAATAACAGAGTGTCTGGATAAATTCATAAAACAGATCGCGCTGAAATGCCAAAGCTCAATCATCCATGTACCGCTTAACAGCATAGGTTGGAATTCCTTCGTCATCTCAACCTATGCGCTACAGGGCAATTTTTATTGAACCTAAAAAAGTGCGCGGAATGCCTGGATAAATGTTAGTTGCGCCGGCCGGTGAAGCATCGTAATAGGTTTTATCCAGAATATTGTTCACGTTGAGTTGTAAAGACAGTTCAGTTTTGCTGGTACGCCATCTATAACCCACCAATGCATCCCAGCGCACATAACCCGGCAACTCGAACGAGTTTGCATTGTCACCTTCGCGCTTGCCTATCAGAAAAACACCGGAACCTATATTCAGCCCTCTCAGCAAGCCTTGGGTAACATCATATTTCCCCCATAAGCTCCCGGCATGCTTGGGTACATTAGGTAGTTTGTGGCCTTGATTTCCTCGATTGTCTTTGGTGATTTCCGTATCGGTGTAACTATAACTGCCGATAACGCTCAAGTTCTCGGTGATACGGCCGGAAATATCGAATTCCACTCCCCGACTCCTTGCTTCACCAACAGGAATAACAAATTGCGGGTGTAATGGATCAGTTGTTGTTATGTTTTTTTTGGTTAAATCATAATAAGCGAGTGTCGTAATGAATTTGCCATCCATCCACTCCTTTTTTACTCCTGCTTCATATTGCGTCGCCGTCTGCGGCTTGAGTGGTTCATTGTTAAAACCCCGTCCGTTGTTAACGCCGAAAGATTCTACGTAATTACCGTAGATTGAAAGTGAAGGTTGAATCTGGTAAAGAATGCCGGCTCTGGGTGTAAATTTACTATCACTAAATACTTTATCCTGCGCCAATGCATAGGATGCAGCGCTCGAAGCCGATGCTCTGGTATCCGTCGCCCAATCTTGTCTACCACCGAATAGCAAGTGCAATTTGTCAAAGAAAGTCACTTGATCCTGAAAATATAGCCCGTACCAGTATTGCGAAGATCGACGATAGTCGTTCAGTTCATTTTGAAGCGGTACACGAACATCCGCATGAATCGGGTTATAAATATCAACTGTTGGGATAAATCCATTCAGCGCGTTACAACAGTACCCTATGGCATGAGTGTCCTTCCGGTAATAATCGAAGCCTAGAAGCACTTTGTGTGAAATGCCGTAAGTCGTGAATCGGCCTGTTAAATCCAAATTTGTTGCATAAGCGTCGGTTTTATCTGACGGGTAATGATAATTGGCTCGGGTAAATGTTCGATTATCGTCCGCCAGGCTGTCGCCATAATAGGTATTGATAAATTTATAATTCAAATTGGTATAGCTGAACCGATTGGTGATTTTCCAATCGCCGTTAAAGTGATGTGTCCAGTCGTAACCCGTAACGATTCGCTGTTGTTTCTGATATTCATTGTCACCCCCCCAACCTAAAAAAGTCGAAATCGGGATATCGGCCGGCCGTCGCCCGACGGCTGGAATGCCGTCGTAATAGCGCCCATTGTCGTTCTGATATTCGAGCCGAAAATTGAGGACATCACGATCGCCGGGTTTCCATTGCAACGAAGGTGCAACCAAAATACGTTCATTGTCGACCAGATCGACAAAAGTACCGGTGTTCTGATAGGCAATGTTGAGGCGATATAGCAGAGACTTGTCAGAAGTGATCGGTCCTGTGGCATCCGCCATCGTGCGGTAATGGTCGAACGAGCCAAACTGCTGTTGTAATGAATAATAGGGCGTGTCCAAAGGTTTCTTGGAAACGGTATTGATCAGGCCACCCGGTTCGACGCGGCCGTAAAGAACTGCCGCCGGGCCTTTCAGTATTTCTATTTGCTCAATATTGAAGGTATCGTTATTGGAGCGAGGCAACAGCAAACCGTCTCTGTAAATCTGTGTCGAGCCTGCGTTGGGAAAACCGCGGATGAAAAACTTATCATAGCCGTATTCTCCGCTCTGATTACCCGTAAATACACCACTGACATTCTTTAAAGCATCTTTGAGTTGAATGGCTTGCTGATCCTCCATGAGCGCCTTCGGAATGACCTGGATCGACATCGGTGTTTCCATGATCGGCGTATCGGTCTTGGTTGCCGAGAAAGCACTGGAATGGTTGTAACTTCTGTTGTCCGGTGAATCCGGATCAGGAGTACCCGTTACTGTCATTTCCGGCAGTTGCTGTACGGCTGATGCCGGCTTTACCGCAATCATCGAATTACTGATGAATTCGGCATTCAGCCGATGCTCAGCCAGTAGTATTTGTATGGCCTGTCGAGGGGTATATTGCCCCTGTATGGCTGGACTGTAATAGTTTGCGAGCTCTTTGGGTGCATATACGATGTTGATGCCGGTTGTCTTCTGAAATTGCTCCAGAGACTGAGTCAGTGGTTGGGACGGCAGATCAAATTCGAAGAAGGTATTGCTTGCCTGTGCACTGGTGATCATGATCAGAAATGACAGTATGATCCCAGGCCAGCACAGCCTGAATTTCCCTGTAATGTGCGGCATGAGGTTCCCTTTATTTCGTTAAACGATTTTTCTGCTTTTTGGGTTAGCTATCGTTTATGACGAAATAGCGGAATAAACCGGACAATTATTTCAGAAGCTGATCGTGACAGAATTCCGTGGTTGTCGATGTTTCACGGGATGGCGTGATTCAGTTTTTTCTGCGTTGAATGGATGCGATATCCGGGTTACGGGTATCGATTTGAATTTGCAGTACTTGTTCAAGTGCACGCAAGAAAGACGATAATTCCCCGATATGAAAGCTGCCGGTGACTGTTTCATCAGCCAGTGCCGGATCATGTATGACGAAGCGCAATGGGTGGTAACGTGCCAGTTCCTGCACAACTTCACGCAGCGGCGTGGCCTTGAATATCAGCTTTCCCTCCCGCCAGGCAGCTGCGGCAACCGAATCGATCGGGATTGCGGACGTAATCACTTCATTCCGGTAATGGCTTTGCTGACCCGCCAGCAATGTCAGGGTAGCCGGCAGCTCTCCACTGCGATCTGACAATGCAGGCCGGGTCAACTCGACTTCACCTTCCAGCACTGTCACCGTGACTTGTTCATTGTCATGGCGAACGATGAAACGTGTCCCGATATCCCGTACCTGCAGGCCGCCAGCCAATACAACAAATCGCCGGTAATTCTCATCGGCAATGTCAAAATAGGCCTCCCCACTGTATAAGGTAACGATACGTTCCAGGCGGGTATAGCGTACATCTGCGTGTGAAGCGGTATTCAGCTCAAGTTTGCTGCCATCCTCAAGAGGGATATGGCGTTGTTCACCAGCAGATGTGACATATTCATCACTGACAATCCCGGTTTGCCACCACAAGCCGGCACTTGAAAAAATAATGAGCAGGAATAATGCAATCCGGTTGAAGGACTGCATCGTCATGAGCGAAGGCTTCTGATCGGGAGTGAGCCGGGGAATATGATAGGCCGAATGGCCTTTCAGTGCCGCCAGTTTGTGGCTCAGAAGCTCGGTATCAGCGTAAGCTTGTGCATTTTCCGGTTTGGCATCACGCCAGGCGATGAAAGCTGCCCGTTCCGCCTCAGTAACGGAATCGCTCTGCATACGCACGAACCAATCCAGGGCTTCTTTTCCGGAATGGTTACGATCATCATCGGAGTACATCTGATATGAATCAGTCAGCAGAAAAACATGCGGCGAGGTTAACATGAAAGCGCTGCGGGATATATTCCCGAGCCAGTTTCAATGTCAATTTATCCTGGAAACCGCAGATTCGGAGAATTGTTCGCGGAAGCCAGCTGCCGACACTCAGCGGTCGTAACGTGCTGGTGGTAACGGATTACGCAGACGCCGCTGGCAATGTGCCATCCCCTTGCTGATATACCGGCGTACGGTACGTTCGGTTACGCCAAGCTCTTCAGCAATGGCAGCCTGGCTGACCCCTTCGATTACACTGAGTACCAATGCGCGACTGACCGGACGAGGCAATTCCATGATTGCCGTCCATAACTGTTCACATTCCTGGCGATAGACCGCCTGCTGATCCGGCCCGGAAAAAGAAGAAGGTAACTCTTCCTCGAACGAAGTTTCGTCATGCTGCCTAAAATCCGGTCTGCGTTGATGATCGATAGCCAGATTACGTCCAATCCGGAACAGATAAGCCGCAGGATTGGAAGGACATGCCACACCGGTCTGGTCGAGCAACCGCATGTAGGCATCCTGCGCCAGATCGGCAGCAGTTTCACGGCAGCCAGTCAAACGTGCAATTCTGCTTATGAGGCGTGATCGATATTTTTTGTAAAGGTCTGCCAGAAGAGGAGAATCCAGTGGAAACATGTATGACAGCAAGAAAATACAGGAATAATTACCGTTGATCGGTACGGTATTATCACTATAAAACTGAGGAATGAGAATGCGACAAATTGTCGCAGCGATGATATCGGATGAGCGATGAAGAACAGCCATAATCGGCAGTTGGCCGCACCGCGCGAATGATGGCTGTATCACCAGATGATGTAATGAAGATGGATAAAACGTCCCTATCGATGGGATATCATCTCGCTCACAGATTCAAAATCCTGCCAGCCTTCCAGATCGTTACATCTCATAGCGGATCGAACCGACAAAGGTACGCGGAGCATCGACATTCACAGAGAAACGATCACCCAGGGTACCGCCATACAGTGTGCTGTCAGCGAGGTTGTAGATATTGAGCTGCAGACTCAGGCGCGAATGCATAGCAGGCGGACGGTAACGCACCATCGCATCGACACGTGCCTGTGCCGGCAAAACGAAAGTATTGGCCGTATCGCCTAAACGTTTACCCATTGCGTAGACGCCGACCCCGACGCTCAGCCCGCGCAGTGGCTCATACTGCATATCGTAACGCGCCCACAAACTGCCGGCGTGTTTGGGCACATTCCATAACCGGTTACCTTTATTGGCACCTTCCAACACTTCAGCATCGGTATAGGCATAGGTCAGGATCAGATCCAGTCCGCGGGTAACCTGTCCGGAGACATCCACTTCCACCCCATGGCTGCGTGCCTGGCCGATAGGGATCGAGTACGGTTGCCCGGGTACCCGGAATGCCAGGTTCTGTTTGGTCAGATAATAGAATGCAACATTCGAATTGAGCCGCCCTTCAAAGAATGAGGTCTTGAATCCGCCCTCGAACTGCTCACCGATTTGTGGCTTGAGGATATTGCCATTGGCATCGAAAGCTGAATTAGCTGCTCCAAGTGACTGCACATAATTGCCGTAGAATGACAGCCACTCCCACGGTTGATAAACGATCCCTGCACGCGGACTGAAACGGTTGTTATTAATCTCCCGACCAGCAGCTTTTGCGTCAGAAAGGAATTTATCTATCCCGAAAGCCGTACCTACATCATTAGAAGCCCAGTCATAACGCCCGCCTGCCATGATATGCAACTTGTCGAACAGTGTGATCTGATCCTGTAAATACACACCATTCCACTCGTTTTTCTGATCAATAAAGAAGTTATAAGGTTGCGATGCCAGATTAACGTTGCTGTATATCGGCCTGAAAATATTAATCGGGCTGGCATCCACACTGATGGATTTCACAGAGCCAAATTGACCATAGTATTCCCAACCGGCCAGCACATTGTGTTCTACGCCAGCAGTATAGAACCGACCCGTAATGTCCACTGTGCTCATAAAGACATCTCCGGTTGCGGTACCACCATAAAAAGATCGCTGCATATCACCTGTGGCTTCATTCAAATCAAATCCAGTTGTTTGTGGATCCACAGTATCGCGGCGTAAATAATTGAACCGGGCACGTGCTTGCCAATCGGAATTAAAAGCGTGCGTTAGTGTTACGGCAGTGTTGTACATGTTCTGGGTGGTCTTATCTGCCGGTTCTCCCAGAAAACGCGAACGCGGCAATTTGACTGGTCGGTTACCTATCGCAACGATACCGTGGTCTTCACGTGTATCTTCGTTGTTATAAGTGAAATCCACATCCAGTTGCGTATCTGGCGTAATTCTCCAGGTGACTGACGGCGCAACAAAAATACGTTTATTGAAGCCGAAATCGCGAAATGAATCCTGATTGAGATATTCGAAGTTCAGGCGGTATAACAAAGTACCCGTTTCATTCAATGCGCCGGTCGCATCAGCCAATGTCTGAAATTGGCCGTATGACCCGAACTGCTGGTTTAGCGAGTAATAGCGCTCTGCCTGCGGCCGCTTGGTGATCAGGTTGACCATCCCGCCCGGTTCGATCCGGCCGTATAAATTTGACGCAGCACCTTTCAATACCTCTACCCGCTCTATGTTGGCTAATGAGAATCTTAAAGCCAATGGAAATCTGAATCCGTCACGAAAACTGGCAAAACCTGTGTCAAAGCCACGGATCATGAATGCCTGACTCATTCCACCAAAAGTAAACCCGGGAAACACACCGCTCACATTCCTGACTGCATCATTGACCTGAACCGCTTGCTGATCTTCGATTACCGCACGTGGTATCACCTGAACGGACATCGGCGTTTTCATAATGGGTAAATTGGATTTAGTCGCCGTTGACGCATTGGTGCGTGTATAACTCGGGTTACGTGGCGAATCCGGATCCATAGCGCCGGTTACCCGGACTTCCGGCATGACGGTCGCCACTTCGGCTGCTGATTTGATGACGTATGTATTCTGTCCGCTGGCCAGCCAGGTATACGATGTTCCCTGCAGCAGACGGATGAGTGCCTGTTCGGTATTCATCGATCCGTTGATTGCCGGACTTTGAAACCCTTTCAACTGCTCGGCGGTGAACAGGATCTGGATTCCTGTCTGACTGGACAGGCTGTGCAGTGCATCCGGCAGATTCTGCGCCGGGATACTGAGCACCTTGTTGCTCTGTGCTTGAGCAAATCCCGAAAACATAATGATGCTGAGCCCTATGACCCATAAATTTTTCTGCATGATTCATCCCTGAATATTTTTATCTTTGATCGGTATATGCCAGCGGACTGGCTTACCTGATAAGACGAAAATGAAAAGGAGCACCTGACATGCAGAAAAAATTCTTATGCTTCCAGGCTGTTTTCGGATCAGTTCGTTTGCATTTTTATACGGGCTGATCCGTTCCTCATTGCGGATGGCTTCATCCCTGCGAGATCAGCAGAATACGTTTTGTTTTATTTCTCATAAGTCAGGAGAGTAACGCTATCCAGCTCACTGGCGCGCAGCGGAAGCAGCGTGATCAGCGCCTGGACCAACCCTGCACGATCAGCCGAGTTGAATTCCCCGCTGACTCTCAGTGTATTCAGTTGTGGATCCCCCAGTCTGACAGGGCGCGAGTGGTAACGATTGATTTGCCGGATGACTTCTTCCAGCGGTGTCTCACGGAAAATCAGCCTGCTTTTACGCCAGGCAGTGATCGTTTCTTTATCCGTCGAGGAAATTTCTGATAAACCATGCGCTGAATAAGTAAGCTGCTCTCCACCATGCAGCAAACGGACAGTATCGTTCTGATGATCGATACCGACCTCGACTGCGCCTTCAAGCACCGCAACAGTAACGTTACCTTCTTCTTTGATAACGTTAAATTCAGTACCGATATCGCGCAGGATACCGTTACCTGCATGCACTTCGAAAGATCGGAGGCGCTCATCGCCGATCCTGAATAATGCTTCACCGCGTTCCAGTGTTACTTTGCGGGTGAATCCGTACAATGCCAGTCGCAGTGTCGAATCAGTATTGATATCGATCGTCGTACCATCAGCCAGAATGATCTGCTGATGCTCTCCGATTGCAGTCGTGATCATTTCTTCATGGCGGGTAAGCCAGTGCAGGGAGCCGAACAGAATCGCCAATGCAACGATCCATGTAACCGTTGAACGGGATTTTTTCCGGGGTTTCTGCTCCAGGTGGTCAAGGGTCTGCCAGAGCTGGACATACTGTTGATATTCGGTGCGATGTGCTTCATTTTCTGCAAGCCAGGCTTCGAATGCTTTTTGCTCGACATCATTGGCATCGCTTTGCTGCATACGCAAAAACCAGGCGGCTGCCTGTTCAGTTAATGCGTTTTCTTCAGAGGGGTGCCCCGCCTGTTGATCCTGCTCCATTACACAAGCACCTGGCGTAACCGGATGAGTGCGCGAATCAACAGTTTTTCGACGGCATTGCGGGTGATTCCCAGTTTTTCGGCGATTTCCGCATGTGAATAGCCGTCAAATTTATGCAGTACGAAAGCACGATGACATTGTGGCGGGAGTGCATCAATCGCGATACACAGTTTTTCCAGTAGCTGGCGTGCAGCTACCAGCCGGGCGGGGTCGGTCAATTCAGTCGCGGGCAGTTCATGTTGCGGAAGATCATCGATAGAAACGCTTTCTGGAAATTTCACACAGGTACGATGGTGATCGATTGCCAGATTACCCGCGATACGGTACAGCAAGGCACGCGCGTTCTGTATCGATGTATCAGTCTGGTAACCCATAATGCGGATAAAGGTTTCCTGGGTCAGCTCTGCCGCAATTTCTCTGCAACCCGTATGCCTGAACAGGAAAGCACGTAACTCGCTGAAATGGCGCAGGTAAAGGTTGGCAAGCATTATGCTGGGATTCATGGTAGATAGTGGCGATGTGCGGCTATATGCCCGATGCAGGGGAATTATGCGGGACAGAAAAACTGTTTGGAATGCGACATAATGTCGCACCTGATGATCACCTTATGTCTGCGGCATTTTCCTGGATGGTAACCAGGATGATACCAGCCAGCATAAAATGTTGAGTACTGAACAGCATGTACTAACCTGTGAGGTTGATATTCAACCCGATATCGGGACTTGCAGATTCACTTCACTCAATGAAACAACCCGCTCGGCATGCAAAACCATGCTGATCTGCCTTCGAGCTTTCGTCAATACATTGTTTTGTCAGGATAATTGACGATGGGTTGATTTCTCAGCTATATTTCCAGAATTATTTCTGGAAATACTCAGGAGGCTACCTGCTATGGCAATCAGTAACCACAAAACCATCGCAGCACACCGTAAACGTCTCAAAGAGCAAGGTCTTGCACGCATCGAGGTACAGGTACCGATGCAAGATGCCGAACTGATCCGCAGCACTGCCCAATTACTGCGCGGCGAAGCCGCTTCAGAGTTGCGTATCCAGTTACAGCGGTTGGTAGGCACTCAACACCTCGGGTTGAAGGAATTGCTGGCAGCAGCTCCTCTGGACGATATTGATTTGACCTGTAATCCAGACTTGGACCGCAACGTTGAGTTATGAGTTATCTCATCGATACCAACATCATCGCCGAAGTGCGTAAAGGCAAACGCTGTGATCCACATGTCGCCAAATGGTGGGAACAGACGTCTGATGACGACCTGTTCCTGAGTGTATTGGTAACCGGCGAGATTCGTAAAGGCATCGAACAGGCACGTTTACGCGCCCCCACTAAGGCCGCTCGCCTGGAACAATGGCTCGATGCCCTGATAGCGGGCTTTTCTGGCCGCATCCTGCCCGTCGACCAAGCAGTCGCCGATCAATGGGGGTGCTTGAATTCCCCCAATCCGAGGCCGACCGTGGACAGCCTTCTGGCCGCTACCGCACAGGTGTACAGACTTACCCTGGTAACGCGGAATGTTGCCGACATGCCAAAAATTGGTATTTCAATACTTGATCCCTTTACTTTTGAGTAAGCTTGATCAAGCTCCCCAAGTCCCACAAAGATATCACTGTGCTGGCGACACAAATCAATCGTTTTCTGAAGGAGGCCATTGCCGTGCCGCGTGAAGCACACGCAACACCCGCACCAGTTCGCCCGTCACATCATAAATGATGATGTAATTCTGATGGGCAATTAGCTCACGGGTACCAGCCACACGGCCCGGATGACCCAGGGCGGGATGATCAGGCAAACGCTGCGCCTTCTCTGAAAAAAGCTCGTCAAGCGCCAGAGCGGCGCGCGGGTTGTCGACTTCGATGTAGTCATAGATTGCATCGCGATCTTGTAACGCTTCTGGTGTCCAGAACAATTTCATCATTCTGAAGCTTTAAGCCTGCGACGTGTGGCTGCCCGCCTGGCCGCAAACTCGGCCTCTACCTCATCTCCCGGAACCAGATTGCCAGTATTAGCCGAGTCCAGGCCAATTTGCACCTGTTTACGGAACCATGCGTCATGCTCGGCCACTTCACGCCGCGTCTTTACAAACTCCCGCATGTAGTCGCGCAACAGTTGCGCACCGCTACGGTCGCAGTCTTTGGCAGCCGCTGAGAACTCGGTTTTCAGGTCTTCATCAACCCGGAAAGTAAAGGTGGATTCTGACATCTGCACATCCTCCATGTGTTAAACAAGAATTACGTTGTAACACATTATCAGACACACTCAAAGGCAAAATGGCGCCAAAAGGAAAAGATCATTCCAGCTCATTCTTTTTCTGGTGCTTATTCCATTCCCAAATCAAAAATGACACGAAGGCGAGCCGCAGACAGTATAAATAATACGGCCAGGCGAAGCCGACAAAGTTAGTTTTGATTTAGAAATGGAATTAGGAACCTCTGAAAAATGTTAGCGAGGCAGCCAGTTCAAGGCAAAAATCGGCGAGAAAGCCGAGTTTATACGTGATAAATGAGCATTTTGAGCCGACTTTTAACGCAAAAATGGCAACGCCCCGGTTCCTCGCCGGTGTAGGAATCGAGAATCCATTGATTGAACCCGAGCTCACCGGATTGGACGCCGGGGGCTCCTCACCTTTACCCGCCGCTTCTGCAACCAGCGGATGACGCCTGTGGCGTAAATGACCGGGCAGGCCAGTCCGCACAGGAAGATGAGGATGCGTCCGGGCCAGCCGAACGCCTGGCCCGAGTGCAGCGGCCATTGCCATTCCAGAAAGGTTTCCCCCGCACTGCGGCGCGCATCCGGCGCACGCACGTCCAGTATCTCGCCGCTGTACTGATCGATCGCGATTTGCCGCTCCGACCAGAACGCGCTCAACTTCGGCACATGCTTCTGGGTCACGATATAGACGCCTTCAGCATTCCCGGGCATGAACATGCCGCCAAACTTACCGTCCGGGTAGTGTTCGGTGGCAATGGCCCATGCGTGCTCAGCCCCGATCGAGGGTATACCCGTAATAGGGATTGATGTGAGTGTGTGTTGTGGTTGCCGGGTTGCAGGTGAGAACAGTTGAGTCACCCACACGAACGGCTCGTTGAGGTTCATGAACACCCCGGACAGCAGCACCGCACCTAATACCGGAAAGAGGTAAAGCGAAAGCGTTTTGTGCAGATCAAAGTTGAAACGCACCGGGCCGGCACCGCGCTTGATGGTCAACGCCTTGCGCCATTGCCCCGATGTTGGCCACCAGACGATCAACCCGGTGATCAGGGATACCAGCAACAGCAGTGCGCAGACAGCCATCAGCGTTTGCCCGTTCATACCCAGCAACAGACTGAAATGGAGCTGGAAGATGACATCCATGAAGTAGTTGGGTATCCACTCATTTGCGCCATAGCTGCGTACCCCGGTTACCTGCGCGCGATAGGGATCTACAAAGATTCGCTGCCAGGCGCCGGATGGCTGGCTGGCATAGACGGCATAGACCGCTTCGCGGTTGCGTGCGCCATAAACAGTTGTGATCCGGCTATCCGGAGCGGCCGCCTGTCTGGCCACACGAATGATCTCATCCAGTGACTGGTAGACGGGTGCACGTTGTGCCAGGTTTTTCTGCTCAGGCACCGTGACAGTCAGCAGCTCCGGATTCAACCACTCATCGATCTCGGCCCAAAACACCGCGATGCTGCCGGTAAGCCCCAAAATGACCAGCAGCGCACCGATGAACAATCCCAGATAAAGGTGGATGCTCAGCCAGAGCTGGCGCCACGAACGCCGCGGTAATGTACCGCGCTCTTCATCCACCCCTGCAGCATGCCGATGCGCTGACTCGGAAGACATGGCTAGTATTCAACCCGCAACGAGCCCAGGAACACACGTGGTGTGCCCACACCGATACGTGTACGCGTCAGTCCACTACTGGGGAAATATTCCTCATTGAACAGATTGTTGACATTCAGCTGTGCAGTCACTCGGGTTTTACCCATTTTTATTGCATAGCTGGTCATCAGGTTGAATACAGCATAACCGGGCATCTGAAAATCATTGTCCTGGTTGCCTTCGCGTTTACCTCTGAGCGTCACACCCCCACCCACTTTCAATCCACGTAAAGTTTCATTCTGAAAAGCGTAAGTGGTCCAGATATTACCGGCATGTTTGGGTACATTCGGAAAGCGATTGCCCAGCGTATTATCATTGGTTTTGGTAATTTCCGAATCAATATAAGTGTAATTGGCAATAACGTTCCAGCCAGGTAACAATTCACCAGTAATATCGAATTCAACACCTTCATTACGCGCCTCTCCGGTCAATACTGAAATTCTCTGCAGCGCCAGTTGTGGATCAGGGTGGAGGGTTGCAATGTTTTGTTTGGTTAACTGGAACCAGGCAAGCGTTGCGCCGAGACGTCCGTCAAAAAATTCTGTCTTGATCCCGGCTTCCCATTGCTGTGCTGTTTCAGCTGGAGGTGGTTGCCCATCAAGTCCTATCGCATATAAATTTGGAGCGCCGAAATTCTCGACATAATTGCCGTAAAGTGAAAGGGCTGGAATGGGTTGCCATAACACGCCAACACGCGGTGAAATTCTATCCTGCTCGCTTTTCCCGGATAGATTTTTTATCTCAGCATTGTCGTAACGAAAACCTGCCAGCACATGTATATTGTAGGGTAGCTTTATCTGGTCCTGGAAATACAGACCAAACCAGTTTTCTTTTGTGTCATAAGGACTGTCATCTGCAGGATCGCGCACAGCCGTGCCACTATGCACCGGATTAAAAATATCAATGGACGGAAAATCAAAATTCGAAATCATGAGGCCACGATTTCTAAAATTATAATAATCGCCACCCATCAGTACCGTATGTTGGATCCCGAATGTTTCAAAATTGCCCGTCAGGTCCACATTGGTGGTATAAGTTTCTACTTTATTGTTTCTGAATCCCGCATAAAAACGATCGAGAGTACGGTTATCCGCTCGTAATGCCGATGGGATCACAACATCATCGTCTTCGTCAGTTTGCTGTAGATAGAAACGATGTTTTATCTCCCAATTGTCATTGAATGCATGAGACCAGTGGATACCTGCCGTAATTTCATCAAATTTGGCACTATTAAATGACTCGCCCAGTTGACGATTGACCGGCAAGTTGGCCGGGCGATTGCCAATCGCCGGAAAACCATAGTCCACTGAATACTTGCCGGTCTTATATTCCATCTCAGCGGTAACCTGGGTACGGTCGGAAATACGCCATTGCAATACCGGCGCGACGAAGAAATGATGGTTACCGACAAACGGGCGGAACGACCCCTTGTCTTCATAGGCAAAATTCAGCCGGTACAGTAGTGAGCTATCTTGATTCAGGCCACCCGTAGCATCCAGTGTGGTACGAAACAGGTTGTATGAGCCGAATTGTTGCTGTAATGAATAATATGGCGTAGCTTGCGGTGCCTTCGGCACCAGATTGACCATCCCCCCCGGCTCGATCCGACCGAACAGAATCGATGCCGGTCCCTTCAATACCTCAATGCGTTCCAGATTAGCAATTTCTCTGTTGCTGCTCTGCGTAAACGCGGACTGAAACCGAACCCCGTTACGATAATAATCCCAAGTCTGAAAGCCACGGATATTAAAAAATTCCACCCCACCTTGACTATACCCGGGAAAAACGCCGCTGACGTTGCTTAGCGATTGTTCCAGCGTAATCGCCTGCTGATCGTTCATGACTGACTTGGGCACCACCTGAATGGACATCGGTGTTTCCATGATCGGTGTTTGAGTTTTCGTGGCTGTTGTTGCTTCAGGGACTCTATATTGGGTGCTGTACGGCGAATCCGGATCAGGAGCACCCGTTACCGTCATTTCCGGTAATGTCTGCTGCATTGCTCCTGTTGTTGCCTTTACGATACTGTAACGGCCCGGTGCGATTTCTTTGGCCCGCAGGCCGCTGCCGTTCAGCAGCGTATCGAGTGCTTCCCGGATGGAAAGATTCTCGGATAACGGTGAAGCTTGTTTACCTTTCACGATTTCTGCATCGAATACGATACTGAGATTGTGCCGGACAGCCAGTTGTTGCAAAGCTGCAGCAAGCGGTAATGCTGGCTGTTGCTGTGTAGCGGATATTTGTGCCTGCACAATGGGGCTGGCGAGCATGACGACAGCCAAGAAAAGGCCTGAACGAAGCATAGTTTCTCCCTGAGTAAGAATGTTCTTAATTGGAACTTCCTTACATAGGACGAACCAGATTGCAGTAAACCGTCAGTCAGAAGAGATTTTTAATGATGGTGCCGGGGAGTAAACGAGGTGTGTCCGGCGACTGCTGCTTCGTTTACTGTTTCTGCGCTGCGCTCAACAGATACCGGTCGGGTGCCGGGTGTTCGATGTTCAGATTCAGCGTTTCAGCAATGATGCGCAAGGTGGTATCGAGCTCGTCAAGCCGGAAACGCCCGCTGATCTGTTTCCTTCCCAGAGCAGGGTCGGCCAGATCGAATCGAACGGCATGATAACGTGCCAGTTCCTGCAGCACTTCCGGCAATCGATGCTGGTCGAATACCAGTATGCCCTGACGCCAGTTTGCAATGTCCCCCTGTACGGTAGCCAGTTGCCATCGATCGGTTGCCGGATGGCGGGTCACGGTTTCTCCGGCATGCAGTACGAGATGTTTATCCTGGCGGATGATTTCCACGGCGCCTTCTTCCACTTGTACGGTAAATTTTTCTGGCGTATCGCGTACGGAAAAACGGGTACCAATATCACGAATTCGTGTATCGGCAGCTGTTACCTGCAGCGGACGCCAGTCGGGCGCCACCTCCAGATAAATTTCTCCCTCCTGCAGTTGAATAAGGCGTTGGAACCAGCTTTGAGTGATGGTTACGCGCGTTGCTGTATCCAGACTCAGTTGGCTGCCATCGGCAAGTGTGACGTGCTGCCGCTCACCCGTTGCCGTTTGCCAATGCCGGGGGATGCCGGTCGATGCGCGGTAGAGTATGGGGAGTGCTATCAGCACCAGTGCTGCAGCGGCCCATTTGAGGTAGCGGGGAGAGTAATGACGAGGACGATAATGGCGTGCCTTGTTCAGTTCGCTGGACAGATCCGTACGAAAACGATCCAGCGATTGCCAGTCCTCTTCTGCACGTGTCCAGGCTGTACGGTGATCCGGACTGGCTGCAAGCCAGTCCGTCAGGGCGCGCTGCTCCTCTGCGGAAAGTGCACGGCCCTGCTGGCGGATAAACCAGTGACGAGCCGTTGCATCGATATCATCATGAAAAGATTCGGGCATGCAATTTTCTCCTGCGCTTTTAACCACAGGACATTCAGGACAGGCATGATCGACAAAAGATGATTATCACCGATACTCTGCCAGTATAGCCAGACAATGTTCACCTGCACGCTGAATATAGCGTTCCACTGTTTTGCTGGAAACGCCCAGTTGTTTGGCAATTTGTGCATGAGTCATGCCATCGTAACGAAACAGGAGAAATGCATGGCCTACCGGTTCCGGTAGCTGATTCAATGCGTGCAGCAAACTTGCCAGTTGTCTTTGGCCGTCATAACGTCGTGCCGGATCGTCCGCAGCATTGCCGATTTCAAAGAAGTTCTGTATTTCGGTGGTATGTTTGTCCACACGAATTTGCTGGCGTGAGCTGTCACGAATCAGGTTGAGCGCAACCGTAAACAAAAATGCGCGAGGATTTTCGATGGATGAAACATCCTGTTTACGCCAGCGCAGATAAACTTCCTGGACCATATCAGCTGCTTCATCTCTCCCCACCTTGCGATACAGAAAATTCAGCAAGTCATTACGTAACTGGAGGAACAGTTCATCATTGGTACAACTGGTGGTCATGGACAGCAAGGCATAATGGACTAAAAAGAGCATGATTATGCTGTGTTTGCCATAAGGGTGGAATGCGACAAATTGTCGCAGAGAAAGGCCTGCTGTCATGATTCAACCTGTCATCAGATGTGTAGTCCTGGCGGATACCTGTAAGGTGATCCGCCACAATCTTCTGGTTAATACTCGACCCGGAGCGAGCCCAGAAATACACGTGGTGTCCCCACAGCGATCCGTGTACGACCGAAGCCACTAGTGCCAGAAAAGTATTCTTTATTGAACAAATTATTGACATTCAGCTGTGCCGTTACTCGGGTTTTGCCCACTTTTATGCCGTAGCTGGTCATCAGATTGAAAACTGCATAACCGGGTATTTGATAATCATTTTCCAGATTACCTTCTCGTTTACCTCTGAGGGTGACGCCACCACCGATTTTCAACCCACGTAAGGTCTCATTCTCAAAGGCATAGATACTCCAGATATTACCGGCATGTTTGGGGGCATTCGGCAAGCGGTTGCCCTGTGTTCCGTTATTTGCCCGGGTAATTTCTGTGTCGGTATAGGCGTAGTTGGCAATCATTTGCCAGCCAGGCAGCAGTTCTCCGGTAATATTTAATTCGATGCCTTTACTACGTGCCTCTCCTGTTTGCACAGCAATACCCTGGACTGCCAGAACCGGATCAGGGTGAGGGGTAGACATGTCATTCTTGGTCAGATGAAACCAAGCGAGAGTAGCACTGAATCGCCCATCCAACAGTTCAGTCTTGACCCCGGCTTCCCATTGTTTCCCTATTTCCGCTTTTAAAGGTCGGCTATCTATTCCTCTTCCATTGGCATACGTTCCAAGACTCTCCACATAGCTACCATACAGAGAGATTGGCTTGACTGGCTGCCATAGCAAGCCGATACGCGGTGAAACCTTATCCTGTTTGTTTTCTGTGAAGGTTGTGACACCTTGATAGGTGGGATTACTCTCAGCTCGAGCATTGTCATAGCGCAAACCAGCCAGCAGATGCACGTTGTAGGACAGTTTTACCTGATCCTGAAAATAAAACCCGAACCATTCTTCTTTGGAGTTTCCCCAGAAATTTTCTGCTGGATCTGGAATGGGTGAACCTGCGTGTACCGGATTAAAGATGTCAATGGAGGGGAAGGCGTAATTGGCAAGATACAGGTACGTGTTCTTGTAGTTATAATAATCCCCACCCACCACAAGTGTATGCTCAATACCGAGTGTATTGATATGGCCGGTCAAATCTAGACTCGTAAGGTAAGTATCATTTTCGTTATTTCTGAATCCACCATAAAAACGATTTAGCGTACGGTTATCCGCCTGTAACCCTGTTGGTGACACTGCATTACCATCTTGATCGGAAGATTGCATATAAAAACGATGCTTGATTTCCCACTGGTTGTTGAAGGCGTGCGACCAGTTAAACCCCGCTAAAATATCTTCATATTCTGCCCTGGCAAATGATTCACCTAAGTTGCGTTCTCTTGGCAGCTTGGCAGGACGATTGCCTATCGCTGGAACACCGTTATCAACTTGTGTTTTGCCCGTCTTGTATTCCATTTCCAGTGTTATCTGGGTGCGATCAGAAATTTGCCATTGCAGTACTGGTGCCACGAAAAAATGATTGCGATCAATAAACTGGCGGAACGAACCTTCATTGTTATATGCAAAATTCAGGCGATACAGCAATGAATTATCCTGATTTAAACTGCTGGTAGCGTCCAATGTGGTACGCAGGTTATATGAACCAAACTGCTGCTGCAGTGAATAATACGGGGTCGCCTGCGGTTTCTTGGGCACGAGATTAACCATGCCGCCCGGTTCGATCCGGCCATACAGAATCGATGCCGGCCCTTTGAGCACTTCAATTCTTTCCAGATTAGCTATTTCTCTATAACCGGTTTGTGTCATTGCGGGCTGAAATCGCATGCCATCGCGATAATAATCCCAGTTATGAAATCCTCTAATATTGAAAGACTCAACTAGACCGGTATTTGCATTCCCCCGAAAAACACCGCTGACGTTGTTTAGAGATTGTCCCAGCGTAATTGCCTGCTGATCGTTCATGACTGACTTGGGTACCACCTGAATGGACATTGGTGTTTCCATGATCGGCGTTTTCGTCTTGGTGGCTGTAGTTGTATCCGGTACTTTATATTGCGTGCTGTACGGCGAATCCGAGTCAGGAGCGCCCGTTACCGTCATTTCCGGTAATGTCTGCTGCATTGCTCCTGTTGTCGCCTTTACGATACTGTAACGGCCCAGTGCGATTTCTTTGGCCCGCAGGCCGCTGCCGGACAATAGTTTTTTCAATGCTTCCTGCGGCGTGTACTGGCCACGGAGGGATGGAGCCTGAATGTTACGGACAGTTGCTGCATCAAACATGATACTGGTATTGCTGTGTTCAGCCAGTTGCCGCAATGCCGTGTTCAAAGGCTGGGCTGACAGATGCCAGTTGATTGCCGTTGAAGTGCTTCCTGCTGCTCCGGTCTGGGCATGAGCAACCGGCAACAGCAGAATTAAAATCATGATTGACAGATAGTGCTGCATTTTCGACGTACTCCCTGTAAGTTGATCGTTCTGATCTTTTGCTACTTACAGGACGCACGGGTCGGAAAAAATGGACAAACAGATTTGCGGACACCTTTACATCATGCCCGCCTTTGCATACAGCAGCGTTACTGAAGTCTCTGAGCTTTTTCTATGTGTATGTGTATGATTTTCAAAGAGTTGTCAGGGTATATCAGAAGATATCGTACAGGCCAAACAGAAATGAGGCACCTGCTTAGGTGCAGTTTCTTACCACATTGCACACTTTAAAACCGGGACATGAAGCGAGCAGGATGTTTTCCGTTCGCCCGTGCAGCGATTGTGAACTCGCATGCCGGATGATGTGAAAAGGGACGGTCAGCTAAGCTGACCGTCCCTATCTCGATACATTTCAACCCGAATTTTGCACTTCTTTTCAGCCAAAATCCGCGTCAAATAAGCGATGCGACAATATGTCACATTCTCAAACAGGATGTTTGAGAACATAATTGGCTCATTATCTGTACCACCTCTGATATCCGGATTCATATCTGCAATATGAATATAGATTCATGAGAAAGAATGCAGGTTTTTCTTTCGGATCTTGTCTGGATGAAAGTGTGCTCACCGGTAAGTAATTGCTTCCCTCCTCTACTTCTGCCTGTCCTTTTATAGTCTTTTTATAAATCGACAGGCGTTTTTTTTCTACTTCTCCTGCCATTGTTTTTATGTCACTTTTCGTCCACTGTCGTCAGGATTTGGTCAGCTGTTTTCAGTGTGATTTTCAGGAAAAATCAGTGCAATCATCAAACCACCTTTTATCAGATCAGAAAAGTTGACGATCTGATCGGGTGTGTATACAGTTTTGCTGCCATGGGCAAGAGATATATGACCAACAATTTTATTCTTCTGATACTGTTTGTCAGTTTATTGACAAATGCAGTTGCCTGGTCATTCCATCAGGAAATCTTCAAACATGAGCTCGATCATTTCCATGTATCGCATAGATTCGATCATCATCATTCGTACCATGATCACGCAGCAGATACAGGGTTTCATCAGCATCATGACGAAACCCTCGATAACGATTCGGATTTCACAGATCATTTAATCCTGCATGCAGCCGGGCAGTTTCAGCCTTTCTATTTTATCTTGCTACCGATTATTCCATCTCTCCCGGGAAAGGAAAATATCCCCGGATTCTTTCCTGCCGGCATTCCTGAATCAACTCTTGATTTACCGTTCCGCCCTCCTCGAAATACCGCTTCTTTAGAAATCCGGTACTAATTTCACAATCGGGTGTGCTGACGGCTAAGTCAGCGCCAGTGCGATTTCAGTCTGTTGTATGTCCTGTCTCAGTATTACCGGTTTCATCTGGTAATCATTGTCTCGGATACTTGACAGGGGAAAGGCTATATTCCTGACAGAACCAGTACTGTTGCAGCACCCGTTCCATCGCCGCGGTTTACGGAAATTCCGGATCCACGGACTGTAATTCATGGAGACAATTTGCATGACTGAAATGAAAATGTCATCTCCTGTGGAGCATGGCGTGTTGACTTGTTTATGTATGAAGGCTCTTTTTATCGCGGTAATTTTTGGAGTTACTTCTGATGTTACTGCGCATGGTGTCACCGAGGGTGACAAGGGCTATATCCTGGAAAGTACCGGCATATTGCCGATACCTTTTATTTATCTCGGCGCAAAACATATGATGACCGGTTACGATCATCTGCTTTTTCTGCTGGGTGTGATTTTCTTTTTGTATCGACTGAAGGACATCTGTATTTATGTCACGCTGTTCGCTGCCGGCCATGTCATTACGCTGTTATCCGGTGTTCTGTTTGAGGTTGCTGTCAGCCCTTATCTGATCGATGCAATCATCGGATTTTCCATCGTTTACAAATCTCTGGACAATATGGGAGCCTTTCAGCGCTGGTTTGGTTTTCAGCCTGATACAAAGATTGCCACTTTTATCTTCGGACTGTTTCATGGTTTTGGCCTTGCCACCAAGATCCTGGAGTACGAATTACCGGCTGATGGACTCCTGCCAAATCTCATTTTCTTCAATATCGGTGTCGAGATCGGACAAATTCTGGCACTGGCGGCCATTCTGATCGCAATTGCATATTGGAGGAAATCCGGAAAATTCATGAACCACGCCTATAACACCAATACATTCATGATGATGCTCGGCTTCCTCTTGATGGGGTACCAGATTACAGGCCATTTCATTTTATTCAGCACTATCTGACTATTCTTACAGGAAAAATTATGTATAACGCAAACATACCTTCAACTCATGAGATACCCTCAACCGGCAGATTGATCAGATCTACCGTCATTGCATTACTGACTGCGATATTTTTACTCGTCACTGTTGTAATGCCTGCGGAATACGGTATTGATCCAACCGGTTTCGGTGAAATTACCGGTCTGAAAAGAATGGGAGAAATCAAAGTTTCTCTGACAAAGGAAGCAACTGCAGATCGGGCGAATGCGGCTGCCAGCCTGCAGATCGAATTATCTGAAGCGGTAACAGCAGTAACAGAATCTCTGCCGCCTGCTCCAAAATCAGAGATGAGTCATGAAAAAAAGATAACGCTTGCCCCAAATCAAGGTACTGAGATCAAGGTGACGATGACAAAGGGAAGTAAAGTTCACTACGTTTGGCGGACTAATGGTGGAACAGCTGTTTTTGATCAGCATGGAGATTCAAAAGAACTAAAGATCAACTACCACAGTTACAGCAAGGGGACCGGACAAATGCGGGAAGGCGTCTTAGAAGCAGCTTTTGACGGTGATCATGGGTGGTTCTGGCGAAACCGGACATCCACCCCGATGACGATTACGCTCAAAACTGAAGGAGAATATACCCGTATCAGACATTTCAAATAACAGATACGAGGGCCGGGATGAACTGATAGTAAATAATCCCGGCTACTTTCCGACTCGTGATCGATATACGGCACACACAGCATGATACTTCGGTGAATGCGTGTGTCCCTCAGCGTGTTGATTGCCGCAAGGCACCCAGCCTGTAACGGCCAGGTGCCGGGTGTTCGATATTGATTTTCAGTGTATCGGCGATGATTTGCAGATTGGTATCGAGCTCATCGAGCTTGAAACGACCGCTGACCTGTATCTCGCCAATGGCGGGATCGGCCAGATCGAATTGAACCGTATGATAGCGTGCGATTTCGTGTAATACGTCATGCAGCCGATGTGCATTGAATACCAGCAGACCTTTGCGCCAGTGAGCAATATCCCCTGCCGGCAGTGCCGCCAGCCTCCATTCATTACTGCCGGTAATGATGGAAAGTACTTCACCCGCTTGCAGTAACACCAGCTGTCCCTGTTTTTTTACTTCAACCGTACCTTCAGCAACTTCGACCATGAACTGATCAGGGATATACCTGACCGAAAAACGTGTGCCGATATCACGAATTTCGTAATGCTCCGCACTCACTCTCAAAGTATGCCAGTCGGATGATGCCGTCTCCAGATAGATTTCACCTTCATGCAGCTGGACATGATGTGTGAACCAGTTCTGCGTGACAGTGATACGCGTTGCAGTATCCAGATTCAGAGTGGAGCCACCGGCCAGGGTGATCTGCTGCTGTTCACCTTTCAAGGTGTTCCAGTATGTTGTCGTTCCGGTCATGCCCTGATACAGCACAGGAATGCATACTGCCAGCAACAGAGCTGCGGCTGCCGCCCGTCGTTTAAGTCGAAAGGCCGCTTTATGCTGTCCGGGGCGGTTACGGCGTGCCTTTTTCAACTCATCATTCAGTGCATGACGATAACGGTCGATTGCCAGCCAGTCCTCCTCCACACGCCGCCAGGCATCCTGATGCAGTGGATTGGCAGCCAGCCATTCAGCCAGTTGCTGCTGTTCCGCTTCCGACAAAGTCTGACCCTGCTGCCGTGCGAACCAGGATCGCGCCTGTGCATCAGGGTCATGCGAATTCGGACTGTTTGATAGGTGCATACTGCACTCCGGAGCATTTTGATAAATGCTGATTACTTCACAGGATCGAAATGATCAGTAGAGTATTATCACCGATATTGCGCAAGAGCAGTCAGGCAGTGCTCGCTGGCGTGCTGAATGTAGCGTGCCACGGATTTGCTTGAAATGCCCATCTGCAGTGCGATTTCAGCAAATGTCAAACCATCGAGACGAAAAAGAAGAAAAGCATGGCGCACATTTTCCGGTAACTGATCCAGAGCCTGCTGCAGATATTCTATTTGTCTGCGTTCGTCACAATGCTGTGCCAGATCATAGTCCGCAGGTTTGTCCTGAAACAGGTGTTGCATGGTATTGGCGTAGGTTTGCACATGCGCCTGCCGGCGTGCCTGATCCCGGATCAGATTGAGCGCAACGGTAAACAGGAAGGCGCGCGGGTTCTCAATACTCGAGATATCCTGCCTGCGCCATCGTAGATAGATTTCCTGAAGTATATCGGCTGCTTCATCTTTGCTCAGCTTGCGACACAGATAATTCAGCAGATCACCGCGCAGTTGAAGAAACAGTTCATCGCCGGAATAGGTAATTGTCATGAACAGTAGGGCATACCTGGCTAAAAACTGCGCCCATCATACTGTCTTTCTCCGGGCCGAAAAATGTGACAAATTGTCGCACCCGGAAGTCCGGCGGTTACGAAATGCCTGAGGAACCTCATCGTGGCAGGGAATAGCAGCCTGGATCGATTCGCCCTTTCAGGGCTCCCTAACCGCTTTGAATATTTTTGTTGAATACGACACACACGGCCGGTACCAGAAACAGTGTGACGAAAAACGTGAAGAGCATGCCAAACGCAATGGTGACAGCCATCGGCATGATTTTTTCCGCATCGTAACCCTGTGAACTGAGCTGGGGTAACAAGCCTGCAAGGGTCGTGACATTCATCAGCAATATGGCGCGGAAACGTGATTTACCTGCTGCCACCGCAGCTCTTATGACAGATATTTTCTGCTGCATATTTTTATTGATCTGTGCAATCAGAACCAGACTGTCATTGATGACAATCCCGCTCACGGCAAACAGTGCAAAGTACGACTCCAGTGAAAGTGGAATCCGAAACAGCAGATGACCGACCACTGCTCCGATGAAACCAAAAGGAACAGTCAGCATGATGATCAATGGCTGGGCATAGGAACGCAACGGGATTGCAAGCAACGCATACATTCCAAACAGTGCCAGGACTCCGTACAGCCACAGATCCGACATCACTTCTTCCTGTTTCTGCCGGGATTCGCCTGGCTTGATGTCCAGCCCGGGAAATTGCGCTTTCAGTTGCGGGATCACATGCACACGCATATCGGCCAGGATGGATTCGACATCCACCTGATCCTGATAGACTTCCGCGCCAATCAGTTGAATACGTTCCCGATCGGTACGTTGAATACTGGCGAACCCGGACTGATATTCCGCCCGGGCAATTGTGCCAAACGGTACGCTGTTCCCGCCAGGTAATCTGATCGGCATATTCTGAAGCTGCTCCAGTGCTTGCCGGTCTTCCTGCGGGAAACGCAGCATGACACGGATTTCATCGTGTTCGTGATAGTACCGCTGCACTTCGAGCCCGAAAAAGCCATGTCGTACCTGTTCACTCAGGTCACGCATCGTCAGGCCGTAGAAGGCAGCGGCAGGTTTCAGTTCGAGATGCAGCTCAGGTTTGCCGGGCTGCATCGAGCTGGTGACACTGTGCACCCCGACATAGGCAGCCAGCTTATGCTTCAGTATTTCCCCGGCCGCATTCTGCAACGTGGTATCCGGCGCTGTCAGCACCCATTCGATCGCCTTGGGTGGCCCCTCTGCCGATACACCGAGATCGCGCGGCCAGAAACTCTGGATGGTCAAATCCGTGCCAGCCGGTAACAGACCAAAACGTTCCCGCCACTGCTGTTTGATATCGTCCACCTGGCCACGGATACGTTCATCGATAGCCAGTTCAAGATTGACACTCGCCATGTTGTCATTACTGAACATGAACACATGACGAACACTGTCACCATTCATGGCAGAACCATCACGATAATATTCCTGATTCAGTTCAGTCCGGATTTCATGGGCGATATGCTTCAGCCGCAACAGCTGTCGCTCGACTTCTTCCGATGCAGTGCCGGCTGGAAATTTAAGCATGACGTTCAGATAATAGTCATCTACCGGCCTGTCCAGCACACTGGTGATGCGCCCTGATATGACCAGCGCAGCAATCAGCAGTAATGCTGCCGTAAAGCCGGCGATCACGATATAACGCCACTGCAGTGCAAGGTGCAAAGCGCGCGTATAACATCCGGTCAACCAGCGCAATCCGTTATCCACCTGCTCCTTGAGCGTTGCCATCGCATATCTCAGAAAATGAGGCATGATCCCGGTTGCAGCGTCTGGATCCTTTGGACTCTGCCCGGCCAGGTGGGCAGGCAGAATCAGCAGTGTTTCCGTCATGGAAAACAGCAGCGCCAGGATCGCCACTGCAGAAATGTTGTACAGCAGATGTCCGGTCAACCCCGGCAGCAGCAATCCCGGCGTAAATGCAATCACGGTAGTCAATACCATGGGCACAACCAGCGGTGCCATCGCGCGTACGCCACCGATGGCACCGGATATCCCAGACTGACCCCGCTGTTGAAGCAGATAGATATGCTCACCAACGATGATGGCGTCATCCACCACCACACTCAGAATCAGAATCAACGCGGTAATGGTGTAGACATTCAGGGAAATACCCAGAATCGGTATCCACCAGAAGGCACCGAAAACCGAAATCAGAATGCCTGCACTGACCCATAACGCCAATCGCATATCCAGAACCAGTGCCAGTACGACGAATATCAGGATAAAACCGGAGATGGCGTTGCCTCTCAGCATCGACATATTCTCATCGTAATACTTGGACCAGTCGTCCCAGGTGATCACTTCAACGTCGGCGGGCAGTTCGGAGTGAAATGCGGTAATGACCTGATTTACCGCATCTACCGTTTTCCCCAGCTGGTTTCGTGGCCAGATCAGGATTTCCATTGCCGGCAGACCATCCGATCTGACCAGCATGCTCTGGTCACGTACGGTCTCAGTGATATGTGCGATATCGCCAAGTTTCAGTTGCATGCCCTGCCGGTCCGATCGCAGGCGGATGGCAGCAAAATCCTCTGCCGTCATGGCCTGTGCCTGGCTTCTGATCAATAGCCTGCCATCAGTATTCTTCAATTCCCCCGCTGAGATATTGCCGGAAGCAGCCCGAATCGTTTCAGCAATTTCATCGAAGCTGAAGCCGTAGCGCCGTAAATCTTCTCTGGTGATCTCGATTGATACTTCATACGGTATTTCCGGAAAGAGCAGAATTTGACCGATATCCGGATGCGTACTCAACCGGATATGCAATCGATCACGGTAATGCTGTAACGTACGCAGATCAGCCATACCGCGTACTGTGGCAATGATCGCCTGCGGGCCTGTTTTCAATTCACGGATCACCGGTTTATCTGCATCCTCGGGAAACACTGTCACGGCTTCCAGATGTGCCTGAACTTCCGCCTGCAGCCGGGTGGCATCGACAGCCGGATCAAACTCCACCAGCACACGGCAAAGCGACTGCTTTGCTTCGGCGTGCAGATGCCTGACTCCCTGCAGATCGTGGACTGCATGTTCGATCGGGATACAGATCGCCTGCTCGACTTCACCTGGCCCTGCTCCGTCGTAAATAGTGGTGATCTGGAGCTGGTGACGCGGCTCCGGCGGATAGACATAACGGTCTGCAGTGATCAATCCCACGATTCCACCGACGATGATCAGGATCATCAGCAGATTGGCAGCCACCGGATTCTTGACAAACCAGATGATCAGTTTCATGGATGACTGTCACCACTGGCCTGGTCATTCGTGTTCGGCAATTCAGGCGTGACCTGCATGCCCTCTACAGGCTGCAGCAAACCTGACAGCAGCACTCGCTCTCCGACAGTGAGCCCGGCCTGAATGATGGCCTGACCATGTTCACGTTTCAGCAGCCTGACAGTACGCAGATGCAATCGATCCTGCTGATCGACAACGGCTACCTGATCATCCTTGAACATGACACTGGTTGGCAGAATCACCAGCCGGTCGATTGGGCGCCCCTGAATCAGGGCTTCGACAAATAAACCGACTGGCAGCGCTGCGGTATTGGTCAGCCTGGATAAGCGATCCTCACCAGATTGCGGTGAAGAGGATATCCGCAGAAATGGATCCGAGATCCGCGCAACCAGCATCAGCATACCGGTATTTCGATCGATCACGCCTTCGCTGCGTACGATCCGCCCCTGCCAGAATCGTTTTTCTCCCTGGTATTCCGCTGCCAGTACCACCCGCGGCATTCGCTTTGAATTCTCTTCATCCGCAACCAATGTATCGGGTACATCGATGAAAGCCAGATCCCGGGTATTGACCGGCAACCGGACTTCCGCGTAGTCGCTGCTGTAGATCACTCCCAGTACATTACCCTGCGTGACGTATTGTCCGATACCGGTGTTTTTGCTGCGCACACGTCCGTCAAACGGGGCACGAATCCGGGTACGTTGTCTGAGCTGCCTGGCATATTTGAGCGAGGCTTGCGCAGCAGCCAGTTTCGCACGCATTTCCTGCAGCTGCGGAATATGCTGGCTGAGTGGACCGGGATCACCCTGGCCCAGATGTTTCCATTCATCATGAGCCTGGGCTGCTTCCGCTTCTTCACGCATCAGTAAATGACGTGCCTCCCTGACTTGTGCCTGTGCCTGTGCCACACGCAGGTCATAATCAGCCGGGTCGATGGTGACCAGCACATCCCCTTTATTGAAATATCCACCGCTGACAAAAACGGGCGAGGTATCGATGATCCGGCCGGAAACCTCTGTCACCAGATCGATTTCGGTATGCGCGACGACCTGTCCTTGTGAATGGACATGTAAACGCTTCGATTGCATTTCCACTTGAGCAACCCGAACAATAGGCGGTGTCAGTGTTTCTTCCTGTTTGCCATTCTCAGGCGGGAATTGAATGAGCAGCCAGGCTGCCAATCCACCCATAAGGAAAACCAGGGTGGCAATCCGGATTTGACGACGTAAGCTCACAATTTTGTTTTTATTCTTTTACCAGGAAACAACACTGCAGATGATCAAACAGAAGTTTGAATGGAGTTGTAGTTTTGGAACCTTTTCTTCTATGACGTTTTAGCCAGCCAGAACCGGACATGCCACGGCAATAAAATCAGTAACTCAATGATAGATAACGTATCTTTTATCGTACTCAAGACTATTTTTCAGGGCGCTCAAATACTGCCCCCGAGAGCGAGATAGAGATTGACACGGTTGTTCAACAGTCGCCGCCTGACAGCCAGATGAGCACTCTGCGCATTCAGCGTACTGCGATAGCTGTCCAACAATGTCAGAATCTGGATGAACCCCTGGCGATAGGAATACAGCGCCAGTTCCTGACCGGCTTCAGTCTGCTGCACGGCTTCACGTAATTCTTTTTCCTGTGCACGTAACCATTCTTCTGCCGCCAGTGCCTGCTCGACTTCACGGAAGGCATTCAGCGCCACATCCTGATACCGGTTGAAGGCTTCTTCCACATAGGCCTCGTTCAATTGAATACTTCCACGGATACGCCCACCGGTGAACAATGGTTGTACCGCTCCGGCAAACAGATTCCAGACGACCGATCGTGGATCGATCAGGTCGGTCAACGCACTGTCACGTGTCCCTCCCGCTGCTGTCAGCGTAATGCGCGGTAATAGCAGCTTGCTGGTACTTTCCAGCCGTGCATCAGCTGCGCGCAGCCGTGCAAATGAGGCGATCAGATCAGGGCGTCTGGTCAGCAGTTCAGCAGGCAGTCCGGCAGGGAGTTGTGATGGAGGAACAGGCAGAGCCTGCCGGATCGTTGAACTGGATAAAGCGGTAACCGTATCGTCGATTTGAGGCAATGAACCGTCAGGATAATCTCCCAGCAGAATTTCCAGTTGACGGGTTACAAGCTGCACCTGGTTTCTGGCGGCAGCGAGCTGTGATCTGGCCTGGGCCAGATCGGTCAACACCAGGCGCACCTCCAGCGCACGCACCAGACCCCGTTCGAAACGCCCTTGTACCAGACTGGCAATCGTGCCGCGATCCGCAACAGATTGTTCTGCCACCCGAGCCTGAAGCTTCGCTTCCAGTAATGCAAAATAATTCTGCGCAACACGTGCAGCAAGCGATAGCCGTGCTGCCTGAAAATCAGCGTTGGTTGCTTCCACTTCCTGTCGGGCTGCTTCCCTGAATGAACGGATGCGCCCCCAGATATCCGCTTCCCAGCTCAGATTGAACAAGGCTTCGAATACACTGTATTGTGCCGAACCAAAACCGGCACTGCGCACCTGCGTATACTGGTATCCCGGTGCAAATGAGAGCTGAGGCCAGAGTGCGGCGCCATCGATACGTGCCTGTGCAATAGCGGCATCGACACGTGCCACTGCTGTCTTCAAATCGAAGTTGCTGGTCAAAGCCTGTTCGACCAGCGAATACAGCACCGGATCGTCGAACGATTCCACCCATTTTTGCCCGGCAAGAGGAAAAGTATTTGCAGAAGCACTCCACACAGAAGGTACAGAAACATCAAGCCTGTTTGCCTGCCGTTCCGGTGCTGTATGACAGCCGCTGACAAACATCACAAAGCCAAGCACCGCAGCCGGTTTGAGACGGATCGGCATTTTCTCTCCGGATGACTATGAATCGCGATGTACCGATGGCCTCAGGTAGCGCGAATCGTACTGATGATTTTTCGGGCTGAGGCGCGCTGCCCGTTTCCTGATCCAGATGATGATGCCGGTTACTGACAGCATGACAATAACCAGGCCGAGCACACAGACAAAAATACGGTACGGCAATCCAAATACATTGGCCATGTGCAGCGCAAAAAGCCAATTCGTCACGGTATTGCCGCTGTATTGGCCGCTCGCCAGCAATGCCAGTTTGAGTTCACCCGTATCAGCATCAAAAAATACGCTCGTTCTGCCGCGCCGATCCTGGATCTCTTTTGAACTGCGCACAATGTACTGATAAGTACCGTTTCCACGATCCAGTCTCAGGGCAATAACCTGCTCGACTGCAAAACCATGCTTGTTCGCCTGCTCACTCATCAACTGTTCGCCAATGCGCTGAGCCTGCCGCCAATCCACTCCGGGTTCTGCCAGAGGAATTTCCCGTTTTGAAAACTCTGTCCAGGGTGCCTTGTATTCCATCACAGCCCGGGTTGTCCAGGTATAGACCGTATCCCACAAATTCATGTAGACGCTGGACCAGGCAAAAATGAGCAGAACCGGCCATAGCCATAATCCGCTGGCACGGTGCAGATCGAAATTGAGCTTGTAGCTGCCCGAGTGCCAGCGAATCTTCCAGGCCGGCTGCCAGCGCCGCCACCAGTTGCCATGATTACCGGGTGCGGGTGCGGTCACGGATCTGCGTCGCTGCGGCAGGGTCAGATAAAACGCGACGAAACAATCGATCGTCCAGATCAGAGCACAAATCCCCAATACCCATAACCCGAACTTGCCTAGCGCCAGCGCATAATGCAGTTTGTAAATGAAGGGCATGAAATTGATCATGCCTTCCGAAATCTCGCCAAACTGGCGGCGAGCCAGCTCTTCACCGGTATACGGATCGACGATCATCTGATCAAATCCAAGCTTGTTCGGTGGATCGGCATTATCCGGACGGGCATCCATGGAGATCAGAGTAGCTTCCTGATTGGCCTCCATCAACACCCCATTCACTCTGCCGGCAGGCACCCGCTGCTCCGCCAGTTCCGCAAGCGTCGCCATATCCAGTTTTTTCTCCAGAACTTGCCTGGGGTAAATATGGGGATTGATCAGGCGTTCCAGTTCGGGGTAGAACGCCAGCAGACTGCCCGTCGCCCCCACGATGATCAGAAAAGCGGCCATGATCAGCCCAGCCCAGCGGTGCAGCCAAACCCAAAAAGAACGTGTCGGTACCATTTTTCTAAGCCCTGAAAACGGATTACGGAATAAAAGCATCATTGAAGTCTTCATCGATCTCTTCTCTATATAAGACGTTTGAGTCAGCTGAAACCGGACATGGTTGTAATAAATTTCAGAAACACGGCCTGACAGCCTGATTGCAGGCTGAGTGCTTCTGTTCCTGCAGTCACAGGAACCTCCCGTCACTGAACAGAAAATGTGTTCCTATTAACCATGACACGCGAGCCCAAAAATCGGGTAGCTGATTTTTGAATCATGAGGGAAATGGCACACAGCTCATTGTCATCACGAGCCGCGCTGCGATATGGAGCGACTCGGAGAGAAATGGTCAGCCACATGGGTATCACACAAGCTGGCTATACCCAGATCGAAGCAGGCAGGCGGATACGCAAAGAAACACTGAAAAAGGCTGCAGCGGCCAGGGGCCGCATCATAAAAAATATAGATTGGGATGAGCGTGCGAACCCCAGCCTGCCATGCTAATCAAGCGTTACCGCGACAAGGCGCACTTTTTTCTTTATCGGATCAGTCCAGGCAACGAAAGCCTGGTGATCGAGGACTATCATGCCCGGATATTTACTGGGCCAACCCGGAAAATCTCCCTGATAAATAGCGGTTTGCCGGCTGATACCATCCGTTGTCACTTTCGCAATACGAAGTTCATCTTCCGGCCCCGCTCTCTTGCGCCAGCTGACCAGCGCAACATTGGTGCTCAGCAACGCTACGTTGACATAACCTCTGGCATCGTCATCGACTTCGAACGGTTTAGTGAAACCTTTACCACCGTCTGTGGAAAAAGCAACTTTGAAACGGCCTTTATCGTCAGC
>WBZR01000178.1_pt2 | contig 106885 bp, 95 predicted proteins | sample 5204231 | NCBI WGS metagenome assembly WBZR01 (sample SAMN12412403, study PRJNA552823) | activated sludge metagenome | isolation source: activated sludge from anammox sidestream of wastewater treatment plant... | place: USA: Virginia | collected 2017-08
GGACGCTTTTAACCAGTTCACTACCCGGGCGGTCATCTTTGCTATTGACGAAATGGTGTACAAAGAAGAGAAAATCATGTTTCCGACTGCCCTGGATATGCTCAGTGAGGAAGACTGGTATGACATTTACCTGCAGAGCGATGAGTATGGATATTGTCTGTATGCCCCTCAATTTGAGTGGACGCCGGACGGTGATTTTGTTAAAGAAAAACACAAACCGCACACCATCGACGGTCGTATTCAAATGTTCACTGGCAGCTTCTCGCTGGAGGAACTGATCGCCGTATTTTCAGTCATGCCCTTCGAGCTGACTTTTGTGGACAAGGATGATATGGTACGCTACTTCAGTCCGGGCGACAACAAGCTTTTTGCCCGTTCAAGAGCTGTTTTAGGTCGCAAAGTGCAATATTGCCACCCGCCTAAGAGTGTGCACATCGTTAACCGCATTCTCAAAGATTTCAAAGAAGGTAAGCAGGATCGCGCCCGCTTCTGGATCAATATGAAAGGCCGAATGGTCTACATCGTTTACTATGCGCTGCGCAATGAAGCCGGAGAGTATCTGGGCACCCTTGAAATCACCCAGGATCTGACAGAAGCACGCGGTCTGGAAGGCGAACGACGCCTGCTGGCTTATGATACCAATCCCGAAGAAAACACCCATTAATTGAAGAGGTAATCCCCTATGGAAATAACAGGAAAAACCAAATTATTTGAAGTGCTGGCAACCTACCCGCAACTGGAAGATCAAATCATTCAGGCGGCGCCGGCGTTTAAAAATCTTAAAAACCCAATATTACGCCGCACCGTTGGCCGGCTGGCAACTGTCGAAAAAGTAGCTGAGATCGGGGAGCTGGACGTGTTTACCTTTATTAACCTGCTCAGGCGCAACGTCGGCCAAACTGAGCTTATCCCAACGGTGCAAGTGGAGCTGTCTCCAGCATTGCTGGGGAAAAAGGCCGCCGAAGAAATGCCGGATTGGATTCAGGGCGAGCCGGAATTCACTGTAAACGGCAGTGAATTGCTGGCCAATGGCGCTGTACCACTGCACGCCATCAACGAATGCCTGCAAAAACTTTCTCCCGGGCGCTATGTGCTCTTGCTCACCGACTTTGAGCCCAAACCGATGATTGAAGCCGTCCAAAGGCAGAAACGCAAGTTCTATCACGTTCAGGATCCCAATGACCCGGCACAACATAAGACTTATTTTCAGTAAAAAACTACCAGGATCGAGCATTGGGTTATGCACCTAATTTTGCATTTCGGATTCATGAAAATCAGGGGTTTCATGATTATTTTAACCCCAAAGCTTTCATCACTTTGAGAATTGTGGCAAATTTCGGGTTACCATCCGCGAAAAGTGCTTTATACAAAACTTTCTCGCCCTAAACCTGTTTGATTAGCAATTTGTGTCATCCCTTTTGCTCGAGCAATATCACCTAGAACTGCTAAAATTAATGAAGGCTCACCATCTTCCACGGCTGCTTCCAGGTAATTGAATATGTCTTCTTCAGTGTTTAGATGATCAATTGGCTCCCACAAATGAGTATTAACTTTTTTGATAACATTACCCCTTTCTCCTCTACCCTATTCCCATTAAGGCGTATAATAAAATCTAATGAGGCAAGATCCATCCGTCGCTTTTATTCTGGGCGATTTTTTTTGTTTTTTGGGTGGCTGTGATCATTGACATTTGAAAAGCGGAGTCTTATAATCTTTCGCTTTGTGAGATGGACATGATTTTTTTCGTGTCTGGAATGGGTTTACGATGAGTATCGATGATAAAAATGGAATGACTGTTCAAATACGCCAGGGTGACATTAAACCGCGACGCAGTTTGACCAACTGGCTGATCGGCAAGCCATTGCAGACCGCCGATGCCCCACACCAGACGATTGGGAAACTGATCGGGCTGGCGGTGTTTTCGTCCGACGCTTTATCTTCGGTCGCATATGGACCACAGGAAATGATGATGATGCTGGCGGCTGCTGGGTTGGTTTCACTGAAATTCTCGCTGCCTCTGGCGCTTTGTATCGTCGCTTTGCTAGCAATTTTGACTATGTCTTATGAACAGACCATCCATGCTTATCCCAACGGGGGCGGTTCTTACATCGTCTCCCGGGATAATCTTGGAGTTCTTCCGGCGCAGATTGCCGGCGCAGCTTTACTAACGGACTACATTCTAACGGTGGCAGTCTCCATCTCCTCCGGCGTGGCACAGGTAGTCTCTGCCTTTCCAGGATTATATCGCTGGCGTGTGGGCATGGCTATCTTTTTTATTCTCGTAATTATGATCATTAATTTGCGTGGGGTGAAGGAATCCGGCATTACATTCGCTATTCCAACCTACTTTTTTATCATCTTAATGGTCATCACTATTTTGATTGGTTTGATCCGCTATTTGAGCGGCACTCTGGGAATTGTGAGCGATCCACCGGAATTAACCATTCTGGCAGAACCGCAGGCTTTGAGCTTGTTTTTACTGCTGAAAGCCTTCGCTAACGGAACAGCTTCTGTCACCGGGGTGGAAGCCATTTCCGATGGGATTATGGCTTTCCGACAACCGCGCAGTAAGAATGCTGGCACCACCCTAATCATGATGGCCTTAATTCTGGCTTCTTTACTGGTTGGGGTAACATTCCTTGCAGATCAGGTCAGCGCGATCCCCTCGGAGCATGAGACCATCGTTTCTCAAATTGCCCGTACGGTTTACGATGGCCGTGGGATTCTATATTTAATTACGATTGTCAGCACCACTGTGATTCTGATCATGGCTGCCAACACCGCCTTTGCAGACTTCCCACGTTTGGGCGCCATCACCGCCAAAGACGGTTTCCTACCCAAACAGTTGACCTTTCAGGGCAGCCGGCTGGTGTATTCCCGCGGGATTGTCTCGCTGGCAGCACTGGCATCTTTATTGATTATTATCTTTAAGGCTAATGTATCCGGGCTGATCCCGCTGTACGCAATTGGTGTATTTCTCTCCTTTACCCTGTCTCAATCCGGGATGGCACATCGCTGGTGGAAGAGCGGTCATCTCAAACCCGGGGAAGAAAAGCGAGAACAGGGCTCGGTGCTCAAATACGAGAAAAAATGGCTTTCCAAGATGATTATCAATGGCTTCGGCGCTTTCGTTACTTTCGTGGTCACCATTATTTTTGCGATCACCAAATTCGCAGACGGCGCCTGGGTGGTGGTCATCTTATTGCCAATCCTGGTAGCCATCTTTTTCTCGATTCACCGCCATTATGTTAATCTGGCCGCTCACTTAACCCTCGAAAAATACGCCGGGCAGCACCATATCAGCCGGCACCGTGTCATCGTCCCGATAGCCGGCGTTCATCTGGGAACGATCAAAGCTCTGAAGTATGCGGAATCCCTTTCCAAGGATATAACTGCTGTTCACGTTTCAATCGACCCGGACGAGACTGTCAAGCTTCAAAGTAAATGGGAAATCTGGGGAGATGGGGTCCGGCTGGTGATTCTGGAATCTCCTTATCGAGTGATGATTAAACCGCTGATCGATTATATTACCGAGTTGACCGAAAATCGCCTGCAGAATGAAATGATCACCATTGTGATTCCGCAATTCATTCCGCGGCGCTTCTGGACGAATTCACTGCATATGCGTACTGCCGACACCTTACGAAAAGTTTTAATGGGGCAGGATGTGGTCGTGGTGGAAGTGCCTTACCAGGTTGATTAATAAATGAAGGACAAAGCATGAAAGTATTAATTGTTGGTTGTGGAAGATTAGGCTCGGAATTAGCTTATCTCCTGTATAAAAATGGACATGATGTATCGATTATCGATGTTGACGAAGCAGCTTTTGATATCCTGCAGCCCGATTTTCAGGGTCACATGGTTGAAGGTGACGCGCTCAGCCAGGATGTATTGAAACGCGCCGGGATCGACAGTGCCAACGCAGTAGCTGCAGTCACCAGCGATGATGCTACCAATCTGGTCGTTGGGAAGATCGCAACGGATATCTATCAAATAGATAATGTAGTCACCCGTAATTTTGAACCCAATATTGCCCCAATTTTTGAACTCTTCAACCTGGAAGTGGTTCGCAGAACAAGTTGGGGCGCTTCCCGTTTTGAGGAATTGCTCTTAAACGAATCTGTTAAAATGGTCTATTCCTTTGGTGATGGCTCGGTGGATTATTATCAGGTGCTGGTAAGCCCACCCTGGGTGGGCAAAAAAGTGGGTGACTTGCAACTTTCCCCTAAACAATGCCTTCTGGCATCGATCACCCGTCAGGGGACCTCTTTCATTCCCACTGTCGATGACATTCTGGAAAAAAATGATCTGCTGCATTTCAGCGCTACCCCGGAGGGCATTGACGGTTTACGCAATAAATTCTATCAAAAAGAGCAGGAGGGCTGATATGTTTGTCGTGATTGCAGGCGGTGGACGCACCGGAACTTATTTAGCCCGTAATCTTTTAAAACAGGATCACATTGTGCATGTCATTGAATCGCGGGAACACGTGCTGGCAAGTCTCCATCACGAATTGCCAACCGAATCTATCTTTGAAGGCAATCCACTCGACCCAACCATTCAGGAATATGCCGGGTTTGAACGCGCCCAGGTTTTCGTGGCAGTCACCACCAACGATGCTGAAAATCTGGCGTTGTGTTACATTGCCAGAGAGAAATACAAAATCGGGCGGACGATTGCGCGGGTCAACAATCCGCGCAGCGCGTGGCTATTCACAGATGTTTTCGGCGTGGATGTGCCGGTAAATTCTGCTGAAATTATGTCACGCCTGATTGAAGAGGAGATGTCGCTGGGCGATATGATGACTCTGTTGCGCCTGCGAAAAGGCAATTATGCGCTGGTGGAGGTCAAAATCCCACCCGAAGCGATGGCAATTGGCGTTGCCCTCAAAGACCTGAATTTACCGGAACAATGCGTGCTGGCAGCCATCTTCCGGGGAGATGATGTCGTCATGCCGCACGGAAACACAGTTTTTGCCGTTAATGATGAAGTGCTGGCCATCACAGACCAGGAAGGTGCCGACGAATTTCAGCGTGTTTTCTCAGATACACTGCTAAAAAATGGTAAGGCGGAGTAACTTTTAGCGCATATGCGCCGGCAGAGACAGGAAACCGGTTTTCCCGCTGCCTCTTTCATTATCATTAAACGGGAACTTACGTACGATAAATTCGCAGGCTTTATCGCCGCTGGATAGACAAGCCAATTCCTGCACCGGATAATCATCCCGGCCGAAAAGATAATGCAATCCACCGCGAATCATGCCTACATTATAAAAACAGGATGGTCCCTGCCGGTGATTCACACCCCAGCAAGCGGCGCACTGCGTGAAGGTAAGATGATAATGGCTGGAGCTTTCTTCAGTTTTTATTTTCTCATCACTGGTGGCTTGAATAAGATGGCTGATTGTTTCCAGCGCTATTCTTAATCGCAGGGTGCTGGCACTGTTCTGATTGAGCCAGCGCATGGTCTCCCGCACCGCTTCAGTCCCGCCGAAACAACTCGCAAAACTACGCTTGGCGGAAGAGTAAACCAGCGTTTTTAAGGCAGTCGGACCAAAGATCTCCTCCACCTGCAGGTTGATATCCACCAGTGCCTGATAAGGAGCGATTTTCTCATGCCGGTTGCTGACGATTTTGCGAATCTGATCCGACCAACCAGAGCGTTTTAACACCATCACCAGGCTCTTCTCGCCCACCAACGCAGCCAGCTCATTCAGGTAGGATAAAAGCACCTTACCAGATAGATGGAAATCGCTGCTTGCTCGAACGTTCATCTGGTTCCTTTGATAAAGTCGGACGTTAATAGATTCCTGCATGAGGTTTCTTCCACAAATTCTCTATTTAGATTATAGGTTTTTTTGAGCCAAAAATGCATACGTTTCCCTTACAGCCCGTTCGAATCTTCAAATTAATTATTTACAAATATGTAAGGTCGAAAATTTTTACCCATTCCGCTTGGAAATTTGTTCCTGAATCAAAACTAAAACCTGCGGCAGAGGCAGGTTGTGCTCGCTAGCAATACGGTGGCAGTCCTCATACTCAGGGATGGATTGGACGATCTGTCCATCCAGCCATTTGCGCTTCACCCGCACCGGACCCCACGTGGTCTGGATTTCCTGCACATCCCGCTGAGCTTCGTATCGCCGCACGGGATAGACCCGTAAACCAAAGGTAGTCGTCTCCCGCAGGAGGATGTCTGCCAGGGTACGCTCTTGCTGCTGGTTGGCTACAATACTGATTTTGGTCGCTGGGCGGTTTTTCTTCATAAAGATCGGTTCAAAGACCACGTCCAAAGCGCCAACCGCAAAACAGCGTTCCATGAGATAGCCAGCCCATTCAGGGCTCATATCGTCGATATGGGTTTCCAGCACCACAATTTCTTTAGCACCTTCGCTCTTTTTTTCGCCCAGTATAACCCGGAGAATGTTTGGCCAGGGTAGTTCCATGCTGCCAGCACCACTGCCCTGTTTTTGGATGAGCATATCCGGTTTTTCAAAGCGCGCGAAGGCCGCCAGGAAGGCCGCTCCGGTGGGGGTGATCAATTCTACCTGCGCTGGAAAAGAACGCATGGATGCCTGACAGCTTTGCAGTAAGGCCAGTGTCGCCGGCGCCGGGATGGGCATCGGGCCGTGCTGGGTGTTAACTGTGCCTTCGCTCCAAGGCAGGGAGGAGCAATAGATCTCTTCTATTGAAAAGTACTCCAAAGCCACAGCAATGCCGACAATGTCCAGAATGGAATCCATGGCACCAACTTCATGGAAATGTACATCTTCCACCGGAACCCCATGCACCTGCCCTTCGGCGACTGCCAGAATTTCGAAGATTTTAAGGCTGTTTTCCTTCACCCGATCGGAAAGGGAACTCTCTTGAATGAGGTGGCGAATGTCCGCGAGGTGACGGTGGTGATGACCATGGTCATGTTCATGATGGTGATGATCGTGGGTATCGTCCAGCGTAATATTAAAATAACCACTTTGAATGGCGCCTTTCATACGTTTTTCAAAGACCAGTTGATAACCCTCTGGCAGTGTCAGGCATGCAAATGCCTTTTCCAGGACATTCAGGGGTAAGCCGGCATCTAAAAAAGCACCGATCAGCATATTCCCGCTGATCCCAGAAAAAGCATCTACATACAGAACCTGATTCATTGCAAAGCCTCATCCATACTACCACTCCGGAACCCTTGTAAATCCAGGGTAACATACAAAAATCCGCAGGATTTAATCAGACTGGTGATTTCAGCGCGCTGCTGCATAACGACCTCAAAAGACTTCTGCGGCACTTCAATGCGCGCGACCTCATGATGGTAACGCACGCGAAATTCGTTGAAACCCATTTCGCGCAAACCCTGCTCAGCACAGCCCACCTGCTGGAGTCGCTGCGCGTTAATCTCGGTACCATACGGGAAGCGGGTTGCCAGGCATGGTGTGGAAGGCTTGCTCCAGACCGGCAGCCCCTGCCATTGTGCCAGTTCGCGCACTTCCGCCTTGCGAATACCCATTTCCGCCAGGGGACTTAACACCCCCAGTTCTTGCAAAGCTTGTTTGCCTGGGCGATAGTTCTTCAGATCATCGGCATTCGAGCCATCCGCCATGGCAATAATCCCGACCTGATCGGCCAGTTCTTTTACTTTTGCCAGGCGCGCCAGTTTGCAGAAATAACAACGTTTTGAGGGATTCTGACGGATATCGTCGATTTCCAGTTCATTTAATTCCATCAGTTGCAGGTTAACACCCAGATATTCCGCAATCTTGCGGGCATCTTTAACGCCCTGGGCCGTTTCGAGCGGCGATTCAATTGTATAAGCCTGAACGTTTTCCCGTCCCAAAGCATGCACAGCGGCACAGCATACCAGCGCACTATCCACACCCCCTGAGACAGCCACGCCAATACGTTCGTATTTTCTTAGGTAATCAAGTAAATGATTCCATTTTTCCAAAGTTGCTGGAGTTGGTTCTTTCATGGTTAACTTCCTTTTGTTGCCAAGCGATTAATTAATGCTGCCTGATAACCAGCCCCAAATCCGTTATCAATATTGACGACCGAAACCCCATTGGCACAGCTATTCAGCATGGCCAACAGGGCCGCCAGCCCATTGAAGCTGGCACCGTAACCGACACTAGTGGGAACGGCTATCACCGGCGCACTGACCAGACCGGCCACCACGCTGGGAAGGGCGCCTTCCATGCCCGCCACGACCACCAAAACATTCGCTCCCTGAATAATCTCGATTTTGTCGAGCAGGCGATGTAAACCCGCTACCCCGACATCAAAAACGCGGGTGACTTTTGCCCCCATCATCTCCGCGGTGACGGCTGCTTCCTCCGCCACCGGAATATCCGCCGTTCCCCCAGTTGCAACCAGAACATTCCCGGTCTGTTCTTGCTCCCCCGCTGACCAGGTCAGCATGCGCGCCCGCTCGTGATAGGTCACCTGCGGAAAACGCTCACAGATTTTTTGAGCCGCTCCCTCACTCAACCGCGAGATTAACAGGTCACTCCCCTGCTCGATCATGCGCCCGGTGATAAGCAATAATTGCTCGTCCGTTTTCCCAGCGCCGTAAATTACTTCGGGGAACCCGCAGCGTATCCCGCGCTGATTATCCAGCCGGATGCTATCTCCGATCTGCTCGTAGGGATAATTGCGTAATACCTGGAGAGCCTGCTCAATGGACACCTGACCTTTTTTCACCTGTGCCAGGAGATTTTCTAAATATTGCTGGTTCATTCACACCTCAGTCTGCAAAGGCGTAGCGCAGGATGCAATATAAGGCTTGAAAACCATCCTTCCAGCCGATTTTCTTACCTTCAGCATAGGAACGGCCAAAATAAGAGACGGGTGTTTCAAATATACGCCAACCCCGCCGGGCTATTTTGGCAGTCACTTCCGGTTCAAAGCCAAAGCGATTCGATTTAAGTGGGATTTCCTTGATGACTTCAGCCAGAAAGACCTTATATCCAGTTTCCATATCGGTCAGGTTTAAATTGGTGGTGATATTCGAAAGCAAGGTTAATAATTGATTGCCCAGAAAATGCCAGAAATACAAGACGCGATGTGGCCCTCCCAGGAAACGGGAGCCATAAACTACATCCGCTTTGCCGTCCAGAATTGGTTTCAACAGATTGGGATAATCGCCGGGATCGTATTCCAGATCAGCGTCCTGGATCAGGATGATATCTCCGCTGGCTTCCTGAAACCCGCGTCGCAATGCCGCCCCCTTGCCCATATTCAGCGGTTGTTGAAACACACGAATATTCGCATGCTGACTGGCCATACTCTGCAATATCTCCACAGTGCGGTCTTTGGAGCCATCATCTACTGCCACAATTTCGATTTCCACTCCATCCAATTCAACATCCAGAACACGCTGCACTGTTGTGGAAATAAATTTTTCTTCATTATAGACCGGGATCACAACACTCAGTTTCTTCATGTACTCTCATTTCTATCAGGTCTGAGTGGAAAACACAATTAACTGGCTAACCTGAAATCATCAAACTCTAAAATATTTTACTATGAGTTAAGGATTAATTGCATCAATTTTTCAAATTTCCGCCAGAATATTATTGACAGAGTCAGCTATTCCTCCTTTTTCAATAAAAAAAGAACGCCCCATTGATAACTTTTCCTTATTATTAAGTAATTCCAGGATTATTAATCTATACGCAACACCTTTAATTCAATTGATTTCATTATCAACCAGAATGCAATTTTTGCACCCTGGCCTGTATGCAATCCTTACCTTAAGGCCTTTGGGCAATTATTTCCTTTCGGCCTGGGTGAAAATTTTTCATTCAGGCAGCCAGCGGGCAAATTTTTCCCTTCTAGTGCGTGCAATTTTTGCGTGACTCGTGCGTGCAATTTTTGCACGTGATTCATATTAACTACTTAATTAACTACTTAAAACTACTTTAAAGAATCTTCTATCGTTTGAAGAATCCCCTGTTTTATTAAAGTAAGGTCAGCAGCAGAAAAGTATGCATGCGTAGAATGATTAAGCTCGGTTTTTTGTTTCAGGTTATGGTTTAAATGCTCGGAAAACAACTCAGCGCTGAGCGGATCAACGGTTTCATCGTTTAGGGATTGGAATAAACGAACCGGCGAATGGATCTCCTCCAGATTCCGGGTGCTTGCTTTTAACAGACGTTGAATGTCCAAAATTTTTGGCAGCCAGGCTAGGATGTGCCACCAATCGGCCAGCGAGACACTGAAAGTATCACGGTAAGCCTGCAACAAGGGGTCATGATTTGATTTGGGGGCAAAGGTTACCTTTAAGGCAATATCCATTTGTCCAAGAGTGGTATGGGTCTTAAAAGGTGTATTCAACAAAATGATACCATCGATTGGATATTTCCTGGCGGCATTAAGTGCAAGCAAGCCCCCCATCGAATGGCCAATCAGGATCAGTCGTTTATATTGGCATTTCAATGCCCCAACCTGCTGCAGAACATAATCTTGCCAGATTCTTGTATTAGCTGCCGCAAAGTCAGCGCTGCTGCCGCCATGGCCTGGTAATAATAGCGCACTGGCGTCAACACGATCCAGAGGAAGATGATCCAAAAACTTGCGAAACTCAAAGGGTGACCCCATCAAGCCATGAATGTATAGTACCATCAGCCCGGAGGTGCCATTGGTAATCGAAAAAGCTTGATGGTTCTGGTTCATAATGGTTAATTCTAATTTGATTTTTAAGATATTGTGTTAAATTCCTTGTACACCTTTTTACCAGGTAAATTATTACAACCAACAAAACATTCTAAAGGAGAACATCGAAATTCCATGTTGGAAATGATTAAAAATATGAAAATTGTCCCGTTCGGCAAGATTATCCGCGCTCGGGTCATCGCCATCCCGCCGGAACACGGCGCCTGGGTCTTTTTATTCAGCCCTTTACTGATCGGTTTATTTCTGGGCGGTTTCTCACGGGGAAGTCTGCCGCTGATAATGTTAATCCTGGCGGCCTTCATGATTCGCCAGCCGATTACCATCCTGGTCAAGATTCTGTCCGGACGCCGTAATAAAAACGACCTGCATCCTGCTTTGGTCTGGGTGGTGATTTACACATTGATCCTGATTGTCAGTTTTATTGCCCTGATTCTGGAAGGTTATTATTACATCACCTTCCTGGCAGTGCCAGCGCTGCCCGTGTTTGCCTTACACCTCTGGCTGGTGAGCAAACGCAACGAGCGCCGGCAGAAATGGGTTGAGATCCTGGCTAGTGGCGTGCTTGCATTAACCGCACCGGCGGCTTACTGGGTGGGCAAAGGCGCTTATCTGCCAATGGGCTGGCTGATCTGGACGCTTTCCTGGTTGCAGGCTGCCGGAACAATCCTGTATGCCTATCTGCGCTTGCAGCAGCGCCAACTGAAAGAAAACCCTGGTCCACAAGTCTTGCAAAGGATGGCGCGCGAAGCTTTCCTTTATAATGGGCTGCTATTTGTGGGCATCCTCATCCTGGCAGCTGTAGGCTGGATACCAAAGCTCTTACCCCTGCCCTACCTGATCCAACCGCTGGAAGTGATCTGGGGCACCAGCCATCCGGCTATCTCCACCTCCCCAAAAGCGATCGGGATTCGTCAGTTAATCGTCAGTACGATATTTACGCTGCTGTTTATTGTGGGATGGTTGGTGTAAAACTAATCAAATGATGATTATCTAGATAGAGAATTCGCGGATTATAAAAGGAAGGTTGCGATAGTTACAAAAGATTTATTTATGAAATATTCCTGAATGTACTTGGCTTAGAATTATTTCAATATGATCTGATACTGAAACAATATATCGGAACGTGATTGGCGATACTATAGGAGAATGAAAATTTGCTACAAAATACCAGAAGCTTTAACAATCGGGAATAACACCTCCTCCAACTATTTTTAAATAATTTAGAGATCATATCCCTGGAATGAATTCCAGGTTATTGGAGCGCATAAACAGGATTCTTCTTACCAAAGAAAGATGATAATAGGAATCGAGATGAGTGGAATATTATTATTTCGAAAACCTGCCAAAAGAGTGAAATAATTACAGTTTTAGCGTTGATTATTGCGAGAGAATCACCTCAGCAATATCAAATGAATGAGAGCCAACAAAATAAAATAGAACATATGATCTATAAGGTTGTATAAATAAATAATTACGAGTCTCGCTAAGTTAAAAAAGCGGGTTCGTAAAAATATTATCCCCCCTCCCCCGCCCCTTCCAAAGTGTAACCGCGGTTACGAATTCTGGAACCATTCAGCGGGGAACTCCAACTTCCAATCGTAGCGCGGACTTTTAGATGGCTTTTTGTATTTAGACAAATCAATCTGACCGGTTTTGTAGGCTTCCATAAAGCGCTGCAATGCCAGGGTAACCAGTTGGCTGGCGGGCAGGGAGAGAGATTCAGCCAGTTCGAATACCGCTTGTTTGAGCTGCGGGGGTAAATCGTACGTGACGCGGTGATCGCGACGGGCTTTGATCTTGGCGCGCTCCTTAGCTTTCTTTTCGCGCAGACGGCGGGGTAAGCGCGCTTCTGCCTGCTTGTTTTCCATGCCGGCTAAGAGATCCGCCACTGCCGGATCGAGTACGTTTCTGCGTTGCAGGTTGCGATTAGCCATCCATCACCTCCAATAAGCGTTCCAATATTTGTTTGTAACCCCCCATTTGCCCTTTACCGTCCATATATCCCAGCATAGCGGGGCTGTTGGGAGAGTATTCCCATAAGGTTTTACCATAGGCAGCGGCTTCGCGAACGCGTGTGTCCTGCGGGATGGGCGGTAAGACCTTATTGCCGAAAGCAGTCACGATTTCCTGAAATTGCGTGATTGTCTCACGGGTGGTGCGATCGAAAAAGGTTGGCAGGATCGAATACCCTTTAAACTGATGACCACGCTGGGAGATCTCTGCCAGAGTGAGCAGGATTTCTTTGACACCGTCGACGGCCATGGCATCCGGGCGCGTTGGGATGAGAACCCAATCACTGGCGACCAACCCATTGATGTGCAGCACGTCCAGAGAAGGAGCCATATCCAGCAGAATCACGTCATAATCTGTGTCCTGCAAGCGATCCAGCAGGATGGTTTCCCGAAAATCCATCAGGGTGATGTGGCGTTTGACGCTCTCGGTGCGTTTGTCACTGGATAAGATGTCCAACCCTGGGCGAACTGTCTGAATCACCTCTTCCAAAGTTTCATCCATGACCAGCCAGCGATACAACCCGGGTGTTTTCTCCACCCCAAAAGAGAAGGCGATATGGCCTTGAGGATCCAGATCAATCAATAAAGTCTTTTTTTGATACTGTGTAAACCCACTGGCCAGTGTAACCGCGGTAGTGGTTTTACCCACCCCGCCTTTCTGATTTGCAAGCGCGATAATGAACATATTGAAAGCCAGCTCCTTTGACGATTCGGAAAATCAGCGTGACCAGTCTAAAAGGGTCGCCCCTATAATTGTACAACTTAAATGATTCATTTGTCAAGCGGCGACCCTAAGGGTATACCCTGTGATAAATCCAGAGTATACCCTTGGCCTAAATATAGCCATTTTAAGCGATTCTATAGAGAAAAAAGGTCATTCATATGACTCACTCATTTTTCGCTCAAAATCGTGAATCTTTGTTAAAAATTTGTCATCTACTAAAACCAGGAAATTAACCATCAATTTCAACCTGCAATCACCAATAAAAACGCCGATAGCAAAACCTCCCATGGCCCCCTGATTCGTAACCGCGGTTACGAATTTATAACATACTTGCTTAGGTTTCACTAGGCTTATTCTCTATTAACTTCTACCTGGCGCCTGTCCACCGTGCCTAAGTGCAGCGCACTTCTGGATTCCTGGTTCATGCGGGTGTGTGCGCTTTCTTAGTATCTTTTTAATCCCTAAGTTCACCGCACTGTAAACTGTTAACTTTAAACTAATTCCTTTCGCCTTTTGCCTGTCACTGTAACTAAGTGCAGCGCACTTCTGGATTCCTGATTCATGCGGTTGTGTGCGCTTTCTTAGTATCTTTTTAATCTCTAAGTGCACCGCACTGTTACCTGTTAACTTTAAACTAATTCCTTTCGCCTTTTGCCTTGAGCCTTTAGCCTACCACCTACCGCCTTTTTACCCTCGCTTGTATCAAACTCAACAATTCAGAGAGAATATCGGCCACTTTCTCCGCCTGACCACTGACCACCAGGTCGTCCGCCAGGGTGTCCAGGATTTCGGATTGTTCCAGGTGCCCGATAGAGCGAAATACGCGTGTAAATTTACGCAGGGAGCGGTGCGCATTCTTTTCCGGAGAGGAGGGGGTACGCGGAGAAAGGTCTTTTTTTTGACCTTCATCCGACTTCACAACCAGAGTTTGTTCAGCGATCTCCTCAGACGTCAGGCTGTTTTGAATGCTCTGGTGGATCAATTTCTCCCAGTTACCAGAAGGTTGCGCCAGAATCTCGCGCAAAACCCGCTCAGGCAGGCGGAAGCGGTCAGCTAGTTCCAGCAAAGGGCTGGGCATTTGCAAGATATTGAGCAACTGTACCATACGCGGGCGGGTGAGCTGCATGATCGGGATGATGCGTTCCCATAATCCGGCTGGCATGCGTTGAGCGCGTGCCTGGCGGAAGTAGTCGTAATCGTCCTGCAGCTTGCCATCCGGGTGAATGTTGAGTTCTGCCAGGATTAAGGCAGCCACCTCGCAGGCCTGTTCGACGGCGGACGGGGATTCGGCATGCCGGTTTTCAAGCACTTGACGTTGGCGGGTAGGGTTTTCGATCACTTCCACGCGTAAAAGCGGCTCTTCAACTTGATGGCTGGCGCTTTTTTGCAGGCAGGCAGCCCAAAAACGACGTTCACCGGTCTCGATCAGAAAGACAAAGTTGCCAAGGCTGTCATTTTGCCAGGAGCCGGTGATGGGCTTGATCTGACCATGTTCATCGAAGGAGTTACCCAAGGACAAAAGTCGGTCCACTTCAGCTTTGACGCCGCTATCGTGTTGGGCGAATTTCAGCCATTCACTGGCAGCCTGATAGCAATCGATCTCGCCAGAGAAGAAGGCATTGCGAATATGCAGGGGCAATAAACGGCGTGGCTGATAACGATCGGGCAGCATTTCGCTGGGTTTGAGCCGTTCAATGCGTTCGATGACACTGGCTGGTTGTTCCTCGCGGATGGAAGGTTTTATTTTGGAAACAGAACTATCCTCGGTGATGGGAAAATCTTCAAAAGCGTTGAAACGTTGTTTTTTCTTGGCAGGTGGCATCTTTCCTCCTTAGCGAACAGCGGTGGGCAGGGTTTTTTGAATCACGATATCTACCAAATCACCATACTCTTTGGTAGCGCGGGAACTGGAAGCCAGTTGTCCCGGCTGACGCTGCCGGGGCGGGCGATAGGTGAAGATGTCCATGTGGCTGGAGTGGGCATAAGCCAGGTCGGATGCTTTGTGGATCGGCCCCAGTAATTGGTGCGGATACCGCTGTTCCAATTGCTCCAGAATTTCGCGCACTTCAAGGCGCTGTTCCTCAATAATGGTGGGTAAATACCCCAGGATGTTAATCTCCGGGTTGAAATGCAGGCGTACCTGTTCAATCGTGTTCTGCAACTCGCGCAGACCAGAGACACCCAGGTAGCTGGGTTCGACTGGGATGATGATATGATCGGCTGCCACCAGCGCATTGACCAGCAGATCGCCGGTGTTGGGTGGGGTATCGATAATAATGAAGGCAAACTGGTTGCGCACCGGGCGCAGCACCTGGTTCAGGCGTGATTCGTTAGCCATCAAGGTGGGCAGGATGCGGGCGGCATCCACCATGGCAGCCCGGTTGGACGGGACCACATACAGGTTGGGATGGTGGACGGAGGGGCGTAAAAGCCGTTGGATAGATGGGGGCGGCGATTCGACGAGTAGAGACGAGAGGGATTGTCCGGCTGGCGCGTCATGTTCTCCGTAGGCAGTGGCCAGAAGGGCATGTCCCTGCGGATCCATGTCGATCAGCAGGACGCGCTGTTGGATAGCTTCCTGACCTGCCAGCGACAGGGAAAGCCCCGCGGCCAAGTTGACAGCAGTGGTTGTCTTTCCGACCCCGCCTTTTTCATTTGCGATTGTGATAATTACAGCCATAGTCCCTCGTGATCATAGAATTGGGATAATTTGAGATAATTATGAATTAATTAATTTATTTACCTTCATTTGTGTGTATATTAGCATAATTCAAACATTAATTCAACTAAATACCTTTAATTAAATTGTTTTTAAGATAGAATTGCGATAATTCCCTTGATTAATTCCGAAATTAATGCAATAATATGCACAGATTATGGAGGATGTTATGTTCAATGCTTTGAACGATGAAGAATGGCGCGTTGCCCGAATGGAAAGATTGGGTCTCAAGGAGGATCCTTTCAAATTATCTGCCGATCCAAGGTACCTGTATCTGGGACCCGAGCATCTGGCAGTGTACCGGCAGGCGCAGGGAGTGGTCTCGCGCCGCAGAGGTCTGGCTTTATTTTCTGGCGATATGGGTATGGGCAAAAGTTCATTAGCTCGACGCATTTACGATCTCTATGCTGCAGAAGATTCTGTGGTGATCAGTTATATTCATACGGCTTCTTTCAAATCCGGAATGGATGCTGCCCGACAAATCTCCCTTTCATTAGGGCTGCCCACCCAACGCAGCTTCCAGCGTCAAATGGATACCCTCGAACGCTTGATGGCGGATGAATACACCCGCAACCGCAATGTAGTAATTATACTGGATGATGCTCAGATGATGGAGTCAGAAGCACTGGAGGTGATCCATCGCCTTTATAACTTCGATTACGACTCTAAAGTAGTGCAGATTCTGGCCTTCGGGCAGCGGGAAATGAACAGCCTTTTTGAAACCAACAAAGCAGTCAATGCGCGCGTCTTTGTGCGCTTGGCCTTACCACCCCTGACCTTATCCAGTTCGCTGCAAATGGTGCTCTTTCGTTTGAATGTTGCCGGCCGCAGCGAGCCTTTTATTGATGATGATGCCTTTGAGCTTTTGTACGAACGCTCACAGGGCGTCCCGCGCGAGATTATTCGCATCTGTGCTTTAGCCACAGATCTGGTATTACAGTCAGACGTTTCCACCATCACACTAGATATCGTAAGAGAGGTAGTCCAATATGAAGCCTGATTCCCACAGTGTATCCAGCAATGCCTGGGTGCAACTCTACCAAGCCCGGCGTATAACCGCCGATCCACAATCCCGTCCACCGGGGAGACCGCCATCTCTGGTGCCACGCCATAAAGTGGGCTTAACCCTTTCAAAAGGGGAAATGGCAGAATTGACCAAATGGCAAAAACGCCTCACTAAAATGCTCGGCCGGAAGATCTCGCTGGGGGAGACGGTGGGCATTATTTCACGTATCTGTAGCGCACGTTTACAACTGGTACCGGGCGAAAAAGCGCGTAACCTTGAAGAATTGGTGCAGTTAATGCTGACGCATGAATAGATTTTTCTACCATAAACCCAGGTAATTAATGGAAGAAATAATTACAAATGACCAATCAAAACTTCGTGTAGGTGAAGAATTAAGGAGGAATTTGTTGAAAAAGGTGAGAGTTTCAGGCAAATCATTTTCGATGATTGTGAATATTTAGAGCAGGAAAATGGAAATCTTTACGGGAGTTAAGGATTACCAGCAAGCCTGGCAGCAGGTGATTGGCCAGTTGCAATTAGGGATGAAACGCTCAGACTACAAAACCTGGGTGGACCCGATTGTTCCGCTTGGCTTTAACGGCAACCCCAACAAATTTCGCTTGGCGGTGATGAATGAATACAACCGCCAGATCATCCTCAATCGCCTGAACTCACAGATCGCCAACCTGTTATCCGGCTTTTACCAGCGTGATATCGAGGTGGAGGTGATTGTTTCCAGCCTGGACATTTCAGAAAGTAGTCAGAATCGGAAGGAATTCAATTCACCCCAGCTTTTGTCTGAAAGAGAAGAAAGACAGCCAGCCCAAAAGAAGCCGGCCATAACCTCGCAAAGCAGCGATGTTGATCTGGATGAGACTTCAACATCCAAAAGTAAACGCAAACTGGTCCTGCAGCAGGCGTATGGGGATAAGCGTGCCCGTCTGATTCAACCCGACAAGGGTATTTACGTTACTAAATATTTCCTGGAAAAGTGGTTGCCATTGCTGGGGCATTCGGCTTTGATTGTGGTCATGATCATTCGCAAGGTCTGTTATTGGAACCCGTACACCGGTGAGAAACGCGACATCCTCGAAACCGAAATGGGGGAGCTGGCAGAACAGGCCTGCATTAGTGTGCGCACTCTCAAGACTGTGCTGAAAAATGAACTCATCAAACGTTATTTCATTCGTTACACTGTCCGCCGGGTGATGACCCCCAACGGCATCCGCACGGCTGGCATTCGCCTGCAGGTGCGCATGGATGATCCGCTCACCCCGGAAGACCAGGCAGCGCTGGATGAAATAGACGCCGGTACCTGGTATTTACCCGAATTTGAAGACGAACACGAAGACTACGATCTCTAGAATAGCCGTTCTTTAACCCCATCCCCTTGCAAGATCATCAATTTAATAAGGCGTAATTCTGAGCCTGCTCCGCGGTAATATCGATCAGGTTTCTGAGGACGGCATTCTCACGGCGATAAAGGCGTTCCACAATCGTGATAATTTCAAAAGCCGATTGGGCGCACAAAGCCGGCTGTTTTTCATGCGCCGGGATTTGCAACAACGAAGCCGCCAGGAAGATCAACGTGAACGGGTCGTCCGGCATTTCCAATTGTTCCAGATCAAGTCCCACATCGTCCAGGCGATTGACGGTGCGTAAGTAATATTGCACATGGTTGCGCAAAAAACGAATGCGGCGGTAGACATCCAGCGGGCGTTTGAAATCGATTGGATAATCTTCGGTTTCAGCGGTCAGATATGGCTGCTCCTGGCAGAGCGATTTGACCCGGAAACGTTGTTCCCCCACAACAGTAATGTTGAAATGGCCCTGGGGCAGGGGATCGACTTTGACAATGCGAACCCGCGTACCTACCGGATGTGGCTCTGCTAAAGGACCATAGGCTTCTAACCCCCGTTTAATTAAAACAACCCCAAAGGTCGGGTCCTGATTCATCAATTGATTGATCATCAGGCGGTAGCGGCTTTCGAAGATATGCAAATTCAAAGGCATACCTGGAAATAAAACTGTATTTAAAGGAAAGATTGGCATCGTGTTCGCTGTCATTAGGATAATTTTAAATGAGATTGGTGATTATCCTAATTGTGTATATAAGGTTTATTGAATTTTTTGTCACAAAACCTGTGTGACAATAATCACAAAGTTAATCACTGCTTTAAGCAGAAATTCTCGTGAAAATGGACGGAGACGACCAGATGGATCCGGAGCTAATTTCCTATCTAATAAATCCTATCATCCAGAGTAAGGCTGATTTTGTGAAAGGGAACCGCTTTTTACATCAAATTGAATTAAAAAAGATGCCATTTGTCCGCAGGATAGGAAATTGGGCGCTAACGTTTCTGGTTAAATCGGCTTCTGGTTACTGGCAAATTTTTGACCCCACAAACGGATTTACCACAATCCATGCTAATTTTTGGGAATTACCGATTGGCTCAAGCAGGACCCTAACGGTTTCATTAAATTCATTAGAAATTTAAAAGCTGATTATTTTATACTTAATAAAAATGATGAAGAACTTAGAATTAATGAAGACACAGGCGAAATTCTTTATGAAAACCTAACCTTTATTCTGTTAAAGATACCGGAATAGTAGGTGTTGTCATTTCATTCGAAAGACAGACATGCTGTTTATTGTAAAAAACTTCAAATGAAGTGTGGAATATCAAGTTATTGTTTATAATCAATACAGATAGATTTCCAAAAGGTATTGTATGTACTTATCAATCGTAATCCCGGTCTATAACGAAGAAGAAACCATCCCCTTGCTGTATGATGCTGTCATCGCTGCAATGCAGGCTGTCGACCAACCCTGGGAGTTGATCCTGGTGGATGATGGCAGCAAGGATCAGAGCTATCAGCGCCTGAGTGACCTGGCGCAGGAAGACTCTCAGCATGTGCGTGTGATCGGACTGCGTCGTAATTTCGGGCAAACGGCCGCTATTGCTGCTGGGATTGACCATGCCAGCGGGGAAATTATTGTTCTGATGGATGCCGACCTGCAGAATGATCCCCAGGATATCCCGCTGCTGTTGGAAAAAATTAACGAAGGTTATGATGTCGTCAGCGGTTGGCGTGCTAAACGTCAGGATACTTTTATCACCCGTACACTGCCTTCTCTCTTTGCCAACAAGCTGATCTCCTGGGTGACTGGTGTGCATCTGCACGATTACGGCTGTACCCTGAAAGCTTACCGCCGCGAGGTGATCACCGGTTTTCGTCTGTATGGGGAAATGCATCGCTTCATCCCGGTATATGCCAATTCGGTCGGTGCCAGGATCATCGAAGTTCCCGTGCGGCATCACCCGCGCAAGTTTGGCAAAGCTAAATACGGCCTCGAACGAACCGTGAAGGTCATATTAGATTTATTCACGGTTAAATTCCTGAACTCCTATGCTAATAAACCCATTTATCTGTTTGGGGGCAGTGGGATCCTGATCATGGGTATTTCGGGGCTGCTGCTGCTGTATCTCTTTATTCGCCGGGTGTTCTTCCTGGTGCCGGTGCTTGGTTCGCCGCTCTTTATCCTGGCAGCCATGTTCTTCATCCTCGGCTTCCAATCCATCCTGATGGGCTTAATCGCTGAGCTGCTGGTTAGAACTTACCACGAAGCTCAGCAAAAACCAACCTATACTGTCAAAGCACTGCTCGGGTTTGAGGAAAAGAAATAAATTCAAAAAAAATGGGAATGGTCAGATGGTTGATCGGTTCATCCAGGATCAATGACATTTATCCCTATCAATTCAGGATGGATATATCTGTCTTCTAATAAAAATCTTAGACTTTCATACTATAATTAGTTAATAGAAATATTCCCCGGAGGGTTAAATTATGCACGAAAAAAGTATTGAGTTATTAAATAAAGCAGTCTCTGAAGAACTGTCCGCTGTTCATCAATATATGTATTTTCATTTTCATCTGGATGATCAGGGCTATGATTTATTGTCGTCCATGTTCAAACGCATCGCCATTCAGGAGATGGGGCATGTGGAACTGTTGGCTGAACGCATCCTCTTCTTAAAAGGAGAAGTAGAGATGGTAGTGGCTGCCCCGGTTGAAAAGATCCATGAAGTGGATGAGATGCTCAAAAAAGCAGCTTGGATGGAAGAAACCAGCGCCAATGATTATAACCAATGGGCGAACGAATGCGCTGCCCATGCCGATTCAGCTTCAAAGAAACTCTTTGAACAACTGGTACTGGATGAAGAAGGTCATTTTGACCAGTTTGATACCCAGTTAGATCAAATCCGTAAATATGGAGACCGGTATTTGGCGTTACAATCGATCGAACGCAGCAAAAATCTGGAATCCGGAACTGTGGTTGACTAACTTTTATTAGAAGCTTACAGCAAGAGGTTGACTAGATGGGTCAACCTCTTTTCGTACCGGATTACCGATCATTTCGAAAAAATTATTAATATGATTTTTATAATAAAAATTTTTGATAAAAGGTATTATTTACCCGTCATATGAATGTTTTCATTTATAAAGTAACGAAAGTTTGATAAAATAGACTCTAAGTCACAATGCTTCTATTGTGTTAGAAATTACTTATTATTACCACGTAAAGTGGTTTTTGTTAAAGGTATGCATGCAAACACTCCAACATCAAGTACCACTGGTTGATTTACAAACCGGTGAAAGGGGAACCATTATTACATTAGATGCAGGCAAACGCTTAAATGCCCGTCTCTCTACGCTGGGTTTTACGCCCGGTGCAGAAATTTTTATGTCACACAATTATGGTCATGGTCCGATCGTGGTTAAAGTACGCGAGACGCGTATTGCACTGGGACGAGGTGAAGCAAAAACCATATTTGTTAAAAGAGAAATTTGATGAATTTATTCCGAGATTATCGCCAAAAAACGGCTTCTCCGGGTGTGCGCTTATCGACGCTTACCATTGCCCTGGCTGGGCAGCCAAATATGGGCAAATCTACCATCTTCAACCTGTTAACCGGCTTGAATCAACATGTGGGTAACTGGCCGGGCAAAACTGTGGAGAAAAAAGAAGGGGTCTACCAGCATGGTCAGTATGACATCCATCTGATTGATCTGCCCGGGACCTATAGCTTGTCCGCCAACTCACCCGAAGAAATTATCGCCCGCAACTATATTCTGCAGGAAAAGCCGGACCTAGTAGTGGCAGTGGTCAGTGCAGCCAATCTGGAACGCAGCCTCTACCTGGTTTCGGAACTCATCGTTCTGGAAACGCCCCTGGTGGTTATCCTGAATATGATGGATGTGGCTCAACAGGAAGGCATACAGGTGGATCCCAAAATTCTGGAGGCTGCTATTGGCGTGCCGGTCATTCCCATGATTGCCAGTCGTGCCAACGGGGTACGGGAATTATTAGACTACATCGATCAGTTTACTGAAGGGGAATTAATATTCGACCCTAAAATGCCGCAAATCAGCGCTGATCACCAGCATGTTAAAGAATTAATCGATCAGCTTATTGACGGCTTTGTCCCGGATTATTATCCGAAAAACTGGGCTTCCATGAAGTTGTTAGAAGGGGACGTAGAGATTTATGAGATCATCAAAACAGTTCTGCCTTTGGAGCGCTGGGAAACCATTGATAATATCCTGAAAAAACACGAAGATGCCGGGTTGGCGATTGCCTCCGGACGCTATGAATGGATTGAGCGCATTGTGCGCGCCTCCGTTCATCGTCCGAAATTAGGACAGGTAGGCCTGACCGATCGCATCGACCGCATCGCGACGCACCCGGTCGGCGGGTTGATATTGTTGGCATTAATTTTGGGCGTTACCTTCTGGATCACGTTTACAATTGGAACACCCATTCAGGAATGGATGGATACCAGGATTTTAGCACCTCTGGGGACGTTGGCCCAGGGTTGGATGCTGGGTGCACCCGCCTGGGTGATTAGCCTGGTGGTAGATGGCCTGATTGGTGGTGTCGGCGCGGTGGTTACATTCCTGCCCATCATTATTATTTTCTTTGCTGTTTTTGGGTTTTTGGAAGATATTGGCTATATGGCGCGGGCTGCCTACGTCATGGATAATTTTATGCATTGGATGGGGCTGCACGGAAAATCCTTCCTACCGCTTTTCTTGGGATTTGGTTGCAACGTTCCCGCCGTGATGGGCACCCGGGTAATCGAATCCTGGCCTGCCAGAATGCTGACGATCCTCCTGGCGCCGTTTGTACCCTGTTCCGCGCGCCTGGCGGTGATTGCCTTTCTCGCACCTGCCTTTTTTGGTCCCAAAGCTTTTCTGATCTCCTGGGGGCTGATCCTGTCTACCCTGTTGATTTTGATCATCGTGGGTGTCATTATCAATAAATTGTTCTTTAAGGGCGAGCGTTCAGCTTTTATTATGGAATTACCGCTCTACCACATCCCGCATTGGCGATCGGCTTTTATGCTCATCTGGCAGCGATCGCTTTCTTTCCTGCAGCATGCCGGCACACTGATTTTGATGATGTCGATTGTCATCTGGGCATTATCCGAATTCCCTGGTGGAAATCTGGAAAACAGTTATCTGGCGCAGATCGGAAATTTCTTCGCGCCGATAGGAAAATGGATGGGATTGGATTGGAAACTCACCGTAGCTTTACTTTCCAGCTTTATGGCTAAGGAAAACGTCATTGCTACGCTGGGAGTTCTGTTCGGGCGCTCCACAGAGATAGGACTGCTCAATACAATTTCTGCAACCTATACGCCCGCGGTTGGATTAGCTTTTATGGTCGTGTCTATTCTTTTCATTCCCTGCGCCGCCACCGTAGCGGTGATGAAACAGGAAACCGGCTCCTGGAAATGGACTTTTCTGAATATCGGCACCATGCTGGTTGTTTCGGTAGCAGCTGCCAGCGCGGTTTATCAGGTCGCTTTATTGTTAGGATTATAGCTATGCTCGAAAGACTTTTAAAATTGATTCAGGAAGGGAAACCGCTCACACCGGTCGTTCTTGCCCGCCAACTTAACACTTCGCCGCAGATGGTGGAGATGATGATGGAAGAATTGGTGCGCCGGGGATTATTGAAAATGTCGGAATTCTCACAGAGCTGTGATTCCGGTGCCTGTAATACCTGTTATCTGGCAAAAACCTGCCATGCCAGCCAGCAAAGAATCTGGATGACACCGTCGAAACCAAAATGACTTATGCTCAAACGCTATCCCAACTTTTAGCCATTCAACCTCAGCAAGCCCAGGTAGTGATTGAAATGCTGGATGAAGGCAATACGATCCCATTTATTGCCCGTTATCGCAAGGAAAGAACCGGCAGTCTGGACGAAGAGCAATTGCGGAAGATCGAAAGCGGGTTGGAACGTCTGCGTACCATGGATGAACGCCGGGCGACAATCTTGAAAACGATCGAAGAACAGGGAAAATTAACCGCTGAATTATCCGCAAAAATTATTGCGGCTGAAACATTGACGGAGCTGGAAGATATTTACCTGCCATACAAACCCAAACGCCGCACCCGCGCCATGATTGCCCGCGAAAAAGGTTTGGAGGGACTGGCGGAATGGATTTTGAAACAACCGCTGACTAAATCCAGCCTGGATGAGATAGCCAAACCCTTCCTGAACGATGTTGTGCCCACGCTGGAGGATGCCTGGCAGGGGGCGCGTGATATCGTGGCGGAAGCGATCAGTGAACAGGCAGAAGTACGCTCCCAGGTGCGTGAAAAAGCGTTGCAATGGGGACAGTTGCGCAGTCAAAAGATCGAAGACGCGCCGGATGAAAAACGCGTTTATGAAATGTACTATAACTTTGAATACCGGGTTGATCGTATACGCCCGCACCAAACCCTGGCAATCAACCGCGGTGAGAACGAAAAAATCTTGCGCGTAGGTATAATATTGGAACAACGCGATTGGGAAAATGTGATCTTCACTTATTTTCGTCCCAATCCAAAATCAGCTTTAAATGAGCAGTTACGCCTGGCCATTCAGGATGCTGCCGAACGGCTGCTGCTGCCAGCCATCGAGCGCGATGTTCGCTGGGCATTAACCGCAGCAGGCGAGGCGCATGCCATCACGGTTTTTTCGACCAACCTGAAAGGCCTGTTGGGGATTCCACCCCTGGCAAACCATGTGGTGATGGGGTTCGACCCGGGCTATCGTACCGGTTGCAAGGTGGCAGTGGTAGACCCAACTGGAAAGGTTCTAGACACTGCTACGATCTACCCGCATCCACCTCAAAATCACAAAGCCGAGTCTCTGAAAGTGATGAAGCACCTGGTAGAAAAACACCACGTGACGCTTATCTCGATTGGCAATGGCACCGCCTCCCGTGAGAGCGAACAACTGGTGGCAGAATTGCTGCGTGATTTGCACAATACCCGCTATCTGATCACCAATGAAGCAGGGGCTTCGGTTTATAGTGCCAGCACTTTAGCGCGGGCTGAACTACCCGATCTGGACGTCTCGATGCGTGGGGCTGTTTCCATTGCCCGCCGTGTTCAGGATCCTTTGGCTGAACTGGTGAAAATTGATCCGAAGTCGATCGGTGTGGGGATGTACCAGCACGATGTCGATCAGAGCGAGTTATCGCATAGCCTGAGCGGTGTGGTGGAAGACGCAGTTAACCGGGTAGGGGTGGATGTCAATACTGCCTCCCCGGCTCTGCTCGCTTACATCGCCGGGATTGGCCCGAAATTGTCCGAGAAGATTGTTGCCCATCGTGATCAAAATGGGTCCTTTACCAGTCGGGCTGAAATTCGCAAGGTACCCGGTATGGGGCCGAAAGCCTTTGAACAGTCAGCCGGATTTTTACGCATCCGTGGCGGCAAAGAACCTCTGGATGCCTCTGCCATTCACCCGGAAAGCTATGCGATTGCCCAAGCAGTGTTGCAGAAGGCGCGCATTGACCTGAAAACCCCGCTGGAAGAGCGCAAACATGCACTGGAGTTGTTACAACGCCAGCAGCCAATATCGGAACTCTCGCAGGAGCTAAAAACCGGCGAACCGACCCTGATGGATATCCTCGACCAACTGATTCGCCCGGGACGTGACCCGCGGGAAGATTTACCCCTGCCGGTCTTGCGCAGCGATGTGCTTTCCATGGAAGATCTTCAGGTTGGCATGCAATTGAAAGGCACGGTCCGCAATGTGGTCGACTTTGGCGCTTTCATCGATATCGGCGTCAAGCAGGATGGCCTTTTGCACCGCTCCCAGATCCCCCGCGGGGAAACACTGGAGGTGGGGCAGGTGTTGACGGTGGCGATTCAATCGGTGGAAATCGAGCGCGGACGGATCTCTTTAGGTTGGGCTTCAGGCTGAAACTGGCTTTTCCCGAAAATTTGAACGCCTGCCATCGCAATGATCGCCAGACATAAGTTTGCCAGCACCACCCAGATCAGCACCTGACTGTGCGGGCGGTCGATAAATTGCCCCACAATCCAGGGCGAAATCATTACCGAGGTACTGGACGCTACAAAGAAAATGCTCGTATTACGGGCAGTTACCGCATTTAATTCCCCGGCCAGGTTCATGCTGGTTGGAAAGCCGGTAGCCACAAACAAGCCAAAAGCAGCAGTACAGGCCCATAACGCCCAGGCTGATCCGGCGAGAATGAGCATCAGGATCAGTGTAAAAAAGCTGCCGGTCAGGTTAAACCAGATGATCTGCCGGCTGGTAAAACGCCGGGATATCCCGATCCCTACGAAACGGGCAATTAGAAAGGTCACCCAAAAAGAAGAGGTCAGATAGGCAGCAGTTTCCACATCCACAAACCCTGTTTTTAGTCCATGTGTGTAAATCCAGTTGGTAAACGTAATTTCTGAACCTGTAAAAAACAAAAAGAACATCACCAGGAAAACCAAAAGTTTGCGGGAAACTTTCGGGCGGGCTGGTTCATCTGTAGTCGCTGCCACCGTTTCGGGGTTGGAAGGGGATGTCAGTTTTATTAGAAAAGGTATTGGCAACAGCATTGTAATGGCGATAATCCAGAAAGCCCAGTTGATATACTGTGTGGCGCGCAAAGACTGAGCGATCATCAGCGGCGCCAGGAATGAGCCGATCCCAAAGGAAAAATGCAAGCCATTCATATAGGGAGCCACTTTACTGCCGTGCAACCAGACCATCATGGTGTTGTGCCCCATGTCGACGCTCGATTGGGTGATGCCGATCAGGAAAACGACTACAATCAGCAGCCATAAATGATGAATGACCGGCAATAATCCTACGCCCAGTGCCATACCCAGCAGGCAGATTGCCAGAACTTTATTCCCAGAAAATTTATGAAACAGAAACCCCGCCAGAAAAGACCCGGCAATGTAGCCCATTGAACTGAAGACAAAGAACGAACTGACCTCATTCAACCCGCTGGCAGTATTCGCCGCAAAAGAAGGCACTGCTGGCCCATAAGCACCGCTGATCATCCCCAAAGCGATGTAGGCTAAAAAGTAGTTGGCTGTCAGAAGTTTTTTATGATCGGTCAATGCGTATGTCCTGGTAAAGATTGCTACCATCTTACCATCGTGATTGGGATTTGACGAGAGAGAGGGAGATAAGCGGTTTTTAGTTTGATTTTAAACCAGCAAGATCTGGGAATTGACTTAAAGCGTACAGAGGGATATTTACCAGCCAACCCTCATCAATAAAATCAGCCATCGAAGTACGAATTGATTTTTCTGGTTGATAACGATCATAATAACTTTTCAGACTTTTCCCTTTCAGGTTCGTATAAGACAGAAAAGAATGGTGATATCGTAGGGGCGTGGTCCCGGACCCGCCCCATACCCGACATGGATGTAGGAGTAATGGATCGCCCCTGCCTGGGAGTTCGTGGATGGCTGGACGAGATCTTCGGGCAGCGGCTCGTCCCTACCCCTACAATTTGATGATTTTGCAAATAATCCTTGATTAGGGAAAAAGCTATTCGAGAATCTTGCACCCTTTGGGTGTTCGTGTCCTAATCTTGCCCCCTTTGGGGGTTCGTGGATGGCTGGCTGAAATCCTCGGGCAGGGGCCACAACCTCTATGTTTATGCTGGCAGTGGGGCGGGTCAGGGACGAGCAACAGCCCCTACGATTTGATAATTTTGCAAAGAATCTTCGATTAGGGAATAAGTTATTCGAGTATTCGTGTCTCATTCGTGGATGGCTGGACGAGATCTTCGGTCAGGGACCACGCCTACCTCCATGCCGGGTATAGGACGGGTCTGGGACCACACCCCTACGGATAAACCATATTTGGGTGGCAATCTCAACCAGATTTTTCTTCTCTCATTTATAATTCCCATTCAGCAGTCTTTCAACGCTTTTCAATCACTAGCTCGTTAACCACAGAAATTTGATTTTCACGGAAAGGTTATTCATGCAACAGAAATTACAACACTCTTACCTCAATCCAAAAATAGAAATGCGACCTTTACCCCAGAAGGGGCGTTTTGGATTGTTTGCTATTCACCCTGTTTCAAAAGATGAATTGCTGGCCATGTGGGGCGGGCGGGTGGTCGGGTACGAAGAATATGAGCAGTTGGATTCCTTTCTGAAATCGCATGGCTTGCAAATCTGGGATGAGCTCTTTCAGGTGCCTTTGCTGGAAGGCGACCCGGCGGATTATTTCAACCATTCCTGTGATCCGAATTCTGGATTCAACACCCCTATATCATTGGTGGCCATGCAAAACATCGCTATAGGTGAGGAAGTATGCTTCGATTATGCCATGAGTGAGGATAATCATTTCGATGAATTCCACTGCGGTTGTGGTGCAGCAACCTGTCGTGGTCAGGTGACCGGTAAGGATTGGCAGCTTCCTGAATTGCAGGAGCGTTATTTTGGGTATTTCAGCCCTTATTTGCAGGCGCGCATTGCCCGGCTACGCTCGGAAAAATCTTAGTCTGGCTTGGATGATTGCCGGAACACAACAAATTTGCTGGTGACAAAATTAAAGGTCATGGTGATCACGGTCGCTGTGACCAATCCGACCCATTCCGGTAACCCCAGGGTTTTATAGGTCAGCGCCATCATTCCACTGTTGATTCCAACAGCCAGCAGGTTGATCACAAAGAAGAGGACAAAACGTCCTAAAGATCGGTTTTGGCTGCGAAACGTAAAACTACGGTTCCACAGGTAACTGTTGATCACCCCCAGGGTATAAGAGATGGCTTTAGCCAGTACATGGGCATCGCCAAAGAAAGGGACCAGGCGCGTCATAATCCAGTAGGAGCCCAGATCGACCCCGGTGTTGAGCACCCCTACCATCCCAAAGCGTACCGCCTGATGAATCCAGTTGGGCGTGCGTAGCCATAGACCGGTGATTCGTGGGAAGCGCTCCTGGATCCAGTCTGGCAATAATGTGTCCGCTGATTTTAGGTTTTTTTCCATGGAATGACCGTATCATAATGGATATTTGGCCGGCTGTCCAACATAATAATTAGGCAGCGCGATTGGTAAATGATGGGCGAAAAAAATTGATATTCCGGTTACTTAAAAACTGGCAGTTTGGTCAGTGGATTTTTAGTTATCCTGTATTATAGTTAAAGTATGTTCCCGCAATTCAACCAACAGATTATAGAAACCTTATTTGAGAAGATCTCCATCGGCCTGGCGGTTTTTGATGCCAAATTGCGGTTAATCTATGGTAACCCGCAGTGGAAAAGTTTTATCGGGCAGTATACGACCACCAATCCCAGCAAGATCAAACCTGGAATGACTTTTTACGAGCTGGTTCCAGGCACTGAGAAATATTTTCAGCCCTTGTTTGAGCGCGTCCTGCAGGGGGATGTGATTCGGGAGCCGGCTTTTTATTCTTACACCCAGGGAATCGACTCATACTGGGATGTCCTTCTGACCCCGCTGGAAGAAAATGGTGAAATCATTGGTTTTCTGGATGCAGCCACCGATGTAACCGACCAGATTCGGGTAAAGGAATATCTGGAAGATCAAATCTTCGAACGTACCCAATCACTGGTCACCTTGTTGCAGATCAGCCGTATTTTTGGGTCTACGCTCTCTCTGGATGCGCTCTTGTCTTCGGTGTTGACCGAATTAAAACGCCTGGTGGAATACGACGGGTGTGCGTTGTTAAGCTTACAGGGATCCTGTCTGGAAGTAAAAGCTGTTACTGGTTGTCTTTCTTCCGTTTATCAGGTAGGGGATTGCTACCCGGCGGAGAATAACTTTGACCGGGAATTATTTCAGAGCCACAAAGCCATCAAAATTTATGACACCAGCGATCATTCCGAACTTTCAACTGCCTTCCGCAATCGAGAACATCCTGAGAGTCAATGCGTTCGCTCCTGGATGGGGCTGCCTTTATTAGCCCAGGAAAAGGTCATCGGGGAATTGATTTTGGTGCACCGTGAGCCTGGATTTTTTAACCAGGTAGAAGAAAATTACGTTCAGATATTCTCCAGTCTGGCTGCCATTGCCCTGGAGAACGCCCGTCTTTATCAGCGCGAACATGAACGCCGGCATGAAAGCGAGCGCCGGCAACGGGTTGCAGAGGGGTTACGGGATATTTTGAAAGCGCTGAATTCGGACAAACCTTTGGAAGACCTGCTGCAGTTCATTGTTGAACAAGCTCAGCAAATGATGGGCGCCGATCCTGTCATCCGCTATAGTGAGAGTCTGAGCCAACCGCTCAAAACGATTACCCCCAATTCCTTCCCGGCTGAGTTGTTTAACCGCTTATCAGCTTATACCTATTCCAACCCAAATAGTGAATTAAAAAATCAATTAATCCGGGGTGAGTATGTGCTTCAACCAGATTATAAAGCGCATGTGGCTGAATTGGTCGCCGACAAGCTGGATGTAGAAGAACCACAGCTTTTTGCAGTCATGCAAAGTATTGCCGAGAATTACGCCTGTGGTCTGGTGATGCCAATCCTGGTACAGGGGAAATTATTTGGCTCCTTACGATTCTTTTACCGGGAAGCGCAGATCTTTGAACGCGAGACCTGTCAATTGGCGATGATGATCGCCGAACATGCCGCTCTGGCTATTGAAAATTCAATCTTGCGCAGAGAAGCTCAGTTGGCGGCGGTCTCGCTGGAGCGCAGTCGTCTGGCGCGTGAGTTGCACGACTCTGTCACGCAAACCCTGTTCTCTTCCAGTCTGATTGCTGAGATATTGCCGCGGTTATATGAAACCAACCAGCCGGAAGCGGAACGCCGCCTGGGAGAATTACGCTACCTGGCAAAAGGTGCACTGGCTGAAATGCGTACGCTCCTGATGGAATTACGCCCAAATGCCATCATGGAAGCCAAACCGCATGAATTGTTGCGCCACCTGGTGGATGCTTATGTCAGCCGGATTGGAATACCGATTGAATACTCCGAGAAAATCGACCCTGATGCCAACCTTAACGGCGAGCAAAAACTGGTGATTTACCGGGTGGCACAGGAAGCTTTAAATAATATCGCCAAATACGCTTTCCCTCAGAGGGTAAAGATCCTTTTCCAGTTAAGCCAGAAACACATCAACCTGATGGTCGAAGATGATGGTAAAGGCTTTGATCTGCAAACTGTGGCACCCAATCACTTTGGTTTGGGCTTCATGCGTGAACGGGCGGAAAGTATCGGTGCTCAATTGAAGGTTATCAGCCATCCGGGTGAAGGGACTCTCGTGCAGCTAGTGGCTGACTTAGTATAATGGGTAGTACCCATGAATTCAAGAAATATTCACCCAATCACGAAGCTTAGCTTGCTTTTCGTAATTCTCATCATTCTGCTGGCTGTCCTGCTATTAACCCCAACACTGCAGCGCGGAATCACGAAATTCTTTCTGAATTTAAATCAATTCAACAGAATCCAGGTTGATTGGCTGAACGCTGCTGAAGTGGTCGGCAGTCGTCCTAAATTTGAGTTTCAATTCTCCCAAAAAATGGATTTGGATGGGATTCCGGCTGCTTTCTTCCTCGAACCTGCGCTGGATGGGACCTGGGACTGGCTGGATGACCAACATGCCATCTGGACTTTTACAAATGCTCTCCCAGAAGAGAGGTTAATACACTTTGGCTTTCGGGCTGATGAAAAAGAAAAGAATTTACAAATTCCAATCCGCCCGCAGGAATGGCAGGCTTTTATTCGCCCGGCGGATCTGCTGGCGTTGAAAAAAGTGACCTCTGGTAACGAACTTTTCCTGATTCATCCAGGCAGCCCGCCAGCGGAACGACAGTTGACCATGAGTAACGGAAAAATTGTGGATTTCACTTTTTCCCCGGATGGAGAGCAAATTATTTATTCGTTGGAGAATGCTCAAACCGGGGTTGATTTGTGGCAAATGCAGCGCGATGGACATGACGCCAGCATCCTCCTCGATTGCGGGCTGGATCGTTGCACAGCAGCGGATTGGAACCCGCGTCTGGACGAACTTGTCTTCACCCGCGAGAAACGCCGGGATACTGCCGCCAGACCAACCTGGGATTCGCCTGTGCCGCTGCTGCTGGACCTAACGACCGGTATCTCAGCCCGGCTCCTGCCAAACGAATATCAGTTCGCCTTCGATCCGCATTGGTCATCCCGCGGGCAGTGGGTCAGCTTGTGGTTAGGCGAACAGTTCGGGATTGATATCATCCATGCGGGTAGTGGGGTGTCTGGCTACCGTGACCCGTACAGCGGGGATACCGGTTGCTGGTCAGCAGATGAGCGTCATTTTTACTATTCAGTGCTGCGTGAGGAAGGGCTGCCGATCGTCTCCAGCATCTATCAGGTTGATATTCTGAGCGGAACCAGAAAAATTTACACTGGCAGTCAACTTTACGATTTAGGCTTTAATTTCTATCATCCGGTCTGCCAGCCCAACGGGCAGGGGTTATTGGTCAGTGTGCAGGTCGACCCGGTCATCTCTCAACGCGAACTGTGGTGGATTCAGCCGGATGACAGCTACCAGGTAATTTCCAACGATCTTTCACAACTCGTGACTCATTACTCCTGGAACCCGCAAGGTAACCGGGTAGTTTTTCTCAGCGGATCTCTGGCCAGACTTGGAGATGGTTCGCGCATTGGGATCTGGTCGTCTGAAGCACCTGAATCGATTGAATGGCTCTCGGATGGGGTCATTCAGGCTCGCTGGCTGCCATAATTTTGAAATAGACCCATACATTTACTATTTTCTCTCGCAAACTTATCTTTACCAGGGGAATTATGCCGAAAGTCTCCGCCATGCCAATATCTGCCTGGAGCTGGACGCTGGTTTTTATCAGGCTCTGCTGATCCGCAGCGAGTGTTATCGCCAGATGAACCTTATTTCTGAATTCCTCAGTGATTCCTTTTCCGTTGTCTGTTACATTAACGGCATTAACAAGCAATACATCATCGAAATGACGCAGATGGTCCTGCGTAAGAACCATTACTCACCTGAAAAACTGGCATCTTTATCAGCAGATAACTTCCCGAATTGGGACTACCTGATTAATAGCAAGGAGTGATTGACCAGGTTTTTCATTAATTGGGCGATTAATCCGACTGCAAATTCATCCAGCAAATTGCCATCTTCGTCGAAAACCTGACGCCCCGGCAGATTGATCAACACCTCCGGTTTGTTAATGACATACATATCCATGTGGCTCAGGATAGAGCGTAAATGCGTCTGGGAGCGATCGGTGCCACCGCGTCCACCAGCGCCCATGATGGCCACCGGCTTTCTTGCCAGGGGACCGGGCTGGCCATTTTCACCGCGTGAAGCCCAATCGAGGGCATTTTTCAATGCACCGGTAACCGAGCTATTGTATTCCGGGCTGGTGATGACAATACTATCGGCGTTTTGAAGGGCATCCCGAAAGGCACGCACCGCCGGTGGAAAGCCCTCTTTTTCTACATCTTCATTGTATAAAGGTAAATCATTTAATTCGACAATCTCATAGGTTACCCCTGCAGGGAGCAAATCTTCTGCAATTTCCAGTAATTTTCGGTTATATGAACCCTTTCGTAGACTGCCTGAAAATCCTACAATGTGTAATGAGTCATTCATCTTTGTTTTCCTGTAATAATGATTTTTATTGTTTTCCTAATTTTTTTAATAAGGCGCACAGTTCATTTTTTTCTGCTGTACTGAGAACAGAAAATTGTTTTTCAATCGCTTTTACATGTTGGGGAAAAACCTTTGAGATCAATTCCAAACCCTGATCGGTTAAATGCACAATCATGCGCCGGCGATCATCCTGATCTCTTTCCCGGTAGACCAACTCTCTTTTTTCAAGATTATCAATCACGGTGGTCATATTCGAATTACTTTTTAAAATTTTTTCACCCAGAATGTTTTGAGCCAACGGTCCCAGGTGATAGAGCGCTTCCATAACCCCAAATTGACTGATAGTTAATTCCTGCATGGAAGCAGCCAGGGAAAGTCGGGCGTTAATCGTATCGGTGGCACGCGTCAATTTAATAAAAGCATCTAAAGCCAGTTCCTCATCGGCTGATCCCTGATAATGTGTTGGCATAAAGACCTCCTGGTCAAATTATTTCACATCGAAATAATAATGCCAAAAACATTGTATGTCAAATCAATTGAGTTGATTTCACCTGAATTGTACAAGGTTTCCTTTAGCCGCCGATCTGGCTCATGGTGCGGTTGGTAGCAAATTCACCCTGTGCAAGTCCATGCCCCCAGGGCTTCCACCAGATGCCATCCAGGATCATTTCTCGCAATTCTTTAATGCTGGCACCAGCCCGCAGCGGGGTGAGCAGGTCAACTTCTTTTTCCTTCAGTAAACACAGGCGCAATTTCCCATCCGCGGTTAAGCGGGCGCGCGTGCAGCCGGCGCAGAAGGGGTTGGTGACCGAGGAGATAAAACCAAGGGTGCCCTTTGCTCCAGGCAGCCGGTAAAGGCGCGCTTCGCCATCCAGAATGCCATGATTAAGCAGAGTCGGGGCTTCCAATTCGCTGCTGATGCGATCAAGTATTTCAGCATCGGATACCACCAGGTTGGTCTGAAAGTCGGTTTGTCCGGCGAAAGGCATCATCTCAATGAATCGGATTTGCCAATCATGATCGTAGGTCAGAGAGGCCATTGGCACCAGGTCGTCCAGGTTATGGCCACGTACTACAACGCTGTTTATTTTAAGCGGCAGCAGTCTGGCAGCCTCGGCAGCTTTAATCCCCGCCCACACGTCTTCAAACTTGCCCCAGCGTGTCAGGGTTTTAAAGCGCTGCGGGTTAAGCGTATCCAGGCTGATATTCACTCTTTGCAGGCCGGCTTCCTTGAGTGGCTGAGCAAGTTTTTTCATTAACACTCCATTGGTGGTCATGGAAAGTGATTTGACCCCCTCGATTGAAGCCATGGCTTTCACCAGATCAACAACGTGCGCCCGCACGGTTGGCTCTCCACCGGTCAGACGGATTTTATCGAATCCTAATGAGGTGAATAATTTCAGTAGGGAGATAATCTCCTCATCCTGCATTAATTCTGCATTCGGCCGAAAGGTCTGATCTTCCGGCATGCAGTATAAACAGCGCAAATTACAGTGATCTGTCAGACTAATGCGCAAATAATGAATGTGTCTTCCGAAGCGATCGTTTGGCATAATTCCTCTTCTGTTTATATTACCATAATTCGGACTAATTTTATCTTAATATTTTCTGAGAAATTATCCAATGCTTGTCTAACTTATCTTGTTTCGTGTGGCAGATTTAAGAAATCGCTTTCCAGATCGCGTTCGATATCATCGCCCAGCGCTCATTGGACTTACTGCCGGAGAGCATCCCGTTGGTAGTGAAGGCGGTCACCAACTGGGCGTCGCGATCCACCCAGACCATGCAGGTGCCCATCCCGAAGGAGCCAAAGGAGGTGCTGCTGCTGCCAGTGCCCATCGCATTCCTGGTAGGGTCAGAGTTGGCAGACATACCGCCGCCCATGATAAAACCCAGCCCCCAGTTCATCTGCGTCTGTACATAGTTATCCAAACCATTATATTGCGAGGAAGCTGCTTCGGCGATCGTCTCAGGGCGTAAATATTGATGTCCCTGATATACTCCAGCGTTCAACAGCATAGAGAAAAATTCTGCCAGACAATCTGCATTGCTGTGCAAACCGGCAGCCGGGATCAGCGCCCGCCGGATGGTATGTAAATTAAACAGGGTGGCAGTGTTTTTCATTGAACGGCTGAGCGCCACCACCCGCGGAGAATCGCTTTCCTCTTTCCCAGGGGCACGCATCCAGATGCGCTTGAGTCCCATCGGCTTGAAGAATTGTTGCTGCAAGTAGCGATCAATCGGCATTCCAGTCACCCGGCGAACCACTTCGCCAAGAATGAATCCAAAGTTAACCATGTGATAGGCGGTCTGGCTACCAGGAGGGAACTCAGCCGGGTAGCTGGCTACCCGCCGGGTTACCAGATTCCAGAACGGCCACAGGATCAATTGTTGATAAAGGTGCGGTGCCGGGATGCCGGCCTGGTGTACCAGTGTGTGCCGAATGGTGGCAGTCTCTTTTCCACGCTGACCAAATTCAGGCCAGTAGGTGGCGACCGGGGCGTCCAGCTCGATCAGGCCATCATCGATCAATTTCAGAATAGCGCAGGTGGTAAAACCCTTGGAGACCGAGAAAGTCAGGTAGGCGGTTTCTGGCGAGTTGTCCGGGGTCTGATAGGCACGCCCATGCAAGTCGACGATCCGCGTTCCCTGGTGATGAACCACCAGTTGCGCCGATATACCGGGTGGATAATTTTTTAAAATGGAGAAAAAAGTTTCTTTGATGAGGTCAGTTTTTGCGGTGGGCATAGACTTATTTTACACTTGTTTTATCCTGGCTCAGGGCGTGTATTTCTGGCATTTGAAATTAAGACAGGCAAAAGAGCGAACCCCTTTGCCAGGCAGCTTTTATCAAACCTTTTCAAATTTCCAGATAATCGACTTAATTTTGATCATTGGCTTTATTCTGTGCGGATTTTTTAATTCTATGATTCCTGGATTGGGATTTAAGATGACCCTTTGGTCAGGATTATTGTTTCTTTTTGCCTTCCTGGAGTTCATTAATTATTACTATTATCAGCTTAGTCACGATTCGAAAAATGATCTGCGCTATTTATTGCAGCATAAGCGCTTGCGTCATTCTTTACTGTATCGGGATATGAAAAAACGGAAGGTACCTTAAAGTCAACCACCCCCTGAAAAACTTAGGGGGTGGTTGATTCGGAGAGAGATGAAAAAAACATTTAGAAATCCATCCTCCTGCCAGGATGGAGTGTTCTCGAAAAGAAGTTATGCCATGCTATAACCCAGTTGTTGCAATACAGATACTGGAAATTCGAAGCGGACGGTTTTTTCCGGGTCAACAATTTGGCAGAATTTCAACTCGCCAACAAGGCTCATCAACATACCGGCATCGTTGACTGATAGGCCTACAAAGTCGGTCAGAAACTGAGCCATTGCGTAGGTAGCACCGCTGGCAGCTTCGTCCACGGTTGGAGCTGAGACGATGGTGGCTACCACCTCATCATTCCGGATGAATGGCGTCGGCAGCCCGCGCAGTTGTTCAACCACCTGTGCACGGAAACGGAACTCGCCCGGGGTTTCCGCACCACAAATGACCACTTCACCATCTCCCATGGCGGCGTGAAAATCACCAGCACCGAACAGAGCACCTTCCACACCCACGGTGAAATACAGGCTGGCGCCTTCGGTCACCAGGGTGCAATCCATGTTACCACCGTGGGGGCCGGGAGTGCCATTCGGAACCTGCCCTTCGGCCGGTGCCACGCCGATCACTCCAATCATCGGACGTTTCGGGACACGTACCTTATCTTTGAAGACCACCTCATTGCCGTCAAGCCGCAGCACAACTGTTTCCATTTCGGTGATTTTGCTGCCCAGGGCTCCTTCTCCCGGAAGAGTGACCATAATGGAGGTATCCCCCACCTTCATTTTTAACAGGTCAACCCGCAGCACATCCCCGGGTTGGGCACCTTCTACATATACCGGCCCGGAGGCGGGGTTGATATGATCCCAATCCAGGGCGTCCAGCAGATCAGCAGAACTTTTTAACTGGCCCTCAAAACAGTCGTGCGTTTCCATGACGACTTCCTCCCCCTGCTGCACGGTCATCACTGGTTCAAGCCCGGCATGGAAGGCAAAAAAGACTTGGTCACGAGATACTTTTTTGGTCATTCAATCCTCCTTATTGTTTGATCAGTTTGAAGATCAATTGTTCGGACAGGTTACCTATCTGATAATGATTGAGTAACAAACCGACCAGAATGATCGCTAAAATCCCAAATATAAAAACATAATCCATTTTGTGAAACTTAAATTCACGGCGAAAGGTGCGTTTCTTGATGTTATAGTCGAAACCACGCGAGAGAATAGCGATGGAGATATCCTGTGAACGTTCCAGGGTAGCTAAAAAGATCGGGATCAGTAAAGCTGTCAGCACCTGAACACGCTGGATCACGTTTTTAGGTTTGACATCATACCCGCGGGCTTTTTGAGCGTCGGTGATTTTTTGGGTTTGTTTGGTTAACAATCCCACCGTGGAAAAACCCAAAGTCAAAGCGACGCCCATCTCCGGCGGTAAACCGCGTGAAGAAATTTGCTGAACCACAAGGGCCGCGATCAGACAGGCTGCCAGCACAACTATGGTCTGAGTCAGAGGGTTGGGCAGCCAGGCAATCGACTGGCTATTGGTCAACAACGGCAGCATGGCAACAACAATCACCGCGGCAATCGCCAATATTGCCACAATTTCTGAAAGGCCGAATTTTCTTTCTCCTTTTTCGGTAATGGTCAAAGCCAATTCTACCGGTGGAGTGGTGTAGAGCATTAAATGAACTGCCAGGACCACACTAAAAAAGCGGAAAAATACAGCCACACCTCGCACTAACCCTTCAATAGTCACCGGAACCCAATTTGTAAAGGGGATCAGGTAGAACAGAAAATGTGAATTTTTCGGGGTAAAGAATAAGATTTGAAAAAGTGAAAAGGTGAGAAAAATAACCACCAGTACTTTTAAATTGTCGTTTAATAATTTACGATCAACGGCTTTGGTTCCCAGCCAGTAGACCAGTAAAAATAAGAGAGCCATCAACACCGGGTCTTTGATAATTACGGCTGTGATGGTTAGCCCCACAAACATTAATAATTTGGTGCGTGCGTCCAGATTATGAAGTGTAGAATGTCCTTTTTGATATTCAATTGCCATGTTGTCCCTCGATGATTTGCTGGAGATAGGATTTCATATCTTCGTAAGCCACCACCCAGGGTGGAATTCCGTAATCGCCTAACTCAACTGCCAGCTTGGTTAATTCTGGCAAATCCAGAGAATTAGACTGCATCAACTCGTGATTGAGCAAAAGCGGCTGCATGGGGCCATCATAAGAAACACGCCCATACTGCAAAACCACAGCCCGGCTGGCGAACATGGCAGCATAATCCACCCGGTGAGTGATCAGAAGAATAGTGGTACCCATTTCATTCAGGCGTTTGATGATCGCGAAGATCTCATCGATCATCTCCGGATCCTGACCGGTGGTCGGTTCATCGATGACCAGAATTTTTGGTTTTAAAGTGAGAACCGATGCTAAAGCCAGGCGCTGTTTTTGGCCTTTGCCTAAATCGAACACTTCAGCGTCCGACTTATCACTTAAATCTACCAGTTCGAGTGCTTCCCGAATGCGGCGGTCGTATTCTGCTGGGTCAACCTGGTGGGTTTTCAACCCGAAGGTCATTTCATCTTTGACGGTAAAGGATACGATCTGATGGTTGGGGTTTTGAAAACAGAAGCCAACGTCACGCGCCAGCAAGTGCGTGGGGGTTGTAGCAACATCTTTGCCCATGACACGCACACTACCTTCGGAAGGCTGCTGCAAGCCGATCACGTGCCGCACGAGCGTCGTTTTTCCGGAGCCATTGCGACCCATGATGGCTACCAACTCGCCGGCCCGGATCGTTAAATTGACGTTCTGCAGGGTTTCTTTTTCGGTTGTGTAAGCAAAGCTGACGTTGTTAAATTCAATCACGGCCTCTTTTTCATTGTGATGACCGTTTTGATAGGGTTTTGAGGCGATTGACCGCAGGGAATACTTGCGTCTGAGTTCCTCCAGAAAATGGTTGGGCGTAAAAACCTTATCCCCCAGGTGGAAGTTTTCTGCCAGGCGTAAAAGATACGGGCGTTTGAAAACATGCGGAATATCTCCGAGGGCTAAGACGTCCTTCGTGGCGCCATCCCGAAAGATTTCACCGTCTTTCATCACAATCACCCGATTTACCAGGGGTAATGTCTCTTCCAGCGCATGTTCTACAATGATCAATGTTTTGCCCCGTTCCTGAGCTACCTGAACCACCAGCTGCAGGATAAAAGCACGCCCGGAAGGATCCAGATTTGCCAACGGTTCATCCATTACATAGATCTCCGGGTGCATGGCATAGGTGGCTGCGATAACGCAGGCTTGTTGTTCGCCGCCGGATAGATTGTGGGGTTCACGTTCTTCATAACCGATCATACGGGTGGCATGCAGGGCCGCTGCGATTCTGGTATTAATCTCCTCCCGGGGTACACCCATATTTTCGGGGCCGAAAGCAACCTCGTCCTGCACACTGTTGGTGATCAACTGGCTTTCCGGATCCTGGAATACCATCCCAACCAGAGATGCCAATCCGCCCACCCGGGATTTAGCAGTGTTATAAGGTCCTACCATAACTTCCCCGGTCAGATGACCTTCGTGGTAATGGGGGATCAGACCGTTGATGCAGGAACACAGGGTAGTTTTTCCACTGCCTGCCGGGCCGGTAATGAGCACAATTTCACCGGGTTGAATAGAGAGATTAATATTCTTAATTGCCGGCTGATCAGAGCCTGCGTAAGAAAAAGAGACATTTTTAAATTCGATTGTGTAGGTCATAAAGCTTTTCTTTTTCAACCCTGGTTTCTTAATTTACGAAACCAGGGTGCATTTGCGATAGATTGCTGGAAGACTACCAAAGCGGTCGTCTGAAACGCTCAGGCAGAGCTGCCATAATAATGGTTGTCACCACGGTAGCCAGAACCATCTCCGGGATAGCGCCGGCTTCAACCACGCCCAGGAAAGTCAGGAAATTCCCATATTCAGGATCCGGGTAGAAGATGACCAGACCAACCGCAAAGAGCGGGACAACAACACAGAGGTAATAGAAGACTACCTGTGCGGCCCAGGCGCCTAAACTGGCAATTTTATTGCCACGCAACCGCCAGCTAAAGTTCTTATAAATTAAGCCGTTGACCACACCGCCAACAATGTGGGCCAGCAGGCTGGCAAGTGGAATGCCCGGTTCGGCAATGCCGGCCAGAATTCCGATGACGATACCGCCCATTGGTCCGGTCAAAGATGCGCCAATGGTGGTGAAAATTTCGCGTGGATCGGTGACAATGGGTGTTCCCGGAATGGGAATGGTGACACCGGCTAATACCAGCGCGAGCGCAGCGCCCCCAAATGCAGCGGCTACCCCAACCTGACGAGCGGTGAGTACTGGTTTACGTTGTGAACTGACTAAGTTCATTTCTACAGGGTTTTCAGACATGATAATTACTCCTTCTCAAAATTTGGATTGGTTTTTTCTTGTAAAAGCGTTGGGGGGTTATTCTTGATTCGCAGCCTCCTTAGGATTGGATTTCCGTTCGTCTCCTTGTTTTCCTACGAAAAAAGCCACCTGTTTGGGTGGCTTTTGCTGAAAACATTTTTGTGTTTATATGCAGGTTTTCTACCTGATTCTGCCATCCAAAACGGTCATATTTCCCTTCTTAATAAGGAAGGAAATAAGTACAAAAGCAAAATAATAATACTTGGTGGTCAGATTCATGATTTGTGAAATAAATCCTTTATGGATAGATATCTACCTATTATACAGACGAATATTGTTCTGTCAATAGAGATTAAGGAAATAGGGTGTAGAACATCTACACCCTGTTTTTATCAGTTATTTATGGTTGGTTTTTAGGTCAATCATATTTTTTGACGATAAAGAAACCGCTCATATCCTGATTCTTCAATACATAGGTGGCCCTGTCATTCCAATATTGAGAATATTCAACGGCTTCTTCAGGGGTGGCAGCGCCAGTCGCCAGTTTCTTTCCCAACGCTACTTTACCGGGGGTCAGCAGCGGTGTGATGACAACCAGATTGAACTTGATTCCCACTTTCGCGCCGGTATCCAAACGGGTGAAAATCCATTCGCGCATGGGTGGAAGTTGACCGGTTGGTTTTTCAGAATAAACCATTTTGTTTTGGCGGATAAAGAGATCGTTTGCCTTACCAAATTCGGAACCAATAAACCCGGTATGGGGCGATGCGCCGGTGATGAAGGTAATAATATCTCCGAAGACACCCACGAACCACTCATCCTCCGCCCCGGGAGCTTCGACAGCAATTTGACCACGAACAGGAACTTCTCCATCGGGATAAAGAATTTCATGCGCTTTTTTAGTAATGATCCAGGCACCGGTGGTAGCACCGCAAGAATGCCCGGCCAATTTAACAGCTTCTTCATAATAGTAAGGCACAGGATCCTGAGATTGACCAAAAATTTGGAAATAAGGTTCCAGCATCATGATCGGTTCAACTTCGGTGATGTAAGCCTGATCCCAAACGAATTCTTCTGCAGGGACGGAACCCATTCCGGTCATAATTGATTCAGGAACATCAGCAGAACCTGCTTCGTAGAGGGTTACATTGAAAAACCCTTCCATATCCTGGTTTTCAAAAACGAATCTGGCGCGATCATTCCAGTATTGGTAATAATCTTCAGCTTCTTCCGGAGTTGCCAAACCTTGAGCCAATTTTGCCCCCATAGCCTGGCGTTCTTCCGTTGCGATGGGCGTAATGATCGCCAGATTAAAATTGACACCAACTTTTCTGCCAGTATCCAGGCGGGTAAAAACCCATTCCATTTTAGGCGGTTGCGTGCCGGTAGGTTCTTTTGGATAAGTCATTTTATATTGGCGCACAAATAAATTATTCGCTTCCCCAAATTCTGCGCCAATGAATCCTGTCCCCGGGGCAGCACCAGTTATGAAAGCAATGATTTCACCAAAGACACCGGTGTACCATTCACTTTGAGCGCCCGGGGCATCCACGGCAATTTGCCCACGAACAGGAATCTCACCATCCGGGTAAAGGACCTCCAAAGCTTTTTTGGAAATGGTCCATGCGCCAGCCGTCGCACCGCAGGAATGCCCGGCCAGTTTAATAATGTCATCATAATAATAAGGAACGGCTACCTGAGATTGCCCAAAAATTTTGAAGTAGGGCTCAAGCATCATAATGGGCGGAACAGCATCAATGTAGGCCTGATCCCAGATACTTTCTACCACCACTTCTGGCTCAGGTTCTTCAACAACAACCACTTCCTCTACTAAAACAGGTTCTTCAACCTCGGCAGGCGCTTCGACAACCGCTGCAGGTTTCTCAGCCGGCTGGGCGGGTTGAACGTCTGCCGGTGCTGGTGGGGCTTGCACTGGCGCAGCAGGCGAACAGGCCGAGAAAACAAAAACAGCGATTATCAAAATCGCCACAACAGGATACAGCTTCTTCATATTTTGGCTCCTTGTAAAATAATTATTAGGAAGGCGTTCCCTTCCTTGTTTTCAATGAGGGATTTATATATGTGAACAATATCACAAACGAAAAATCATTTCTTTGACTTAAAGCAAATGGGGGAGAGGAAGGTAGTATCAGGAAGGATAGATTAGTAGAAAAGCTGATAGCTTGTGGCTCGTAGCTGGAAAAAAATATACGTCGAGCTGCAGCGCACCTAGAGGAACTATCCCTTTCGAGTGGAGGTTAGGGTCTAGGTGCACCGCACTTCTGGTTTCCGGGTTGTTGATGATAATTGCCCAGTCCGATGAAAATTTCTCATCCTTAAGTGCAGCGCACCATAATCCAGACTTTTGGTTTCCGGATTGTTAATGTTAATTGTCCAATCCGATGAAAATTTCTCATCCCTAAGTGCAGCGCACCAAAGGTCATAAACACCGCACCAAAGGTCATAAACACCGCACCAAAGGTCATAAACACCGCACCGATGACCCTGACTTTGGTGCGGTGCACCTAGAGGAGCTATCCCTTTCGAGTAGAGGTTAGGGTCTAGGTGCACCGCACTTCTGGGTTCTGGGTTAATGGTGTTAATTGTCCATTCTAATATAAATTCCGTATCCCTAAGTGCAGCGCACCAAATGTCATAAACATCGCACCATATTAACAATTATGTTTATCTCACGTTTGGTGTTATTAAAATTCTGCATTGTGCATTATGAATTATGAATTATGCATTATGAATTGTCCATTGTAAATTGTGCATTCCCCCTCCAACCTCTCCTCACACCAGCCCAAAATACTTCTCGAAGAACCTGACCAGCTTTTCGATGATCCCTTGTTTGGTGTGGTCGCGATTTGAGCCAAAGCGCGAGACCGGCGGCATGATGAGGTCGATGGCGGTGCCGGTGGTCTTCAGGCTCCCATCCTTGAAGGCGTTATCCAGCAACTGCCGGGTTTTATCCGGCTTCAGCTTTTCTTCCTTAATAATAGCGGCAATGTCCTCTTCTTTGCGTTCTGCCAGATATTTGCGCCAATCCTCGTCCACCCGCGTGGAGACGTTCACCTGCTCGATGAAGCGTTCGATCAGTTCCTTCTTGCTGCGCAGCTCGAGACTGGCGTTGATCGATTTCTGAATGGTGGTCAGGATGGTCTTGTCTTCACAGTTGGACTCTTTGTATTTGGCGACCAGCATCAGGATGTAGTCGATATTAACTTCGATTTGGCGCACCAGTTCGATTTCGAAAATAATATCGTCATTGATGCTTTCTTTGTCGGCCTCGCGGCCGCGCCGGTATTCCTGGTAGAGGTCGATGTACCTGCTCTGGTAATCCTGCAGATCGCGTTCGGGCAGGATTTCATTCCCTTCAAAATCATCAAACGTTGTCAGGATGTTGCGCAATTTCAAAACGGTACCGTACAGCCTGATGAAATCTTTCTGCGTCTGTTCACCCTGGATGACCGTGTCCAGCGGGAATTCGCTGGTCAGCCGGCGGATCAATTCCGCATAGCCGGGGTGATGGACGCCTTTCTCCTCATAACCGTGATAATATTCGGCGTAGGTTTTCAGCAGGACAATCCCGCCGGCGTCTTTATCCCCGAACAGGGCAATGGCTTTGTCGGTTTCTTCTTTCAGATCGCGGAAGCAGACGATGTTGCCGAAAGTCTTGACGCTGTTGAGGATGCGGTTGGTGCGCGAGAAAGCCTGGATGAGCCCATGCTGGCGCAGGTTCTTGTCCACCCACAGGGTGTTGAGGGTGGTAGCATCGAAACCGGTCAGGAACATGTTGACCACCAACAACAGGTCAATTTCGCGGTTCTTGACACGCATGGAGAGGTCTTTATAATAATTCTGGAACTTATCGGACGAGGTATCGAAGTTGGTGTTGAACCACTGGTTATAGTCCTGGATGGCCTGCTCGAGAAAGCCGCGCTGGGATTGATCGAGGCTGCTGATGTTGAAGTCTTCATCCGGCAACAGCCCATCAACCTCCTCTTCATTGGCGCTGAAGCTGAAGATCGTGGCGACCTTCAGGTTGCGCTTCTTTTCCGCCAGTTGCTTTTTGAATTCGGAATAGTAGCTCATTGTCAGGGGAATGGAGGCGGTTGCAAAAATTGCGTTAAATCCGGTGACCGTACGGGTTTCCCGGCGGTCGCTGGTGCTGTGCGGCTGCTCCGGGTCGGGTTCTTCCCATTTGGCGGTCAGCGTGTAGGAATGGCTGCGTTTCGTTTTCTGGTCGAAATGCTCCAGAATGTAGTTAACCACCCCGCTGATCCGTTCCGGAGCGGCAAAAGCTCGCTCGCGGTCGATTGCAGATACCAGTTTGTCCGCTATTTCGGGCGGCAGTTTAAAGGTGTTGAGGAAATCAATGCGGAAGGGCAGTACATTGCCGTCGTTAATCGCGTCCACAATGGTGTAGGTGTGCAGTTTTTCACCAAACGCCTGTTCGGTGGTGCGCAGCACCGGGCTGCCGCTGGTGGGGGCGTTGGCGGCGAAAATGGGTGTGCCGGTGAAACCGAAGATGAAATAATTCCTGAAATTCCTGACGATAGCCTGGTGCATATCGCCAAACTGGGAACGATGGCATTCATCAAAAATCAGCACCATTTTCTTTTTGTAAATAGGGTGTTTTTTATTTTTGCTGATGAAGATATCCAGTTTCTGGATGGTGGTTACGATGATTTTATACTCGTGATACGCGCCCCGTTCGTTTCTGTCTTCCAGTTGGCGCTGTAAAACGCGGGTGGATGTGTTGCCGTTGGCACAGCCTTTTTCAAAACGGTCGTACTCCTTCATGGTCTGGTAATCCAGGTCTTTGCGATCGACCACGAAAAGGACTTTATCAATAAAAGGCAGTGTGGTTGCCAGTTGGGCAGTCTTGAAGCTGGTGAGCGTTTTGCCGCTGCCGGTGGTGTGCCAGATATATCCCCCAGCAGCGGTGCTGCCGTACTTTTTATAATTGTCGGCAACCGAGATACGGCTGAGAATCCGTTCGGTGGCGGCAATCTGGTAAGGGCGCATAGCCAGCAGCAGGTCTTCGGAGGTGAAGACGCAGTAGCGCGTCAGCAGATTGAGCAGGGTGTGTCTGGCGAAAAATGTTTTGGTGAAATCAATCAGATCCGGGATGACCTTGTTGCTGGCATCCGCCCAGTAGCTGGTGAACTCGAAACTGTGGCTGGTCTTTTTGCTCTTGCGGCGCTGGCTGCCAGCCTGTTCCTTAATATGCGCGTTGCGGGTGGTGTTGCTGTAATATTTGGTGTGTGTGCCATTGGAGATGACGAACAATTGCACATATTCAAACAAACCGCTGGATGCCCAGAAACACTCACGCTGGTAGCGGTTGATCTGGTTGAACGCTTCCCGAATGGCTACCCCACGTCTTTTCAATTCCACGTGCACCAGCGGCAGCCCATTGACTAAAATGGTGACGTCGTAGCGCCCAGCGTGGGTTCCGCCGCCTTCTTCGTACTGGTTAATGACCTGCAGGCGGTTGTTGTGGACATTCTTTTTATCGATTAATAAAATATTCTGGCTGCTGCCGTTGTCACGCTTCAGGACCTGCACGTGGTCAGCCTGAATTTTGCGGGTTTTTTCCACAATGCCCTCATTGACGTTCGCCAGCGATCCGGTGAAAAAGCGCTGCCACTCGTCATCCGAAAAGGAAAACTCATTCAAAGCTTCCAGTTGTTTACGCAGATTGGCAACAAAATCCTTTTCACTGTGAATTTGGAGGTACTCATACCCCTGCGTTTTGAGAAGCTTAATAAATTCTTGCTCCAGCTTCGCTTCACTTTGGAACCTTTCTGATCTCGTTTCATATTCCGGAATGTATTCAGCTACCACGGTCTCATGATTGGAACTCAGGACGAGATTGTAAAAACTCATGTTTTTACCTCCGGAAAGTTGAGAAGTTTATCGCGATAATACTCGTATTGTTTTTGACGGGCTTTGATTTCTGCGGGAAGGCCTTTGGAAATATCATTAATTAGAAAATCAAATTCGTCAAGTATCGAAACAATTCTTCCTTGCTTGTTAAGAGAGGGTAGAGGTATTGGTACTAATTTTAGGATAGCTTGAGTTAAACTAGGTACACCTCCTGCTGAATTTAATTTTTCTAGATGTATCATTTGCAAATAATAAAAAATATATTTAGGATTCACTACGTTATTTTTGATTTCAGTATAGAAAATCGTATCAACGTTCCAAAAAGGAACATCAACATAATATAATTTGTCAATTGATCCTTTTCGAGGGATTAAAACAGAAGGTTTATCATAAATATAAGTATCGATATAGGTCATGATGCCGCCAGACCCATAGACCGGTATTTTCCCATTTCCAAAATTTTTATAATCCTTTCCATTTTTTATTACTACTAATTCTCCCAACTTCTTCCACTCAACTTCATCACCGAAGGTCAAAAGGAGGTCGCGGTAGTATTCGTATTGTTTTTTTCTGGCGTTCAGCTCCGCTGTCAGCTCCGCTGTCAGCTCAGTGAAGGTGTCCAGGATGCGGACGATTTCTTCCTGGATGGGGAGTGGGGGGAGGGGGATTTGCAAGTCTAAAACATCTTTCATACTTGGATGTTTTATTCCAGACCCCCTGTAAAAACTGTCAATTATTTCTCCTTGGGTAATCAAACAATAATATAAATACTTATTATTCAAAATTTCTGTATTAATAGATGTAGCAATGCGGTTGTCCGCTGTTACAAATTTCCCTTTATAGTATTTGATTACCTCCTTAATAGGACGAGATTTTCCCCAGGGGATTGTTACAACTTCACCTTCACAAATAAATTCTCCTGCAAGCTCTTCTGTTGTCCAACCAGTTTTTTCGCCAGTTGATAGTAGAAAAATGTTTCCTTCATTTTGTCGAAGTGCAAATAATTTTGTAGCAAGTAAATAAGGGTAATTAATAACTTTAGTTTGTTTGGCTTTATTAACAGAATTAAATTTTTTATCCCAAATCGTTACCCTCCATAAATGAACATACTCCACCCCATTCGGGCACAGTTCCGCAATCAAAGCTTCCAGCTTACTCATCGCTGCCCCTGGCTTGTTTTTGCCCGAGCTGCCTGACCATCCGGTCAAAGTCAGATTCAATAGGTTGGGTCGTGTTGAAAGCACCATATTCTGTTTGGGCTTTTACTGTGGCGGCAGCCCTCGAAACACAGACTTTGTCTTTCAGAATTCCATATTGGCGAAACGCGAAAAATTTGGCAATACCCACGTCCGATTTCAAAATGCGTCCATCCGCGGCGCTCTTCCAGGTGGTTAAGCCCATGTGCCCTTTGGTACGGTCAGCACTTGCATAAACAATCTCCGCCGCAGTTTTGCCGGTGATGGCATCAGTGTAGATATTCCGCCAATGCAGAGGGATATTGTTCATGTCTGCCCCTCAATCTCGGCGATGATGCGGTCGATTTCCTCGCGCAGCACCGCTTCCCGCGCGACGATATTTTTAATTTCGGCGTTCAGCGCGACGATGTCGATCACTTCGCGCGTGTCCTCCGGCTCGACGTAGGTTGAAACCGAGAGGTTGAAGTCCTGCTTTTCGACCTCGCGGTTTGGCACCAGTCTGGCAAAATGGTCTGTATTCTTTCTTTCAATATAAGCTTTCAGGATGTGATCCAGATTCTCTTCGGTCAGTTTGTTGTTATTGGTGATCTTGATAAATTCCTTCGATGCGTCAATAAACAGAGTGCTGTTTTCGGACTTTGATTTTTTCAAAACCATGATGCAGGTAGCGATGCTGGTGCCGTAAAACAAATTGTCCGGCAACTGAATCACACAGTCGATGAAGTTGTTATCGATCAGATACTGTCGGATCTTCTTTTCTGCACCTCCGCGGTACATGATCCCCGGAAAACAGACGATCGCCGCCGTGCCGTTGGTTGCCAGCCATGCCAGACTGTGCATGATAAACGCCAGGTCAGCTTTGGATTTGGGCGCCAGTACACCGGCGGGTGAAAAACGCGGGTCGTTGATCAGAATCGGGTCGCTGTCGCCCTTCCATTTGACCGAATAGGGAGGATTGGAGACGATCACCTCGAAGGGTTCATCGTCCCAATGCTGCGGATCGGTGAGCGTGTCAGCGTGGGCGATGTCGAATTTATCGTAATCGATATCGTGCAGGAACATGTTGATGCGACAAAGGTTGTAGGTGGTCAGGTTGATCTCCTGCCCGAAGAAGCCGGTGCGCACGTTGTCCTTCCCCAGAATTTTGGCGGATTTTAAGAGCAGTGAGCCCGAACCGCATGCCGGGTCATAGACTTTGTTCACCTCGGTTTTTCCTACCAGCGCAATGCGGGTCAACAGTTCCGAGACTTCCTGCGGGGTGAAATATTCGCCGCCGCTTTTGCCGGCGTTGGAAGCATACATGCCCATCAGAAATTCGTAAGCGTCTCCGAAGGCGTCGATGGTGTTATCCTGATAATCGCCCAGCTTCATAGATGCGATGCTGTTAAGCAGCTTCACCAGTTTTTCATTGCGCTTTGCGACGGTGCTACCCAATTTGTTGCTGTTGACGTCCAGATCGTCAAACAGGCCCTTGAAATCTTCCTCGCTGTCGGTGCCCTGGGCGGATCTTTCAATGTTCCTGAAGACAGTCTCCAGCGTCATATTTAAGTTTTCGTCTGCTGCCGCGCGTTGGCGAACATTCTCAAAAAGCTCACTGGGCAGGATAAAAAACCCCTTGGTTGCGACCAAATCCTCGCGGGCTCCCTCGGCATCCGCGTCTGAAAGCGCGGCGTAATCAAAGTCTTTTTCGCCGGCGTCCCATTCGCCGGTGTTGATATAGGTGCTGAAATTTTCAGAAATATAGCGGTAAAAAAGCATCCCCAGCACGTACTGCTTGAAATCCCACCCATCCACGCTGCCGCGCAAATCGTTGGCAATGTTCCAGATGGTGCGGTGCAGTTCAGCGCGTTCCTGTTCTTTTCGGTTGTTATTGTTGTTCGCCATAATTTCACCACCTTCTCCATGAATGGAATAATTATAGCATCTGGATGAGGGGGAGTTTAAAGTTGATAGTCAACAGTCAACAGGTTAATTTAGTCCGCTGCACGTAGATACTGTCTAAAAACCACCCCGCCCTAATCCGCAGAAAGGAGGAGCAGATTAATCCCTAAGTGTAGCCAAAGGTCATAAACAGCGTTCCGATGACCCTGACTTTGGTGCGCTGCACTTTAGGATTAACCTCAACTTCCAATCTTGGAGTGAGCTTATGATGATCACAATACCAAGAGTGCGGTGCACCTAGAGGAGCTATCTCTTTCGAGTAGAGGTTAGGGTCTAGGTGCACCGCACTTCTAGGTTCTGGGTTAATGGTGTTAATTGTCCATTCTAAAGTATATTCCGTATCCTTAAGTGTAACCAAAGGTCATAAACATCGCACCAAAGGCCTTAAACAGCGCACCAAACCACATGCTCCCCCTCTCCAAGTCATTGGAGAGGGGGCCGGGGGGTGAGGGGGTTTGGTTAGCTGAAAGCTCAAAGCTCAAGGCAAAAAACCAGAATTGTGATGACCTCACAAATAGCTAATAAATCATGCTCCCCCTCTCCAAGTCATTGGAGAGGGGGCCGGGGGGTGAGGTGGTTTTTCTAGCTCAAGGCTGACGACTCAATGTGAGCCTTGAGCCTTGAACTTTCAGCCAACCAACATCTTCTGCCAGTAACCCACATCAATCCACTGATCGAGCTTGTAGCCCATGTCTTTGAAATGCGCCACCTGCCGGAAGCCGAGCCCTTCATGCAGCGCCTGACTTTTGGCGTTTGGCAGGGCGATGGTGGCGATGATGGAATGAGTACCCAGCGCTTTTAGCCGGCTGAATAATTCTTGGTAGAGTGTCGTCCCGATGCCGTGCCCGAGGAAACCCTTGTCCAGGTAGATGGTGACTTCGAGGGTGAAGCGATAGGCTGGTCGCGGGCGCCATTTGGATGCGTAAGCGAACCCGACGACCTCGCCTTTCTGCTCATACACCAGCCAGGGGTATTCGCTGGTGTACTCCAGCATGCGCTGCTTCATTTCCTGGGAGGAGACGGGCTCCATCTCGAAGGAGATATAGGTGTTTTCGACGTAGTAATTGTAGATTTCACACACACGCTGGATGTCTCGGGTTTCGATGTCACGGATCATATGGCTGCTCTTTCCTAATTAAATAGGTTGGTTTAAGTCCCCTTGCGGAGAATCATTTTTCTGATTATAACGGTTTCGATTCATTTTACTGATTTGAAATTTATTTTATACAGTCACTCCCTGCCATCTTTGGATAGGTTATAATACGATTTATGTTTACTCGAAGATATTCGCGCCGCGATTTTTTGAAAATCGCCGGGATTGGGCTGGGAACTCTGGCTTTCCGTCCATTGAAACTTTCTGAACTGGACTACCTGGCCATGCCGAAGCGCCTGGCACAATTCCCGAATTCCGAGATTATCGGGCGGGTGACGGACGCGGGCATTTATTTGCGCAGTAAACCAACCAATGCCGGGGGAACTGACAACGTGATCCAATCCATGCCGGCGGATACGCTGCTGGAGTGGAACCAGGAAGTGGTTGGCAATGTGATTGGTGGGCTTTCAAACCAGAAATATGTCGAAACTCCCCTGGGCTATGTCTATGGCTCGGTGATTCAGCCGACGCGCAACCTGCCCAACACGCCCATCAATGCGGTGCCAACGGGCAAAGAAGGCTTCTGGGCGGAAGTGACGGTCCCGTATGTCGATCTGACCCATGAAGGTACCATCGCGTCGCCCTGGTTGACCGATCATCTGACTTACAATTTCCCGCCGCGGTTGTATTACGGGCAGGTGGTGTGGATTGATCAGGTGCGCGCGAATAATGGCTTTGTGGAGTATCGCTGGAATGAGGACGCCCACGGGCGCGGTTATGGCTATGGCGGCACGTATGGGGAATATTACTGGGGCGATGGCGCTGGTTTCAAGGTATTGTATGATGAGGATGTCGCCACGATCAGCCCGGATGTGGACCCGGTCGAAAAGACGATGACCCTGCGGCTTAAATCCCAGACCCTCTCCTGTTATGAAGCCAAGCGCGAGGTTTTCTTCTGCCAGGTTTCAACCGGGATCCATTACCTGCTGGATACGACCGGCGAGGAGATCGATTACTCAACCCCGGCTGGGACATTGTTGACGCACTGGAAAATTATGTCCAAGAATATGACATCTTCGGGAGAGGATAACGCCAGCGGATACTCGACCCCGGCGGTGCCCTGGTGTGTCTATGTCCAGGGGGGCAACGCGATCCACGGCGCTTTCTGGCACAATGCCTTCGGTGAGACGCGCTCGCATGGCTGTATCAACGTCAGCCCCGAAAATGCAAAATGGATCTTCCGCTGGTCAATGCCTTATGTTTCACTGGATGCCGGGGAGGAACGTCGCAGCCTGCCGGATCACGGTACCATCACCTATTCTTTAGAAATATAAACTCATCCTCAAGCGATTGTTATCGCTGAAATACTAAATAAGTTTTAATTATCAGAGACGCAAGCAAAGTCATCGGCGATAATGTGACATTTGCGCCAATATGTGTATTATAAGTTACTTGACTGGACAATCCCCGAATAATAAAATACTTTAATCAATTGTAATGTGACAAATATACATTAAGGAGTTCTGAATGTCTCGCTCAAAATTAACCCTGTTCATTGTAATTTTTGCTTTATTGTTAGGGGGGTGTCAGTCTGCCCCGGTTGCTGCTCCGGTTGTAGACCAACCGGCTGTTGAAGAAGTAAATCCTCCGGTTGTTGAGGAAGTAGTTGAAGAACCCGCAGCCCCGACTTTACCCGAACCGGAGCCGGATCGGGTTGTGCTGGAAGTTTATGTGGATGGACAATCCCTGAAAGAGGGAGGTTATTCCTATGCAGATGTGAAGCCAGCCCTGGCGGATAATGAAATCAACGACACCACCTATTATTCCGGATTATTACAAAACATTGTCGGCATGGATTTGTCCAGCGCAAAAGGTGCTTTCCTGGTAGCCGTGGACGGTTTCGTTTCCTATGTAGGTAAACCCGCCGACCTTTACCTGGCTGCTTATATGGTGGAAGATGGGCAGTACAAATCTATAGAACTGGACAAACAGGCTGTCTATGCCGGTGTGGTAGCGGAAGGGAAAGAAAACAAGGGTGTCAACAAAGTATATCTGGTGACCACCCCCGCTAATTTTGAAGTGGAAATCCAGAAAAATGGCGAGAAAATTGGCGTTCTAACGATTAAAGATTTCATGAAGAAAACGGATGTGGGCGATAAAAAAGTTTCCACTGCCATGTTTGATGGTTCCTACTTATACAATGCCGGAGAAAGCACCTTCAAAGGTCAGTTCCTGGGTATCGACTATGAAACCATGCTGGCAAAACTGGAAGGGATGGAGATGGATCTCAGTGGCAATATTGTAGACGTTGAATTCTACGGCACCACTGCCCTGGGTAAAGAGGGCAAAAACATGGAATATTCTACTGACCCGGAAAACGAAAAGTACTTCGGACTGCTTGAATTCTACAGTATGTACGATGGGAAGACCTTCAATAATGACACGGCTGATCTGCCGGTTGGGTTAACCGCCTTCATCAACGGCACTGGCGGCCGCTGGATGACCATGAATTTGAGTGTAATCAATTTCATTATTGAATAAAAGTTGATTTAATCGATTGAGAGTTCTAATGTTTAAGAAAATATTTTTAATGACCCTGGTGGCGGTTGTGGTTTTATCTATGATCGGCTGTCAGGCCGCGCCTGCCCAACCAACTGCTGCTGTCCAGGAACAGGTGAGCGAACCGGTTACAGCACCTATCGCAGCGCCGAACACCCGCGAGATCACCGACCTGGTAGGGCGCAAGATGGTTATTCCGATCAACCCGCAGCGCATCGCTGCTATGACCGGTCCGTCCTATGAGATGGTGTTTATGCTGGGCGGGAAAGATCGCATTGCGATGACCAAAACCGGGCATACCACCAATTATCCGGTGGCGTTGCTGACGAACCCAGACCTGGCGAATTATGCTGGTATCGGCGCGAACCCGAGTTCGTCTGTCAATATTGAGGAATATTTGAAGCGCGATATTGACATGGTCATTTATTACCTGACAGACAGCGAACTAGAGAAGTTTGCAGCCGCTAATATTCCAGCAATTGTTTTAACCCTCAATACCAGTGTTTACGAAACGATTGACCAGGTGAAAGCGTTATCGCTGGATGAATATATTGAAGCGTCCACGGCAGCGGTAGGGATTCTGGCAGATATTTTTGGTCCCGAAGCTGTTGAGGAATACAAACAGTGGAAACAATACAACGAAGAAAAGATTCATATGCTATACGATCGCACCCACAATTTGCCGGATGAGCAGCGCAAAACTGTTTATTGGGGTAATACCTGGGGCGAGAATATTTTGTCTTCCTATACTCTGCGCAACCGCTATTATGAAATTCGCCTATGTGGTGGCGAGCTGGTTGGCCCGGAATTGGGCGGTAATTTCCCTGAAGTCACTACCGAACAATTATTCGCCTGGGATCCGGATATCATCCTGGTCGATAATCATGGCAACTTCCCAGAACTGGTTATAAAAGACATGTACAAAGATGGATCCCGCTGGGCAGCATTGAAGGCTGTGCAGAATAAAGAACTGCATCGCATTCCAGCTGGGGTCTTTTTTATGGATAAGGGCACAACTACCACCTTAATGTTAATCTGGCTGGCTACGGTTATTCAACCGCAACTATTTGCAGATATCGACATGATTGCAGAGCTTCAATATTATTACAACGAATTTTATGAGTTTGACCTTTCTGAAGAACAGGCACAAAAAGTTCTGGCAGGTTGGTATGAACGGTTGGGTGACGAGCCTGATTTGTAAATAAATCAGTGTGGATGATCGCCCCCGAAAGTTGAAGAGTTGATTGCAGATGAAGAGAGCAAAGATGAAAAAAAGAATCCTATTCATGGTTTTAGTACTTTCGTTGGTTGTATCTGTAAGTGGGTGTCAATCCGCTCCGCCAATCCCAATTGAAGAGACGACCCAAACAAACGTTCCAACAGAAACAGCGCCGGGTGCGGATGCAACTACCCGCGAAATCACAGATCTGGCAGGTCGCAAGGTGGTTATCCCGGTTAATCCGCACAGGATTGCTGCGATGACCGGACCTTCCTACGAAATGGTCTTCATGCTGGGCGGGCAAGACCGGACGATCATGGTGAAGAGCGGGCATACCACCAATTATCCGGTGGCTTTGTTAACCAACCCAGACCTGGCTAATTTAATTGGCGTAGCAGCCAACCCGAGTGCCAATGTCAATGTGGAAGAATATTTGAAATACGATGTTGACCTGGTAATTTATTACCTGACCGATAGTGAGCTGCAAAAATTCGCTGCTGCCAACATCCCGGCGATCGTTCTCACGCTGAACACCAGTATGTATGAGTCCACTGATGAATTGAAAAAGTTATCCCTGGATCAATACATTGATAATACAACCAAAGCAGTCAGTATTCTGGCGGATGTTTTAGGCGGAGATGCCATTGAAAAATACAAAGCCTGGTACCGGTATAACGATGAGAAGATTCGCATGATGTATGAGCGTACGCATAACCTGCCGGAGGAACAATTAAAGACGGTTTATTGGGGTAACACCTGGGGTGAGGATATTTTGGCGACTTACACACTGCGAAACCGCTGGTATGAAGTGCGCCTGGCGGGCGGTGCCCTGGTTGGGCCGGAAATTGGCGGCAACTTCCCGGATATTACCGCTGAACAGCTTTTTGTCTGGGATCCTGACATTATTCTGGTAGACAATCACGGGCATTCTCCCGACCTGGTGATTAATAATATGTACAAAGAGGGATCGCGCTGGGCAACGTTGCATGCGGTTCAAAACAAGGAACTGCACCGTATCCCGGCGGGGGTTTTCTTCCTGGATAAAGGCACTACCACCACTTTAATGGCCCTCTGGATGGGAACGATCATTCAACCAGAACTGTTTGCAGATATCAATATACTGGATGAAATTAAATACTACTACAAAGAATTTTATGAATTTGAATTGAGCGATGAGCAGGCTCAAAATATTCTGGATGGTTGGTATATTCGCACAGACGATTCAGATTTGTGAGCATAGAAAAACAACATGGCACTGAAAAAAAAGATGGAAAGTGAAGTAATCGAAAAGAGAATTTCAGCCTGGCAATGGTTGCTTATGGCAATCATTCCACTTTCTCTTTTATTCCTGTCGTTATTTTTAGGGCGGTATGTGATTCCACCCAAACAGGTCTTTCAAATTTTGGGAAACAAATTATTAGGGTTCCATTTTATTCCCACCTGGACGAGTTCAGCAGAAACGGTCATTTTGCAGGTGCGTTTACCCCGGGCGATTATGGCTGCTCTGGTAGGTGCCGGGCTTTCTATGTCAGGCTCTGCCTTTCAGGGGATGTTCCAGAATCCGCTGGTGAGCCCTTTTATTCTGGGTGTCTCCGCTGGTGCAAGTTTTGGGGCTGCGGTTGGCCTGGTGCTGGAGTTGCCGGTGCTGGCTGTTCAGGGGTTGGCTTTTTTGTTCGGCATTCTAGCGGTGGGTATCGCTTATTTTCTGGCGCATATCTATAAAGCGACGCCCATCCTGATGCTGGTGCTTTCAGGTATGGTGGTCTCGGCTTTCTTTCAAGCCATGCTCTCGTTGATCAAATTTATCGCCGATGATGAGGAAAAACTGCCCGCCATTACCTTCTGGCTGATGGGCAGCCTGGGCAGCATCAAGGTGAAGGATCTGGCAATTGCTGTCGTTCCGATCAGCATTTCGATGGCAATTCTCTTCCTGCTGCGCTGGAAGCTGAATGTCCTTTCAATGGGAGATCGTGAGTCACGCTCCTTGGGGGTCAATAATGAGCTCATCAAAGCTGTGATCATCATCACCACCACGGTAATCACCTCGGTTGCGGTGGCGTTCAGTGGGATTATTGGATGGGTCGGGCAGGTAATCCCGCATTTTTGCCGGATGATTGTTGGCCCGGATCATCGCGTCCTGATCCCGGCTACCATGCTGGTCGGGGCGGCCTATTTGATTTTAATCGACAATTTTTGCCGTTTACTGACGGCCAATGAAATCCCGTTAGGGATCCTCACCGCCGTGGTTGGAGCTCCGGTGTTTGCCTACCTGTTAAGGAAGACGAAAGGAGGCTGGAATTGACACAGCCTAAAATTGTCATCCAAAACGCCAGCTTTGGCTATAACGACCAGCATCTGGTCTGGGAAAACATCAATATCCAAGTCAACGAACGCGATTGCCTGTGCTTGTTGGGTCCAAATGGTAGTGGAAAGACGACCTTATTAAACTGCATGAACGGCACTTTTCCATTAAAAAATGGGACCATTCTGATAAATGGTAAGAACATCAAGTCATATTCGATTGGAGAAATGGCTAAAACCATCGGAATCGTGTATCAGGAACACAGTGCACCATTCCCTTATTCCTCCCTGGAAGTTGTCCGTATGGGCAGAACCCCTTATCTGGGCATGTTTGAAACTCCTTCTAAAGAAGATACCGAGCTGGCGTACAGCATCATGCAGGATTTAGGGATTGGTCACCTGGCAGCGAAAAGTTACACCCAGATCTCCGGGGGAGAACGGCAACTGGTCTTGATCGCCAGAACCCTATGTCAGGAGCCGGAGATCATCCTGTTTGATGAACCCACCTCGCATCTGGATTTTAAAAATCAGGCGATGGTATTGAGAACGATCAAACGGCTTTCTAATAATGGAATGACGATCGTGATGACCAGCCACTTCCCCAACCACGTCTGGAAGATTGGCACCCATGTTGCCATGCTGGGTTTCAATGGCATGGTCATGCAGGGCACCGTAGATGAGGTCATGACCGAGAAATACCTGACTGAAACCTACAAGGTGGAAGTGAAAATATATGAAACCGAAACGGATAAAGCAAAACTCCGTTATTGTGAACCAATTTTTGAATAATTAAGGAGAAAAAAATGAAGAAGATCATGATGATTGCATTAAATCTGGTTCTGGTAGCCGGGCTTCTGGTTGCCTGCTCACCAGCCCAGCCAGCGCCACAGCAGGAAGCCCCGGCGGTCAGTGCTCCCGATGCCACCGCTACACTGGCGCCTTTAACCTTACCGGCTACCAATACCCCGGAACCGAGAGCAACCACTTACAAGGAATCGATGCTGCCGTTTGATCAATTGGTGCCGGGTAAGCGGGTTGTCCTTTTACAGAACACCATCAATTATGGACGCGAGGGTTTTTATACGAAAGATACCAAACCCACCACTCAGGAAATTGAGTATGCCGGCAATAAAGTCGCAGCTTACCCGATGACCTATGCTATTGCCTTCCTGAAAAATGGTCTGAACGGCGACCTGAAGATCGTCAATAATGATGGTTCGGAATCGCAAATGAGTATGGATGAATTCACCGGCTTATTCATTATCATTGACTTCACCTCGGATCTGACTCCCGTCCTGTACAATCCCGAAACTGGCGCAGAATTAACCGACTTCCTGTACGCCGTTACCCCGGATAGTGAAGCGATCTATTCAATCGTCAGCGGCAGCAATCACAATACCAAAGAATTGCTGACGAATGTGGGCTGGAATCCGGAAGATACCTACCGCTATGTAGCCACTGACAAATTCTATGTTCCGGTCGGTGCTGCCGAGGTTGGGACAGGTGAATTACGCGGGGCACTCTCCGGCGCTATCAATGGCTCCTTCCCGGATCTGACCATCGCCCAGGGTAAAATTAATGATGTTCTTTATGTTGAAGAAATCGTACCCTAAGAGATTGGAAAATCCGTGTTAATTGAAAAAATCATTGAAGCAGCAACACCTGCACTTGAGAAACGTACTATAAAAGACCTGATTGTGGGGTTAACCCTGATCGCCTGTGAGCTGGATAATGGTGCTGTAGGCATTTCATATGTCCTGCGCGAGGGGCTGCCGCATGGCTGTTCACGCTACCCCTGGATCAAAGAACTGATCGGGGCACCAGCCTTACAGGCAATGGACCTGGCTATTCAGGGAACGGATAACATTCAGCGTGGGATTGCGAACAGCGTGTTGAATGCCGCCTCTCAACAATTGGTTTATCCGAACCAGGACAGTAAGGGAGTGTTTGGCCTGGATCTCATGCCGGAAGACCGGGTCGCGATGATCGGGTATATCGGCGGGCTGGCAAAGCAAATCACCGCAACCACCGATCAACTGATTATTTTCGACAAAGGCCTGTCGGAAGATGGCGAACAACCCTTTTTATCGCCCATGGACAGGCAGACGGATCTGATCCCTACATGCAACATCGTGTTGATCTCCGGAACTGCCATTATCAATAACAGCATTGACGGATTGCTGGCGTTATCCAGCCGGGCAAAGGAAGTGGTCATCATGGGACCTTCCACCCCAATGTTCCCGGATGGCTACCAGGATACTCCGGTGACACGACTGGCTGGTGCATATTGGCAGAAAGGGCACAAGGCAGAGATCTTCCGCACCGTCTCACTGGCTGGCGGGCATAAAGCTATTGATCAGTTTATGGTGAAGAAGCTCGTCAGCATAGATTAGTTAAATAATAATTGTAGGGGTGGGTCCCTGACCTACCCCTACATTGAATACCATCGATCAACCACGGGGCGGGTCAGGAACCGCGCCCCTACGAAACCCAAAATTCGTGTACCGTATGTCCTTTGGGTATTCGTGTATTCGTCATTATTCGTGGATGGCCAGATTGCCATACCTGGGGCGGGTCAGGGACCGCGCCCCTACGAAATCCAAAATTCGTGTACCATGTGCCCTTTGGGTATTCGTGTATTCGTGTTTTTATTCGTGGATGGCCAGATCGCCACCCCTGTGGGCGGGTCAGGGACCGCGCCCCTACGAAACCCAAAATTCGAGTACGGTGTGCCCTTTGGGTATTCGAGTACCATGTGCCCTAAGGGTATTCGTGTATTCGTGCCTTTATTCGTGGATGGCCAGTCCTCCATACCTGGGGCGGGTCAGGGACCGCGCCCTTACAATGAATACCATCGATCAACCACGGAGCGGGTCAGGGACCGCGCCCCTACGATTCAATGTATAATCGCATTATGCCGACTACTACCCGCCGAATTTCCCTTCTGCAACATCGCTTGGAAGCCCTGGCTGCCATCTCTAATCAACTCAAACAACTCGATCAACGTTTTTTCTGGTATCGATTGATCACCTTTTTGGGTGCCTGGGTTCTGGCGATCCTGGTGCGCTGGCTCCTGCCCGGAGCTGTCTGGTTGTGGATCTTTATCGGGATGCTGGCATCGTTTCTAGTGGTTGTCTTTTTTCATCGCCGGTTAGATCAATTCCGTATTCGCTACAAAAATGCGGAAGGTTTCTTTCGGGAACAGCTTGCCCGGGCTCAATTGGATTGGGAGAAGATCCCTTACCGGGCTAAGGTACAACCGGATCCTCAACATGCCTTCATGCACGATCTTAACCTGGTAGGTGACCGTTCGCTTCTGCACCTGTTGGATACCTGTATCACTTACGGAGGGCAAACCCAACTTCAAAACTGGCTGTTACAACCCGAATTGCAATTGGAGGCTATTCGGACACGGCAAGCCTTGGTGGCGGAAATTCTGGTTTTACCTGGTTTTCGGAAGGGCATACCGCTGACTGCCCGTGCTGCGCAGCAAAATGATGATGAGTTGTGGGACGATCGTGCCATCCAGCGCTGGCTGAAGAGAGCAGTAAATCAAAAGCATCTTCAGGAACTGTTATGGCTCCTGGGCGGGCTGGCGGTCTTAAATTATTTTTTACTGACAATGAACCTGATCGCTGGTTGGCAGCCTTACTGGCAATTCAGCCTGCTGCTTTATCTGGGGCTTTACTTTTTTCAATACCGGCATTATGAAGCGACCTTTGAAGATGCCTACCAACTGAAGAAGGATCTCGAACCGCTGCAAACCAGCCTGTTATTCCTGGAGACCTACCCGGCTCGAACAGGTAGTCAATTAGCGGCGCAGCTCGCTTTTTTGAAACAACCCGGGCAAAATCCTGCCGGATTTATACGCCGGATTGTATGGATCAGTTCAGCAGCCAGTTTACAGAATAATCAGATTCTCTCATTGTTGGTAAATGTTTTACTCCCCTGGAGTGTGATCTTCGCTTATTTTCTGGAAAGATACAAGCACAGCATCCAGACCTTAATGCCTATCTGGTTGAAGATTCTGTATCAACTGGAAGCGGCGACTGCACTGGCGAACTTCGCGTTTCTCAACCCGGAATACCATTTCCCGCAGCTTTTGGATGGCTATCCCACCCCCTTGTTTTCTGTAAAAGATTTGGGGCATCCCTTGATTGATAAAGCTGGAAAAGTTGTCAATGATTTTGATTTGAGAACGCTGGGAGAAGTAGCATTGATCAGTGGTTCGAACATGTCTGGTAAGAGCACCTTTCTGCGTACTTTGGGAATTAATCTCGTTCTGGCATATGCTGGCACAGTGGTGAATGCTGAGAGTCTGCAGGTTGGTCTGTTGCGTTTGTTCACCTGTATCCAGATCAGTGATTCACTCAAAGATGGTATCTCCTATTTTTATGCTGAAGTCCGGCGGTTGAAAACCCTCCTGAATTGGCTACAGGTGCAGGATCAGCCGCCTGTATTCTATCTGATTGATGAAATTTTCCAGGGTACCAATCATGAAGAGCGGCGTATTGGCAGCCTGGCTTATTTGAAAGCGTTGGTCGCGACGCATGGAATGGGGGTGATCTCCACCCATGATATCGAACTGAGCCGGTTGGCGGAACAGGAAGTGAAAATCCATAACTTTAATTTTCAGGATGCAGTCACCAACGGGCGCATGAGCTTCGACTACCGCTTGCGTCCCGGTCCCAGCCCGACCACGAATGCGTTGAAAATTATGGCATTAGAAGGTTTACCGGTGCCAGTTAAGCAAAATCCTTAAACAAAGCGACTCATCCAAAACATGATGACATAAAGAGCGGAAAGATTGGACAAATTACATCCAATTTGTGCAACTTTTAAGGTATACTTGCATCGAATTATCTGGATAATAAAATACTCCAGAAAGGGCATTGGTAAGTGAATACCATCTTGCATTTACCTGTTAGGTGAGACGAATGAGACAGAGCGCTTTTGATTTGAAATTACGAAAAAATCCCCGCCCCGTTGTGGTTGAGTTTTGGGCACCCTGGTGCGGTCCCTGTAAAATGATGGCTCCTTTTTTGAAAAAAGCGGAAGCTGAATTCAACGGAAAAGTAGATTTGTGGCGCATCAATGCGGATGAAGAACAGGATTTAATTCGCTCAATGGGGATTCGAGGGATTCCGACCATGATTGGTTACAACAAGGGGCAGGAAGTTACCCGCCGCACTGGCGCCATGACTGCAGAAAATGTGCTTGGCTTCTTTGCTGCAGTGGAAGAAAATAAACCTTTCTCGCGCACACTTTCCTGGGTGGAAAGGCTGATGCGCATCCTGCCTGCTTTATTTTTATTGATCTTTGGCTACCTGAACGGCCCCAATTATTGGCTGATCGCTTTGGGAGCGGTGATCTTATTTACCGCCTTTCATGATCGGTGTCCGATTTACAAAGCGGTTACTGCACAACTAAGGGAAAAATTCAGGAAGAAACCCGCCGAATAGATCATTTTCATTAGGGAAAAACAAAACCAGAACTCAGGGGGAGCGTACCCTGGATGGAGGGCAATGTGGGGAACTGGTTTTGTTTTTTCATTTAAATAATTTCTACCCATCAAAAAATTGATTAATCCTATAAATAAAGTTGACTTTTTAAATTGGCTTCTGTATAGTTTAACTATCAGGTCAGTATCACTGAGATTTTCACATCCCAATTCAGGCTGTCCAGAAATTTTTTTAAAAAAGAGGGAATATTGTCAGATTTATCTTCCAGGGGTTCTCTTTTTCGTTCTTTATTGGCTATTGAAAAACCATTACAGGTCGTTGGGGTGATCAATGCTTACGCAGCGTTACTGGCAAAAATGGTGGGCTTCCGTGCGATTTATCTATCCGGGGGAGGGGTGGCAGCCAGTTCTTTGGGTGTGCCGGATTTAGGCATCACCACGCTGGAAGATGTGCTGACCGATGTGCGGCGCATCACAGATGCCTGTGATTTACCCTTGCTGGTGGATGTGGATACTGGTTTCGGCTCGGCGTTTAACATCGCCCGCACGGTCAAGGCATTAATTAAATATGAAGCGGCTGCTTTGCATATGGAAGATCAGGTGCAGGCTAAACGCTGTGGGCATCGCCCGGGAAAAGCCCTGGTCTCGAGCGGAGAGATGTGCGACCGGATTAAAGCAGCAGTGGATGCCCGCACAGACCCGGGCTTTGTGATTATGGCGCGCACCGATGCGCTTGCCTCGGAAGGGCTGCCGGCCGCCCTGGAGCGCTCTCAGGCATATGTGGCTGCTGGGGCAGATATGATTTTTGCCGAAGCGGTGATCGATCTGGAACAATATCGCAGCTTTGTGACTGCGTTACCTGTTCCGGTTTTAGCCAATATCACCGAATTTGGAAAAACACCCTTATTTACCCGTGCAGAGTTGGCTGCGGTAGGGGTAGGCCTGACACTTTACCCGCTCAGTGCCTTTCGCGCTATGAGTGCCGCCGCCCTGCAGGTGTTTGAAGCCATTCGCACCCAGGGAACGCAGGCGAGCACGCTCCCCTTAATGCAGACCCGCGCCGATTTGTATGAGGTCCTCAATTATTACGCCTACGAGGAAAAACTGAATCAACTATTCGAATCGCAAGATTCTTCATCCGTGTAAATTATTAAACAGATCAAAAAACCAAATCCAAAGAAAGGGAGAAACGAATATGAGCTCGCAAACTGTTGAAATAGAAAGACCGAAGAAGAAAATGGTGCAACTCTCCGGTGTGCCGGTGGGTGACTCCGCAATCTGTACAGTCGGGATGGAAGGCCACGATTTACGTTATCGCGGCTACGACATTTACGATCTGGCAGAGTACGCTACTTTTGAGGAAGTGGCTTATTTACTGGTGCATGGTGAATTACCGATTAAGAATGAACTGGAGCGTTATAAACTTAAATTAAAGAATCTACGCGGGATTCCCGCACCGGTAAAAGCTGCCTTAGAGCAAATTCCGGCAGCCGCGCACCCGATGGATGTAATGCGGACAGCTTGCAGCATCATGGGAGCAGTACTACCTGAAAGAGGGGATCATACCCCGGAAGGCGCCCGACATATTGCTGACCGCTTACTGGGGGTATTTCCGTCCCTGTTGCTTTACTGGTATCATTTTGCCCATCATGGCCGCCGTATTGAGGTGGAAACCGATGACGATACCATCGCCGGGCATTTTCTGCATCTCTTGCATGGCAAAAAACCGTCTCAGATTCACACAGACACGATGGATACCACCCTTATCCTGTATGCCGAACATGAATTCAACGCCTCTACCTTTGCCGCACGGGTGATTGCCGGCACTGGCACCGACTTCTATTCCACCATCACAGGTGCAATTGGAGCTTTGCGAGGCTTCCGTCATGGCGGTGCCAACGAAGGTGCGATGGAAGTAATCGAACGCTACAAGTCTCCCGAACAGGCTGCCGAGGATGTTCGTCGCATCCTGAATAACAAGGGCATTATTCTGGGCTTTGGGCATCCGGTCTACACCATCGCAGATCCGCGCTCGCGCATTATCAAGGAATTGTCTTGCTCTCTCTGCAAAGACTTCGGGGATGAAACCTTGTGTGACATCTCAGAAATCATTGAAGAAGTCATGTGGGATGAGAAACGCATGTTCCCCAACCTGGATTGGTACAGTGCTGTTACCTATCACATGCTAGGCATTCCCACCTTTATGTTCACACCGGTATTCGTGATGTCTCGGGTTTCAGGATGGGCAGCGCATGTCATTGAGCAACGCTCCGAAGGCAAGATCATTCGTCCGAACGCCACCTACACCGGTCCGGAACCTCGCGAATATGTGCAGTTAAAAGATCGGGTTTAATGAATATTATGTCACAAGCGGCTACCAATTTACGCCCCGAGCCAGATCAACTGCTTACCAAAATTGCCGATTATGTCCTGAATTATCAGGTCGCGAGTGAAGAAGCTCTGCAAACAGCGCGTTATTGCCTGCTCGATTCGTTGGGCTGCGCGCTGGAGGCGCTGGCATACCCGGCCTGCACCAGACTGTTGGGACCCATCGTGCCGGGCATCTCCATGGAGACCGGCGCCAGGGTGCCGGGCACCCAGTATGAGCTCGACCCGGTGCAGGCTGCCTTCAACCTGGGCGCCATGATCCGCTGGCTGGACTTCAACGATACCTGGCTGGCAGCCGAGTGGGGGCACCCTTCTGATAATCTGGGAGGTATCCTGGCTGTGGCGGATTGGTGGTCGCGTAAAGCTATTCTGGAAGGAAAACAACCGTTAACCGTCCAGGATGTCTACGTGGCGATGATCAAAGCGCATGAGATTCAGGGTGTCCTGGCGCTCGAAAATAGCTTCAACCGCGTCGGCTTGGATCATGTCCTGTTGGTGAAAATCGCGTCCACGGCGGTAGTCAGCGCTTTGATGGGTGCCAATCGCGAGGTGCTCATCAACGCTCTTTCAAATGCCTGGGTGGACGGGCAGGCGCTGCGAACCTATCGCCACGCCCCGAACACCGGCTCGCGCAAATCCTGGGCAGCAGGAGATGCTACCAGCCGCGCAGTCTGGCTGGCTCTCATCGCCCAACGTGGTGAGATGGGTTATCCCTCTGCGCTGACAGCTCCTACCTGGGGATTTCAGGACGTGCTTTATAAAGGAAGAGAGCTCAGCCTTCCCCGTGAATTTGGCAGCTATGTGATGGAAAATGTGCTCTTCAAAATCTCTTTCCCAGCCGAATTTCATGCCCAGACAGCCGTGGAAGCAGCTTTTCAGTTGCATGCGCACGTGCAAACACGCCTGGACGAGATCGAAAAGGTGGTCATCACCACGCATGAATCCGCTATCCGTATCATTGATAAACGTGGACCGCTGCACAACCCGGCGGATCGCGATCATTGCATCCAGTATATGACCGCTATCGGGCTGATCTTTGGGGAATTGACCGCAGATTACTATGAGGACAAAATTGCTGCCGACACACGTATTGATACCCTGCGCGAGAAAATGGTGGTGATGGAAGAACCAGCCTATAGCCGGGATTATCTCGACCCGGAAAAACGCTCGATCGCTAACGCCGTGCAAGTCTTCTTTAAGGATGGCAGTTCAACGGAGAATATCCTGGTGGAATACCCCCTGGGGCACCGTCGCCGCCGCAGTGAAGGACTCCCCTTGTTGATCAAAAAACTGAAACGACATCTTTCACAGCGCTTTTCTGAGATTCAAAGCAATCGAATTCTGGAATTGGCCCTTGATCCGCCCCGCTTACAGCAGACAACAGTTCCTGAATTTGTGGATATGTGGGTGCCCTGGTAATAGTTCCCTGGTTAATTGATTGATTGATCATTTCAACCATTCCGGGTCCTTCCTGGGGTGGTTGATTTTTTTTATTGAAGATTTCGTGGGTTGGTGGACAGGCAAAATCCACCTGATGCTACTATAATAAAAAGAAAGAATTTTCACGAAAGAGGAGCAAACATGCAAGAAAAATATGAACAACTGTTAGCCAAGATGCGCGACATTATCGACCTGGGTTCTGCTGCAGCCGTATTAGGTTGGGATCAGAACACTTACATGCCCCCTGCTGGTGCAGAAACGCGTGGCAACCAGATGGCCATCATCAGCCGTATTGTCCACGGATGGAGCACCTCCGAAGAATTAGGGCGTTTACTGGAAGATCTACAGCCCTGGGCTAAATCACTGGATCCTGATTCGGATGAAGCCCGAATGGTAAAAGTGGCTAAACGAGATTACGATATTGCCACCCGGGTACCTTCTGAATTTGTGGTTGAACAATCCATGGTGACCACCGCTGCTTTTTCGGCCTGGGCGGAAGCGCGTGCCAAATCTGATTTTAAAATTTTCGAACCGCACCTTGCTAAAGTGGTCAATCTCAATCAGCGTTTTGCCGCCTTCTTCCCAGAGGTCGACCACCCCTATGATGCCCTCCTGAATCAATTTGAACCTGGTATGAAAACCGCAGATGTCAAGGCGATCTTTGATGCGCTGCGCCCGCAGCAGGTGGAATTGATTAAAGCAATTAGTGAAAAACCTGAAATTGATGATTCCTTCCTGCACCAACCCTTTGACGAAAAGAAACAATGGGATTTTGGCGAGGAAGTGATTACCAAATTTGGTTATGACTGGCAGCGCGGGCGCCAGGACAAAGCCCCGCACCCTTTCACCACCGGCTTCAGCATCGATGATGTGCGCATCACCACCCGGGTGGACCCCAATTTCTTCAACCCCATGTTCTTTGGCACCGCTCACGAATGTGGACACGCGCTCTATGGGCTCGGCCATGCCCGCAAGTACAACCGCACCATCCTTGCTGATGGCGCCTCACTTGCGGTGCACGAATCGCAAAGCCGCATGTGGGAGAACCTGGTTGGGCGCTCGCTTCCTTTCTGGGAGCATTTCTATCCGCGCATGCAGGAAATCTTCCCACAAATGAACGGAGTCTCGCTGGATCAGTTCTATAAAGCCATCAACAAGGTTTACCCATCCCTGATCCGCGTAGAAGCCGATGAAGCTACCTATAATCTGCATATCATGCTGCGCCTTGAGCTCGAGATCGCCATGCTAGAAGGCAAAGTGCTGGTTAAAGACCTGCCCGAGGCCTGGAACGACAGAATGCAGGATTACCTCGGATTGACCCCACCCAATGATGCCCTGGGCGTGCTGCAGGACGTACATTGGTCATATGGAAACCTGGGATACTTCTCCACCTACGCGCTCGGGAATCTGATCTCCGCGCAACTGTGGGAAGTAATGCAACGCGATATGCCTGACCTGGATGACCAGATCCGCGCTGGAAAATTTGAAGCTCTGCTTGGCTGGCTGAGGGAGAAAATGCACGCCCACGGTCGCAAATATGAACCGCAGGAACTGGTACAAAAAGTCACCGGCTCCAAAATTGACCCGGCAGCTTATGTGCGCTATCTCAGGAAAAAATTCGGAGAAATTTACGGATTGTAAGAATTTAATCAGGTTTATCCCTTCTTTATCAGGTAATAATGAAACCCCTCGGAAAATTGAATTTGAAGAGGGGTTTTATAGGGAATATCAATAACGAATTTGAGATAAAGATGAAAACATTGCCATCAAATGATTGCTTACCAAATACCACAGAAAAGAATAACTCATCAAATATTTCCTCAGACTTAAATTCCCCTCCGGTGGAGGGGTGCCCGATAGGGCGGGGTGGTTCTCGTAATTCCAAAAACTACTTTTCTCTGCCGTACAATCCGAATTTACGCGATCGCGCAAAAGTATTACGAAAAGCCGGGAATCTTCCAGAAGTAATCCTTTGGAATAGTCTTAAGAAAAAGAAATTTAAAAACCTTGATTTTGACCGTCAAAAGATTATCGGAAACTATATTGTTGATTTTTATTGCCCAAATTGTAATATTGTTTTCGAAGTTGATGGAAGTTCACATGATTTCCAATTTGACTATGATCAGGAAAGAGATGCTTTCTTACAGAGTCTTGGGCTTAATGTTATTCATATTCAAGCAAAGGATATTCTACAAAATTTGGATGGGGTGATGATGACGCTCGAGGATGATGAGCGGTTTACAAGATAACCACTGAGCCATTCTGGCATTTTATAGTTAATTGAAGGGTGACAGTCTTAAAGACAAACTCCCCTTCTCCAAGCCATTGGAGAGGGGGCCGAGGGGTGAGATGGTTTCTCTATCTGAAAGCTCAAAGTTTAAAGCTCAAGGATAAAAACCAGGATTGAAATGACCTCCCAAATGACGGATAATCCATGCTCCTCCTCTCCAAGACATTGGAGAGGGGGCCGGGGGGTGAGGTGGTTTTACAAACATTCAACATTAAGCTATCAGCAATCAGCTTTGAACCAAAATGACCACCCCGCCTTGCAGGCACCCCTCCGAGGGAGGGGAATATTTTTTACCATTCCATCATAAAAAAACATAATCACTGCTAATATCTTTCATTGATCAAGGTGTGGAAATCTATCCCTGACAATAGGTGATAAATATAAGTTGCATTTATACTGTATTGTTGATATAGTACATCTACACAGATAACATGGTTGCAGATCTCATCGAAATTATCGTTTTATCATTACGGGTCTCCGGAATCGCTCTTTTGTTCAGCACCGTAATTGGCATCCCATTAGGCGCCCTGATGGGATTGCGGCGTTTCGTGGGCAGAAAATTAGTGATTGCTCTGCTTTATACCGGCATGGGGTTTCCCCCAGTGGTTGTGGGGCTGTTCGTCTATCTTTTACTTTCACGTAGTGGATTGTTGGGTTCGCTTAACTGGAGTTTTATGCCACAGTTATTTACTCCGGGAGCGATGATCATTGCTCAAACTGTGATATCTTTTCCGCTGGTGGCAGGTTTTACGATGGCAGCCGTGATGGGAGTTGACCCGAACTTACGGCAACAGGTGATGTCTCTGGGAGCAACAGGCCGGCAGGCGATCTGGACGATACTGAATGAAGCCAAAGTTGGTGTGATGGTCTCAATCATTGCGGGATTTGGCGGAATTATTTCCGAGGTGGGGGCAGTGATGCTGGTGGGTGGTAATATTGACCACAAAACGCGTGTCCTTACCACGGCGATTGTCCTGGAAACCCGCAAAGGGAATTTCGATCTCGCGCTGGCATTGGGAGGTGTGCTTCTTTTGTTGTCCTTCCTTGCCAATGTAGCCATGTTGCGCTTACAAGGAAAGGCTTTTGACGAATGAGTAGCGAGGCTTTATTCCGGGTTAAAGGCTTGACAAAATGTTATGAAGACCGCTGTGTTTTACGGTTGGATGACTTTGATATTTATCGTGGCGAAGTATTGGGGCTGGTAGGTCCCAGTGGCGCTGGTAAGAGTAGTTTTCTGAGGATGCTCAATTTCCTCGAGACGCCTACCGAAGGGTCGATTGAGTTTGATGGCTTTATCTACCGCACTGGAGTGGAAGCGCCTTTGAATATCCGCCGGCGGGTTGTGACGGTTTTTCAACGCCCAGTATTGCTCAATCGCAGTGTATGGGAAAATGTCGCTTATGGGCTGCAATTACGTGGCACCCGGGATTGGAAAGAGATCATTCAGACGGCGCTGGAACAGGTAGGTCTGGCTGAATTGGCACAACAACGGGCGCGGACCCTCTCTGGAGGGGAAGCGCAGCGAGTTGCCTTGGCGCGAGCATTGGTTTTGATGCCGGATGTATTGCTGATGGATGAACCGACAGCCAACCTTGATCCGGCCAATGTAGCCATTATTGAAAAAATTGCTTCTGATTTAAACAAAAAGAGAGGTACTACCATCGTTCTGGTAACCCATAATATCTTTCAGGCGAAACGTTTAGCGCATCGCATTGCCTTTATCTGGGATGGCGATTTGATTGAATTGCGTTCAAACGCTGAATTCTTCAATTCCCCCACCGATCCACGCACCATCGCGTTCATTGGCGGGGAGATGGTTTATTAAACAACCATTCAGGGCGTAACCTGAGTGGGATTTATCAAGAGGAGAAAAAATGAAAAAGCTATACCCCATTTTTAGTGTTTTGTTTGTCCTCGCTTTGGCATTATCCGCCTGTGCACCTGCAGCACCAGCTGTAGCACCAGTCGTAGAACAGCCAGCGGTCGAACAACCTGCAGCAGAGCAACCTGCTGCACCGCCCCCAGTCACAGAAGCACCCGTCGTGGAAGAACCTGCTGCAGAACCTCTTGCACCTCCGACAACATTGACCCTGGCAACCACGACCAGTACCTATGACTCTGGTTTGCTGGACTATATCCTGCCTGACTTTGAATCCAAATTCAATGCCAAGGTAGATATCATTGCTGTTGGCACTGGTCAGGCGATGGAATTAGGCAAGAATGGTGATGCCGACGTATTACTGGTACATGCCCGTGCCAAAGAAGACGAGTTCATGGCAAATGGAGATGGTGTCCGCCGTGAAGATGTCATGTATAATGACTTTGTGTTGGTAGGCCCGGCGAGTGACCCGGCTGGTGTCAAGGAAAAAGGCAAAGCTGTAGGCGCTTTCAAGGCAATTGAGTCTTCCGGACAAACCTTTATCTCTCGTGGAGATGAATCAGGTACGCATGTAAAGGAAAAAGCTGTCTGGAAAGAAGCCGGCATTGAACCGAAAGGTGATTGGTACGTGTCCGCTGGTCAGGGTATGGGCGATGTGCTCATGATGGCAAACGAGCAGTTGGCTTACACCTTAAGCGATCGCGCTACTTACCTGGCTTTCAAATTAAAAGGTCTCGACCTGGAAATTTTATTCGAAGGCGACCCGGTTCTTTTCAATCCCTATGGTGTGATTTCAGTTAATCCGGATAAAAACCCCAATATTAAATTTGACCTCGGCACACAATTCATTGACTGGATCATCTCAGTGGATACCCAGGAAATGATCTCCCAATTTGGTGTAGCTGAATTCGGCGCTCCATTATTTGTCGCTGATTCTGATTTGTGGAAAGCTCATCTGGGTGAGGCAGTTAATGATCCAGAAGGCGATTTTGTGATCACCGGTTTGGTTAAAAATCCAATGGGATGGACAGAAGATGAAATTCGTGCCATGGATACTACTGATGTGGTCGGCAAGAATAAAGACGATCAGGATGAGACTTATAAAGGCGTATTAGTTACTACCCTGCTGAAGATGGCCGAACCGCTGCCAGAAGCCAAGACATTCGTCCTGGTAGCCGATGACGGTTTCACCGCTGAATTGGATCTGGCTGAAGTATTAGCCTGCCCCGATTGTATTCTCTCTTTCCGCAATAATGGCGGATTCAGCGCTGTGTTCCCTGGCTTCCCCAAGAAAGCCCAGACCAAAGGTGTGGTAAAAATTGAGATTAAGTAAATAAGGTTTGAGAATTATAAAAAGGCGGTTCGTTAGAACCGCTTTTTTTAATTATTTAAACAAATATCTGCCGCCAGCCAGAAAAGATTCTCTTTACTCTAAAACCCCTTCCAATGTATTCACAACCTTATGGTCAGCCCGTATTTTCCGGTTCGAGGGAAGAGAAGGGTAGGAGATATGTTCATCGGAGTCCTTTCTCAATTTTCATTAATAATTTTTCAGATTTAATCATGTAATCATTTATGATATAATGATGGTATGATACAAGGAGAAAAAAATGATAAGAACACAAATACAATTGACGGAAGAACAATTTAGAAAATTAAAAAAAATGGCTGTAAAAAAAAATAAATCTATGGCAGCGTTAATTCGTATGAGTGTTGATTCTATACTTCAAAAAGAAGGAATCGCTGGAGAGGATCAAATTCGTCTCAGGGCAATTCATGCAGCTGGAAAGCTGAGCGGTTCAGCTGACTTATCAAGCAACCATGATGAATATTTGGCCGAGGTTTATAACAAATGAGTATATTTGTTGACACTTCAGCTTTTTTAGCGGTATTGAATAAAGATGATCATTTTCATTTCGATGCAAAAAAAACCTGGGAAGAGATCAATAGGTCTGAAGAACTTTTAATTTGTAGTAATTATATTTTAGTGGAAACTATTGCTTTACTTCAACACCGATTTGGGGTTGAAGCAATAAGAATTTTTGAACAAGATATTCAACCAGTTTTGGATTTATTCTGGGTCAACCAGGAAATCCATCGCGCTGCTATGTCCTTTGTTATGACAATTAATCGCCGGAAATTATCCTTGGTGGATTGTTCGAGTTTTGAGATAATTCGCTCTTTGCAAATTGAAAATGTATTTACTTTTGATCCTCATTTTCTAGAACAGGGATTTAAAATCATTCCGAATTAATCTTTCTCTTTTTATTTTGCTGAACTGGACAATTCTCCAATCAGATAGCATAATTGTACAGAATTCATCTCGTTCCTATCCTGGAAGGAATTAGATTCCCTTTTTTTGCATTGACATTTCCGCGTTTTTATAGGAAAATTGCATCCGTTTTGATATAATAAGTTCAAAAGTCATGGTGCATGGAGCAGCTTCAATTGCTTTGATGCACCATCATTTTATAGAAGCATGGAGTAGTTAAATTAAATGAAGATTTACCGATTTCGTGTTTTGGTTTTACTGATAGCGCTGCTTGCAACGCTGTTGGCTGGCTGTTCGGCTGGGGCTGGAACGCAGGAAATCGATAAACCAGAAAAACCACTGGTTGTTCTGGAGTGGACTGGTTACGAAGTGACCGAGTATCCACAGTTCTTTGAACCATTTACTGAAAAGCATGGGGATAAACTAAATGATTATGTAACCGTATCTGTTTTTGGAGACGATGCCGAGGCATTTGCCAAGGTCCAGTCTGGCTTTAAGCCTGACCTGATGCATCCCTGCTCATCCTGGTGGGGGTTGTATGTGGGTGCCGGTTTGGTGCAACCACTGGACGTTTCCCGCATTGCCGGCTGGAATAATATTCCCGAAGCCTTCCGCGAGCAGGCTAAGTTCAATGGAGAATATTATTTCATGCCCTGGGATTGGTATTACGAAGCCATGCTGGTACGCGCCGATCTAGTACCTCAAATGCCTACTTCTTTACAGGACTTATGGAACCCGATGTACGCCGGGCATGTAGCCATATGGGACAACGGCGAAGTCAGCTTTGCGACGGCTGCTCTGGCGTTCGGGCTCGATCCATTCAACACTACCCCGGAACAGGATGCTTTTGTTAAACAAAAACTAATCGAGATTAAACCCAATCTCTTAACCTACTGGCTGGATTATACCCAGGCGGTTGAATTATCGGCTTCTGGCGATGCCTGGATTATTGCCAGTGCCTGGCAGGATACCTGGTCCATCCTGAAAGATGAAGGTTACGATGTCATCTACCAGGAGCCCAAAGAAGGCTATCTGGCTGGTATGTGTGGCTACGGTATCGGAACCAATAATACTAATTTAGATTTAACTTACGAGTTTTTAAATGCTGCGAATGACCCCCATTCCATGGCGAACTTCACCAATGAATACTGGTACGGCGCTGCGAATTTTGCCGCCAATGAATTTATTGATGAAGGAGCAGCGGAACTATTACGTCTGGACGATTTTGATACCGTCCTGAAAAATATCCGTTTCTATCAACCGCTGACAGCGGAACGCCGCGATCAATTATCTGATCTGTGGAATGAGGTCAAAGCAGCACCATGACGGATAAATTAGCGCTTCAACCTCCGGTGGCGATGAAAGATGGCCGCGGGAGAACCGATAAAAAACTCACCGGCATCCCCCGCAAAAGGCAACTGGCGATGCTGGTAGCCCCATCTGGGTTATGGTTGCTGATTTTGCTAGTTTTACCGTTGATTACCATGGTGGTATTGAGTTTTCAGAAATCAGCCTTTGGGGCAGATAGCAAAATATATACCCTTTCCAGCTATATTCATTTCTGGCAGAATACAGCTTACCAGACTTTGCTGGTGAAGTCTCTCTGGATTTCGTTGTTGGTGGCGGTTATTTCAATTCTATTTGCTTACCCGGTGGCATATTTTCTGGCATTTCATGCTGGTGAGAAGCAAGGCATCCTGCTAAATATTATGATCATCCCAGCCTGGACCAGCTTCTTGTTGCGGGTGCTGGCATGGCGCTTGATCTTGGGAACGAATGGGCTGCTTAATTCATTCCTGATGTGGCTGGGCGTCATTCAGGTACCTATTGCCAGCCTGTTTTACAGCATCAGTGCGGTCATTATCACCCTGGTCTATATCTGGATTCCCTTTGCCGCTCTGCCGATTTATGTGGCGTTGTTACGCATTGAGCCGGGTCTTTTGGAAGCAGCCTCAGATTTAGGTGCTAGACCCTGGCAGGGCTTCCTTAAGGTGACTCTGCCTTTGAGTATTCCGGGTGTATTAGCGGCTTTCCTATATGTATTTATTCCTACAGTCGGGGAATACGTAACCCCGGCGCTGGTAGGCGGACCAAATGGTTTGATGATTGGGAACGTCATTTGGGATCAGTTCATGCGTGGATTGGATTGGCCCATGGGAGCCACACTATCGATATTAGTCATGTTAATTGTACTGGTACCGCTGGTACTAATTGCCAGAACTGCGCAGCATAGCGGCGTGTTTGGAGGGAAAGGTGAATAAGCCTCAAACCTCAATTATCGGGTCACTCTATTTTGGGTTGATGGTGGTTTTTCTTTACCTGCCAATTCTGGTTCTGATCATCTTTTCGTTTAACAATTCGGTGGTTCTGGCTTTTCCCTTAAAAGGCTTTACGCTGGAGTGGTATCGTCAACTGGGCAATGCCCGTGAATTGTTGCTCTCAGCTAAAAACAGTGTCTGGGTGGGTGTTTTATCTTCACTCGTGGCAGTGCTAATTGGCTCGATGGCGGCGATCGCTATGACCAAGAAACACATGCCAGCCCGCAATCTTTTCCTTTCTCTGGCCAGCGTTCCGTTGGTTATGCCGTCTATTGTTTTGGGCGTCGCTATGCTGATCTTTTTCCGCAAAGTTCTGGGAGTGGAACTGAATATGTGGCTGATTGCTACCGCCCATGTGCTCATAAATATCCCCAGCACGATCCTGATTGTCATGTCCCGATTGGCGGATTTCTCCTACAATCTGGAAGAGGCAGCCATGGACTTGGGTGCGAATTACTGGCTGACATTGGTGAAAATCACCCTGCCAATCAGCTTTCCGGCGTTGGTGGCGGCTTTTCTAACTGCCTTCACTACATCATTCGATGAGTACGCTATGACAACATTAATAACTGGCACCGACACCACTCTGCCAGTGTATCTTTATTCTTTATTGCGTTTTCCCCGCCGTTTACCAGTAGCAGTAGCTATGGGCAGTATTATCATGGTGGTCTCTGCCGCTATGGTGCTGGCTGCCGAGGGTCTGCGACGGGTTGGAACTACCAAATCATCAAAGGAGGAACGGGTATGAGTACCGAAAATCAATTCCACCTGAATAGTTTTCAGGATAGACAGAAAATTCGCGATGAGATCAATAATCCCTTTGCCGGGTTTTCGATTCGCTCCAAAAAACAAAAAGCGCAGGAAGTACTGACCTATTGGTGGCATCAAACTGGTTATGTGCTCTGCCCGGAGGATGATTAATGGTCAACAAAAATATAATCGAATTTTCAGGTGTCTCTAAACAGTACCGCGAACGTACTGGTGAAACAGTCAATGCTTTGCAGCCCTCTGACTTAATCATTCAGGCAGGTGAGTTTTTTACCTTGCTCGGTCCAAGTGGCTGCGGGAAAACGACAGCTTTACGATTGATGGCAGGCTTCATCCAGCCTACCGAAGGGGAGATAAAAATCGAAGGCAAAACAATGAATAACGTACCTCCGTATCACCGTCCGGTGAATATGGTTTTTCAGGATTATGCGCTCTTCCCGCATTTAAGTGTCTTTGATAATGTTGCCTTTGGATTGCGCATCAAAAAAGTGCCACGTGATGAAATCCGCCAGCGTGTCATGCAATCTCTGGAGATCGTACAGCTCTCCGGTTTTGAAAATCGGCGTCCGGGGCAACTTTCCGGCGGTCAGAAACAACGGGTGGCATTAGCGCGTGCCCTGGTCAATCGTCCGACAGTCTTACTGTTGGATGAACCCCTCGGCGCCCTGGACCTAAAGTTGCGGCGGGCCATGCAATTGGAGCTAAAAGCCCTGCAGCAGCAGGTAGGCATCACCTTTGTGTATGTTACGCATGATCAGGAAGAAGCGCTGACCATGTCGGATCGTATCGCCGTGATGAGTGCCGGGCAGATTTTGCAGGTGGACAGCCCCATCAACATATACGAACGCCCAACCACACGCTTCGTGGCTGACTTTGTGGGTGAAACCAATTTCTTGAACGGCAAAATTGAGAAGATTATTCCCGGCGAACTAGTCAAGGTGCGTATCGGCGATCATCCGGTTGATGTTCGGCATCGAACCAACAGCGTGCATGCGGGGGATCACGTAACCGTGGCGATCCGCCCGGAAAAATTGACCCTGATGCCGCCTGTCAGTCGCTCGGAAAAACTGATGGCGACCGTAGCTGAGGTGACCTATCTGGGCACCGACACCCGTTACACCGTCGAAATCCCTGGCAGTGGAAAAGCCGCCGTGCGGGTACAAAACACCGGAGTCAACCACGTTTCAGTTTTCCGGGTGGGGGATCAGGTGGAAGTCTCCTATGATCTGGATGACGCCCAGATTCTGACCTCGTAAATCAATTAATCATGCAGAGGTAGAACGAACCAAACTACCTCTGCATATCCATCGACAAAGATGAGCCTAAAAAACAACATAATCCCGGTCTTCTATACGGCTGATCATCTGCTTCATCATCCACTTTATGAGTATGATCGCGGCCAGCAAATCCCGTATCAGGAAGCACCCTTGCGGATTGAAGCTGCCCGGAATGCATTGGAAACCTTGCCTTTTACGCGGATGATTGTCCCTTCAGAAACCTTGACCCATGAACAAATTACCCGGGTGCATGCCAGTGATTTGGTTACACACTTACAAAACATATCTGCTCAAATAACCCAGCAGGAACTTCTATCCGGGCAGGAGCAGCTATACCTCTACCCCTGGATTTACCCGCTCAACGCACAGATGGCCGCAAAATTGAAACAATCGCCAGATGCATCTGGTTGTTACGCTTTCGACACTTATGCACCGATTGGGAAGCATACGTGGCAGGCAGTTTACAGCAGCGCCAATCTGGCAGCTAGCGCCGCACAATCCATTCTGTCGGGGGAGAGCAGGCTGGCATACGCTCTTTGCCGCCCACCTGGGCATCATGCCGCCCGGGCGATGATTGGCGGCTATTGTTACCTGAATAATGCTGCCATTGCTGCTGATCTTTTGTACCAATCTCTGGGTCGCGGTGTTATTCTAGATATCGATTACCACCATGGCAATGGTACCCAGGACATTTTCTGGGAGAACCCCGAAGTCTTGTTCGTATCCATCCACGCTGATCCGGCGGATGAATACCCGTTTTTCTCCGGCTACACAGATGAAAGAGGGGGGACAGAGGAACAGACCAACCTCAATATCCCACTGGCGAAGGGTTGCGACGACAGCACCTACCTGCAAGCACTCGACCAGGCATTGGGAGCTATCAGATTATTTCAACCCAACTGGCTGGTACTTTCCGCCGGCTACGATACCTGCCAGGCTGATCCGACCACATTCTTCAATCTGACGGATGAAGTTTATTCGAAAATCGGAAACCGGATTGGGATGTTACAGCTTCCAATGGTGATCATTCACGAAGGCGGCTACGCAGTCGAACAAAATGGTGCACTGGCAGCTCGGTTGCTTAGCGGCATCGTTGACTCGCTTGATTAAGAATTATTTCTTCCCTTAAAGATGTAATATTTACTACCATTAATTGGGGGATATGGGTGGATTCGAATGGAAACCCCTATGGGTGGGGGGGTTATAGGCTAAAGGCTAAAGGCTAAAGGCGAAAGGTAGAAGGCGAACCCCCGCGATGCGAGGGCATCCCCCGCGATGCGAGGGCATCCCCCGCAAAGCGAGGGCGTAGGCGAAAGGCGGCTGAAAGGAAAAACCAAACTTCGCAAGGCGAATACATTGCATGTAGAAAAAAACCTTGTAAATCCTGATCCGAGTTCCTGATTTACATTAATTTTGGAATGCAGATCATACCCAACAATCACAAATTATAAAATTCTGTAAATCCCAGTTCAGATTTTTTGGGCATATAAATTTTAGTAAATGAAATGCGTGTAGATATACGTTCTTGTTTACGAACAATTAAATATCCATAACCGCACAAATCAAGTCAAAACCAAAAATCCCGGGTTCGGATTTTGAAGGGGTCTGATCGGTAACAGTGTTGGTTGCATTGGCGATCCATCCGAACCCGGGGGGAGGATATTAGAGTTCTGTCAGGGGTATACCGGTAAAGCGCGCGATGGCACGCAGTTCCGGCAGGACGTCTCCGTAGGTGAGGACAACGTGATGTTCCCAGCCGTCATCCAGCATCGTCTGGACGACCTCTCGGGCGGGGCGGTTGAGGGTGTGTGCCCATCCGCCGGCGCGTCGTAACTGCACTTTTTTGTCCAGGATTTCGACGTTGATTGCCAGAATACGGAATTGCTGCTGGTGGTAACCGAAACGCACCAATGTACCGCGGCCTGATTTAAGGGTGAATTGCACCTCGCGGCCTTCTTCACCATAGCGGACGTCCGCTGGACACTGTGCCAGACTGGGGGCACCACCATAATGCCAGAGTGCCAATGCCTGCGTCCGATCATCCCAGGCGCTGATATCGGCAAAGAAGGGTGTGGTGGCGGTCAATCCATGCAGGATTGCCATCGTGAGGGCAGCATTGACATCGCCTTCGGGCGCCAATAAATTGCCTTCATCCAGCAGCCAACCCAGCCCAGGCCAGATCCCACCCGGATCTTCCAGGCCCATGATCTCCGGCCAGTCTTTGATAGCGAATAGACCGTGCCCGTTACGTTCCAGGACAGTTCGCAAAGCGGTGTAATATTTCTGGATGGCTTCCACCGAATCAGTTCCCAGCCGTCCACCTTCAACGGTGGGAAATTCGGAAACCGGAATAGGATGTCGCTCGCCCTTTTGCAGTTCCAGGACCACTTCACTCAGGGGAATATGGTCAATGCCCACGCCAAAGGTGCGCCGGATGAGGAGTTCATCGAAGACACAGGGGTAAAACCCGGGGGCGCGAAAACCGATCAGCCCAATGCGTTGGTCTTTCAAGGCTGCCAGGGTCAACCCAGCGCGAATGTAAGCGCTCATCTGCTGTTGAACGATAGGATCACTGACAAACCCGTGGATGGCTTTATGCGCAAAACCCATCTCGGTCAGGGTGAAGGTGGTCAGGTTGGCTCCGCACAGGCTGTTAATCGCGATGCGCTGCTCGATTTCTGGTTCGGGTAAGGAGTGGATGATGAGTGGGACGCGAATTCGTTCGGCGATACGCAAAGGGACTTCGCCATCCGGGAAGGTGCCAATCTGCAGTACCAGCACCTGCGGTTGGGTCTTGGTCTGGAAATCCTGTAATGCACTTTCCAGGGCAGGCAGGTCATTGATAACCTCTTGCGGTCCAACCACATTCCAAAACTTTGCCAGCCAATTGCGAGTTTCTGTCAGGTTCCGGCTGGCGACTACCTGGTCGAACCAGGGAACACCAACTGAGATGAGACCAACATTTGCTAGTTTTTCTTTTCCCATAAAAATCCTTTCAATTAATAAACATCAGATTGCTTATTGTGAATTTAAAAATTCCATTGTTTCCGCTAGCGTCGGGATGCCTTTTCTACCACCCAGACGGGTACATTTCAAAGCTGCGACGGCACTGGCAAAACGGAGCCGGTATGGAGCACTCCAACCAGCTTGCAGACAGGCATACAGATAAGCTCCGTGAAAAGTATCGCCGGCGCCTGTGGTATCAACCACCTCCACCTTAAAAGCTGGCTGATGGAAATGGGTGTGTTCATCCCAATACCAGGCGCCATTTTCGCCATCTGTAATGACCACCTGCTGATTTTTGTAGGTATTCAGCAAGGCTGCTCCAGCAGCCAGGACATTCTCCTCGCCGGTGGTTTGGTGAGCAAATTTTTTCGCTACCACCATGTTATCAACCAGGGGGAGCAGTTCGGTTAATTCGTCCCACATCAATTCACCGGCGCCACCATCAAATGACACCAGCACGCCGTGTTCGCGGGCGATTTTAGCAGCCCGCAGGGCAGCTGGTGTGAAAAATCCATCTAGGTGTAATGCCCGAGCGTTGGTGATCAAATGCTCGGGAACTTCTTCTGGTTCCAGATCCCGGGCAGTGGATTTCTGGAACAGGATTGCGCGTTGGCCGTTGCTTTCTTCCACCAGAATGACTGAAGCAGAAGAAACGCCTTTCGCGCGCCGGGGGGAATGTTCGCTGTCGATTCCATAGCGGCGTAACTCAGCCATGATTTGCAGAGCTGTATCATCGCCAGCGAAAGAACCCAGGTAATTACAGTTCGCGCCCAATTTTGAAAGTGCCACTAGTGCTGTGGCGACCGGACCGCCGCCTTGCATTTCCAGGGCAGCAATCGGGAAACAATCGTTGGATTCTGGCAGGCGTGGGGTCAGGGCTAAAATATCCAGCGTTGCCAGACCTAAACCGACCACATCATAGTGAATCATTGCGGCCTCCCGGGGAAATAATCCCTCAGCACCTGACTGCGATTGGTAACTCGTAAGGATTGGAAGATATGAGTCGCCCATTCTGCCAGGCTGTCGCAAATTTTTGTTAGGGAACTGGTGGGGAGTTCCCAGAGCTGTTTTTTATAAGTGCCCCAGGCAGACCAGCGCGCCTGGTAGAATCTTTGCGCTTCACTCAACTGTTCTGAATCCTTCAGGTGATCTCCCTCAGCCCCGCGGGCAGAACCGACCAGTTCGCGCTTCATCTGTTCACGTAAGTTTTGGGGGAAAGCCGGATGATCAAAAAGGATGTTCTGGATTTGAGTGGCTAAATGTACTTCCACCACGCCGGCTGCTGGTAATTTGGCCAGATCTTCAAATTGTAAAGTGGAAGCACCGTGCTGCACCATCCCAGACCAGCCAAATTCGCGTGCCTGTTGAGAAAGGTGGGCGATCAGGTCAAAATCAACCGACATACGGCCAGTGGTGCCGTCCGGTAAGACGATACCACTATGGGTGGTGCCGGTTTGCGCGCTGACTTTATCCAGCCCCGCGACACCGGTTGGGAGAGATTGGTTGAGCAAGGCATAAAAGGCTTCCAGATCAGCGATGGTGGTATTCCGTCCGCCAATTTCTCCTACTTCGCCACCCAGGGTTAAATGCACGTCTTTGGGTTGCATTTGGCGCAGGGCTGTGATCAGTTGAGCGCTCAGTTGGGCGTTGGGAGCGTGAAAATCGGTTAATTTTTTTGCTTCGGTGTTAAACAGGTGTGAACCGTCAATATCGATCTGGTAAAAACCACTTTCAATCACTTCATGAGCTAGATTCTCCAGTCGTTTAAGATCTTCAGTGCTTTCCAGGCTGAAATGATCGCCCTGCAAAAACACGGGACCGCGATACCCTTCTTTGAAGGCCGCCGCCATCACCATTGCAGCATATTCCTCGAAGGTCTGGTCACAGCCGGTGGATTCAGAGGGGGCTAGTTCAAAGATGATAGGACCACATTGCTGCTGCAGTGCCACCCGCCAGATTGCCCGGGCGAGGGGATAGGTGAGCCCGCGCACATTGAAAGCCGGGATGGTCATAGGCGCCAGTTCGTTTTGTCCCAACGCCCGATAAACCGGCGTAATCGATGCCGGGTAGAGCCCATTTTCCCAAGTCAGGTTCAGGATCTGAACCGCCAGTGATTTTCGTTTTTCTCGTGGAACCAGGGCAAGTTCAAAAATAGCTTGGTCTAAAGTATCTTCTGTGTACATCTTTACCCCTTATCACTAATCCAATGATATTTGGTGTGTTTCTGAATGGCGTGTTCGTCCAGCACCAGGCCTAAACCGGGCAAATCGCTCAAAGAGATGCTACCATCTGCGTCAACCCGGAAAGGTTCTGCTAGCATGAAATCGCGCGCTTCCACCGTCCAGCCGGGTGGATCTACCGGGAATTCGAACCAGGGGCAGTTCGGCAGGGAGGCTGCCAGTTGAAGATTAGCTGCCAGCCCGATCCCGTTTGACCAGGTGTGCGGGATGAATTTTTTGTAAGCCATTTCTGCTAGGGCAGCGACTTTGCGCAACTGGAAAATCCCTTCTGAGAAAGCCGCATCAGCCTGAATGATGTCATAACAATTCATGTCCACCAGAGTCTTATATTCGTGTAAACCGATATTCAGTTCACCCCCGGCGATGGGGATATCGACGGCCGCGGTTAACTGCGCCAATTGGTGCATATTGTAGCGCGGGAGGGGTTCTTCCAACCAGAGGACGTTCAGATCCTGCATGGCGCGGGCGATGGTCAAAGCGTCATGATAGCTCCAGGCGCCAATCGGGTTGGGTGAGGGCATTACATGCGCCTGGTTGGCGTCCACCATCAGGTCGATCTCATCACCAAACACCGAACGGACATGTTCTACCAGGGCGATATCCTCTTTGATGGTCGGCCGGCGTAAGCGTAATTTGAAGGCGCGCATCCCACTGCTGCACAGCAAGTGGATACGGTCCACCTGTTCCTCGGGCGAGGGGACTTCCGCCAGGCTGGCATAGGCTGGCATACGTTGCTGGAAACCGCCCCACAAGCGATAAACCGGCTGTTTGGTTGCCTTGCCGATAATATCCCAGACTGCCATTTCAAATGCCCAGGGGTAACTACCATCCCGGGCAGCCACGCGTAAATATGGGCTGATCTGTTCAACCATGAAAGGGTCTTTGCCCAGAATGTAAGGGGTGACCAGGTCGGCAAAGGTATTGATCCCCAGCATGCCCACTTCCGGGCCTGCGCCAACACCACTGACTCCTTCGTCGGTGTGTACGCGCAATAAAGTGCAATTGGTGGTAGTAAATACCCGTCCCGGTGCCCAGGCTGGGCGCAGGGGAGCCGGCAAGGGGAACTCAATCAGACTGCATTCAATTTGATTAATCTTCATTTTTATTCTCTTCCTCCTCGTTTTCCTCATTGTATTCAAGCATGGCATCCAGTAATAATTTTGCCCCTTCCTGGATGTGATCCTGTAGATATTCTCGGGCTTTATCGTAATCGCCGGAACGGATTAAATGCACCATTTTGGCATGCCGTTCCACCAATCCCTGGTAAGAAGGGTAGCGACTGCTGACAGTATAAATCACCATCGTGATCTGGGTGGACATCTGTTCCCAGATGCGGACGGTGCGTTCCAGTCCGGAAAGACCCATAAGCGTGCGGTGGAACTGGTTATCCAGCGTTGCACCCTGTAAACGATCTTCCTTTTGCTCCAAAGCGATCATTTTTGTGATAATCTGATCCAGTGCGGCAAAATTTGGATGCGCTTGCTTGGTCATGATCTCTTTCAGCGCGATAATTTCAAGCGCCGAGCGCAACTGGTAGATCTCTCTGACATCCTCTGCGGTCAGGTTGACCACAAAAGAACCACGTGAGGGGATTATCTCCACCAAGCCATCCTGCGCCAGGCGACGGATGGCTTCCCGCACCGAAATACGGCTGACCGAGAGCTGATCCGCGAGGGGCTGCTCCACCAGATGCTGGCCAGGCTTGATCTGCCGGGTCAATATGGCGTGGGAGAGGTTGTGATAGACCTGATCCGCCAGCAATGTTTGCGATTTGATTGGAGATAAGGTTTGGTGCCAGTCATTATTCTCTGAAATTCTTGGCATAGCTCGTCCTTTATGAATAGCGTACCTGAATTGTTTGATTTTTCAGGGCTCTTAAACGAATATGATCGGGCTCACCATTCAGGTTGGTTGTTTCATATGAAAGGATCGCCCCGTTATCATCGATTATCTGTAAGAAAGATAGATATTCAGCCATCATTCGGACCGATACCCAACGATCCAACGGTTGGCTCTGGATGGTTAAAGTGCGGTTGGATTCCTGCCAACTGAAATGACTCCCGTCGTAAAGTTGAAACTCGCCATCTGCTCCGGGATAAATTTGCAGACGCAGATCATTCCCGGCTACCTTGATCTCTGGCTCGTCCATTACTGGCAGGAGGGTATCAGCCGATGGATCCAGCAATGGGATGATGGCGCCAGCCCGCGCGAATACCGGTAAATCCTCCAGACCAGCTTCTACGGTGATGGGTTGCCCGCCGCGATAGGCTGCTCCGGTCCAGAAATCGCGCCAGTCGCCGGCTGGAAGGTAGAGACCCCACTCATGACTGTGCCCGGAGTAGACCGGTGAAACCAGCAAATCGCGTCCGAAGCAATATTGCAGTTCGATCAACGTATCCCAGACATCCGGGTCATCCGGGTACTCAAATGCCAACGCGCGCACGATTGGGATTCCGCTGTTGGCGGCTTCCAGAGCGTGGGTATAGATATAAGGAAAGAGATCAGTGTGAACCCGGGCAAAATGACGATAAAGATCGAGAATTTGGGGTGAAAACTTCCACGGCTCACGGCATCCCAACCCGTGCAACTGCATGATCGGCAGGAAAGCGCCGAAGGCAATCCAGCGTGCAAAGATTTGCTCGGTAGGCTGGCCGAAATAACCCCCGATATCGCTTGCGTAGAACGGAAAACCAGAAAGTCCGGCATTCTGGGCCGATTTAATGATGCTGGGCAGCCCGGTAGCCGGCCCAAAATCGGAGCTCTGGTCGCCGCCGAACAGGGCGCAATACGGCTGCGAGCTATCCCAGGCCGAGCGCGCCAGCAGGATACCGTGGGTGTGGCGCTGCATCGCTTCGTAGGTGATCTGGTTGTAGATCACAGGGTAGAGATTGTGCATCTCCTTGCCAGTTTTTCCGTTATAGAAGACGGCGTCCTCGGGTACCTGTTCGCCAAAATCGGTTTTAAAACCATCAAAACCCATCTGCGTTAGTTTCTCAATCTTTGATTGCCACCAGGTGACCGTTTCTGGATTGGTAAAGTCCAGACAGGTGCCCAGAAAACCAGGACTGTTGCCCAGACGGTGAACATACGGCTGCCCGGCAGGGTCTTTAATCAAAAACCCCTGTTGGGCGCAGAAATCATAAATCTCCTGATTGGCTGGTGATTTAACGATCCAGGGGGCTACCCAGATCACAATCCGATAGCCGAGTTTACGGGCTTCCGCCACCATCCCTTGCGGGTCGGGGAAGTTGCTGTTGAATTCAAAGTCATTCAATTGTGCTTCCCAGGCAGCATCGATCAGCTTAACCGTCTCGGGCAAATTCAACTGGCGCGGCAGACGCAAATCCTCTTCAACAGTTGCCTGTGTCTCGGCTGTCCAATCGCGCGATTTCCAGGGTCCGAAGATCCAGGCGGGCGGTTGGTAGAGCGGTCGCCCTAATAATTGGGTATAGCGGGTCAGTAATTCTGCAAAAGGTTTCCCGCTCCAGACCTGGAAGCTGAGTTGATTGCTTTCTGTGCGGATGGAAACCACACCCGGGTCATCATAGCAAGCCAGCCGTACCTTGCTGCGGTAAGAGGTCAGCAGGCGTAGGCCATACCCGGCGGATGACATATAGAACGGAATGGGTTTGTAGGTTAACCCGCCCGAAGCACCATTGACTACCTGCAGGTCAATCTCCTGCCCGCGCTGGTCGATGCGGTTAAAGCGCTCACCAAAACCAAGGTAATGCTCATCTGGTTGCGAGGCAAAATCGACAGCCAACGCATCGATGGAGTCATGAGTCGTGGAGATTTCCACCTGAAGAAGGTTGTCGGAAAGAGTAAGCGTGGCAGTGATCAGGCAGGCAGACTCTTCAATTGGGTGGAATTGTATGGTCCAGCCATTTTTGGTGGGTTGAATATCTGCAGAAAAACATTCCTGCCATTTTCCCGCCCGGCGAACTCTAAGGGTGTGCCAGTCGAAGCGCGGAATCGAGGCGGTGGAGAAGTCTTTCAATTGTATAGAAAAGGGTGCAGAATTGATAGAAATTTGAACAGAGGGGCTAAAAGGATGTGAAGTAGGAGGGGTTTGAATGGAAGGCATGAGATATCCTTGGTGATTAAATTGTATACGGTATACCGTATACAAAATATTATAAACATTTGATTTGAAAAGTCAATAAGGAATTGGGGGAAGAACCGTCCACGAATTTATCACGAATACCCGAATTTTAATTCTAACCATTCGAATTTAGTGCGCTGCACTTAGGGATTAATCAACACCTCTGATTTTGCCAATTCAGATTGTTGATCTCTCAACCAGAAATGCGCTGCACTTAGACTTGAAGTAGTACGTGGGGTTCTGAATTTACAACTTTAGTGCGCTGCACTTAGGGATTAACCTAGAATCCCGATTTTGCCAGAGTAGATGGTTAATCGCCCAACCAGAAGTGCGGTGCACTTAGGCGTGAAACCTGGTTAGAGGCATCCAGGTTTGATCATTTTTTTTGAAATTGTTGTTGGATAATTTTAAATTAGGAAGATCGGTGTGCATGGTTAGTGAGTAATTAATAGATCATGTTTCTGGATTTAGGTGCAGCGCACTTTTGGATGGTTGATTCATCCAATTAACTTTGCATTCGGACTATTCTTTTTATCCTTAAGTGTAACCTGAAGGTCATAAACACCCTACCGAAAGATCATAAACACCGCACCAGCAATCCCTAGGTGCAGCACACTTTTGCTTTCCTGGCATTTTCGCTTATTCGTTATTTATTCGCTGATGGCACTACCCGCTGGCATACATGCCATCACCTCACGATACCCAATTAACTGCAATCCCTCTTTCTGCAGGAATGCCTTCATCTCCGGGGTGCAGAAGGTCTCGTAATCGGCGGCGCGGGCTTGCCAATCAGGAGAGATGGCCTGGGCTTCAGGGGTGTTCAGACTGGGATGGATGTAAAAATGGTGGATACCGGCGGGTAGGGCAGCCAAAGCTAACTGGGCTTGCTGCATGCGTTCGGTGGCTTGTAACAACTTCAAACCTCCGTAGGAATCGAGCATGGGGTAACCCTGTTCCTCGAATTCCTGTACGATGGCGGCCAATTCCTGCGCTTCCGGTTCGGAAAAACCTTTCTGCTGCCAGCCTTCATGCGAGTAACGGGCAATCATGGCGGGCAGACCGAATTGGTAGGCTGTTTCCAGGTAGATGCGTAAAAAGCGGGGATGGATCAGGGTCAGCATGTGAGTATCAACATGGGAGGGTTGCATCCCTGCCTGCAGCGCGTGTTGAATCTGAGCAACCAATTCCTGCTTGACGTCTTCCACTTGACTAATAGACTGCGGTTGTTCATGTTTGGTGTAGAAATAGCCCTGCTCATCCACCAGGCTGGAATTTCGATCCCGGGTAGATAGCGGCCCCCAACGGTAGGTTGACCATTCGGAATTCAAAGTAAGATGGATGCCTAGGTCAGATTGTGGATGATTACGGGCGTACTCGACGGTTCCCAGAAACCAGGGGCAGGGCACCATCACAGCCGCACTGGAGATGGTACCCAGAGCATCCAACTCAGCATGCGCTCCTAGGGTGGCGTGACACATGCCGATATCGTCGGCGTGGAGAATGACAACCCGGTCATTGGCTGAAAAACCGAGTTTTTTCAACAGAGAGTTTGGGGAGGATGGCATGCTTCTTCCTTTTATAAGGTTTTTTGGCTAAAAAAGCGAGGGGATGATGGGTTGAGCGCTGTCTTCATCCGCGATGATGGTGTAATCCGGGTGGTTCTGCAGAAGGGTGACCGGATAATCGCTGTCCTCCGGAGAGAGGAGAGCAACCCTCAGAGCAGTTCGCTGCCAACTACCGCCATTACAATACAGGCGAATGCGGCGGGATGCCAGGATATCACTCATCCCCAGTGTCACCGCCATCGGCGGCAGAAGATAGGGATTCCCACCGGTATTCCAGGTGCTGTTCATCACGATTGTGTCCGGATTAAGCTGCACAATCCGCGTTTGAGATGCCTTGAATTCTTCAATCGTCACACGAAAGTAAAGCGAATTCGGAGGTTCATTAAAGGCGATGTGCCCGTGATAACCAATGCCGCCGTAGCAGGTATCGATCCCTCCTAATGTTGTAATTTGCTGGCTGATGGCATCCAGATGCAGTGGGTCCGGAAAGAAAACCTGATGATCCGGAATGCGCAGGTCTGGATTCAGTTGCGCGAAAACCTGAGTGCGCATGTAAGTCTCGAAGCGCAGGGGATGTTCAGCGGGAAGAGGTCGTCCTTGCCAGTCACAATATTCATCCATATTAAAAGTGAACACGTTTTTCCAACTGATCATTTCACGGTTGCAGATATCCATCAGAATGGGGTACTGATCGACCGGCCCGACGGGTAGAATCAGGCGAGTAGGTTTTCCGTTAAGATTGTTGATTTTTATCTCATCCGCAATTGAGCGGGACATATGTTCAAAAACTGCTTTTGAGTCTGGCAGGCAATGAATTTGGATGCGGCTTGTCTTTATTATTTCTTCAGGAGTAAGTGAGAGTTGTTGGGGGGTTAGTTTCATCATATCCTCATTATCGCACAATTTAGCCCTGGCAAGCATTTAACGCAAGAATATTCAGCTATACTTTAATTTAATGTAATTCTACTTGACAAGTGTATGCCCACATGCTATTATATTTTCATTCTTAAAAAAAGTTGTTCACTAACATCTTGTTCCCTTAATATTGTTATTTTATTTGTAAATTAAAATTTCTAAAAACCCTGCGGGAGTAATGAGTAATGCGTATACATGCCGGACTTCCAGGAAATAATTGGAATAATCATATAAATAAAACACCCAGATTGATAAAAGAAAATAAACCCGGGAGTTCTTCCTCTGTAACTGAAACAGATAATCCTGATTTTACCTGTCAACATTTTGATAGATCGATGGCTCTTCAGGAAGTTTCGTAATTCATTAGAATTTCTGATTGTTAAGTAGAAATAAACTTAACAATTCATTTTACAATTCCAAAAGGAGGTGAATGTATAGGTCAATCGGGCAATAAATTTAAGAAACAAACAGTTAACTAAAAAATTCAAAAGGAGTGTAAGAATGAAGAGTAAGAAATATTTATTTTTGTCGTTTGCAGTGTTAGTAATTTTTTCGTTGCTTTTAACAGCTTGTAAGCCGGCTGCCCCTGCAGCTCCGCAAGCTCCGGCCGCTCAACAACCCGCAGCTGAACAACCAGCTGCCCAACAGCCTGCTGAACAACCGGCTGCAGAACAACCAGCAGCTCCGGCGGAAGAAAAGGCATTATGGACCTGGTTCCAATATGATCAGGATAATGATGACCCCGCCAGTGACGAGCGCGTTGGAAATCAATGGCTGCGCGATACGATGCCTTTGTTCGACGCTGCTTTTGACGGTAAATATTATTGGGACAATACTCCCAAAGCCTGGGACAAAATGACCTCAGAACTGGTTGCCGCTGTCATCGCTGGTGGCGACGTTCCTGATATCGTCGAAATGGGTGGTGCGCAGGTTACCAACTACGTAAACAACGGTGCTCTGATGGATGTGACCGACTGGATGAAAGCACAGCCCTGGTTTGGTGATTTAGAGCCAGGCGCTTTGGATACCTGTACTGGTCCAGATGGCCGCTATTACTGTATCCCAACCGCGGAACGACCTTACCTGACTTATGTCTGGGCAGACCGCTATCCGAATGGCTTCCCCACCACTCCGGAACAATTCCTGGTGGAAGCCGAACGCTTGAAAACCGAAGGACACTATGCCTGGGCTTATTTTGGTTCAACCCAGTTTGCTGGTGATGGCGCCAAACGGGGACTCTATTCTGTGATCGCTTCCTTTGGCGGTGGCTATGAAGGCCCAGATGGAACCATGTTATTAAATACTCCTGAGAATGTGGCAGCCATTAGCTTTATTCGCGATACCGTTAAGAAAGGATACAATCCGGAAACTGTCTTTGCAGGCGGATTTGTTGAAGAAGACTCCTTCAAAGATGCCTCAGCAGGCGCTTTCCCCACTGGTTTATTTGGCTATCGCTATATCAATCCTTTGACTGCCCCTGATGGCACAAAATACGACAAGGGCAATGAGCAGGATATGATCGATGCAATTGAAGCCGGTCAGGTTGTTTTACGCCCGATGTTTGCCCCCGAAGGCAAGACCCCGGGTTGTAATATCGACGTTCAGGGTGTTGGTATTCCGGTTGGCGCTAAGAACGTTGAAGGTGCTTATGAGTTTGTCAATTGGTTAATGACCAATCAAGACTTGTATGTGAAATACGTGATCGGCCCCGGTGCTGGGTTCCCCTCATTGATCTCTTCAACCTCAGCTCCAGAATTACAGACCACATTCTTCAAAGAAGCAGCCGCTGCTATTGGCGCCAGTAAATGCTCGATGGCTATTCGTAACCTGAGCCGGCCGGATGTGGGTGCTGAAATGATCATGAATGTTATTTTCAAATTGATCAAAGAAGACCAGAACGCGGATATTGCCACTGAATTACAAAAAGTTCAGGACGAGTTCAACGCTAACAATTAAGCCTGATTGTAAACAAATTATTTTTGATCGAAAAAGGTGAGAAGGGAACCCCTTCTCACCTAATTCTCTAAAAAACAACTTCCCGATTACCTCGGTCATAGAAATTTCAAGGTTGGGTAAAAGGCCGCTTACAAAAACATCAGCCGGGAAGACTAAATGTAAAATACACTCCAATAAGACACTAACATGATTTAAGGAGGTGAGTAACCAAAAAAATTAAAATGGGACACAAACGATGAGATTCACCCTATTTGAGAGAAAAGGAGAACGAAAATGAAAAACAAGAAATTAATATTGATTTCTGTGATGATGTTGATCATCTTAAGTATGGCGCTGGCTAGTTGTAAACCTGCCCAACCCCCGGAAACCCAGCAACCAGCAGCCCAACAGCCCGCTGCCCAAGAACCGGCCACTCAACAACCAGCGGCCCAAAAACCGGCGACAGAACAACCGGCTGCCCCAGCAGAAGCAAAACCGTTAACCACCTGGTACCAATATGACCAAAAGAACGAAGACCCTGCCAGCGATGAGCGCGCAGGCAACCAATGGATTCGCGAAACGATTCCAGCTTTTGATAAAGCCTTTGAAGGCAAATGGTACTGGGATAATATTCCCAAAGCCTGGGATAAATTAGCAGCCGAATTGACCGCTGCGGTAATAGCAGGTGGCGATGTACCGGATATCGTCGAAATTGGCGGACTTCAGGTACAAACTTATCTCCAAAACGGCGTATTGATGGATCTGACCGATTGGATGAAAGCTCAGCCCTGGTTTGCCGATCTGGATCCCGGTGCTATCGATACCTGTACCGGTCCGGATGGTCGTATCTATTGTGTTCCCACCGCTGAACGGCCTTTTGTAGTTTATGTCTGGTCGGAACTCTACCCGAATGGCTTCCCCAAGACTCCTGAACAATTCATGGTAGAGGCGGAACGCTTGAAAGCCGAAGGTCATTATGCCTGGACATATTTTGGCTCCACCCAATTTGCGGGTAACGGTTCGGTGCGCGGTCTTTTTTCCGTTATAGCTTCCTTTGGCGGCGGCTATGAAACACCGGATGGACAAATGTTGCTCAACACCCCTGAGAATGTAGCTGCTATTACATTTCTACGGGAGACTGTCCAGAAAGGTTACAACCCGGACACCGTATTCGCCGGTGGATTTATTGAAGAAGACTCTTTCAAAGACTCTTCCGCTGCTGCTTTCCCCACCGGTTTGTTTGGCTATCGCTATGTTAACCCTTTAACTGCTCCGGATGGTACCAAGTTTGAAAAAGGTAACGAACAGGATATGATTGACGCAATCGCAGCAGGTAAAGTGGTATTAGCCCCGATGTTTGCTCCGGAAGGCAAGACCCCTAGTTGTGGCTTGGATGGAATGAGTGTTGGGATTCCGGTTGGCGCTCCAAATTTGGATGCCGCCTATGACTTCATCAATTGGTTGATGACCGATCAGGACCAATTTGTCAAATATGTGGTATCCGCTGGTGGTGGATTCCCTGCTTTGATCTCAGCTCAGAAGCATCCCGATTTGCAGACCCCCTTCTACAAACAGGCAGCCGATGCGATCAATGCCAGCAAGTGTAAGATGGCGATCAAAAACATGAGTCGCCCGGATGAAGCCGCGGAAACGATCATGAATGCCATTTATAAATTAATTAAGGATGATCCGAAGGCAGATATCCCAACGGTATTGCAGCAAGCTCAGGATGAATACAACGCTGGCAACTAAGCCTGACCAGTAAAACCTCCAGTAAGATAATATCGCGGTGTGAGAGAGCTTAATAACTCTCTCACACTTTTTATTTTGGGGTCCTCAAGCGTATAACTTTTCTTGACAAAAAAATTTCAGGTTGTTAGTATGATTTTATCTTTTAATATCAGGTGGGGGATGAAAAGCTTACTGGCTTTTTTATTCCCAAAGGAGAAAAAGCATGAAAAATAAGAATTTTTATTTGCTGTCTTTTGGTATGCTGATCATATTTTCAATGATCCTGGCATCCTGTCAACCGGCTTCACCACCGGCGACGCAACCTCCCGCCGAGCAGCCGGCGGCAACACAACCTCCGGCTGAAAAACCTGCCGCGACACAACCTCCGGCGGAACAACCTGCCACTCAGGAACCTGCCGCTCCGGCTGAACCTTCCAAACTGGTGACCTGGTACCAATATGACCAGAATAATGATGACCCGGTTAGTGATGAACGCGCCGGTAACCAGTGGCTGCGAGATAATATTCCAGCATTTAATCAGAAATTTGCCGGGAAGATCGAATGGGAAAACGTTCCCAAAGCTTGGGATAAAATGACAGCCGAACTGGTTGCCTCGGTTATCTCTGGTGGTGAAGTTCCAGATATTATCGAGATTGTCGCCGCCTGGATCCCAACTTACACCAATAATGGCGCTTTGGAGGATCTCACCGATTGGATGAAGAGCAGACCCTGGTTTGGTGATCTGGAACCGAGTGCGCTGGCGGCCTGTACCGGCGCAGATGGGAAAATCTATTGTGTGCCGACGGCTGAACGACCCTATGTTGTCTTTGTATGGAATGAACTCTACCCCAATGGTTTTCCCAAAACTCCGGAACAGTTCGAAGTTGAGGCTGAACGCTTGAAAGCCGAAGGTCATTATGCCTGGACATACTTTGGCTCTACCCAATACGCTGGGGATGGTTCCAAACGTGGTCTCTATTCCGTAATTTCTTCCTTTGGCGGCGGATATGTAGCCCCGGACGGCTCAATGCTGCTCAATACTCCCGAAAATGTGGCTGCTATTTCCTTTATTCGCGATACAGTTAAAAAAGGGTATGCACCCGATACTGTCTTTGCTGGCGGTTTTATTGAAGAAGATTCTTTTAAAGATGCCTCAGCAGGGGCTATCCCCACTGGCTTAATGGGCTTCCGTTACATCAACCCCTTAACGGCTCCCGATGGTACAAAATTTGATACTGGCACTGAGCAAGATATGTACAACGCGATCGATGCCGGGCAGGTCGGATTGGCACCAATGTTCGCTCCGGAAGGCAAGACGCCGGGCTGTAATATCGACGTGATGGGGATCAGTATCCCAACCGGTTCAGCCAATGTGGACGCTGCCCACGACTTTATTGACTGGATCATGAGCGACAATGCCCGTTATGCCAAATATGTTATGGGACCTGGTGGTGGAGCGCCGGCTTTACTCTCAGCTCAATCCCAACCCGAGTTCCAGACCGCTTTCTATCAACAGGCAAACGCTGTGATTAACGCCAGCCGCTGTGTCCCTGCCGGTAAAAACCTGGAACGACCGGATCAGGCTGCCGAAATGATCATGAACACGATTTTCAAATTGATCAAAGAAGATCAATCGTTAGATATCGCGACCGAATTGCAGAAGACTCAGGATGAATATAATTCTGGAGGATAATCAGGTCGTTTGATCTTTGGCAACAACGAAAAGTGAGAAAGTCATTTAACTTTCTCACTTTTTTGTTGTAAATATTCAGTAAGACTACATTAAAGTATAATGCTTCTTGACATTTTGATTCCAAGTTGCTAGTATATTGATACTTAATAAAAAATTTGTCGGCTGATATCAAAACTAAATATCATAAATATAATCGTTTCAATTTTTATTTAGCCCAAACAAAATATACTGAAAAATTTTATAAATATCCTGATAGGGTCTCTTATATATCATTCATAGGAATTTAAGAGATTTAAAAAAACTTTAGATACTGGTCGTGTTAGAGGGAGAACGTGCTTGTACTCTAAAAATTTGTCAAACAAGTGGTTAAAGATTAAATCCAAGATTGTTGTTGGTGAAACGAGGAAAGAAGGGTGGAAAATTAAAAATAATAGAAAAGCCTGAAAATTTAAAAAAGTATTAAAAGGAGAATTCGAATGAAAAGCAAAAAATATTTAATGTTGTCCTTTATGATGCTGGTTATTTTTGCTATGGTTATAACAGCATGCAAACCAGCTACCCCCGTTGGCACCCAGCCACTGGCTACTGAGAAACCAGCCGAACCGGCAGCTACTCAACCTCCGGCTGCTGAAAAACCGGCTGAACAACTAGCCACTGAAGCACCCACTGTACCCCCAGAACCAAAAGCTCTGGTAACCTGGTTTCAATATGATGAAAATAATGAAGATCCAGCCAGTGATGAACGTGTAGGGAACCAATGGCTACGAGATACCATGCCTGAATTTGATAAAACCTTTGAAGGTACATGGTACTGGGAAAATATCCCAAAAGCCTGGGATAAAATGGCTGCTGAGTTGATAGCTTCTGTTTACTCCGGAGGTGAGGTTCCTGATTTGGTTGAATTAGCTGGAACAGAAATTACAACTTACGTAAATAACGGCGCAGTAATGGATTTGACAGATTGGATGCAGGCGCAATCCTGGTATGCTGATATTGAACCCGGAGCTTTAGAAACATGTTATGGGCCAGATGGTCGGCTTTATTGTGTTCCAACTGCTTCGCGACCATATACAACCTGGGTGTGGGCAGATCGATATCCAAATGGTTTTCCAACCACGCCAGAAGAGTTCATGGTTGAAGCTGAGCGCCTCAAATCTGAAGGATTCTATGCCTGGACTTGGTTTGGTTCCACTCAAAATGCTGGTGCTGGATCAAAACGAGGTCTGTTCTCTGTTATTTCTTCATTTGGCGGTGGATATGTGGGTCCTGATGGCACGATGCTGCTTAATACCCCGGAGAATGTAGCAGCAATTTCATTTATTCGCGAAACAGTTAAAAGAGGATATGCTCCAGATACAGTTTTTGCTGGAGGTTTCGTAGAGGAAGACTCCTTTAAAGATTCATCAGCGGGAGCCTTTTTAACGGGTTTAATGGGTTATCGATATGTTAATCCTTTAACGGCTCCTGATGGAACAAAATATGATACCGGTACTGAACAAGATATGTACGATGCAATTGAAGATGGCCAGGTTGTTTTGAGTCCCATGTTTGCTGTTGAAGGTGTCACACCAGGCTGTAATATTGCTGTTCAAGGATTAATTATTCCGGTTGGAGCAACAAATTTGGAAGCAGCTTATGATTTTATTAATTGGTTAATGACCAATCAAGATTTGTATATTAAATATGTGATTGGTCCAGGTGGTGGCTTTCCTTCTTTAGTATCTGCTCAACAACATCCTAGTATGCAAACGCCCTTTTATCAACAAGCCTCATTGGCAATAAATGCTAGCAAATGTACGATAGCAATTCGTAATTTTGATAGACCGGAGGTAGCAGCTGAATTAATTATGAATACCATTTATAAATTAATCAAAGAGGATCAATCTTTAGATATTGCTACTGAACTACAGAAGACCCAGGACGAATATAACGCGGGAGGGTAGAAACACCTCACCCCCCGGCCCCCTCTCCAACGCGTTGGAGAGGGGGAGCATGGCTTGTGTGGGTGCTGAAAATTTGTGACGTAGGGAGGAAGCTTTGGAGATCAAATTCCCGGGGACATGAACATTCAGGCTCTCCAATGCTTTCTCCTTGCCTGTATCTACAAACATTATTGAAAGCAGGCTCAATAAATTCCTCATTCTACACAGGGTTACCTTAGTACGATCAAGTTTGAAATAATAGTGAATGATGTCCACTAAAGAGTTGCCACCCCAAAACCTGTTTTTTTGGCTTTGAGCTTTCAGCTTTAATCTTTGAGCTAGCGAAAACACCTCACCCCCCGGCCCCTTTTCCAACGCGTTGGAGAGGGGGTGACTTTTTTTCAGATTTAATTGACGATTCGGCGAATTTCTCTTAAAACCGAATCCAATTCATTAAGCACCGGATCATTATTAAAGCGAATAATTTTATATCCAATTTCAGATAACCATTCTTGTCTGGATAGATCTTCTTCTTTTTGATATTGATGTATCTCCCCGTCCAATTCAATTATTAATTGAAATTGTGGGCAATAAAAATCAACAATAAACGGAGGAATGGGATACTGTCTGCGAAATTTTAAATCCGAAAACTGACGGTCACGAAGACTTTGCCAAAGGATCTTCTCTGCTGGAGTGCTGTTTTTCCGAAGTTCGCGTGCTAATGTTTTCATAGATAATGTTTTATGTGAATAATTATTAACGAATATTCGAAAGGTGGCAAGAAAAAAAGAAGATCTATCTCACCCCCATAAATTATCGAATAATCTTGATGGTGAGGTAGTTTTATTGTCAACAGTTTACAGTTGAAAGTCAAAAATTGTCCAGTTATGTGTATCGCGCTAAATATGCTCCCTGGGGTGGCAACACAAATGACGGATGAATCATGCTCCCCCTCTCCAAACCATTGGAGAGGGGGCCGGGGGGTGAGGTGTTTTTTCTAGCTCATGGCTGATAGCTCATGGCTGATGGCGAAAAATGAGTAGTCCCAATAGTGGAAGGCCGGGATGACCTCACAAATAGTGAAAAATTCATGCTCCCCCTCTCCAAGCCATTGGAGAGGGGCCGGGGGGTGAGGTGTTTTCTCCGCCAGGGGGTGAGGTGTTCCTCCCTAACCTTAAAATAATTCAGTAATACTTTAATTTAGTTCAATTCTACTTGACAAGAGTATTTCCGCATGCTATTATATTTCTACCACGAATTAGAAACGATGATCGTTCCGATCAATACCCCTCCTACCACTGAGAACTTTGAACACATCGTTAAGTCATACTTGAACCATGATTTCCCTGCGGGAGTGATGAGTAATGCGTATACATGCCGGACTTCCAGGAATGAATTTGCAGAGTAGAAAAAACAACCCCCCCAATCCAGATACGTTTTTCCAGAGAATTTCTCTAACTTATTTCCGATTCAAGGATCCCCATTTGCCAGAGTGTTTACCGATTTTTAACTCTTATCCTGTAACATTGTCAAATTGTTAAACTTGGGTCATTATATTTTCTATATGGTTATTTTAATGTTTGTTAAGGAGGTGATCGCTTAAATAAAATAAATAGAAATCATAAATTTTCTGCAGTCGTAAAAAACCTGAATTCACAAATTTAAGGAGAAAAAGAATGAAAAGCAAGAAATTTTTAATGTTGACTTTTGCAGTAATGATCATTTTTGCAATGGTCCTGACAGCCTGTAAACCGGCTGCACCTGCACCAACCCAGCCCCCGGCAGCTGAAAAACCAGCAGTCGAACAACCCGCCGAACAACCGGCTACTGAAAAACCAGCCGAACAGCCTGCTACTGAAGTGCCGGCTGCTCCCGCGGAACCAACCAAACTGGTGACCTGGTATCAATACGATGAGACCAACGAAGACCCTGCCAGTGACGAACGTGCTGGAAATCAATGGCTGCGTGACAATATGCCGTTATTCGATGAGACTTTTGCTGGAAAATATGTTTGGGAAAATGTTCCCAAAGCCTGGGACAAAATGACTGCTGAATTAGTCGCTGCTGTCATTGCTGGTGGCGAAGTTCCGGACATTGTTGAACTCGGTGGCGCTCAGATTACCTCTTATGTGAACAATGGCGCCCTGCAAGACTTAACTGATTGGCTCAAGAGCCGCCCCTGGTACGGCGACATTGAACCCGGCGCTCTGGATTCCTGTATCGGCCCTGATGGTGGTATCTATTGTGTACCAACCGCAGAACGCCCCTATGTCGTCTTTGTATGGAATGAACTCTATCCAAATGGCTTCCCCAAGACCCCCGAAGAATTTTTGGTTGAAGCTGAACGACTTAAAGCAGAAGGTCATTATGGTTATGCCTGGTTTGGTTCCACACAATATGGTGGCACCGGATCCAAACGCGGTCTTTATTCCATCATTGCATCCTTTGGTGGTGGCTATGTAGCTCCTGATGGTTCCCTGTTGCTCAATACACCCGAGAATGTGGCGGCCATTGCCTTCATTCGTGAAACAGTGGTGAAGGGTTATGCTCCCGATGCAGTATTCGCTGGTGGATTTGTGGAAGAAGATACCTTTAAAGATGCCTCTTCCGCAGCATTCGTCACCGGTTTAATGGGCTTCCGCTACATCAATCCTTTGACCGCTCCGGATGGAACCCAATTCAGCACCGGCACCGAACAGGACATGTACGATGCTATCGCCGCTGGACAGGTAAAGTTAGCCCCTATGTTTGCCCCCGCTGGCAAGACTCCTGGTTGTAACATTGACGTTCAGGGTATTGGTATTCCGGTCGGCGCTGAAAATGTTCAGGGTGCCTATGACTTCATCGATTGGATAATGAGCGATAACGCGCGCTATACCAAATACGTCATGGGACCTGGTGGTGGTGCCCCAGCTTTAGTTTCAGCCCAGGCACAACCAGAATTCCAGACTCCGTTCTACCAACAGGCTTCCGCTGCCATCAATGCCAGCCAGTGCACAATGGCTGTCAAGAATCTGGATCGACCGGATCAGGCCGCTGAATTAATCATGAACACGATCTACAAATTGATCAAAGAAGATCAAAAAGCTGATATCGCCACTGAACTTCAAAAAGCTCAGGACGAATACAACTCAGGTGGATAATCTGAAATTTTGATCACTTCTCGCAAATAAAAGAAAGGTGAGAAGGAGAAAGACCTTCTCACCTTTGTACCTTAACAACCAGAAAATATTCTTGAGATCACCAACTTGCTTTTTGGAATCTTTTTCGAGCTGGTTATCGTATTGATCCCAATTGAATGCTTACAAGACCGTCAAGATTAAATTAAGAATATCCCTTCTGGTATTATTATTTTTATATCACCCATGAAAGGTGAAATGATGCAAAAGAATCCTGCAACATTTTTGAAACGTTTTGAAATTCGGAAGTCTCTGCCGTTCTGGTTAATTCTTCCGACCCTTATTGTTATTCTCATTGTCCAGGTATATCCGGCATTCTATACAATCTGGCTTAGTTTACAGGAGCGTAAAGGGGCAAACTGGCAATATGTTGAGTTCAGCAATTATCAGCGATTATTTAAAGCCGGCCTTTTTCCTGAAAGTATTGGCCATACCATCATCTTCCTGGTGGGCTATGTAGCTCTAACGCTGACCCTTGGGTTCATCATTGCCAACCTGCTTAAAAGAAATGTCCCGATGACTGGCTTTTATGTGACGATTCTGTTTATTCCCTGGATTATTGCCGATATTATTGCTGGTCTGGTGTTCCGTTTGTTGGTGACACCAGAATATGGTCTCTTTTCCGGCTTTTTATCAAATTATGGAATTTCTGTTCTGACTGATTCCCGTCCGGAGTCCTGGTTCGGAAGTTTTCCATTCCCACCCTCTTATGCCATGATCTTTTTAATCCTGGCTGCTTCCTGGCGGGCACTGCCTTTTATCACGCTGCTCATTCTGGCCTCTTTGCAAACTATTCCGCATGAAGTGATAGAGAGCGCGCGTATTGATGGCGCCAATTGGTGGGAAATTACCGGTCATATAACCGTACCTTTGATTTTACCCGCCATGGTTGTGGCGTTGTTTAACTTGATTTTAGGAGGAATGAACGGCGTTGGGATGGTCTTTAGCCTCACAGGAGGTGGGCCTGGAACTGCCACCTACGTCCTCAGTTATTTCCTGTATGTTTTGGGATGGGGGCAGTTACAGTTTGGGCGCGCAGCAGCGCTGGCGATGATTATTGCCGTGGTTAACTGGATCCTGATTTTCCTCGTTCTCCGAGTAACCCGCTTAAATAAAAGGGAGGATTAACATGAGTCGCAAAGTTAATTACGTATCCCGCCGCACCTGGGAAGTTCGTTTTGTCAGCCTGGCGCTGTTAATCATCTGTCTGGTCTCCATCTTCCCGATTGTGACGACCATTACGATTTCTTTCAAACAACAGTCGGATATTACCCGCAAACCGCCCATTTTCTTCCCCTGTGATACACCCGAGAAGAAATTTGACTGGAGCGCCTGCCGCTGGGCGACAGAAGGCTATGAACGTGTATTTGCTCCTAAACCTGATCCGGATTCATTATTAGGATTCAAATTAACCGGTAACCTGGTTAAAATTTACATTCCGAACACCATCATTTATGCATTTTCTTCTGCTTTTGGGGTGATGTTGCTGGCAAGTTTGTCCGGTTTTGCATTTTCGCGCTATCGCTTTAAAGGCCATAATGCTTTGATGACCGGAATTTATGCTGTTACTGGTATTCCGCTGATCACCAACATGCTGGCGTTATATCAGATGGCGGTTATTATGCGGAAAAGTGTCTCATTCTTTGATGACCGCCTATTTTTGATCTTTGTGTATTTCGGTTTTTACCTGCCGATCAGTGTGTGGATCACCAAGGGCTTCTTCGATGCCATCCCACGCGAACTGGAAGAATCTGCTTTGATCGAAGGCTGCTCACCGGTCGGGGCGATGTTTCGGATCACCATGCCGTTGGCACTACCAGGATTGATCTCGATTTTCCTGATGACCTTTGTAAGCGTCTGGAACGAGTTTATCGTTGCCTATCTGCTGGTGACTAAAAACGCTTATAAGCCAGCAATGTTCGGTTTGTATGATTTCCTCTCCCAGAATATCGTCAACCTGCAGGTGTTGGCGGCTGCCTGTTTGATCATTTGTGCGCCGATCATCATTTTATTCCTTTTTACCCGCAAGACCTTCTTCAAAGCTATGGTCGAAGGGGCAGTCAAAGGCTAAAATGGAATTAATGCTTTGGTAAATAAAAATCAGGAGCTGCTGCTTGGCTGAAAAAGAATTTGGAAACCCCGATCATCATCGTCTGAAATTGCAACCGGCAAACCCGGATCTTGGGAATGTCGCCGATCGACAGTTATTTTTGTTAACCGGAGACTCCACCCAGGGAATGATCGCAGAAATTGTGATGGAGGAAGGGGTAACCCTCCCTCCACCATTACCAGCCTTACGCCAATCCGATTTCTTCCTAACAGTGTTTCATTTCAATGATGTGCATGGACATTTGGTGCGCTTTACCCCGAATGGGGATGAACCGGTCTTTACCCGCATGGCTTATCAGATCAACGAACAGCGTCTCAATGTGGCCGATGATCCCCTGCGGGCTGTGCTGACTCTTTCTGCCGGGGATGATTGTATTGGGACTGTCTTTGATGAGTTGATGGATGCCCCACCGGAAGAAAACCCGGTGCATGCCAGTTACCGGCTCTATTCTGCTGCTGGGGTGGATCTTTCAGTGTTGGGCAATCACGATTTTGATATGGGTATCGAGGTGTTAAAACGCTCCATCCTAAATGATGCCCGCTTTCCGATCTTGGCAGCTAATTTACGGGATAACCCGGCCTTACGCGGGCTTTTTTATCCGGCTGCCATACTGGTCATCAAAGGGATTCGTGTAGGTGTCATTGGTCTGGTAACTGCAGCTGAAAATAAAATCAGTAAAAATCATGATCTGATTCAGAACCCGGTAGAGACCATTCATAATATCCTGCCGGCTTTGAGCCCTCTTTGCGATGTGGTTATTTTATTGACCCACCTGGGGTATAGTCTTTCTGCCACCTCCGCGATTACTTCCGGTGCGGGAGATGTGGAGCTGGCAAAGAGCCTGCCATACGCCGGGGTCCATCTGATCGTAGGCGGACATTCACATCACGAATTGAATCATCAGGGGCTTTCATCACATAACATTGTCAACGGTATTCCGATCGTGCAGGCCGGCTCTTTGGGCAAATACCTGGGCCGGGTGGATATTCGCATCCGGCAGAAAACGGCGGCGGTTACGCATGCACGTTTGATTGCCACCGAGACCCTGCCGGTGGATCAATTTCTGGAACAGACGGTGATGAAACCGCTTATTGACAGGGCCCACGATTATTTTTCTCGGGTCATTGCTAGGGTAGGGGCTGACCCGCAGTTAGGCACCGATTACGTGCGCAACACTTTTGCCTCCGGTGAACTGGCGCTGGCAAACTTTATCACAGACGGTCTGGTAAGCCAGTTAAAGAAAGCCGGGCAGAACGTGGACCTGGGGATGATTGATTCCAGTTGTGTGCGCCGCGGCTTGAAGGTGGGCGGTCAGCTCACATTTGGGGATTGGTTCAATCTGATGCCCTTTGCAGATACTATCCAAATATTCGAGCTCACCGGCCGGCAATTGAGCGAGTTGCTTGCGGACAATGCGCTGCGGGTAGATCACCCAGGCGAACCGAATACAGAACGTGGCTTTTTGCAATTCAGTCAGGGGATCCGTTATGTGATTCACCAGTCCCGCAACCGGGCAGATGCTCAGGTAGCCGATATTCAGGTCAATGGCAAGCCACTGGAGGAACAATTAGACCAGACCTTTCGGTTAGCATCCACCAGCTTTGTGCGCGAGCTGGCGGGCAATTGGGAGAGCAGTCATGGTCGTGAGGCTTGCTGCAATCTAATCGATATCCGTTCGTTTGAACATTATGAAACCGATTATTTCATGCGCCGGGAATTGGTTAAATATATAGAAAAACTGGGGGAGATTTCCGGGAAGTCCGGTGCCCGCCTGGATGGCAGATTGAAAGTGGAGGAGGATATGGAGAATTTAATCAGCGATTTAAGTATCAGAGACTTTAATAATGAAATCAGTTTTAAAAACCACGCTATGGCCGGGGCTGTGATTACCAACGCAGCCGCTTCGGCAGTATCTTTAGGGCATGCCTGTATTCGCATTACCCAGGGCTTGCAGGAAGATCAGGGCAGTGACTTCCAGAATCATCTGGATGAGCTGGCTAGCATTCAAAATCGGCTGCTGGATATTTGTGACCAGGATTCCAATGCGATAGGAGATTTTGTCGCGCTGCGCAATGCCGGCCAGGAACTGGAAGGGCAGAAACTGTTATGTGAATACCCATCCCGTATGAGCCAGTTGTCGATTACCGCGGCCCAAACCTTGCAGGACTTCCGTCCATTCGTGGAAGACCGCGTGAAAGATGATCTCGAAATGGCAATCAATTTGCTGACAGGTACGGCGCAATCTGCCCTGTTATTACTGGACAGCAATTTACGGCAGTGGACTGATCCGGCGTTGTTGAAAGAATTTGAACCAGTATTGACCGGTTTAATCCACGAAATCACACAGCTCAGTCCCGTCAAACGTATCCGATCATAAGAGGAATTGACTGATTTTAAAGGTAGAAAGGTTTGAAGTATGAGCAGTATTTTGATTAAAAATGGATCAGTAGTCACCCTGAACGATGACAAAGAGATTTTCAAAAAAGGTTACGTCTTCATCGAAAATGACCGGATTGCTGCGATTGGAGCGGGTGACCCGCCGGCGGCTTACGAAAAAGCTGATCAGGTCCTGGACGCCACCAACATGGCTGTCATGCCAGGAATGGTCAATGCGCATACGCATTTATTTCAAACATTCATTCGTGGGCTGGCGGACGACAAACCCTTGCTTGAATGGCTGGAGTCTGCCATCTGGCCGGTCGCAAAAGATATGGCGCCCGAAGAAGCCTATGTAGCTGCAATGATAGGTTTGATGGAAAATATTCGCGGGGGAGCTACCTCGGTGATCGATCATCAGTATATTCATGCCGACCCGCACAACGATGACGGTGTTTGCCGGGCTGCCGATGAAAGCGGCATTCGCTTTTTACTGGCACGCGGCTGGGCTGATATGAACTATCATCCTACATTAATGGAGGATCAGGAGCGCATCATTTCCGAAACGGTCCGCCTGCGTGAGAAGTACGAAGTGAACGGTAACGGACGCACGCGCGTGGAATTCGGGCCACTTATTCCCTGGGGCTGCACCGATGATACCATGTGCAAAACCCATGATATCTCAACGAAATGGGGTTCCGGAACGCATATCCATGTGGCTGAAGCCCGCCGCGAAGTGGAAATGAACCTGGAAACACGCGGTTCACGCCATATTGAGTGGTTGGACGATATCGGGGTGTTAGGACCGCACATGCAACTGGTGCACAGTGTCTGGTTGGAAGACTTTGAGCTGGATTTGATTGAAAAATATAAAGCCCTGGTGGTACATTGCCCGGTCAGTAATATGTACCTGGCGTCTGGTGTGGCGCGTGTGCCAGAAATGCTGGAACGCGGCATTACGGTAGCACTGGGTACGGATGGCCCTGGCAGCAATAACAACCAGGATATGCTGGAAGTGTTGAAAACCACCGCTTTATTGCATAAGGTGAATACTTTAAACGCGATGGTACTCTTGCCGGAGGATGTGCTTTGGATGGCTTGTCGCGGTGGCGCCCAGGCATTTGGTCAGCCTGATCAGATTGGTTCACTCGAACCCGGCAAAAAAGCTGACCTGGTCCTGGTGGATCTGGATACACCGATGGCGATGCCAGTACATAAGGTCGCTTCTGCTCTGGTGTATAACACCAGCAACCGTGATGTGGATACTGTCATTGTGGATGGTAAAATTCTGATGAAGGATAAGGTCATCCTTTTCACCGACGAAAAAGCAATGCTGGCACGTGCCCGCAAAGTCTGCGCAGATTTATTCAAACGCGCTGGCGTGGTTGTGGATTAGTCCCGGGGAATGTGAAAGTCAGGGTTGCTGGATGATTGAAGCATTACTGGGCATCGATGTCGGCACCACCTCTACCAAGGCGGTCCTTTTCAATCGCGAAGGGCAGGAACTGGCGCGGGCAGTCTCAGCGGCATACCGCAACCAATCGCCACAGCCTGGCTGGGTCGAACAGGATCCGGAAGAGGTTTGGGCGGCAGTCCTCTCGGTATTAACCCAGATTGGTGAACAAAAAGGCGCCCAAACTCAAATCAAAGCGATCAGTATGGCAGTGCAAAGCGGTTCCCTGATCCCCGCCGACCAGGACGGTGAACCGGTTTATCCGCTCATTACCTGGTTGGACGGTCGCAGCGCCGGGCTGGTGCAGTCCTGGCGGGAATCCGGAGTGGAAGAATGGGTCAAGCCGATCAGTGGCTGGCCGCTGATCACCGGTTTATGTTTACCCAATATCGCCTGGCTGAGGGACAATAACCCCGCTGTTTTTCAACGTTCCAGGCACTATTTTTCGGTCAATGATTTTATCGCCTACCGTTTGACGGGTATAATGATCAGCAATCCTTCCAATGCTGGTGGGATGCAACTGGTAGACTTGCACAGCGGCGATTGGAGCCAGTCATTATGTGAACTGGCTGGAATTCGCCCGGAGATGCTGTCTCAGATGACGCCCTCCGGGGCGGTCATTGGCGCGCTCAAGCCTGGAGTCTGCCAGACCACCGGGATTACCCCGGGGTCACTCCTGATTACCGGCGGGCATGACCAGGTCTGTACGGCACTGGGATTAGGCATTAATGACCCCGGGAAATATTTACTGGCCTGCGGCACTGCCTGGGTCTTCACCGGGATTCTGAACTCGCCTGACCTGGAAGGGTT